>Ga0316189_10001703_pt1 | contig 21825 bp, 19 predicted proteins | sample LowCovwburrow_MG_FD_204930 | JGI IMG/M metagenome (GOLD analysis project Ga0316189, IMG submission 204930) | Coastal sediment microbial communities from Maine, United States - Lowes Cove worm burrow | ecosystem: Environmental > Aquatic > Marine > Coastal > Sediment | place: USA: Maine... | reverse complement strand
TTGGCAACTTTTATTGTATTGAAAGTACTTAGATTTCCAATGCTTAAATATGCAAATTCTGCTAAAAGAAGACGTATAGCAAGATTTGCTGCTTTAGTAGCCATTGTAGTTATGATTTATCCTACAATTACGTTTATCAGAGTGCTTAAAAATAGTGGTATTGAAAACGATTATAACAGTTTTATTACTGAGGAAGTAAAATCTAATCGTGAACTTTGGTTTCAAAATGGGTCGTTAAATCCTGAAAATAATAAAATCACACTATACTTTAATGGAGAAATTACCGATGCAACTGAAGCTGATTTACGAAATGAATTGAAGAGGTATGATAAAATAAAAGACTTTGAATTAGACATTAGTGGGAACAAGAATAGAAGCTTTGATAAAATTTCAGATGCTTATGATAGAGCCATTGAAGAGCTAGATAACAAAGAAAATGTAATTTCAGGCCTTCAAATGCAAATAGAAGGATTAGAAACAGAAATCACAAATCTAAATCAACAGATTGAAGCTAATAATTCACAAAACAACCAGGTTTCTTTTACAAATCTATCAAGAGACGCTAAAGTTAGATTTAATGATCTTCAATACTTTAGTTATGCGAAGATGTTAGAGTCTAAAGACTTCATTAATATAGATACTTTGTCTGTAGCCAATGTGAAATGGAACTCTACATTAAAGGATAGCTTAGTTGTAATAAAAGAAAGAGAGTTGAGTGAATGGTTGAAAAGCACTTTAAAAGTAGATTCTATTCTAATAAAAAGAAACTAATTACTGATTTTCGTCAATGTACATTTTACGCACTTTTTTGAATAAATTTGAAGAGTAAACGAAGTCAGTAACTACTTCATTGTCGGTTTTAAAAATGGTGTCTTTAGATCCTTCCCAAGCTTTATGTCCATCTTTTAGAAAAACTATTTTTTCACCAATTTCCATTACTGAATTCATATCATGCGAATTGACGACAGTAACTATTTGGTATTCATCTGTAATTTCTTGAATTAAATTATCTATAACGATAGCGGTTTTAGGGTCTAAACCAGAGTTTGGTTCATCACAAAATAAATATTTAGGATTGTTTACTATTGCTCGAGCAATGGCAACACGCTTTTGCATTCCACCAGAAGCTTCGCTTGGCATTTTATGATGTGCATCAGATAAGTTAACACGTTTTAAAACAAAATCAACACGATCTTCCATTTCACTTTTACTCATCTTAGTAAACATACGTAATGGGAACATTACATTTTCAGCAATAGTCATAGAATCAAAAAGCGCACCTCCTTGAAATACCATTCCAATATCGGCTCTAATATCTCGTTTTTCATCTTCAGATAATTGCGAAAAGATTTTCCCGTCATATGATATTGAACCAGATTCATAATCAAAGAGACCTAATAGACACTTTAAAAAAACAGTTTTACCAGATCCACTTTGACCAATAATTAAATTGGTTTTTCCTTTATCAAAAACTGTACTAATGCCTTTTAATATATGAGCATCTCCAAATGATTTATGTAAATTTTCAACTACTATCATTATCCTAAAAGCATATCAGTTAAAATATAATTTAATAATATGATTACAACAGCTGTCCAAACAAATGATGTTGTACTTGCTTTACCAACTTCTAAAGCTCCACCTTTCATATAATAACCATGAAATGACGGAATCGTTGCTAAAACAAAAGCAAAAATAAATGTTTTGATAAACGCATAAATCATATGAAACGAATCAAAATCCGTTTGTAATCCTAAAATGTAATCATCTAATGTAGTGTATCCACCAAAGACGCAAGCAGCCATTCCACCTAAAATACCCAGAAACATACCAACTGCAATAGCAAAAGGATATAGCATTAAAGCCATAGTTTTAGGAAACACTAAGTAATTTAAACTGTTTATTCCCATCACTTCAAGAGCATCAATCTGTTCAGTTACACGCATTGTTCCAATGCTTGAGGTAATAAAAGAACCTACTTTTCCTGCCATAATAATTGAGGTAAATGTTGGAGCAAATTCTAAAATTATCGATTGACGTGTTGCAAAACCAACAAGATATTTTGGTATAAGTGGATTACTAATATTAAGCGCTGTTTGAATAGTGATTACTCCACCAACAAAAAATGAAATGAATGCAACTATACCTAAGGAGCCAATAATAAGATCCTCTATATCCTTTAAAATTAAATGTTTCATTACAGACCATTTTGTCGGTTTGCGAAACATTTCCTTTATCATAAGGAAATATAATCCAATATTATGAAGGTATTTCATACTAATTTAAGTTAACGCTAAAGTAAAAAAATATAACGTTTACTAGATAATTTATTGCAAAAGAATAATGATAGTAATTCACATTTCGGTATGATAGGTGTTTTATGTCATTGAACACCTATTTAATAATTATTTAAAGGTAAGTCGTGCGAAAAATTATTATTTTTGAGCAGCCATTCACATAACATAAAACATGAAGTATTTATTAAGTTTATTCGTGATTATTTTTTTTGCTAACGTTTCAATCGCACAAAACGATTCTGAAAATCCTAAATTGGTGGTAGGAATTGTAGTTGATCAAATGCGATATGATTATCTCACTAGATTTGAAGACAGATTTGGAGATGGAGGTTTTAAGCGTATGATGAATGAAGGTTTTAATTGTAAAAACAATCACTTTAATTATGTGCCTACCTATACTGGGCCAGGACATGCTTCAGTATATACAGGAACAACTCCAAAAAACCATGGAGTAGTTTCTAATAGTTGGTATGACAAAACAGAAAAAAAATATGTGTATTGTGCAGGAGATAGTACTGTTGTTTCAGTTGGTACAGATAGTAATGCTGGACAAATGTCACCTCATAGAATGAAAACTACAAGCTTTGCTGATGAGAACAGATTGTTTACTCAAATGAGAGGAAAATCAATTGGGATATCTATAAAAGATAGAGGAGCAATATTGCCTGCTGGACATTCAGCAAATGCAGCATATTGGTTTCAAGGAAAGCTTGAAGGGAATTTCATTACCAGCACATATTACATGGCAGAATTGCCTAATTGGGTTAAAAAATATAATGAAGGAGGTAATGTTTCAAAATATATGAAAGAGTGGAATACTTTATACAATATAGAAACTTATATTGAAAGTGGTGCTGATATAAATGATTTTGAAGGTGGATTTAAAGGCAAAGAAACAGCATCTTTTCCATATGATTTAAAAACCTTAAGCGTTGAAAATGGAGGTTTTGATATTTTAAAAAGCACACCTTATGGCAATAGTATTGTAACTGATTTTGCTATTGCAGCAATTGATGGAGAAGGTCTTGGTAAAGATAATATCACAGATGTTTTAGCAGTTAGTTTTTCAAGTACAGATTATATCGGTCATAATTTTGGTGCAAACTCTAAAGAAGTTCAAGATGCATATATTAGACTAGATCAAGATTTGAAACGCATTTTTGATGCGCTTGATCAAAAGGTTGGAAAAGGAGAATACACGGTGTTTTTAACAGCAGATCATGGAGCTGTGCATGTGCCATCATATTTACAAAGTGTAAAAATCCCAGCATCTTATGTTAACTCAAATCAAAGCAAACAAAAGCTAAATAATTTTATGTTTAATACATTTAAATCAACTGAATTGATTGAAAATGTGAGTAATAATCAAGTGTTTTTAGATCATGCAAAATTAAAGCAATTAAATCTAGATATTAGTGATGTTCAAAATGCAATAGTTAACGAAATCATTAATTATGAAAATGTAGATAAGGCATATTCAGCTACAATATTTAATACTTCAAACTTCACAACAGGAATTGAAGAATTACTTCAAAACGGCTTCAATCAGAAACGTTCTGGTGATGTTATTTTTGTTTATGATCCTGCTACAATTTCTTATAGTAAAACAGGCTCAACACATGGTTCTGGTCTTAACTATGATACACATGTACCATTATTATTTTTTGGAAAAGGAATTAATAAAGGAAGCTCATATCGAAAAACCAGAATAGTTGATATTGCACCAACAATGTCTTCTTTATTAGGAATAAGTTTTCCTAATGGAAATACTGGAAACCCTATAGAAATGGTGCTTAAAAATTAATCATTTAAGGAATTGTTAATTGATTCTATGTAGTTAAGTAATTCGTCTTTTCCAATATCTTTTGATGAAGAAGTTATAAAATATTGTGGCATTTCTTCCCATGTTTCAAGCATTACATTTTTGTAACCTTCAACATGGTTTTCAATAGCTTTAGGTTTTAATTTATCAGCTTTAGTAAAAATAATAGAAAATGGGATTCCATGCTCTCCAAGCCATTCCATGAAATTCAAATCAATGGGTTGAGGTTTATGACGAATATCTACAAGAACAAAGGCTGAAACTAACGGGGTTCTTATTTCAAAATATTCAGTAATAAACTTTTGAAAAGTTTTTTTTGAAGATTTTGAAACTCTCGCATAACCATAACCAGGTAAATCAACTAAATACCAATTGTCATTAATAATGAAATGATTAATTAATTGAGTTTTCCCGGGACGTCCAGAAGTTTTTGCTAAATTCTTTCTACTCGTAAGCATATTAATTAGTGAAGACTTACCAACATTCGACCTTCCAATAAAAGCATATTCTGGAATATGATTATTTGGGCATTTGGTAACATCTTGGTTACTTACAACAAATTCAGCTGATTTTATTTTCATGTTCATATTTCGCGATAGCGAAAATTGTTTTTAATACTATAAGGTTAATGTTTGTCTATGTTGGTTGGAATAATAGAACCAAAGGAGAAATATTAATAACCTCTATCTAATAACCATTTATGTAGAATTTTATTGAACTCATCAGGGTGTTCCATCATAGCAGCATGCCCACATTTATCTATCCAAAATAAATCCGAATCTGGTAAAAGTACATCAAACTCAACTGCAACATTTGGAGGTGTGACGTTATCATTTTTTCCCCAAATCACACATGTTGGTGTATGCATTTTTGGTAAATCTTTTGCCATGTTATGGCGAATTGCACTTTTTGCAATTGCTAAGGTTTTAATAAGTTTATTTCTGTCATTTACAGTTTGGTAAACATCATCAACAATCTCCTTAGTTGCTACTGCTGGGTCATAAAAGACATCTTGAGCTTTCTTCTTGATAACCTCATAATCACTTCGCTTAGTATATCCACCTCCCATAGCACTTTCATAAAGTCCAGAGCTTCCTGTAATCACTAATGCTTTAACTTTTTCATGATACATTTTGGTGTGGTATAAACCAATATGACCACCTAATGAATTTCCTAGAAGAATGACTTCATCATAACCCTTAAAATCAATAAAATCGTGCAAATATTTCGCAAAATTTTTTACATTGGTTTTAAGTAACGACATAGAGTAAATTGGCAGTTCTGGAATCACAACTTTATAACCATTTTGACTAAAAAAATCAGTAACAGCTTCAAAGTTACTTAAGCCACCCATAAGTCCATGAAGTATAATAATTGGAGTGCCTTCTCCAACTTCGATATAACTGTAATCTCCTTCTTTTTTTAATCTATGCGCCATCGATGGTTATCAATTCTCTACGCGGCAAATCTACATAAATTTATTTAACATAAATAATCACTATTAACAAAAATCAGGATCAACTGTTAATTAAAACTGCTGTATTATAAACACTTGATTAGCAAGAATCAGAAAAAAATAAGAGGGGATTTAAACGATATAATTGGTTTTTTATAGAATTTTATTAACAAAGTGGAAAATTGTGGTAAAATGTGGTAAAATTTTCATTAGATTTGAATTTATATACTAAAAGCAGTAGATGTTGAATTCATTAATAGGAACATACGAGTGCAAAGCTGATACAAAAGGAAGATTAATGCTTCCTTCTGCTTTAAAAAAGCAGTTGTCTCCTGTGATGCAAAAAGGCTTTGTTTTAAAACGAGCTGTTTTTCAACCCTGTTTAGAGTTGTATCCTATGAGTGAATGGGAAGCATTAATGCAAAAAGTTAATAAACTCAATCGCTTTAAAAAGAAAAACAATGATTTTATCAGACGTTTTACAGCTGGTGTAAAAATTGTAGAGCTTGATGCTTCTGGTAGATTGTTAATTCCAAAAGACTTGGTTGCATTTGCAGGAATATCTAAAGATTTGGTGGTTTCCTCAGCAGTAAGCATTGTTGAAATTTGGGATAAAGCTAATTATGAAAAAGCAATTGATGATGCTGCAATGGATTTTGCAGATTTGGCAGAAGAGGTAATGGGACAAGATGATGACGATGCAGCAATATCATAATCCAGTTTTATTAAAAGAAACTGTAGATGGTTTAAATATTATTGAAAATGGCACTTACGTCGATGTAACTTTCGGAGGAGGAGGTCATAGTAAAGAAATATTAAAAAGACTTGGTAGCGATGGACGATTAATAGCATTTGATCAAGATCAAGACGCTCTTTTAAATAGAATTGATGATAGCAGATTTACGCTAATTAATGAAAACTTCAGATACGTTAAACGCTTTCTGAAGTTTCATGGCGTAATGTCAATTGACGGTATTCTTGCTGATTTTGGTGTGTCATCACACCAGTTTGATATTCCAGACAGAGGTTTTTCAACTCGTTTTGAAGCCAACCTCGATATGAGAATGAATCAGCACGAACAGCTGTCGGCGTATCATGTTGTAAATGAATATGGAGAAGAGCAATTAAGACAAATGTTTTGGCAATATGGTGAATTAAGAAATGCTCCAGCATTAGCAAAAACAATTGTAGCTGAAAGAAAAGAAAATGACATTGTAACATCAGATCAACTTAAAAGTGTCTTAAGGAAATATTTGCCACCACGAAAAGAGAATAAAATTTTGGCCCAAATCTACCAAGCTATTCGAATTGAGGTAAATCAGGAAATAGAAGTCTTAAAAGAATTCTTATTGCAAACTCCTGAAATACTTAAAAAAGGAGGTCGATTGAGTTTTATTTCATACCACTCGCTCGAGGATAGATTAGTAAAACGATTTATTAGAAGTGGTATGTTTGAAGGAGAACCTGAGAAAGATGTTTTTGGCAATATAAGTGTTCCATTAAAAAAAATTGGGAAACTTATTGTACCAAGCAAGGAAGAAATACAGTTAAATAATAGAGCACGTAGTGCAAAACTTCGAATAGCAGAAAAATTATAGTAAGTGAAAAAAAGTATTTATAGTGTTTTAAGAGGGACGTTTTTAATTAGTGATGATTCTTTTAAGAATTGGAGATTAATTCTGTTTTTATCTGCACTCGCTGTAATTATGATTGCGAGTTCACATAGTGCAGACAGAAAAGTTTATGAAATAGCTAGCTTAAAAGAAGAAGTTAAAGAGATGAGATCTGAGTTTGTTGATGGACGTAAACAATTGATGCAATTAAAAAAAGAATCGGGAATAACAGTAAAATTATTAGTAAAGGGATTGTCACCATCAGATGTGCCTCCAAAAAAAATTAAAGTTAAATCACAAAATTAAAGCTCAGTCGTGGCAATAAACGAGAAGAACATATTAAATCGATTGTATTTTATAGCAGGATGTATGTTCATCTTCGCGCTTCTTGTGGTTTTTAAATTGGTAAATATACAGTTTGTTCATGGAAAGCAATATAAAGATCTAGCCGAGAAGAGAACAGTACAAAATGTTATTATTCCTGCAAATAGAGGTAATGTTTATTCTGTAAATGGAAATTTATTAGCGACATCAGTTCCTAAGTATGATATTCGTTTTGATGCAATAACGCCATCAGCGAAAAACTTTGAAAAATATATTAAACCACTTTCAGATTCGCTGGCAAAATTTCACGGTAAAACTTCTAATCACTATGAAAAAGAATTGCGAAAAGCGAGAGCAAATAAAAACAGATACTTATTACTCGCAAGAAACCTAGGTTATTCAAATTATTTAAAAATGCGAAACTTTCCACTTCTTAAAATGGGAGCGTTTAAAGGAGGTTTAATTGTTGAACAAAAAACAAAACGTGAGCATCCAATGGGAGGAATTGCACAGCGTTCAATAGGATATGAGCGTTTTGATGAAGATGGAAATGTAACTAGAGCTGGAATTGATGGCGCGTTTGGTGTTCAATACTTAAGAGGAACTAATGGTAGACGGTTAAAGCAAAAAATTGGTAAAGGTCAATGGAAACCAATTGAGGATTATGATCAAGTTGAACCTCAAAATGGTTATGACGTTTATACTACTATTGATGTGAATATTCAAGATATAGCACATCATGCTTTACTTGAACAATTAGAGAAGTTTAGCGCAGATCATGGAAGTGTTGTAGTTATGGAAACTAAAACAGGTGAAATTAGAGCAATTTCTAATTTGGCAAGAACTGAAAAAGGGACTTACTATGAAAAATTGAACTATGCCGTTGGCGAAAGTCATGAACCTGGTTCTACTTTCAAATTAATGGCAATGGTCGCTGCTTTAGATGATAAGGTGATTGATACAAGTGATGTTGTTGACACAGAAAACGGAGTGCTTACTTTTTATGGTAGAAATGTGCGTGATTCAAGAAGAGGAGGATATGGTAAAATTTCTGCATCTAAAGCGTTTGAGTTGTCTTCAAATACAGGTTTGGTGAAACTGATTACTGAAAATTATAAAGCTAATCCATCAAAATTTGTAGATAAACTTTATAAAATGGGTTTAAATAATCAATTGGATTTGCCAATAATAGGAGAAGGTAAACCTTTGATTACACATCCTTCGGATAAAAAAAATTGGGATGGATTGGATTTGCCTTGGATGGCTTTTGGATATGGAGTTACCTTAACACCTTTGCAGACACTGACATTTTATAACGCAATAGCTAATGACGGCGAAATGGTTAAGCCTCGCTTTTTAAGAGAGGTAAAGGAATTTGACAAAACAATTGTGCCATTTGAAAAGGAAGTAATTAATAAAGCTGTTTGTTCAAAAGAAACAGCAAAGAAAGTGCAAAGAATGATGAAGAACGTAGTGGAGAAAAAACATGGAACTGCACATAATATATATTCACCAAATTTTTCAATGGCTGGTAAAACAGGAACTTGCCAAACTGAATATTGGAAAGAGCCAGGGCTTTATATTGCTTCATTTGCAGGTTATTTTCCAGCAGAGAATCCAAAATATTCATGCATTGTAGTAATACACAAACCAGATAAAAAAGTAGGTTATTATGGAAATGTGGTTGCTGCTCCTGTATTTAAAAAAATCGCACAAAAAATATACACAGATACTCCAATTGTTGATGAGGTCCAAGATTTAGAAAGCCAGTATGTTGCTGTTCAAAACGATTATAAAAATTATTTTGAAACTGCACAAAAGTATAAAACCATAATGCCTGATTTAAGTGATATGCCTGCAATGGATGCTATTACGTTGTTGGAGAATATGGGAATGAAAGTAAAAATTGTTGGAAGTGGAAAGGTTAAAAAACAATCTGTAGCTAAAGGAGTGAAATTAACATCAAAGCAAACTATTGTATTAGAATTATCATGATTGCATTAAAAGACATATTGTATAAAGTTACACTTGAAGCTGTAGTTGGTGATACAAGTGTACTTGTTAATGCGATACAATTTGATTCTAGAAAAATTCAATCTAATGATGTATTTCTTGCAATTAAGGGTCATGAGGTTGATGGTCATAATTACATTGATGTCGCAATTAAAAATGGAGCAGCAGCTATTATTGTTGAACAGTTACCAGAGAAGTTAGAAAGCGAAATTACTTATGTGCAAGTTCATAATTCAAAAAGTGCTTTAGCAATCATGGCTTCAAATTATTATGAAGCTCCTTCAGAAAACTTAAAGCTCGTAGGTATTACTGGAACTAACGGAAAAACTACAATTGCATCATTGCTCTATTCATTATTTAAAAAAGCTGGATATAAAGTTGGTTTATTATCTACTGTTAAGATTTTAGTTGATGACATAGAGTATAAAGCAACACATACTACACCAGATTCATTAACTATAAATAAGTATCTAAGTGAAATGAATGATCATGGTGTTGAGTTTTGTTTTATGGAAGTAAGCTCACATGGTATTCATCAAAAACGTACTGAAGGATTGCATTTTGCTGGAGGGATTTTCACGAACCTATCACATGATCATTTAGACTATCATGAAACTTTTTCAGAATATCGTGATGTGAAAAAAATCTTTTTTGATGAATTGCCACAATCTGCTTTTTCATTGGTAAATGTTGATGATAAGAATGGACTATACATGCTTCAAAATACGGCATCAAAAAAAAATACCTATGCTTTAAAAACCTATGCTAATTATAGAGCACAAATTTTAGAAAATCAGCTTAATGGATTGCTTCTTAAGATAAATGATAATGAAGTTTGGTCAAAGTTGATTGGGAATTTTAATGCTTATAACGCTTTAGCAATTTACGGAGCTGCTGAATTATTAGGATTAGAAAGTGTTGAGATACTAAGACTTCTAAGTGAGCTTGAAAGTGTTAGTGGAAGATTTCAGTATTTAATATCTAATGAAATCACTGCAATTGTTGATTATGCACATACGCCTGACGCACTTAAAAATGTGCTGGAAACCATAAATACAATTCGTACTAAAAATGAAGATTTGATTACAGTTGTTGGTTGTGGAGGAGATAGAGATAAAACCAAGCGACCAAAAATGGCTAATATAGCTTCGACTCTAAGTACTAAGGTGATTTTTACTAGTGATAATCCACGCTCTGAATCACCTGAACAGATTATTGAAGAGATGGAAGTTGGTGTTGAGCCTCAAAATTTCAAAAAGACATTATCGATAGTTGATAGAAAGCAAGCCATAAAAACTGCTTGTCAGTTGGCGAAACCAAATGATATTATTCTTGTTGCTGGAAAAGGACACGAAACATATCAAGAAGTTAATGGCAAACGGACTGATTTTGATGATTATAAAATTTTAGAAGAATTATTAAAACAATTACAAAAATAAATGCTGTACTATTTATTTGAATATTTAGAAAAACATTTCCAGATTCCAGGAGCGTCTTTGTTTAGTTATTTAACGTTTAGAGCTGCTGTAGCTATTATTTTGTCTTTGCTTATCTCAATTATTTATGGAAAGCGCATTATTAGGTTTTTACAAAAACAACAAGTAGGAGAAACTATAAGAGATTTAGGCCTTGAGGGACAGGCTGAAAAAGCTGGAACGCCTACAATGGGAGGTTTAATTATCATTCTTGCTACACTTATTCCAGTATTACTAATAGCTAAACTGGATAATATCTATATCATTCTTCTTTTGATAACAACTGTATGGATGGGTATTATCGGATTTATTGATGATTATATCAAGAAGTTTAAAAATGACAAGGAAGGTTTAAAAGGCAGATTCAAAATTTTGGGTCAAGTTGGACTTGGAATTATTGTTGGTGCAACTTTATATTTTAATAATGATGTTACAATAAAAGAAAAACTGCCTATAGCACAACAGCAAGAATTAATTGCTGAAAATCCAGACATTTCACCTGCAAAGCTTTTTGAAGACGAAGTGAAATCAACTAAAACAACAATTCCTTTTGTAAAAGGGAATGAATTTGATTACGCAAATCTTATTACTTGGATAAGTCCTGGATTGGAAAAATACGCTTGGGTTATTTTTATTCTAGCTGCAATTTTTATAATCGCAGCAGTATCTAATGGAGCTAATCTAACTGATGGTATCGATGGTCTGGCAGCTGGTACTTCGGCAATTATTGTATTAACACTTGGCATCTTCGCTTGGGTGTCTGGTAACATTATTTTTTCAGATTATCTCAATATTATGTTTATACCTCGTGTTGAAGAAATCACAATTTATATAGCTGCTTTTGTTGGAGCCTTAATTGGATTTTTATGGTACAATACATTTCCAGCTCAAGTTTTTATGGGAGATACTGGAAGTTTAACTATAGGAGGAATAATTGCTGTAATTGCCATTGCTGTTAGAAAAGAATGGTTAATACCATTGTTGTGTGGAATTTTCCTAGCGGAGAACTTATCAGTAGTTATGCAAGTGAGTTGGTTTAAATATACAAGAAAGAAATATGGTGAAGGGCGACGCATTTTTAAGATGTCTCCATTACATCATCATTTTCAAAAATCAGGATATCATGAAAGCAAGATTGTAACTCGTTTTTGGATTATTGGAATTCTGTTGGCAATTCTTTCTATCGTCACATTGAAGATTAGATAGATGAAAAGATTGGTCATTCTTGGTGGAGGTGAGAGTGGAGTTGGAACAGCACTTTTGGGAAAGCAGAAAGCTTATGAAGTGTTTGTTTCAGATAAAGGAGAAATAAAGAAAAAATATAAAGAAGTTCTTATACATAATGAGATTGAATGGGAAGAAAACCAACATTCTTTAGAAAATATATTGAATGCTGAAATTGTAGTTAAAAGCCCAGGGATTCCAGATAATATTGAGTTGATAAAACAGCTTAAATCAAAAGGTATTCAAGTGGTGTCAGAAATTGAATTTGCATCGCAATTTACCAATGCGAATATTATTGGAATAACTGGTAGCAATGGAAAAACTACAACTACAATGTTGACGTATCATATTCTAAAAGAAGCTGGATTAAGTGTAGGAATGGCTGGTAATATCGGAGATAGCTTTGCTGAACAAGTAGTTGATAATGATTTTCAAAACTATGTTTTAGAATTGAGCAGTTTTCAATTAGATGGCATTGTAAGTTTTAAGCCAAGAATTGCTGTCATTACGAACATAACTCCAGATCATTTGGATAGATATGACAATAAATTTGAGAACTATATAAAATCAAAGTTCCGAATAACAATGAATCAAACGAAAGAGGATTTTCTGATTTATGATGCAGATGATGAAGTCATTACAAGGCATTTAAAAGAACATCCAGTTCAATCAACATTATTACCATTTTCTCTAACAAAGAAATTGGATCAAGGAGCTTATTTAGAAGGAAAAAATATAAATATAAAAATTGATAATAGCCAAACAATTATGCCAACAGCAAATTTAGCACTAGAGGGAAAACACAACATCAAAAATGCAATGGCAGCTTCAACTGTCGCGCAATTATTGAACATTAGGAAGCACACGATTCGTGAAAGTCTTGAAAATTTTCAAGGAGCCGAACATCGTTTGGAGCAGGTTCTACGTATAAATAAAGTACAGTATATAAACGACTCAAAAGCAACTAATGTCAATGCAACATACTATGCTTTAGAAAGCATGGAAACACCAACAGTTTGGATTGTTGGAGGTCAAGATAAAGGAAATAACTATAGAGAACTGTATCCTTTTATAAACGAAAAAGTAAAAGCTATTATCTGTTTAGGAGTCGATAATAAAAAGTTATTTGAAAGCTTCGGAAACATGGTAGACATTATTGTTGAAACTCAGTTTATGAGTGAAGCAGTCAAAATAGCTTATAAAATTGCTGAAGCTGGTGACAATGTGCTGTTGTCTCCTGCTTGTGCAAGTTTTGATTTATTTGAAAACTACGAAGACAGAGGAAGACAATTTAAGGATGCTGTAAGAAAATTATAATTAAGTAATGCAAACACTATTTAGCAACATAAAAGGAGATCGACTAATTTGGGCTATAGCAGCTCTATTGGCTATATTTTCATTTTTGCCTGTGTATAGTGCTGCAAGTAATTTGGCTTATGTAAGTGGAGATGGTGATACATTTAATTATTTTGTAAAACACTTCCTGCATTTGTTTTTGGGCTTTGCCATTATTTATGGCGTTCATAAAATTCCTTACAGATATTTCAGAGGCTTATCAATGATTATGATTCCAGTTGTGCTGGTGTTGCTTGCTGTAACCATGTTTCAGCCAGAAGTGGTAGAGACAGCAACTAATGCTAAGCGTTGGATTCGTGTACCTCTTGTTGGCTTTACCTTTCAACCTTCTACACTTGCATCTGTTGTGTTAATGGTTTATGTTGCACGCTATCTATCTAAAATTCAAGACAAGCAAATCACCTTTAAAGAAAGTTTGCTTCCATTGTGGATTCCAGTATTTTTGGTGTTGGTATTAATTCTTCCAGCTAATTTTTCAACCACTGCAATTATTTTCACAATGGTAGTTGTGTTAACATTTTTAGGTGGCTATCCATTGCGATATTTAGCAATAATTATAGGTTCAGGATTAATAGTGTTAACGCTTTTTGTACTTACTGCTAAGGCATTTCCAGAAGCTATGCCAAATCGTATTGACACATGGATGAGCAGAATTGAAAGCTTTTCAAATGGCGAAGATACTGAAGCTAATTATCAAATAGAAAAGGCGAAAATAGCTATAGCGTCAGGAGGAATACAAGGTGTTGGTCCTGGAAAAAGTATTCAGAAAAACTTCTTACCACAATCTTCCTCAGATTTCATTTTCGCAATTATTGTTGAAGAGTATGGATTAGTTGGCGGACTTTTTCTATTGTTATTGTATTTGTGGCTACTCTTCAGATTAGTGATTGTGTCACAAAAAGCAGATACAGTTTTTGGAAAATTATTAGTTATTGGAGTTGGTCTGCCTATAGTTTTTCAGGCACTAATAAATATGGCAGTTGCAGTGGAACTATTCCCAGTAACAGGACAAACATTACCATTAATTAGTAGTGGTGGAACATCCATTTGGATGACGTGTCTTGCTATAGGTATAATTTTAAGCGTAAGTGCAAAACGTGAAGAAGATAAAGAAAATGAGTTTAATGAAGACAATCCACTCGAAATATTAAGTGAAGCAATCTAATAAGAAAGAATTGAAAGAAAATAAACAATATAGAATCATTTTATCAGGAGGAGGAACTGGAGGACATATTTATCCTGCAATTTCAATTGCGAATGAGTTAAAAGCTCGTTTTCCTAATGCAGAATTTATGTTTGTTGGTGCTAAAGACAAGATGGAAATGGAAAAAGTGCCACAAGCTGGTTATAATATTGAAGGCTTATGGATATCTGGTATTCAACGTAAATTGACGCTTAAAAATTTGTCATTTCCATTCAAATTAATAATTAGCTTATTAAGATCAAGAAAAATATTAAAACAATTTAAGCCAGACGTCGCAATTGGTACTGGAGGTTTTGCAAGTGGTCCATTATTACATATGGCAACTCTAAAAGGGATACCAAGTTTAATACAAGAACAAAATTCATATCCTGGAATAACCAATAAATTATTGGCAAAAAAGGCGAATAAAATTTGTGTTGCTTATGATGGATTGGAACGATTTTTTCCAGAAAATAAAATCATAAAAACTGGAAATCCAGTCAGACAAGATTTATTGAGTTTAGATGACAAATCTATTGAGGCAAAAGATTTTTTTGGATTAAAGCATAATAAAGTCACTTTGCTTGTTTTAGGCGGAAGTTTAGGAGCTAGGCGCATCAACGAATTAATTTTAAATAAACTTGATTTTTTTCATGAGCAAAATATTGAAATCATATGGCAATGTGGAAAGTTATACTATCAAGAATATAAAATCAATAATGATATTAAAGATGTGCAAGTTCATGCTTTTATAAACAGAATGGATATGGCTTATGCTGCTTCTGATATTATAATATCTAGAGCTGGAGCTGGTTCAGTTTCTGAATTGTGTATTGTTGCTAAGCCAGTAATATTTATTCCATCGCCAAATGTTGCTGAAGACCATCAAACTAAAAACGCAAATGCAATTGTAGAAAAAGAGGGAGCTATTTTAATAAATGAAGCAGATTTAAATGTCGATTTTGAAAATAAGTTTTCCATATTAAATAGTTCAAAAGAAAAACAAGAATTGTTAGGTAATAATATTAAGAAGCTAGCCTTAGTAAATGCAACTAAAGATATTGCAGACGAGGTTGAAAAACTATTAGGGGTTTGAATTTAGATAATATACATAACGTCTATTTTATTGGTATTGGAGGTATTGGTATGAGTGCGCTTGCTCGATATTTTATGTCATCTAGTAAAAGTGTTGGAGGTTATGATAAAACTAAAACTGACATTACAGATGCTTTAGAGTATTTAGGTGCTGATATTCATTTTAGTGATGAAGTATGTGAAATATCAGAACAATACTTAAATTGCCTGAATACAATGGTTGTGTATACTCCTGCAATTCCTAATAATCATAAGGAATTAAATTATTTCAGAGAAAATAGATTTAAAGTTTTAAAACGATCTGAAGTACTTGGGTTAATTACGAAAAACACGATTTGTTTAGCTATTGCTGGAACACATGGTAAAACAACAACGACGAGTATTTTAGGTCATTTATTGCATGAATGTAATGTTGAGATGACGGCTTTTTTAGGTGGAATATCTGAAAATTATAATTCAAACTTAATTCAAAATGGAAGTAAGGTTTCAGTAGTTGAGGCAGATGAGTTTGATCGCTCATTTTTAACTCTTTCTCCAGACTATGCATGTATTACTTCTATGGATGCAGATCATCTTGATATTTATGGAAGTTCAGAACAATTGACAGAATCTTTCATAGCGTTTAGTGAAAGATTAAAACCAAATGGGAAGCTATTTGTAAAAAAAGGGTTACCAATTAAAGGGATTACTTATGGTATTGATGAAGATGCAGATTATGTTGCAAAAAATATAAAAATAGAAAACGGAACTTATGTGTTTGATGTGCAAACACCTAATCAAAATATTCAAAAATTAAAATTTAACCTACCTGGTAGACATAATTTGTCGAATGCATTAATAGCACTGGCCATGGCTGTAGAATTTGGTTGCTCTCCAAACAGACTTGCCAGTGCATTAGCATCATACAAAGGCGTTAAACGGAGATTTACTTATCAGATTAAAACAAATGATTTAGTGTTTATTGATGACTATGCTCATCATCCTGAAGAAATAAAGGCAGTATATCTAGCTGTTAGAGAAATGTACCCAAATCAAGAAGTGTTAGCCGTTTTTCAACCACATTTATTTAGTAGAACAAGAGATTTTGGTGATGCTTTTGCATCTAGTTTAGAAAAGTTCGATGAGATTCTATTATTAGAAATATACCCAGCACGAGAATTACCAATAGAAGGAGTTAATTCTCAGTGGTTACTTGATAAAATCAATAACCCAAATAAAAAATTAATTGCGAAATCAGAAATCGTAAATGAAATATTAAAAAGTGATATAAAAATAATTTTAACAATTGGAGCAGGAGATATTGGAGCAGAAGTTAAACATATAAAAGAAAACTTAAGCATTGCGAGTTAATTGGAACTACATAAAGGGGTTGGTTTTACTAGTGTTTGTATGCTTTTTGTATGCTTTTTCATCAGTTAGAAATAATGCTAAGAATGTATCTGAATTAGAGGTGAATTTTCTCGGAGATAACAATCTATTTATTACACATGAAACGGTTAATAAATTGTTAATACAAAATGGAGAAACAGTAACAAATGTGCCTAAAGAAATTTTAGATTTGAATGGTTTAGAAAACGCACTCAAATCTAACACCATGATAAAGGCTGCAGAAGTATATATAGCTGTTAATGGTAGGGTTCGAGCAGATGTCATTCAACGCAAGCCTATAGCAAGGGTTAGCACAAATGCATCATATTATATTGATGATGAAGGTCAGTTTATGCCGTTATCAACAAATTACACAGCACATGTTCCAATTGTAACGGGTTCTGTAGAGAAAAATAATTTGACAAATATTTTTACAATAGCAAGTAAAATATATAAAGATGAATTTTTAAAAACACATGTTGTTGAGATTCATCAAAATCAAAATCAGACAATTAATTTAAGAGTTAGAGTCTTTGATTTTGAAATTGTATTAGGAGAAATAAAAGATTTAGATAAAAAAATAAGCAATCTGAAAGCATTTTATCAGAAGGCAAAAAAAGATGAAACGTTAAACACCTATAGTAAAGTGAATTTGCAGTTTAATAATCAAGTAGTATGCACAAAAAAGTAAACCATGGAAGGAAATAAAATTTCAGTTGGATTAGATATTGGAACCACAAAAATTGTGGCTATGGTTGGACAACAAAATAACTATGGAAAGTTAGAAATCCTTGGTATAGGTAAATCTAAGAGTTTGGGCGTGCATCGAGGTGTTGTAAACAATATTACACAAACAATACAATCTATTCAACAAGCAGTACACGAAGCAGAAGCTGCTTCTGGAGAGAAAATTGAAGAAGTTACAGTAGGTATTGCTGGGCAACATATTAGAAGTCTGCAACATAGTGATTATATAACAAGAGCTAACTCTGAATTGGTAATTGATGAAGAAGATATCGATCGTTTAATTAATCAAGTACACAAACTAGTCATGCTACCTGGAGAAGAAATCATACATGTACTTCCTCAAGAATACAAAATTGATGGTCAAGCCGAGATTAAGGAACCAATTGGAATGTATGGTGGACGATTGGAAGCCAATTTTCATGTTGTTGTTGGTCAAGTATCATCAATTAGGAATATTGGTCGTTGTGTTAAAAGTGCTGGATTAGAATTAGAAGGAATCACCTTAGAACCTTTAGCTTCTGCAAATGCAGTATTAAGTCAAGAGGAAAAAGAAGCAGGAGTTGCTTTAATTGATATAGGTGGAGGAACAACCGATTTAGCAATTTTCAGAGATGGGATAATAAGACACACAGCAGTAATTCCTTTTGGTGGTAATGTAATCACAGAAGATATTAAAGAAGGTTGCTCAATTATTGAAAAGCAAGCAGAATTATTAAAAATAAAATTTGGTTCGGCATGGCCTGGTGAAAATAAGGATAACGAAATAGTTTCCATTCCAGGACTACGCGGTAGAGAACCTAAAGAAATAACCCTCAAAAATTTATCTAAAATTATTCACGCTCGTGTGGTAGAAATTATCGAACAAGTTTACGTTGAGATAAAAAACTATGGACACGAAGAACAAAAGAAAAAACTTATTGCAGGAATAGTGCTAACAGGTGGTGGAAGTCAATTGAATCATTTAAAACAATTGGTTGAGTACATTACAGGAATGGATACCAGAATTGGCTTTCCAAACGAGCATCTTGCAGGAGATAGTGATGATGATGTTACTAGTCCTTTATTCGCAACAGCTGTTGGGTTGGTAATGGATGGCTTAAAACGTCAAGAAAAACGTAAGCAAGAAGCAGTTGCGAATCAAGCATACGAAGAAAGTATGGTTTCAGATGACGTAAGTGAAGAGCAGATTGTTGAAAAGCCAACAGTACAGCGTAAATCATTTTTAGATAAGCTAACAGAACGTGTTAAAGATTTTTTAGATAACGCAGAATAAAGTATAGAATAGTATAAAATATTAATTATAAATCCAGTAAAACTAATTATATGAGCAGCAACAACGATTTTGGTATCACCTTCGATTTACCAAAAAACCAATCCAACGTCATCAAGGTTATTGGTGTAGGTGGAGGAGGAAGTAATGCCATCAATCACATGTTCCAGCAAGGGATTAAAGGCGTTGATTTTGTTATCTGTAACACAGATGCACAAGCACTACAAAATAGTGGTGTCCCAAATAAAATTCAACTTGGTGTCAATTTAACCGAAGGGTTAGGAGCAGGAGCAAACCCTGAAATTGGCGAACAAGCAGCTCAAGAGAGTATAGAAGAAATTAGAGCAATGTTAGATACCAATACTAAAATGGTATTTATTACAGCTGGAATGGGTGGAGGTACTGGAACAGGTGCTGCTCCTGTAATTGCTGGAATTGCTAAAGAAATGGACATTCTTACCGTAGGAATTGTAACTATGCCATTTCAATTTGAAGGTAAAATTAGAATTGCTCAAGCTCAAAAAGGTATAGAAAAATTAAGAGATCAAGTTGACTCATTAGTCGTAATAAATAATAATAAACTACGTGAAGTTTATGGTAATCTTGGTTTTAAAGCAGGGTTCTCTAAAGCTGATGAAGTGCTTTCAACTGCCTCAAGAGGAATTGCAGAAGTTATTACTCATCATTATACACAAAACATTGATTTACGTGATGCAAAAACGGTGTTAAGTAATAGTGGAACAGCTATAATGGGTTCGTCAACTGCATCTGGAACAAATCGTGCAAGTGAAGCTATTATGAAGGCCTTAGATTCACCATTACTAAATGATAATAAAATTGCTGGAGCCAAGAACGTACTGTTGCTTATTGTTTCAGGTTCGCAGGAAATTACTATTGATGAAATAGGAGAAATAAACGATCATATTCAAACCGAAGCTGGTTATGGTGCGAATATTATAATGGGAGTTGGTGAAGATGAATCTTTGCTAGAATCAATTTCTGTAACAATCATTGCAACTGGATTTAATGTAGATCAGCAAGATGAAATTTCTAATACAGAAACAAAAAAGGTAGTTCATTCTTTGGAAGATGATCAATCAATGGAACAAGACCTATCAACCGAAAGAGATCCAGCGATAATCACCCCTGATATTATCTTAGAAAAAGTAGAAGAAAAAATAGTACATACACTTAGTTTGGAAGAAGAAGAAATTGTGCCTGAAATGGATTTAATATCAACAACAGAAATATTAAAGAATATAGATGTTGTTTATGATGAGATTCTTGCCAATGTTTCTGAAGAAGAGTTTGTCATTAATGAAGTGAAAGCACCAATTCAAGAACCTGAAGAAGAACTTCAGGAAGATCAAATTATGCTAACGTTTGACCTTCCGCTGTCAACTCCAGCTAAAATTGAAACTGAAAAGGTAAAGGATGAGGAGAAAATAACGTTCAATTTAGATGAGGGTGAAGAAGTTAAAAATATGCCGGTAAAAGATTACATTGAGTTAATCACAGTGACTGAAGCTAATGAAGAAGGAGAGACACGTTACGCATTAGATGATTATATTGTTTTAGAGTCTTCAATGAATGAAAATGAAGAACAACAAAAAGTATTAGTTGAGGTTGAAGAAGATATTGTGTTTGAAAAGAAAGTAACAGAAGAAATTGAAACACAAGAAATAGTTGAAGAATTAGATCCTTTAAATAGTCCTATCTCTGAAATTCTTAAAGAAAGAGCAAATGAGAGACGTCAAAAAATGAAAGAATTTAATTATAAATTCAATAATGCAAAAATTGATGATATTGAAAAAGAACCAGCTTATAAAAGACAAGGCATAAACCTTGAGCAAGCGCAACATTCATCAGAAACAAATGCATCACGATTATCTTTAGGGATAGATGATAATGATGATATACAATTACGAAGTAACAATTCTTTTTTACACGACAACGTAGATTAATAGCAAGTCAAGTTTTTGTGGGCTACTTCGTTACCCAACCCGAAAAATTCTCTAATATTTTTCGGGTTTTTATTTTTATCTTCGCAACTCTATAAAATCATACTAAAATGAGTTTACAACAAGATATCATGGCAGCATTGAAAACAGCCATGAAAGAAAAGGATCAAACAGCATTAACAGCATTAAGAGCTGTAAAATCAGCTATATTATTAGCGCAAACTGAGTCTGGAGCTAAAGAAGAAATATCTGAAGATCAAGAATTAAAAATTTTACAGAAGCTTGTAAAACAGCGTAAGGATAGTGCTGCAATTTACTTAGAACAGGATAGGAAAGACTTAGCATTACCTGAAATTGATGAAGCAGAAGTAATTAGTCAGTTTTTACCTGAAGCATTAACAGATGAAGAAATTGAGAAAGTTGTGGTAATGACAATTGAAGAGCTAGGAGCAGTTGGTATGAAAGATATGGGGAAAGTTATGGGAGCTGTAAGTGCAGCATTAGCTGGACAAGCTGATGGAAAGACCATTTCAAATATTGTACGAGCAAAATTAGCTTAGAATAGATTAATGGCCTCGTAGTTCAACTGGATAGAATATCAGATTTCGGCTCTGAGGGTTG
>Ga0316189_10001702_pt1 | contig 21827 bp, 21 predicted proteins | sample LowCovwburrow_MG_FD_204930 | JGI IMG/M metagenome (GOLD analysis project Ga0316189, IMG submission 204930) | Coastal sediment microbial communities from Maine, United States - Lowes Cove worm burrow | ecosystem: Environmental > Aquatic > Marine > Coastal > Sediment | place: USA: Maine... | reverse complement strand
GGGATCATGCGCTTCAGTCGTAATGATTTGAAATTGCCGGAGCTGGAAAGCCGGGTCAAGGAAGATGCGGTGGAGGTCAGGAAGAGCTCCGAAATACTGTTTTCAGGGTCGGTTGAGGGCATCGTCGAATTTCAATGGCGGATTGCGCCTGCCATTATCGTGATTGTTCTTGGACTGCTTGCGATTCCCCTGTCCCACTCGGCACCAAGGGAGGGACGCGGCGGGCGCGCCTTGCTGGGAATCCTGGCTTATGCGGTCTATGCCAATGCACTCTACATGAGTCGCAATTGGCTGCTGAAAGAAGAAATGCCCCTCTTCCTCGGACTCTGGTGGGTGCATGTCCTGGCCCTGCTGATCGCGGTCATCTGGTTGCGGCGACAGGGCCGTATCGTGGGGAAGGGATAGCAGATGGTCAAGCTGGTTGACCGCTACATCGGCCGCGCCGCCTGCCTGGGAATCCTGGCTGTCTGGATTGCCCTGACAACCCTGTTTCTCTTCATCAACCTGCTGGACGAGTTGCGCTCCACGCAAAATGATTATGGCACCCTGGATGCCCTGTGGTTTGTGGCTTTGACCACGCCACGGGCCGCCTACCAGATTTTTCCGGTGTCGGCCTTGCTGGGCGCATTGGTAGGGATTGGCGGTCTGGCCGCATCTAACGAACTGGTGGCGTTCCGGACTTCCGGCATCTCCCGTATGCGGCTGGCTTTTGCGGCAATGGCAGGAACGGTGCTGATGACAGTGCCGGTTATGATCATGGGTGAATGGGTGGCGCCGGCTGCTGAACAGCAAGCGCGTGCTTTCAGGCTGAGCGAACTGCTTGGTACGGCCATCATTGGCGGAGCACGTGGTATGTGGATCAGAGACGGTGCTGATTTTGTGAACATCCAGCGCCCCATCCTCAATGCTGACCGAGGTCATCAAACGGTCGATTTCAAGAATATTGTCATCTACAACTTTTCAGATGAAGCTGATTTGCAGTCCATAACCCGGGCCGAGAGTGCAGCGCATGTCGACGGGGCGTGGACCCTGGATGCCGTGACGAATGTCCGCTTTGTGCCGCAGGGGGCGTCTGTCAGCCGGACCGAAACTCAGGACTGGCGAACGGAGATCAAGCCCGAATTGCTGGACTCGGCGGTCACTCGCCCCAAGTTCCTGTCCATCCGCTCGCTCTGGGAATACCTGGAGTACCTGGGCGAAAATGGCCTGGATGACTCGGTTTATGCAGCTGCTTTCTGGGAGAAGGTCCTGTTTCCGCTGACAGTACTCGCACTGGTGCTCGCCGGAATGCCCTTCGTCTTTGGCCAGGCAAGGTCGCACAACGTGGGAGTTCGCCTGTTTTTCGGCATGACACTGGGCGGCGTGTTCATGATTATCAGCCGGGCAGCGCAGAAATTTGGGACAGTTTACGAACTCTCACCTTTGTTGGTCCTTTCGGTACCCATATTGGTCCTGGCTTTCCTGGCCATTTTTGTTTTACGCCGCTCAGTTTGACGGGCAGATCAGGATCGGACCAGTCGTGTATGGCTCAGGATGTCATGCCAGGTTCTTTTTTGTGGGTCGATCAATGGCCATAGAAATCCCATGCCTGCAACCGCAAGGGAGAGCAAGGCTGCCAGGAAACGAACCGTTACTTTTCCCCAGCCTGGTCTGTTTCCATGCCGGTCTTCAATTCTAACCCGCCAGGCACGCATGCCCACGGTCATGCCACCAGCGTGCCAGCACCATGCCAGGTACAGATAGCAGATCAGCAACAGGAAAAGCGTGTAACCGGGATCTTTCAACGCAGTTTTAGGGCCCAGGCCCGCCAGCATTCCCAGCAAAGAGGCCAGCATCAACAGCGCAAGCATGACCGCGCTGTCATAAAAAATAATCACGAGGCGGCGGATCAGTCCACAGGACACGCTCGGGTTTGTTTGGGAATCCTGCACTGCAATGGCCTCGAGGGTTTTGAACAAGTCATTATCGCCAAAAGTATTCGTCTGGCAATCGGGCGTGCGATTCGGTTATCCTCACTGGCTGAAAAATTTTACGGACTCTCACCATAAAAACGCTCAGCCACAAGAATCAAATGAAGGGCCTGTAACGGGAACAGCTGATGCCAATAAAACCAAATTTCCGATCCAGGCTGATGCTTCTCGGGGCTTCTGTGCTGATTTTGCCGATCAACATGACGTTCGCCCAGTCACTGGACTCTACAGTGAACATGGAAACACAGATCAACCAGAATTCTGCAGCATCGCAAAGCCGGGTTTCCAATCTCGCGCGACAAACCCAAGATCTTTTGAGTGAATTCCGGGTGGTGGTTCGTGAAACCGAGAGCCTGAAAATTTACAACGACAATCTGCAGAATGTCGTCGACGACCAGCACAATGAAATGGCCTCGATCAATCGACAGTTGGCCGGCCTGGAGGAAACCAACCGGGGTGTGGTTCCCCTGATGCTCGAAATGATCAGCTCGCTGGAACGCATTGTTGAAGCGGATATCCCTTTCCGCATTGAGGAGCGACGGGCGCGGGTCGTTCGCCTGCGACAGATGATGGACCAGGCAGAAGTGACTGCTTCGGAGAAGTACCGTCAAGTGATGGAGGTCTTCCAGAGCGAACTCGAGTTTGGACGAACCACAGAGGCGTATTCAGATGCATTGCCGACCACCGGACAGACTGTCGAGTTTCTGCGAGTAGGCCGCATGCTGCTGGTTTACCAGACCAGCGATCATTCAGTGACCGGCTGGTTTAATCCGAGGAGCCGGGTCTTCGAAGAACTCGACGACGACCGATTCCGGCTCGAAGTCAAAGACGGCCTCGCCATCGCCCGTAATGAAAAGGCGCCGAACCTGGTCATGCTGCCCGTTCCCGGGCCAAAGGCGGCCAAATGAGTCAGCTCATCACGCGTTTGCTACCGGTGCTTCTCTGCCTGGCAGTCTCACCGGTTTCTGCGCAAACGCTGGAAGAGCTGTCACAGATCGTTCGTGAAGCGGCCACTAGCGAGGCAAAAGTCAACCAACAGCGTGAAGCCCGTTTTGTCCGCGAAAGAGATAACCAGCGGCAGTTGCTGGTGGATGCCCGGCGGGAACTCGCCGATGAGAACGCCCGCGCAGATCGCCTCAGGGTGGAATACGATCAGAATGAGCGAGCCCTGGCTGACCAGGAAATCACGCTGTCGGAGCGAATGGGTAACCTGGGTGAGCTGTTCGGCGTCGTTCGCCAGTCTGCCGGAGACGTGCAGGCTGCGCTGGATGATTCAATGGTGACGGCACAATTGCCCGGAAGGACACAGTTCCTTTCCGACCTGGCGCAGCGCAGGGAGTTACCGACCGTACCGGAACTCAGGCAGTTGTGGTCAGCGATGGTTACAGAAATTGCAGAGTCCGGCAAAGTTGTTCGCTTCTCGGCCCCGGTTGAGCGCACCAGTGGCGAGAAGGAGCAGCTGGAAATCGTCCGCCTCGGCGTTTTCAATGCCGTTTCCGAGGGCATTTTCCTGGACTGGGACACCCGTAAAAGCAGGGAAAATTTCATTGAACTGCCCCGCCAGCCTGCTGGCCGGTATGTCGGCATGGCGCAAGACTTGCAGGGCGCAGGGACAGAGGAGATCATTCCGATGTCGGTTGATTTCACACGTGGCCAGATACTCAGGGCCGTGGTGCAGTCAAAGACACCGATCGAACGGGTCAGAGAAGATGGCGGTCCGGTGGGTTATGTGATCCTCGGGCTAGGGCTGTTCGGTTTGCTGCTGTGCCTGTGGAAAGCGTTCTCTCTGTATTCGACAGGCGGCAAGATCGCTCGCCAGATGAAGGACCAGCAGGCCAACAGGAATAATCCGCTTGGCCGGGTGCTGTCGATCTATTCCGATAATCCCGAGGTCAACCTGGAAACGCTCGAGCTGAAACTGGATGAGGCCATATTGCGTGAAACTGCGCCGATAGAAACGGGGCTGAGTTTTATCAAGGTTCTCTACGTGGTGGCGCCACTGCTGGGTTTGCTGGGCACCGTGGTGGGCATGATCGCCACTTTCCAGATGATCACCCTGTTCGGCACCGGCGACCCCAGGATGATGGCCGGCGGCATCTCAACGGCACTGGTCACTACCGTGCTCGGACTGACGGTCGCCATTCCGCTGACGTTGTTCCACAGCTTCCTGCAAGGTAAGGCCAAGGCCCTGATCCAGGTGCTGGAAGAACAGGCGGCCGGCATCATCGCCCGGATAGCGGAGCAACGTGCATGATCTGGTTGTACCAGGCCATCGGCGCGATCCGCGACTTCATTGAACTGGGGGGAAACGTCCTCTGGGCCATCATGTTCGCATTGTTCCTGATGTGGACCTTCATTCTTGAACGCCTGTGGTACTTTTACAAAGTCCACCCGGCCCGCAAGGCCGCGATTCTGGAAGACTGGGAAGCTCGCTCCGATACGGTTTCGTGGTATGCGAAACGAATCCGGGAAGGCCTGGTATCCGAGACCTCGTTGGCCCTCAGGCAAAACGTGGGCCTGATCCGGGTGCTGATCGCTATCTGTCCGCTGCTGGGTTTACTGGGTACCGTTACCGGAATGATCGCGGTCTTCGACGTGATGACCTACAGCGGGGGTGGCAATGCGCGGGCCATGGCTGCCGGGGTTTCGATGGCGACGGTTCCGACCATGGCAGGAATGGTTGCTGCGCTCTCCGGTGTTTACTTCGGCACCTGGCTGGAGCACAAGGCACAGGTGGAAACCGAGAAACTCGAAGACCTGTTGCAGCATCACCAATAAGGAGTCGGGAGCCCGCATGGCCAGAAGGCATGCACATTCTGAAGAAGCTGAAATCAACATCACGCCGATGTTGGATGTCGTTTTCATCATGTTGATCTTTTTCATCGTCACGACCTCCTTCACCAAGGAGACCGGCGCCAGCATCATCAAACCGCAGGCGGAACAGGCTGCTGCACTGCAGAATGGAACCATCCTGATCGGCGTTCGCCCCAACGACGAAATCTGGATGGCGAAACGACCGATCGAACTACGGGAAGTCCGGCAGATGGTGGAGCGAGCCAAGGCCGAGAACCCCGAGGGCAGCGTGGTCATCGTCGCTGACAAGGGTTCGCGCATCGGCACCGTCACCAGGGTGATGGACCAGGTGAAACTGGCAGGTGTTGAAGGAGTCGCCATTGCTGCCGAGAATCCGGGCGGATAGTGCGCATGAAGCATCTGCGTGTCCTGGTTGCAGCGCTGCTGGCGGTTGGCGTGACCTTCAGCCTGTTCCTGTTCATGTACAAGCTGATCTCTTCAGGGGGAGATCAGCGGGTGGACCTGGCCGCCATTTCCGGTATTCGTTTCGGGCCGGTCGAAATACCGGATGCAATCATCACCAAGAGTCGGCTCAAGCCCACAAAACCGCCGCCGCCAAAAGAACCGCCGCCGCCACCCAGGATGCAGATCTCCAAGATGGACCAGGAGGTCCGGAATATGCCAAGCATGGACATTCCCGACCTGGACGTGCCGATGGTCGGCGGTTCCGGGATGTTCATCGGTAACTTCCAGCAGGTCGATCAAACCGCGGAAGGAGATATCATTCCGGTGGTGGTGATTCGCCCGATGTATCCCAGGGAAGCGGCGATGACCGGCACCCAGGGCTGGGTGAAGGTTGAATTCACCATCACCGAGGCAGGTACGGTGAAGGACCCGCGGGTGATTGATGCCAAGCCGCCGAGGCTCTTCAACCGGGAGGCGATACGGGCCATTCTGAAATGGAAATTCAAGCCAAGGGTGATAGACGGTGTTGCTGTGGAGCGGCGCGCCACCCAGGTCATTGATTTCACGCTGGACGATTCCTGAAATGATGCTCCGGGCTGAAAGTCTTAACAGGTTCACTTCCTTACTGCTCCCGGGCTTGCTGCTGGGACTGTTTTTGGTGCTCGCGCCGATAGAGCCGGTTTTGGGCCAGCCGGACTCGTGTGGCGTGCAACGTGATGTGGGAACCAGGGCGCTCGATGAACGGGTCTGGAAACAACTCAATGTGATTTATGAGAAGGTTTCAGCACAACAGTATGACGAAGCTTATGAGGATTTGCGGAAAATGCTGGGTAAGGCAGGGCGCGAGCCATATTTGCAGGCCATTCTGAACCAGGCCCTGGCGCAGGTGGAGTGGTCGCGAGGCAATTACCAGGCGTCTCTCGGTTTTTTCGAACAAGCTGTTGAGTTGAACACCTTGCCGGACCAGGCTCATTTCACGTTGATGTACCAGATCGCCCAGCTGTATTTCATGCAGGACCGTTACGATGAGGCGCTGGAAAAACTGGACCTGTGGTTTTGTGAGTCCCCGGCCGAAGAGATCACGTCTGCGGCCTACGTGCTGCAAGCGTCCATCTATATCCAGAAAGAAGACTACGCCGGCGCCGTGCGAGCGATCGACCAGGCCATATCGGTGGACGATGATCCGAAGGAGCCCTGGTACCAGTTGAAACTGGCGGCGCAATATGAGCTGGAGCAGTTCCCGCAGGCCACGGCAACGCTTGAAATCATGGTCTCGAAGTGGCCTGGGAACAAAACCTACTGGACGCAGCTTTCGCAGATTTATTTCCGACTGCAAAAAGTTGACCAGGCATTGGCGGTCCAGGCACTGGCATACAGAAACGGGCTGCTCGACAAGCAGACCGACCTGCTTTACCTCTCCAGTCTGTACAGCAACAGCGATGTACCTTTTAAGGCTGCCGCGGTTCTGCAAAATGGCATCGAAGCCGGTATCGTTGAATCCAACACGTATCACTGGACCATTGTCGCCGAATCCTGGTATGCGGCAGAGGAATTAGAGCGGTCGTTGCTGGCCTATGAACAAGCCGGAACAGCGGCCAGTGACGGGGTCATTGATTTGCGCCGTTCCTTTATCCTGGTTGACCTGGAGCGCTGGCCGGCGGCGCTTGAATCACTCGACCTCGCGTTGCAAAAAGGTGGCCTGGATGAGCGCAAGACTGCTGAAGTCTACCTGCTCAGGGGCATGGCCCAGTTCAATCTGGGTAACTTTGACAGCGCCAGCGCAGACTGGGGCAGGGCGAGCCGCTATGAGAAAACCCGTGAAGCCGCCCGTCAGTGGATGATTCACCTGCAGGAAGAGCGGCGCCGCCGCACATCGTGAATGATGCCTGCTGACGAGCAACTGATTGAGGGTTTTCTGGATGCCCTGTGGGCGGAACGCGGACTCAGCAAGAACACGCTGTCCAGCTACCGCTACGACCTGACCCTGCTGGCCAACCACCTGGAAAAACGTCACAGCTCCCTGCTGCTGGCGAGCCGTGAAGACCTGCTGCACTTCCTGGCCAGCCAGGTGCAGGCAGGCCGCAGTCCTCGTTCCCTGTCCCGTTACTTGTCCGGAATCCGGCAGTTGTACCAGTGGTTAATGCGTGACGGCCGAATCCGTCAGGACCCGTCGGCCCTGATCGACAGCCCGAAGCTGGGCAGGGGTTTGCCCAAGGCGCTCAGTGAGCAACAGGTTGAAGCTTTGCTGGAAGCACCGGATGTTGGTAGACCACTGGGTTTGCGAGACCGGACCATGCTGGAATTGATGTATGCGACGGGATTGCGGGTAAGCGAACTGATTTCGCTTGAAGCAGTGAATCTCGGAATCAACCAGGGTATTGTCCGGGTCATGGGTAAGGGTGGAAAAGAGCGCCTGGTACCGCTGGGAGAAGAGGCGCTTTCCTGGTTGCAGCGCTACCTCGAGGAATCGCGCCCGGAGTTGCTGAAGGAAGGAAACTGCGCCCTGGTTTTTGTGACCAACAGGAAATCCGGAATGACCCGCCAGGCATTCTGGTACGCCGTTCGAAAGTATGCCCTTGCCGCCGGAATTTCCCAGTCCGTGTCACCGCATATGCTCCGGCACTCTTTTGCCACCCACCTGCTCAACCATGGTGCAGACTTGCGGGTGGTGCAATTACTGCTGGGACATAGTGACCTTTCGACCACCCAGATATATACTCATATCGCCCGCGAGGGCTTGAAGCAGTTGCATAACAAACATCACCCCCGTGGTTGAACGTTTGCTGAAAAGTGCGGTCAGTTAGGGTGCATGATAAACACGAGGTTCGCCATGAGGCACATGAAAACGATAATTACCGGTTCACTGCTAGCGATTTCGCTCAACGCGGTCGCTCAGCAAGATTTCTCAATAGTCGAAGAAAAGATTCGAGGCCTGGCTCCGAACGCCAACTCGATCGCTATTTCTGAAACACCCATCGAAGGCGTTTTAATGGTGCAGATCGGCGGCGACATTGTGTACGCAACGGCTGATGGAAAATTCCTGATACAGGGCAGGGTGGTCAACCTCGAGACCCGCGAGGACCTCACCGAGACTGCCAAGGCGGAAGTTCGCCAGGAACTGCTTGGGGGTATCGATACGGCCAAGCAGATCACTTTCGCGCCGGAAAATCCCGAGTACGAGCTGACGGTTTTTACCGACATCGATTGTGGCTATTGCCGTAAATTGCACGCCCAGGTCGAAGAGTACAACGAAAATGGTATTTCCATTCACTACATGGCTTTCCCGCGGGCGGGAATCGGTTCAAAATCCTATGACAAGGCTGTTTCTGTCTGGTGTGCAGAGGATCAGCAGGATGCCATGACCCAGGCCAAAATGGGCAGTGATCCCGATCCATTGCAATGCGAGAATCCGATCGCTGAGCAATACCAACTCGGTATGGCGCTGGGTGTGACGGGCACACCTGCATTATTGACAGCGGACGGTACGCTGATTCCGGGTTACATGCCGCCGGAAAAACTGCGAGCCAGGCTGGATGAACTGACAGCAGTCCCCGCTGCTGCGGAATGATCGAAAAACTCAGCCAGTCTCTCAAATAGGTTAAACTGTCATCCCAGAAAGCCGGCATCTCTGCCGGCTGATTGCCACAGTTCGGGAGTACTGTTTTGTCCGAGTTCACCTGCCTCCTGGGAGAACCCGCCCTTTCCGATTTTCGTAAGCGCAAGCTGGTTCAGCTGATCAGCGGTCCAGCCGGACCGCATATCGGACTGGAAGCCCATTTCGTTTATCTCATCGAATCCACAGCATCCCTGGGCGATGCGGATATTCGCGCCCTGCAGGATTTGCTGCATGGCGACCCTGTTTCGGGTCTGGACGAGAACGGGTTGTTACTGGTCGTGCCGCGGCTGGGTACGCAATCGCCCTGGTCAACCAAGGCGACCGACATTGCCTGGCACTGCCGGCTCAAGTCGGTCAATCGCATTGAAAGAGGGGTGGCCTATCGTCTGCAGGGAGTGCGCGCGGAACAAAAACCGGCAGCCATTACTGCGCTGCATGACCGCATGACGCAGTCGGTGCTGGAATCACTGGCAGCCGCGCGGGAGATATTCCAACATAATCCGCCGCGCCCGCTCGCCTTCATCCCTGCATTGACAGAGGGCGCGGATGCGCTGCGCAAAGCAGACGCGGAACTCGGCCTTGCACTGTCTGAAGATGAAATTGATTACCTGGTAGCTGCTTTTGCCACAATGGGCCGTGACCCCAGTGATGCAGAGCTGATGATGTTTGCCCAGGCCAACTCGGAGCATTGCAGGCATAAGATTTTCAATGCCAACTGGACCATCGACAGTCAACCGATGGAGCAGACCCTGTTTGGAATGATCCGCAACACGCATGCCTGTGCGCCGGATGGCGTGCTTTCAGCCTATCATGACAATTCAGCCGTCATAAGCGGGCCGCAAGGGCAGCGATTCTTTATCGATCCGCAGTCTGGCGTTTATTCCTGGTATACCGAGAGTCTGCCGTTCCAGATCAAAGTCGAAACGCACAATCATCCGACCGCCATCTCGCCCTTTCCTGGAGCGGCTACCGGGTCCGGTGGCGAAATCCGGGATGAAGCCGCCACCGGTCGCGGTGCGCGCCCCAAGGCGGGCATCAGCGGATTCTCGGTTTCTCACCTGGATTTACCCGGGGTGGATTTACCCTGGCGGACCGATTTCGGCAAGCCTGACAGAATTGCCAGCCCGCTGGAAATCATGATCGAAGGTCCGATCGGCGCCGCTGCGTTCAACAATGAATTTGGCCGGCCTGCGTTGTGCGGATATTTCAGGACTTTCGAGCAACACATCGACGGCATACTGTGGGGTTACCACAAACCCATAATGATTGCAGGCGGCATGGGGACCATCCGCGAGCAGCACGTGCAAAAACTGCCGCTCAAACCCGGTGCGCACGTTGTCGTGCTGGGCGGCCCCGCCATGCTGATCGGCCTGGGCGGGGGCGCAGCTTCATCAGTGGGTAGCGGCCAGAGCCAGGAGAATCTTGACTATGCTTCGGTGCAGCGTGGAAACCCCGAAATGCAGCGACGCTGTCAGGAAGTAATCGACGCCTGTTGGGCCATGGGGGAACAAAACCCCGTACTGTCGATTCACGATGTTGGTGCGGGTGGATTATCGAACGCATTGCCCGAGCTGCTGGACGATGGCGGTCACGGCGGCAGCCTTGAATTGCGCCGGGTGCCGAGCGCCGATTCATCCATGTCACCGATGGAAATCTGGTGCAATGAATCGCAGGAACGCTATGTACTGGCCATCGACGACGATAGCCTGGGCATTTTTGAAGCCATGTGCCGGCGTGAGCGTTGTCCCTTTGCGGTGCTCGGGCAGGCCACCGAGGTGCGGCAACTCAAACTGACTGATCAACTGCTGGGTTCAGATCCGGTGGATATGCCACTGGAAGTGCTTTTGGGCAAAACGCCGCGCATGTTCCGCGAGGCTGAGCGGCGCTCGTTCCAGGGTGACAGCTTCGATGGTTCCGGGGTCGATACGGGTGAAGCGCTCAAACGTGTGCTGCGGTTTCCCTGCGTAGGCAGCAAGTCTTTTCTCATCACGATCGGTGACCGGACCGTGGGTGGCCTGGTCACCAGGGACCAGATGGTCGGGCCATGGCAGGTTCCGGTTGGAGATGCTGCGGTCACCTTGAGTTCATTCAATGCCGATACCGGTGAGGCCATGGCCATGGGAGAACGGACCCCATTGGCCGTGCTCAACGCACCAGCCTCGGGCCGCATGGCCGTGGCGGAGGCTGTGACCAACATGGCCTGCGCTGCGATTGGTGACATCTCTCAGATCCGTCTGTCCGCGAACTGGATGGCTGCCGCGGGTGAGTCCGGCCAGGATGCCGCTTTGTTTGACACGGTGCAGGCTGTCGGCATGGAAGTCTGCCCCGAACTGGGGATTGCTATTCCCGTGGGTAAAGACTCGCTTTCCATGAAAACCGTGTGGCGGGACGCTGGCGCAGAGAAGCGCATGCTGGCGCCGGTATCACTGATTGTTTCCGCTTTTGCTCCCGTCGTTAACGTGCATCGGACCCTGACGCCACAATTGGATCTCAGCGGTGGCGATTCATGCCTGTTGCTGATCGATTTGGGCCAGGGACGCAACCGGCTTGGTGGTTCTGCGCTGGCACAGGTTTATCAGCAGTTCGCAGGCGAAGTACCCGACCTGGACCGCCCGGCCCAGTTGAAGCAATTCTTCAACGTGGTGCAGCGTCTGAATGAGTCCGGCCTGATCGCGGCTTATCACGACCGTTCCGACGGTGGCGTGCTTGCGACATTGTGCGAAATGGCTTTCGCTTCCCATTGTGGTCTTGATTTGCACCTGGATTTGGCGCCCAAACAGTTAAATGCTTTCCTGTTTGCTGAAGAACCGGGGGCGGTCATCCAGGTGTCTGACGGCAACCGTGCCGAAGTCATTGCGCGTCTCGAGGCGGCGGGACTCGGTTCCTGCATCATCGACCTGGGACGGCCGGCGCCAGGCGATCGCCTGATGGTGAGCAATGCCGGGGAACAGGTTCTGACCGAAAAACTGCCGGATCTCCAGGGCTTGTGGTCTGAAACCAGTCACGTGGTGCAGAGGCTGCGTGATCACCCGCAGTGCGCCGATGAAGAACGGGAATCAGTGGTCGATTGGGGTAGTCCGGGTATGCAGCCGGTTGTGAGTTTTGATGCAGCCGAGAACCCAGCAGCGCCCGCCATTGCACGTGGCGCTCGGCCGGCAGTTGCGATCTTGAGAGAACAGGGCGTCAATGGCCATGTCGAGATGGCGGCGGCTTTCGACCTCGCCGGTTTCGAAGCGACGGACGTGCACATGTCTGACCTCGTCGATGGCCGCCGCAACCTCGAAGCATTCTCGGGGCTGGTGGCCTGCGGAGGATTTTCTTATGGCGACGTGCTGGGTGCGGGTCGCGGATGGGCCAAGTCCATCCTGTTCCATGAGGATCTGCGAAAACAGTTTGGTCGCTTTTTCAACGACCCGGCAAAATTTGCGCTTGGCGTCTGTAATGGCTGCCAGATGATGTCGGCACTGAAGGAACTGATTCCCGGCGCGGAGTCCTGGCCTGATTTCGTCGCTAACCGTTCCGAACAATTCGAAGGAAGGTTCAGCCTGGTTAAAATTGAAGAGTCCGCTTCCATCCTGTTGTCTGGAATGGCAGGCTCGGTGATTCCAGTTGCAACTGCTCACGGCGAGGGGAGGGCAGACTTTTCACGGCAAGGGTCAGCACCGGAACGCGTGGTCATGACCTATGTGGACGGTCATGGTGTAGCAACGGAACATTATCCCCAGAACCCCAACGGTTCGCCGGGGGGGGTCACCGGTTTGTGCAATACTGACGGTCGCGTGACCATCATGATGCCGCATCCGGAACGGACCCTGAGAACGGTGAATTTTTCCTGGGCGCCGAGGGAATGGGGCGCCCAATCGCCCTGGCAGCGGATGTTTTTGAATGCCCGGAAATGGGTGGATTGACTTATGGCGGAAGCAACACAGAAAGAAGAACTGAAACTGAGTGAACTGTTGATCCTCGCATCCATGTGGATGCTGTTTGGCTTCATGATCTGGTTTTACCTTTCGGCCTTTCATGGCGCACCGGCCCGCATGGCGGCTGACGCCATTCTGAATCACTTGCTGGGTGATGATTTTTATCGCATCATCGTCGAACCCAACCAGCACTTTCTTTTTCAGGTGGAAACGCATATCCCGTTCACTTTCCGGGACGGGACGACGGACGCACTCGGTTTCGTCATCAATCCGCTTATCTTCAGTTACGGCTTGCCGCTGTTGTTTGGCCTGGTGATGGGCTCAGATGTCAGCTGGCTCAGAAAATTCATTATCATGCTGGTGGGATATATTGTGATTACCGCGGTCCAGGTGTGGGGCGTGGTGTGGGAGTCGCTTAAAATGCTGGCTTTCAATTTCGGAGAACAGACACATTCCGTGATCACGTCTCATGGCATTTCGGACTCATCAATTGCGCTGGGCTATCAATTGGGCACACTGATTCTGCCGGCGCTGGCCCCGATTTTTGTCTGGGTGCTCAGTAACCGCCCACTGGTGGAACAATTCGTAGGATGGCAATTGGATCAGTTGAAAGACGGGCGGAACCCATGATTTTTTTGAGTGTCTGTGCTCAGAGGCCGTGAATTCGGTACTCTAGTTCAAGACCCCGTTAAGTTAAGCAGGACAAGGCCAAGTGCAGACAGGCGAAGAAATCGCAGATATCGAACATTCAGCGGAACCATCGCTGCCGCGGCCTGACAGCGCCGTTTGTGAATATCTGATCGAACATGAGCGGCTGAAGGATAATGACCTCAAGCGCGCCCTGACTTACCAGGAACAGCACGGTGGCGACCTGGTCACGCTGCTTGTGCGTCTCGGCCTGGTTTCCGAGCGGGACGTAGCCGAAGCGGAGGCAGGGTTGCTCGAATTACCGCTGATTCGCACAGCGGATCTGCCTGAGCAGGCGCCTGAATTGCCCGGGGTCTCAGTTCGATACCTGAAGCAGAACCTGATCCTGCCCATCGCAGAGGCCAATGGTGATTTGACCGTGGTGATGGCCAATCCGCGCGATGCCTTTGCCCGTAAGGCACTGGCCATGGCCAGTGGTAAAAACATCATTACTCAGGTCGGGATCGCCTCGGAAATCGAAAACGGCATTGAAAAACTGCTGGGTGGCGGGCGCAGCGCAATGGGCCAGATTGTCGAGAGCCTGGGGGAAGGGGATGAGGGTGAACTCGAAGATGTCGAACACTTGCGTGACCTGGCATCGGAAGCACCGGTCATCCGCCTGGTGAACCTGGTGATGCAAAGGGCGGTGGAGAGCCGTGCGTCCGACATTCACATCGAGCCGTTCGAAAACCGGCTGAAGGTGCGCTATCGGATCGACGGTGTGTTACAGGAAGTCGAAGCACCCCCGGCCAAATCGACCGCCGCGGTGATCAGCCGCATCAAGATCATGGCCAAGCTGAATATTGCGGAACGCCGCTTGCCGCAGGATGGCCGGATCATGCACCGCGTGCAGGGCAAGGAACTCGATCTGCGTGTCTCAACCGTTCCGACCTCGCACGGTGAAAGCGTGGTCATGCGTATTCTCGACCGCGAAAGCATCGTGCTGGACTTCGATTCACTGGGGTTTGATGATGAAATCCGGTCCGGATTCAAGAAGCAACTGGAGATGCCGCATGGCATCATCCTGGTGACCGGCCCAACCGGTTCCGGTAAGACCACTACTTTGTACACGGCGCTCAGTGCGCTCAATACCCCGGAAAGAAAAATCATCACGGTCGAAGATCCGGTCGAATACCAGTTGGAGGGCATCAACCAGATCCAGGCCAAGGCCTCGATCGGGTTGGACTTCGCTCATGCTTTGAGGTCCATCGTGCGACAGGACCCGGACGTCATCATGATCGGTGAGATGCGTGACCTGGAAACCGCAAGAATCGCCATCCAGTCAGCACTGACCGGACACCTTGTTTTATCCACCATCCATACCAATGATGCCGCCGGTGGTGTGACCCGCATGCTCGACATGGGCGTGGAAGACTACCTGCTGACTTCGACCGTCAACGCGATCCTCGCGCAACGCCTGGTTCGTACCCTCGACCCGGACACCCGTGAACCGTATGACGTCCTGCCCGAGCTGGCCGAGGAACTCGGACTGCCAGCACTGGGCGGGGGGCAGAGCTACCAGTTTTATCACGCTGTTCCGGGTCCCGAAAACCCGACCGGATTTCGAGGCCGGACATCCATCCTGGAACTGCTCGAAATCACTGATCCCGTGCGCCGGCTGGTCATGCAACATGCTACTTCCGGTGAATTGCAGGACCTGGCCGTCAGCGAGGGGATGAGGACCATGTACCAGGATGGATTGCTCAAATGCCAGAGGGGCGTAACCACCCTTGAAGAAATCCTGAGAGTGACGCAGGAAGCCTGATGCCACTGTTCGAGTACAAGGCTGTAGCACCCAGCGGTGAAACGGTACAGGGAACCATGGAAGCCGCTTCACTGGACATGGTTATTCTGAAACTTCAGGAAGCAGGGAATGTCCCGCTGCATGCGAAGGAGTCGGGCGCCGGTGTATTCGGGCTGTCCGCTTTGCGGATGGGCCGGCGAGGCATGAATTCCCGGGAGGTAGGGGAATTCACGCAGCAATTGTCCACGCTGCTGGTCGCCGGCCTGCCCCTGGACCGTTCTTTGCAGGTGTTACAGGAATTGTCTGAAAACGATCGTGTCAAGCGGACGGTCACCGAGATTCGCGACAAGGTCAGGGAGGGTGGCAGCCTTTCCGACGCCCTGGAAGAGCAGCATGGCGCGTTCAACCGGCTGTTCGTGAATATGGTGCGGGCGGGTGAAGTAGGTGGCACCCTAGACGTCACCTTGCTGCGCTTGACCGATTACCTGGAACGTTCCCGGGAATTGAAGGACAGCGTGGTATCCGCGTTGATTTACCCGATCCTGTTGCTGGTGCTCGCCGCGGGTTCCCTGATCCTGTTGCTGGTTTACGTGATTCCGCAATTTACGCCGATTTTTGAGGAACTGGGCGGCGACTTACCGTTTATCACCAAGCTGGTGCTGGGCGCCGGGTCCATTCTGCAGAATTTCTGGTGGGCGATCGTGCTGGTGACTTTCCTGGTGGTGGTGCAGTTCCGCCGAATGCTGGCAGATGTAGACAAACGATTCGCCTGGGACCAGCGGGTGCTGGCGATGCGCTGGGTTGGCGACCTGGTGGGCAAGATAGAAATTGCGCGCCTGAGTCGTACGCTGGGAACCCTGTTAACCAACGGTGTGCCGTTGCTTGGGGCACTTTCCATTGCTCGCAATGTCCTAAGCAATACGGTGTTACAAAAAGACGTCGGTGATGCAGCCAGGGAGGTCAAAACCGGCGGCGGCCTGGCACGCAACCTGTCAAAAAGCGGACGCTTCCCCAGGTTGGCGTTGCAGATGATCAGTGTTGGCGAGGAGACGGGTAAGCTTGATGCCATGCTGATGAAAGTCTCTGATACCTATGACCTGGAAGTAAGAAATACGATTGACCGCCTGCTATCGATATTTACACCGGTGGTCACGCTGCTGCTGGCAGTCCTGATCGGCACCATCGTTCTGTCGGTGTTGGTCGCGATATTGAGTATTAATGACCTCGTGGGTTGATGGATGGTTGAGCTCACGATAGCTGGACGGGAGGAACCTTACAAAATGAAAATGAAAGACATGCGCTTTACCCGGAAGAGGCACACTGCACGCGGTTTCACGCTGGTGGAATTATTGCTGGTCCTGGTGATTCTGGCCCTGATCGGTGGGCTGGTTCTGCCGGGCATCATTGGCAAGGCGGAAGGGGCGAAGGTCAAAGCGGCCGGCTCCCAGATAAACCGCCTGGCCATGGCCGTGGAGAGTTTTTACCTGGATACGGGCACAACACCCGACAGCCTTTCCGACCTGGTGGGTGAATCCAGTGATGTCGATGGCTGGAACGGTCCGTATGTCAAATCTTCCAGCCTCAAGGATCCCTGGGGCAGGGAGTATGTGTACACCTACCCTGGCGAGCATGGCGATTTCGATATTTATTCGCTCGGAGCAGACGGCCAACCCGGTGGTGAAGGCAAGAATGCAGATATCAACAGCTGGGAATAGTTCCATTTGATCGGCCATCACAAAGGGCGGCCCGGGCGACCGCATACAGGAGCTGCAAAGGGTTTCACGCTGGTCGAATTGATGGTCGTTCTGGTGATCGCAGCAGTGATGCTGGCGCTGGTCGGCACATCGATTTCACGCAATATCAGCGGCGCCGAGATGAGAACGGCGGCGCGGAAACTCGCGGCGTCCCTGCGGTACACACGGACCCATGCCATTTTGACCAAATCCCAGCAGGTATTCCTGGTCGACACCGAGGCTATGAGTTACCTGGCGCCGGAGCGCGACGCGGTGAAGCTTCCGGAGGGTATGCGCATTGAGCTCAATACGGCTCGCTCGGAATTGACGTCGGAAACAGCGGGTGGCATCAGGTTCTACCCGGACGGTGGTTCAACAGGTGGCAACGTAAGGCTTGAAGCAAACGGCAGGATCTACAAGGTCAACGTTGCCTGGCTGACCGGCGAGGCAGCCGTCGAAAAAATAGAGAATTGACGTGAACATCAGACATGCTTCCTCGATGCCATCACGGCGAACCGGACGCGGGTTCACGCTGCTGGAGCTACTGCTGGCATTCGTCGTATTCACCCTCAGTTTCGCCACTATCCTGGAAATCCTGTCGGGTTCGATGCGCAACACGGTCAGGGCGCGGCATTATTCGGAAGCGGCGCTGACAGCCCAGTCGGTGATGGACCAGATAGGTACGGAGATTCCCTTGCAAAGTGGTTTCAGCAGTTACGGGGAGGCCGGCGACTATGAGTGGGAACTAGAGGTTTTCGAATATATGCCAACAGGCGTTGATATGCGGAGCATCGAACTGGCTCAGTTGACTGGTATCGTACTGCTACAGGTTGACCTGTCAATATCCTGGGGTAAGCCGCCGCGAGAGCAAACCCGGCGATTCAGTACGGTCCGCGCCGTGCTGGCAAATGACGGGTTGCAATGATGAAACGCAACGGCGGCTTTACACTGGTTGAAATACTGCTGGCATTGACCCTGATGGGAATGTTGCTGGGACTCGCTTATGGTGGTTTGAGAGCATCGACTCGCGCGACCGACAAGGGCCAGGCCGTGCTCGAAGAGAGCGGCCGGATTCGCATGGCGCACCAGTTTGTGAGGAAGCAGATCAACCAGATGATTCCGCTGGGTTTCATCGATGAACAATTGCAGCAACGCACCGTTTTCATGGGCGACAGGGATAAAATCCGGTTTGTTGCACCGATGCCCGGCTACCTTGGCTTTGGCGGGCCGCAGGTGCAGGAACTGGCAATCGTGCAGGGTAAAGACGGTTCTGAGCTGGTTTTGTCGCATGCCCTGCTGCAGGGATATGAGGAAAGCCTGTTGTTCGAGCGTGACCCGATCCTGTTGATGGACCATATCGAGTCCGCCGAGTTTGCTTTTCTGGGCCGGGATGAGACCGGTGAGCTTACGCCATGGCTCAACCGCTGGGATACCCCGGAAATATTGCCACTGGCCGTTACGCTGGAAATTGAGTTCACCGAAGAGGTCTATATCAAGTGGCCGCCCCTGACCGCCGCAATCCGGATCGATGCATCGGCGCTGCAAGAACTGGTCGACACGGACGCTATCGATCAGTCCTATGAAGGGGCGATTCGCAAACTGATCAACAAACGGAAGCAGCAGTAATGCCGGTCGCGTCGCCCGGCGGTTTCATGACCCCTTTGCGCCAGAAGGGTGTCGCGCTGCTAATCGTTTTGTGGGTGCTATTACTGATCACGATCTCGACCGGGGCCTACACGCTGATGGCCCGCATGGACCAGCTGGAAGCCCATACCGTTATTTCGGGAACGCGTGCCAGGCTGGCTGCTGAAGCAGGGCTCAACCTGGCGGTATTGGCTTTGCGTGACCCGGATGAGAGCACCCGGTGGGTTCCCGACGGGAGGACTTACTCCCTGTTGTTTGAAGATGTCCTGGTTGAGCTCCAGGTCACCGATGAACGTGGCAAGATCGATATCAATTCAGCTGATGAAGAAACGCTGCTCAGGCTGCTGTCCGGTAACGGCATGGCAGAGGAAAATGCCGCCTACCTGGCCGCCGCGATACTGGACTGGGCCGATTCGGATGAAATAGAGCGGGCGAACGGCGCAGAGCTGGCGGCTTATGAATCTTACGGTCTCGGGGTCGGGCCGGGTAACCGTCCCTTTATCATGATCGAGGAACTGCTACAGGTTCTTGGCATGCCTTTTGACCTTTTCAAAATCATCGAACCGGGAATAACGGTATTCTCTGAGAAAGGAGTGCCGGATCCAGCTTACGCGCCAAAGGAGGCTCTGTTGGCAATTGAGGGGGTTACCGAAGAGGACGCATTGAACTTCATTGCCGAAAGGCAATCTGAGGATGCAACGGATGGGGTCGGACCCTCATTGCCCAATGGCCAGGTCGCCATGGCGCGTGGCAGGGGGCTGACGTATAGTGTGGTCGCCAAAGCGACCTTGCCAAACGGGGTCTGGGACCAGATTGAAGCAACCATCAGGCTCGGTGCGTCGCAGGATGGTCGTCCGTTCAAGATTTTGCGCTGGCGAGAAGGATTTCATCACTGAGAACACCATGTTCCAAGTTATCGAAGAAAAAATAGTATTGGTTCTCGGGTGGCTCAAGGTAAGTCCCGTCGGGCAATTCTTTCGTTGGTGGATTGAAGAGCTCAGGCTTGCCATGCCGGATGCGTGGCAGCAGCGGATTCAATATGCCCTGCGCCGCGTGACTCTGTCGACCCAGGGTGACCTTGTTGAAGTGGGTATCGACAATAACCGGAAGTTGAAGCCACTGCTGACCCTGTCCGGCGACCAGGACGTATCGTTGCAACAGCAGCAGGTAGAGGATCTGCTGGTTGAAGAGGAACTGATCGAAGCACCCCGATTCCTGTTGTTGCAACTTGATTCCGTGTTGAATACGGAAGTGCGCTTGCCGGCGGCAGCAGAACCTAACCTGGCCCAGGTCCTGGCCTTCGAAATGGACCGGCAAACGCCGTTTCGGGCCACAGACGTTTATTATGACTGGAACATTCTGGATCGTGGCGGCGAAAGCGGTCAGATCAGACTGGAGCTTTATGTTGCGCCCCGTTCGGAGGTGGATGCGCTGATTCAGGCAGTTTCCGGCCGGGGCTTTCAGTTGACGGGTGTCGATATTGTTGACGGTGACAACACGCTGGGGCTCAACCTGTTGCCGCCAGACCGCAGAAGCCGTGTAACCAATCGCAGGGTGCGATTCAACATGGCGCTGGGCGCCGTATGCGTGGTTTTGCTGGCGCTGGTCATGGCCCAGTCGTTGTCGCTGCGGTCGCATCAGGTGCATGAACTCGAGGAAGCTATCCTGGCCGTGCAGGGTGAGGCACGGGCGGTGACCCGGATCAAGGAACAAATCGAAGATAACAGTGAAGCTGCCGGGTTCCTGGCCAAGAAGCGCGCCGAGACGCCGTTATCCATTGCCGTGCTGGCCGATATCACCAGGATTTTGCCGGATGACACCTACCTGGACCGGTTGGTGATCAGCAAAACGTCCGTGCAAATGCAGGGCAAGTCACAGAATGCCCAGCAATTGATTGAAATGGTCAATGAATCGCCGCTGCTGGATGAGGCGGCTTTTCGCGGATCGACTCGCCTGGATGCGCGTTCCGGGCTGGAAATCTTCGAAGTCAATGCCAACGTAGTTAAAATCGGGTCGGACTGATGGCGCTAGTTGCTGAACCAGGAAACAATCGCCTTGCTGCCATCCTGCTGTTCGTGATCACAGTTATTGTTGTTTACATGCTGTGTTTTCACTGGTTCATCATCCGGCAAATTGATTATGGCAATGAAATTTCCGAGTTGTCTGAGCAATTGGGTCGTTATCAGCGCGTGGCCCAGCAAAAAGTGGTGTACGAATCGCTGCTCCAGGATTTACTAGAGCGCCGGCCGGACCAGAGCCTGTTCCTCGAAGGAGAGGATTTCAACGAGGCGGCCGCCGAAATGTCCGAACGCCTCGGTCAGATGATTAATACGCAGGCTGAAGACACCTGTCAGATTGTCAGCCGGCAGCCGGTCCGCCCGAGGGTTCAGGAGCGCTTTCAGAAAGTAACGGTCAACGTGCGTATGCGTTGTGGAATCGAAGATTTCAGAAAGATCATGTACTCGCTGGAAACCAGTGTCCCCATGGTCATCGCTGACGAAATTACCCTGATCAAGCCGAGGGCGCGTCGCCGGGCCAATCGCGACGCCACCAATCAGCCCGCAGCACTGGACATCCGGTTCAATATGTCCGGGTACCTGGGTAGGGGTGGCGAATCATGATCAAGAGGTTCGAAGGAAACCCGGTTGCCATCGGCCTGGCGTCGATGATCGCGGTGTTGGTGGTCATTTCTCTAGTGATCGGAGTGGTCTGGTCCTTGCCGCCGCGGGCAGGAAATCCGGGTTCAACGGCCGACGGATCCGTGCCGCAATTGGATATTCCGGCGCTTGAGGACAATGAACCCCTGCAGACCTACGCGGTCATAAGCGAACGCCCCGTATTCAACGAGAGCCGCCTGCCGGTCCTCGAACAGGAACTGGACGAGGACGAGGAAGACGTTGAGGAAGAAGTGGATGCTCCCGATGTTCAGCTATCCGGAGTGATCATAACCCCGACGATGCGGATGGCGACGCTGAAAAGCGCTGACCTCAACGAGTCCCTTGTGGCGTTTGAAGGCCAGCCGCTGGAGGGTGATTTCGGGACCTGGCAGGTTAGCCAGATCAAGGCGCGCGAGGTTACATTGTCCTCTGCGAGCGGGGAGTCGTTGAATCTCAAGCTGGAGGTTCATGACATGAGGATCGCAGAACCGCCAAAGATGGCTGTTCCTGAACAAAAAGAGCCGGATGAGCCTGCTGCGCAGACTGCTGAAAACTCTGATGCGCCTCTGTCTCGGGCGGAGGAGATCAGGCAGCGGAT
>Ga0316189_10001701_pt1 | contig 21830 bp, 13 predicted proteins | sample LowCovwburrow_MG_FD_204930 | JGI IMG/M metagenome (GOLD analysis project Ga0316189, IMG submission 204930) | Coastal sediment microbial communities from Maine, United States - Lowes Cove worm burrow | ecosystem: Environmental > Aquatic > Marine > Coastal > Sediment | place: USA: Maine... | reverse complement strand
GAGGAACTGGTCGACAATCCAGACCAGACCCTCGACGACGCCGAGATTTACTATGCCAACATCGGCTCCATTATCCTGCTCAAGATATTGCCCTACCAGGAGAAGCAGTGGCGCTACCTGATCTTTAACGAGAAACTGCAAGAGGTGAAACGGGTCGATGCCATCGAGGATTCCTGCGTCTTGTTGCCCGACAACCACGGTCTTATTTTCCCCAAGGGTTTCTACCTGGAGACCGGTGAACTCAAGGAGTTCGACAGCCAGCTCTCCAACATGACCTTCGAACAGCGCATTGCCTCGCCCAACGGTGAAGACTTCCTATACACCTTCTACAACCGCATCTCAGGCGATTACATCCTCTTGCTCTACAACCTCATCGAGCAAAAGGTGGAAACCCCCATTCTGTGCAACGGATATTCCCTCTTCGAGGACGGCACACTGATCTATTTCCGCTCCGGCGAAGAAGCCGCCAAACACCACGGTATCCAAATCTGGCAAACCGGCTTCACCGGCCCCAATTTCAAACAGGAAGGTCTGTCTGATTCAGCCCTGTTCAAGATCGGCAACAAGGACGTCGTGCGCTGCATGGCGGAATGCCACGAAGTGATGGTTCTGGTAGGCAAAGAAGAAGCCTACGCCAACCTGTACGTGGATATTGTAAAAAAGACAACCGATATTTCAGATGCCTATTTCTGGTTAAACCAGCCCGAGTCGGAGAACCTGGCGGAGGTGCTGGGTCAGATCCGCGAGACTGCCAAGGGCGCGATCGAGGAGTTCGAGAAGGTACGGCGCATTAAGAAGGCCACGGCCGGCGAACTGGTGCGCATTACCGAGAAGAGCGACGCCTTGATGCGCGAGATCACCCATGCGCGCTTCAGTAAAATTGAAGAGTTTGTCAGTCTGCTGGCCGAACTGCGCGCCTTACGCGGCGAGATTATTACATGCCGTGAGCGGCGTTACATTGACCTGGCTAGAGTCGATGCCCTGGAGGCGGGCGCGGGTGAGCAGAGTGATGATTTGTCCAAGCGCTGTGTCGCCTTCCTGCTCCAGCCCGAGGCCCTGGTTCCCTATGCGGAACGGGTTGCCGTCCAAGAGACCCTGATCACGGAATTATCTCGGGTCAGTGCCGCCCGCGAGGTGGAAGAAGAGCTGGATACAGCGTCCAGGGACCTGGAGCTTTTGGTTGAAATTGTCTCCAATCTCAAGATCGACGATGCCACTGAGACCACCCGCATCATCGATAATATTTCGGCTATTTTTGCTGACCTGAACCGGGTCAAAACGGCCCTTAAGAACAAGAAGAATCAGTTGGCCCGCGTGGAAGGCGTGGCCGAGTTCAACGCCCAGATGAAGCTGCTCTCCCAGGGCATGATCAATTACTTGGACGTGAGTGAAACGCCCGAGAAATGCGAGACCTACCTGACCAAGCTGACCGTGCAGCTCGAAGAGTTGGAAGGCAAGTTCGCCGAGTTCGACGAGTTCATCGAACAGCTCACCGAGAAACGCGAAGAGATCTACAACGCTTTCGAAGCCAAGCGCCTGCAACTGGTGGAGGGCCGCAACAAGAAGGCCAGCTCACTGTTTGGTTCGGCGGAGCGTATTCTCAAAGGGATCCGGGGTCGGGTGAGCAAGTTCACCGAGATCAACGAAATCAACGGCTATTTCGCCGGTGACCTGATGATCGAAAAGGTGCGCAACATTACGGCCGAACTGATGGCGTTGGAGGACACGGTCAAGGCAGACGACCTGCATAGTAGGCTGAAGACCATTCGCGAGGAGGCCGTGCGCCAACTCAAGGACCGCAAGGACCTCTTCGAGGATGGCGGCAACCTGATCAAGCTGGGCAGTCACCGTTTTAGCGTCAATACCCAGAACCTGGCTCTGACCACGGTTTTGCGCGACGGCAACTTGTTCTACCACCTGGCCGGCACCAATTTTTTCGAAGAGATGACCGAGCCTGAGATCCTGGTCACGCGTCCGGTCTGGGAGATGGAAGTCTGTTCTGAGAACCGAACGGTCTATCGCGGCGAGCTGTTGGCTTACAAGATGTTGTTGGCCTTGGAAAAGGGCGAAGATCTGGGCATTGCCGAGGCGGCTGGGGACGAACAAAAGCTGCTGGAAGAAGTGCAACGCTTCATGGGCCCGCGTTTTTCCGAGGGATATGCCAAGGGCGTACACGACCGCGATGCGGCCATCTTCCTGCGTGCGCTACTGGAGTTGCATTCCAACCTGGGCCTACTGACCTTCTCGCCCAAATCGCGGGCCTGCGCCGCTGTCTTCTGGCACCGTTTCTGTGCTGAGCAGCCCAAGGCCATGATCACTTCCGCCTGTGAGGGACTGGCCACGCTCAGTGAGCTCTTCCCAGATAACCCGGGCTCGCGCGAGTTGGTAGCCGAGATCGAACATCTGATCACAAATTTCCTGGAGACCAGCCAACTCTTCGAACCCTTCCGGGCTGGCGAGGCCGCGACCTACCTATTCCGCGAGCTTGTTCGCGGCAAGGGTTTTAGTATCAGCCAGGAGGCCGGCACGGTTTATCGTGGCTTGATCCAGTACCTCAAGCACAAGAATTATCTGGACAAACTCAAGGACAAACTCAAGGCCCTTGCCAAGGATCCGGTCAAGGCCTATCGTCTGGCCCTGCACTGGGTCATGGCCTATGTGGATTCCGAGGCAGTGGGCTCAGACGAATTTTGCGAAGAAGTTGCCGCCTTGATCTTCACAGCGGGTTACAGTCCGAAGCTGGTGGCAGAGGTCGGCCTGGAGCGGACCCTGGAGGGTTTAAAAGGCAACCATGCCCTATTGGAAGACGGCACTTACCAGCTCAACTACAATCGTTTTAGCGAGAAGCTGGCCGGCTTCGAGCGCGAAGTCGCATCACTCCACCACCAATACGTGGCCTTGAAAAAGAGTCTGAGCGCCCGTTTTAGCGAAGGCCTGCGCCTGTCAGAGTTCCAACCCAGAGTGCTGACCTCCTTCGTTCGCAACAAGCTCTTGGACCAGGTGTACCTGCCCCTGATTGGTGATAACCTGGCCAAGCAGATCGGCGCTGCGGGCGCACAGACACGTACGGACCGCATGGGCATGCTCTTGCTGGTCTCGCCACCCGGTTACGGTAAGACCACCCTGATGGAGTACATCGCCAACCGACTCGGCCTGATCTTCATGAAGATCAACGGGCCCGCCATCGGTCACGAGGCCACCTCTATCGACCCCGAGTCGGCGCCCCATTCTGCGGCTCGCGAAGAACTCAATAAACTCAACCTGTCTTTCGAGATGGGCGACAACGTGATGATTTACTTGGACGATATCCAGCACTGTAACCCGGAACTCTTGCAGAAGTTCATATCATTGTGTGATGCCCAACGCAAGATTGAGGGTGTCTACAAGGGCCGAACCCGAACCTACGATTTCCGCGGTAAGAAAGTCTGCGTGGTTATGGCGGGCAACCCCTACACAGAGTCCGGCGACAAGTTCCAGATTCCAGACATGCTGGCCAACCGGGCCGACACCTATAACCTGGGTGACATCATCGGCGAAAACTCTGCGGCCTTCGAGCTGAGTTACGTGGAGAACGCCCTGACTTCCAGCCCGGTGCTCAACAAGCTGGCGGCGCGTAGCCAAAAAGATGTCTACACCCTGGCCAAGATCGCCGAAACCGGTGAACGCGAGGGCGCTGAGTTCGAAGGGACCTACGCGAACGAGGAGATCAGCGAGTTTGTTAACGTACTGGAAAAGGTTTTCCGTGTACGCGACGTGATCCTGAAGGTGAATCTGGAGTACATCCGCAGCGCGGCCATGGAAGATGCCTACCGCACCGAGCCGTCGTTTAAGCTACAGGGTTCCTACCGCAACATGAACAAGATCGTGGAGAAGGTGCTGCCGATCCTCAACAACGAGGAACTGGAGACCCTGATCCTGTCGCACTACGAAAACGAGTCGCAGACCTTGACCAGTGGAGCGGAGGCCAACCTGCTCAAGTTCAAGGAACTATGCGGCACCCTTTCACAGGAAGAAGCAGAGCGCTGGAAAGACATCAAGCGTCGCTTCGCCAAGAAGCAGCAGTTCCACGGCATCGACACGACCGACAAGGTGGGTCAGGTCATCGCCCAGTTGTCCACCTTCGGCGACGGTTTGGGTGCTATCAAGGACGTGCTTGAAAACGCGGCTACGGCAAGGATGGAAACCGAAGTGGAAGCGGATCAAGGTCCGGTTCACACCCACACGACCCTGGCCCCAGACACCCTGGAATCTCTGGGCTCGCTGATCAAGCCGATGGTTGAGGGTCTGGCCCAATCCCTGGCCGAAGCCAGCTCAGCCCGAGAGGCAGCCGAGCAGCAAGCACGCCGCGAAGCCCAAGCCCAGCAGGCAGCAGAGGCCAAGGCCAGGCAGGAGGCCGTGGCGGTGAAGCCGGCCACCCCGGTCAAGGCCGATGGTTCCGACATCGACCCCAAATTCCTCATCAAGGTCATCCGCCAACAGTTCAACGTCATGGAGCACTGGCTCAAACCCATCTACGACAAAACCAATACCAGCGATAAGACAGTGTCTGAGCTCAACGGCGCGGTAAGTAACCTGATGGACACGCACGGGGCGTTGCTCAACTACCTGCAGCAGTTCCGCGAGCAGCGCAAAAAACCACCGGCGCGCAAGAAACCCCCGGTGCGCAAGATCGAATAAGTTGCTTCTCGCTCACCCAGGGTATTTTGCGCACGGGCTACGCCAATTTGACGTAGATTGGTGATCCATTTGATTGAATCGACCACGCGACCGCTGATCTCGGTTTCCGCTGAAGCATGCACCTTTTTGAGGACAAATGCTGACACTGTTAGAGTGCGAAGCACCCTGGAGTTGGCGTATTTCGCTGGGAGGATCGCTTTTTTATTTATTTTTTCACTTAGTTCCTTGGCCCATCCGTAAAGTAAAGTAGTCGATTGAACACTGCGGCGAAGTTCGGAAACGGGCTTGCAGCACAAGGCATGAAACTTGCGACCAGACAGCCCGCGGAGGTTTCGTTTGTTTATTAGGTTTGTCTTACTTTTGTTGATCAGCGGAAGCAGTTTGCTTTTCGCGGAGAATTTTGCCGATCGTCTTCTGGAGGAAGCCGCAACCCAGGTTGCCGTCAGTCCAGACGATCCCATTGAAATGGTGCTGCTTGCAGAGCGCATCTATTATTTGAGCCATGAGTCTGGTCAACAGAAACGCATCGGAGAACTGCTGAACCAACTCTTTGAGGCTGCAACCCATGGCGAGGTTCGCGCTGAGATTGGCTTTCTGTTAACCCAACACTACCGACAATCCGGCGAATACGATGAGGTGGAGAGGCTGTTTCACGAGCTGGGGTCTGTCCCCGAATGGCGCGTCTTGGGCCCGTTGGCCCCGAAACGCGATTTTAACCTGAAATCCCTGCTCTCCGCTTCCAAGACCCAGGGTTTGGATCGGAACATCCGACCTCACCTGATCCGCGCCCACGGCCAGGAAGATTTCTTCTCCGAAGGCATCGGCCACTATGGCTTTTTCAGTGGCAACCTGGCTGTTTTCCCGAACCAACTGGCCGGCGCAATGTACACTACCTGGTTCTACATCCCGGAAAAGGGCGACTATCGACTTGGCCTGGGCTGGGCCCATTACATAAAGGCCTGGATCAACGACACGGTTGCCTGGGAAGCGACGGAGAATCAAGATCCCCATCCCGATCAAGCCGTGGTTCACTTTAACCTCAAGAAGGGCTGGCACAGACTGACCCTGTACATCGAATCTAAATCAGAGGATCCGAACCTGGGTTTCTTCGCCCGCATGACCACCAGCTCGGGGAAGCCGGTGCTCTTTGAAGCCAAATCGAAGAAGAAGCTGCCCAAGAAGAAACCCAAGATGCTACAATCCGAAACCTCCCTGGTTGAACTGGCACACAATCAATCGGACTATGCCTTGGCCAGCATGATCATGATCAAAGAACAGAAAAAACACGCCAGCCACGGCAGTCCCCATGACCTGCTCAAGCAAGCCTATGCAAAAGATCCAAACCGTTTTGTGGCGGAGAAGTTGGTTTCCCAGATTGAGGATACCAATACTACCTGGCAATTGCTGGTCGAGTTCCTAGAGCAAGAACGAAACGACCTCGACCGGGCCTGGGGCCTGACCCAGCTGGGCCAGATTGCCCTTAATCAGGAACGCTACTGGCAGGCACGCGCTTACTCAGACAAAGCTCTGGCCGCCAATCCGGAATACTGGCCCGCAGTTATTTTGCGCAACAACGTGTTTTCGCGAATGGGCTTGACCGGCGAGGCCCTGAACCACGCACTCGAACTGGACAAAGCCTATCCCAATGTCCCCTGGATTTCCATGGACCTCAGTGACCTGTTCTTTGCCATGAAACTACGCGAACAGGCCAGGATCCGTACCGATAATGTGCTGGCCATGCGCCATGGCAATGTGAAGTTCTCGCTGCGCAAGATCAAGCTGCTCAAGAGTACGGGCGAGACAGAAGCCTTGGATGCCTTTTTCACCGAGCTGATGAAGGACGCGCCCTATTCGGTGGGAACCCTGGAGGTCTACATTGATTTCCTGGCCGCCAATGACCGTTTTGACCAGGCCGAGACCCTACTGGAAAAGGCTTTGGACCAGTTGCCCGAAAACCCCGTCCTATTGGAAGCCATGGGCTCGCTCAAGATGAAGAGCTCGCGTCCCGGAGCCCTGACTTATTTGGAGAAGGCGCTGGCGCTCAAGCCCCAGAACCCGACCCTTGAAAAGATGATCGCCTTGAGTAAAGCCGGCCAGGCCGCCTTCTACGAATCCTACCGGGTTGTCACCGCACCCGATGTGTTTATTCGTGAAGTCAGTCCCATTGTCATCAACATCGACAATACGGTTTGCAAGGTCTCGGCCAACGGCCAGTCGTCGGTATACCGCGAGCTGGAATACGAGGTCTTGACCGAACAAGGTCTCAAAGAACTGCCTGGTTATGCTTTTAGCTACTCGCCCTTGCGCCAGAAGGCCGAGATAGTGAAGGCAGAGATTATTCGCGATGGAAGAACCATTCACCTGACCCGCTTCGGACGCAACCGCATCAGTGATCCGGCCTACCGCATGTACTACGACCTGGTTTCCTACCAGATCCCCTTCATCGGCCTCGAGGTGGGTGATATCGTTAGGGTAGAACATCGCACGGACGAATTCAAAAGCGGTAATATCTTCGGTGATTACTTCGGCGACCTGCAGTTCTTCACCAATCGCTACCCCACCAAACGCATGACCTATACCCTGATCCTGCCCGAGGACATGGAAATCCATCGCCACGTGGAAAAAATGGAACCCGCGTTCTCACGGGTCAACAAGGCGGGCAACACCGCCTATACCTGGACGTTGGATGGGGTCTCTCCCTTCGAGAGCGAGTCGCGAATGCCGGGCCTGGAAGGTTACATGCCCTATGTGGCCGTATCTACCTTCAAAGACTGGCAGAGCATGGCAGCCTGGTACAAAAACCTGATCAAGGATCAACTGACCCTGGATGTGGAAACCAAAAAAATCGTGGCCGAGTTGATCCAGGGCATCACCGACCCCCTGGAAATCGTGAAACGCATTCACGAGTACGTGGTAACCAATACCCGTTACGTGGCCCTGGAATTCGGCATTCACGGCTACAAACCCTACCAGGTCAATCAGGTCAATACCCGCCAGTTCGGCGACTGTAAAGACAAGGCCAGCCTGATCGTCTCCATGATGCGCGAGGCCGGCATCGAAGCCAATGTGGCCATTGTGCGAACCTCGGACAAGGGCACCATCAACACCTTTCCCGCCATGTTGGGTTACTTCAACCACGCCATCGCCTATGTGCCCCAGTTCGACCTTTACCTGGACGGCACCGCCGAGTTCAGTGGGGTGCGCGAGCTGCCGACTATGGACCAGGGCGCACTAACCCTGGTGGTGGACAAAGACGGTGGCGGCAGGCTGACCAATATTCCGGTTTACGACGACACCCGCCAGGGCTATGACCTGGATTTGTCGGTCGCCGAAAACGGCATGGCAGAAGTTAATGGAAAACTGTCCTATAATGGAACCGTGAACCCGGAACTGCGTCAGTACCTGTCCATTGATGCCCGCTTGCCCCAATACCTCCAGGAGCTGATGGCCGACACGGTGCCAGGTCTGGATGTGAGACAAGCGGATCGCACAGGCCAACGCATCAACGAGCCGATAACCCTGCGCTTCACGGGTCAGAGCAAACGCCTCTTCCAGGCTGCCACGGGTGAACTGAAGTTGCCCTTGAGCATTCTCAGCAATCATCTGACCCAGGCTTATGCACCGAATGTGGAACGTCAGTTCCCCCTCGATTTCGGAGCGCCCAAGACCAAGACGGTTAATTTGAACATCGCCGTACCCAAGGGATTTTCCCCGGTCGACCTACCCGATTCGCTGGAACTCTCCGACGAGAATTTCAGCGTCACCATCAAACTCGAACAGATCGCGCAGGCCATCTCGGTCAATTACCAGGTCGCCTTCAAATCCAAACGAGTAGAGCCCGAGGATTATGCCTCGTTAAGAGAGATGATGCAGGCCCACGATCGGGTACTGGACAAGACGATTCGTTTCGTGGCCGAATAGGGAGGGCTCCATGTTAAAAAAATGTGTATGCTTATTGTTGTGTCTGCCAGTCTGCGCTCAGAATGGAGAGGGCTGGCGCACTCTGGTTGACGCCAACGATTTCGAGAAGGCCCGCTCTTTTTTCGCCAATGGCCTTGGGGATGATTCCCTGGCCGAAATCGGTTGGTTCCTGACGTTCACCGGCGCGGGACCAACCGCCGAATTGGAGAATGCAGCCCTGACCATTCTGCGGCGGAACCCGGAATCACCCGCATCTGAATTTGTCATGAAGTGGATGACCCCTTATCGCGAGTGTCTGAGTTCTTGGGTGGAACAGGCCGCCGCAGCCGTTGCGGGCCATAACCCGGACAACCCCGAGCTAAAGGTGCTGTACGCCGCCAATGCACGCCTGCATGCACGCTATCGCGACACCCGTCCCGATTTTGTGGCTATTGCCCGCAAGGCCGGGTTTGTCACGGATTGGAAGATCACACCGCGCTACGGCTTCAACGCCGTGGCCGACTTCGCCAAGGACTGGCCGCCCGAAAAGGTCTCGGGCTGGACCGATGCGGTGGATCATACCAGTCCCAGCGGCGTGGTCCTGCCGCCCAGAGAAGCGACCGGTGCCGGTCTCTACTACGCCTATGGCAGCTTCGAGAACCCGGTGGAGCAAGAGATTCAGCTGCGCCTCTTCAGTTATCAGAACATCGCGGTTTATATCGACGGCAAGCTCTGGCACAAGGTTCGCCACTTGCAGGAGCTGGGCTCCAGTATCAGTTATATCCGCAGCAAGCTGCCTCCCGGCCGTCACGATGTGGTGGTCAAGGTGAGCCAATTGCGCGGCAATAATGGCCAGTTCTCGGTACAGGTCACCGCACCCCAAGCGCCAATCCTGTTGAAGCCCGAACAGCCCAAACTTGATCTAACTGCCCAAATGGCCCAAGTGGAAGAGGTTAAGACCGGCTTGATGGCCGAGCTCGACGGCAGGCCCGGCGAGTTGGCCGAGCTGGTGCGTGGCGTACTTCACCGGCGCGATAAGGATGCGCAGAGAACCCTGGCTATTTTCGACCGTTTGGCCCAGAAACACCCCAGCAGTCTGTTGGTGGGAGGTCTGTCCGCTCAGATTTACCTGGATATGGTCCCCTTCCTACCCCCCCAGGAACAGCTCTCGCGGGCCTACCAGTTGTTGGGCGAGCTTGCCCGCACCGATTCCCCCTACAATACGGAGAACCGGCTGGCCCTGGCCCTTTTGCTCAGGCGCGCCCAGCAGACGAAACCCGCCCTCGAGTTGATCAATGCCGTGGTTGAAGCCAATCCGGGCTTCTGCGACGCGCTTACGATCAGGATGGGGATGGCTGCCGCCGATTCACTCCACGATGTTCAGGCCAATACCCTGGAGCTGGTGGAACAGTTGGGCACCAACAACCACTTCGGTCAGACCACCCTGTTGGCCAACGCCCGTCGCGACGATGATCTGGCCCGCACCCGCTCCCTGTTGGAGAACCTGAGTCGCCTTCTACCCTGGGACGGTTATATCGCCCAGATCAATAATATGGACGAGAATTACGAAGCCGCCATCGAAGATTTCAGCAAACGCTGGGAGCTGTTCCCCGACCGCGATTACTACCCTTACGCCATCGCCAAGGCCTATGCCAACCTCGGCCAACAGGCCAACCAGCGGGAATGGCTGGAAAAGACCTTGGACACCAATCCGGGTCACCGGGAAGCCATCCTCGACCTGGTGAACCTGGACTGCTACGAAGGCAAACGAGACGACGCCCGTGGCAGGCTCAACGCTTATTTACAGGTGGAACCCGGCGATGCCTTCTTCCGCCAGCGGCTCAGTCACCTGGAGGGGGCGACCCCCTTTGAAACCTTCCGAGTGGCCGCCGAAGAGGTGATTGAGGCAGCCAAGAACAAGCCCATTTCCGAGGGCGCCGATTCCGAGTTGCTGCTGGACCAGCTGATGGTTCGCATCTTTCCAGATGGTTCGCAAATTCGCTATACCCACCTGGTCACCCGGGTCCTCACCAAGAAAGGCGTCGACGATGAGAGCGAGAAACGCCTGGTTGGTGAACTGGATATACTCAATATGCGCACCATTAAACAAGATGGCAGCGTGTTCTACCCGGAGAGTTTTGAAGAGAAGGCTTCGATCAGCCTGGCCGGTGTCGGCGTGGGCGATTTCATCGACGAGGAGCACATCGAGTACCTGGCTCCGGCCTACTACGACCACAACGGCCTCGACGCGGAGATGACCTTCATCTTCCAAGGCGTGGACCGCATCTACCATCACAGTGAGCTGGTGCTGATCTACCCCGAGGACCTGGACCCGGAACCAACGCTCTTCGAGCGTCACATGCCCCATGGGCCTCAGCGAGAGCAGAAGGACGGGCTCAAGTACATCCGCTGGCTGGTTAAAGACAATCCGCCGCTTGCCAGCGAGCCGAACATGGTGAATCGGGCCCATATCCAACCCTCCGTGACCTTCTATTACAACACCGACTGGGCCGAGGTCCGCGATTTCTATTACAGTAACATGGAGATCCGCATGGGCCTCACCGACCGGCTCAAGCAGCGGGTTGCCGCCTGGCGCGAAAAGACGGCCGATCCGGTAGAACGGGCCAAGGCCATCTATCGCGAGATAGCGGATCGCACGGAACCGGGCGACAGCCTTTTTGCCAATGTGAACCTGGTCTGGGAAACGGCCAAAGGCAACCCCACTTTGTTGCTGACGGCCATCTATCGGGAGCTGGGTCACGAGTGCGATATTGTGTATGTGCAGTCGCGCGAGGCCGAAGAATTTATGTTCGACGTGCCCATGCCCAGTCACGCCTATACGCTCCTGAGGCTGAAGATCGGGGACCAGACCTTCTGGCTCGACCCCAACCAGCAGCGGCTGGAGTTTGGCTACATTCCCTATCCGTTCCGAGGCATCCGCGGCCTGGTTTGCGATCCCACCAAACCGCTCTTTGATCAGGTGCCGGGATTGGAAGACGAATTGGAGCGGGTTGAAACCCATTATTCGCTTTACTTTGCGGCCAATGGCTCGCTGGAGGGCATCGGCTCGGAGAAGTTCTTCGGCATGTTCGCATCCCAGATGAGCAAGTCATTTGAAGCGCTCAACAACCCGGAGATCAAGCAAAGAGTGGAGGCCGGCCTCAACCAGACCTACCCGGGTGCGGCCATGAGCCGGGTCGATATCACCGAGGATCTGCCACCGGGTAACTTTGAGCTGACCCACGATTTTAGCCACTCCGATCTGGCCAAGAGTGATGGCAGCAGCCTGGAATTGTCGTTTCCCTTGCCGAAGACGCCGCTGATCGAGCGCTTTGGTTCCATGCCCAAGCGGACCACCCCGATACGCGTGGCCAGCCCGCACTTCAACGTGGCCAGTATCGAGATGGTGGCACCCAAAGGCTTCCATTGGATCAACGAGGAGATGGCGATCAAGGAAGAGACCCGGTTCGGCCGTTACGAGCTGTCGATTAGCTTGGATGAAGAACGCAAGCTCTTGTTGAAGCGCACCTATTACCTCAAGAGCGGCATGGTAACGCCTGAGGATTACCCCCAGTTCCTTGCATTTTGTCGCGCCATGGTGGATCATGAGGACATCAGCTTCAAGGCAGAGAAGGATGGAGGGTCGCCATGAGGAAGCTGTTCGAAGAAGCGCTCGACGATTACGCTTCATTCCACCGCAATCCAAAGAACAAGTTGACCCATTATATTGGTGTGCCGGTCATTGTCTTCAGCGTGGTCCTCCTCTTGCGCCTGGTTTCGCTGGGCAGCCTGGGTTCCATTGCGCTGGATGCCACACTTGTCGTTGCAATTCCCTTGGGCATTTTCTACCTGATGCTCAACCCAGGGACTGGTTTGGGCATGTTGGCGATTCTGGCCGGCATGTACCTGCTCAGCCCCTACGTAAACTGGCAGACAGGCGTGGCGCTGTTTGTTGGGGGTTGGGTGGTACAGTTCATCGGCCACCACTTCGAAGGCCAGAAGCCCGCCTTCTTCAAGAACGCGGTCCATTTGTTGATCGGACCATTGTGGCTGCTCAACGACCTGTATAACCGGCTGCACCTGCCCGCCTACCAGCCCAAGCAGGCTTCGGCTTGATCTGAAAACGGCATCAAAGACTCTATTAAAAACCCAAGGAGACAGGCTCCTTGGGCTCTTTTCTCCATGGTTGGATCGATGGGTTTTCAGGCGCTAAAAGGGCCACAACCAGTTGAGAACCCTGCTGAACATGCCAGGGCTCTGCTTTGCCGAGACAACGCCGTTGCCGCCATAACGCAACTCCATGTCGGCGACCTGGGTCGAGGCGACCGAGTGATCACTGCCGATCATCAAGGGGTTCACCATGCCGGTCAGGTAGAAGCGCACCTTTTCGTCGTTTACCTGCACATTCTTCTGGCCCTGAATAACCAGGTAACCATTGGGCAAGACGTCGATCACCCTTGCGGCCACCGTACCGGAGAAAACATCCGAGCGTGCCGTGGTACCCGTACCTGCATGCGAGCTCTTACTCTCCGTACCGAGAACGGTACCGTCTGACGAACCGCCAAAATAGGCCGCATTTTTGGTCTCTATGCCAAGCAGGTTGGGGATCTTGAAGCTGTTGCTGCCTTCCCGATCGGTCGCCGTATTGGCACTGTTGGTGGCCGTCATCGACTCGGCGATGTTGATGATCACGATATCGTTCACGCGAAAAGCGCGGGCATCTGAGATCATATTCGTGGTGCCACCGGTCTTGTCGAAGAGGGATCCCGGTGCTCGGTCCGCTGCTTTCGGCTTGTACACATCCACGGGCTGCATCTCCGGGTAGGGATTGTTGTAAAGTCCGTGTTTTTGCAAGCAAGCCGTAGCGGAAAGCATGACAAGAAAAAGAATCAGATACCTCATGATGACCTCCATGTCTTGTGGTTCGTGGGGTTAAAATACGTCTATATAAACGCGACCATCCTTTCGGATCTGCCCCACCATAATTTTATTGGTGGTTGTGTTCTTGACGCGAATCTGCTGACCATAACTGCCGGTCTCCAGGGCAAGACCCCGTAGGGTAATCTGAAGGCCGTCCATTCTCGCGACCACGGTCACGGGTTGGTTGCGTACTACCACGGGAATGGGTTCCACATTGCGATTGGTTAGCATGGTGCCGGATCGGAGAATGGAACGTGTGCGAGCATTCTGTGCCTGCTCCGGGGTCAGCGGCATAGCCTGGAGGCGATCAAGTCGCTTATAAGACCACTCCACCACATCTTCATTGATCGGTGTACCCCGTTGAAGCTCGCCGATCACCGTCCCAACAAAAGCCTCCAGGGTCAGGCTGGCCTGAACGCCCAAAGACTTGAAGACCTTGCCGTCGACACTTAGATCAACCAGCAAAGACTGGCGTCCTGCAGGTTTGAAACTACCACGTGGCCTGACTCTGTAGGTCATTTCACCTTTGGGCACCTTGCTCAAATTGGGAACAAAGACTTCTTCCACGTGGACTGTGCCCAGGGGTGTCTCATAGGCTGTTGCCCAGGCCTGTACAGCAGAGGCAACCGCCTCGCGGTCGAAGGCCCCAGTGGCGCGCCTGACAACCATGTTGGTCGGGCCTTTCCAGTGCAGGCTCTTGCGCGGATACGCCTTGTGAATAACCGCCTCGACCTGGTCCCGAAGGATCACCCGGTTGCGCGAAAAAGAGGGTTCCTTGGTCACCCACAGGTTGCGCACGCCCCGTGCTTTGAGCGAGCGATAGCTTTCGCTGGTCAACACATCGCTTAGGTAGACCCCTTCATCGACCGTCGTTTGCCGCTTCATGTTCAGCGTTCCGTCCAGAGCCAAAATCAACAGTAAGCACATCATGATTTCACCTCAGCGTTTCAGATTGGTGATTTCAGTCAGAACCTGATCGGCGGTTCGAACTGAGCGTGAGGTTGCTTCGAAGGCCCGCTGGCCGATGATCATGTTGATCATTTCTTCGGCCACGGAGACATTACTGATTTCTAGGAATGTCGACTGGATCTCGCCAAAACCCTGGGCACCCGGGTTGCCCACTTGTGCATCGCCCGAGGCATTGGTGGCGGTGTAAACATTCCCGCCCATTGCTTTAAGTCCACTGGGGTTGATGAAGGTCGCCATTTGAATCTGTCCCACATTTTGAGGCTCGGGATCACCGATGTCCACGGAAACCGTTCCGTCTGTTCCAACGAAGATTCCCAGTGCTTCCTGGGGAACGGTGATGTTGGGATCGAGCAGGTAACCCGAGGAGGTGACCACCTGGCCGTTCTGATCCAGGGTAAAACTTCCGTCTCGAGTGAAACCCGTGTTCCCGTTGGGCAGGGTAACCTGGAAGAAACCGCGGCCCATGACCGCCATGTCCAGGGACCGGCCCGTATTCTTCAAACTGCCCTGGCCGAAGACACGGTTGGTGGCGATTAATTTGGCGCCCAAACCGATCTGGATCCCATTTGGGGTTTCCGTGGTATTGGTCGTATCCGCACCCGGTGATTTGATCGTTTGATAGAGAAGATCTTGAAATTCGGCGCGTACCTTCTTGAAGCCCGTGGTGTTGATGTTCGCCAGGTTGTTGGATATATTGTCCAGGTTCATCTGCTGAACTTCCATGCCAGATGCGGCCGTGTACAATGATCTAATCATGGGAAACTCCTTGTTACCTCTTAATGGCCCTTAGCGTGGACCCAATCCTCGTATCGCCATCTCATTGAAATTGGTGTCGACCGTCTTCACAACACGTATATTGGCATCATAGGCCCGTTGCATACTGATCATGTCAACCATCTGTTTGGCGAGATTGATATTGCTGTTCTCCAAATGACCACCCAGGATTCTCCCGGTTCCCACTTGCTCCACAGCATTGGGGTTGCGGTGCACCAGCAGGGTATCCTCTTCGGGGGTCATTTGTTCCTTGTCGGCGAAGGTGACAAGGTTGAGCTTGCCTACCACGTTGCCGTCCTGAAGAAGGGTTCCGTCTTGTTTGGTATAGATTTCTTCCGCTCGGTTGAGAATCATCGGCTGGTTGTTGCTGTTCAATACGGGATAACCGTTCGATGTGATCAATTGGCCCTGGTTATCCATGCCGAAATTGCCATTGCGTGTAAAACGCACCCCATTTGGAGTCTGGACCTTGAAGAAACCATCGCCTTCAATGGCCATGTCAAGTGGGTTATTGGTTGTTTTGATCGGGCCCTGACGACTGTGGTAGAAAATGCCGGCGACTACGGGCTGATTATTGGCCGCATTGTTGAGCGGGTTTTCCGGACCGTCAACCAGGGCTTGGTTAAAGGAACGAAAGAAGCTGGACACTTCACGGAATCCGGTTGTGTTCGCATTGGCGATGTTGTGGGTAATATTATCCAGTTGAATTTGCCTGCCAATTAATCCCTGTGCCGCTGTGTAAAGTTCCGATTGCATGTATCACCTCAGTCACGCCTCTAAATACAAGAACGATGCCAGTTTGTAAAGGCTGCAAACAATGGGCTTACTCTTTGAAATGACTGAGCCATGCGGCAGCATTTGCCACACCGTGCAAAACTTGCCTACAAGCTGTAAGTCTTAAGGCGCGGTGGTGTTTTCGAACCAGCCCCCTCCTTTGCAGCCTATGGAAATATGGACGTGCTGGAACACATTCTGGGGTCGCGAGTAAAGGAGTCGGGAAAATCCCGACCATGAAAAAAGTTGCGCCATGCAACCTTTTTGTTGTTGTACGCATATAAGTAACAGTACGGATTGCTTCCCGGAGGTGTTCCATGTCCTATGTTGAGCTTCCCCATATTCGTCGTGCTTCCCGTGAGATGGTCCGCCGGCTCGGACTTGTCCAGGGAACCTGCAATAACTTGCCATTAAGCCTCTGCCATGCTTTGATCGAACTCGACGGCTTGGGTTCAGCTACCGTAGGCCAACTGGCAGAGTTACTATGCCTGGATAAGTCGAGTGCCTGTCGCATTGTTGCCGGGCTTGAAAAAAAGGGTTGGGTAGCCCGCATCAGTACGACACGAGATAAACGTCGCAAGCCGGTGGCGCTCACAGGAGCGGGTCGGGTTGCTCTGGGCCAGATCCACGCGGTTTCGGACAAACCGGTAGAAACGGCCTTGGAGTTGCTTCGACCTCAAGAACGGGCACGTGTTCTGGAAGGACTGGAACTCTATGCCCGTGCGCTGAAAAGGGCTCAGGCCCAGGAAGGTGTCTCGATTCGCGAGATTCGGCGCGAGGATAACCCGGCAGTGGCTGCACTGGTCCGGGCGGTGCTGACCGAATATGGTGGCAACCGACCGGGGACAACTCTGGCGGACCCCAACTTGGATACACTTTACGAGGCGTTTCAATCACCAAAACAAACCATGTTTGTGGTGGAACAAGAAGGTCGTATCTATGGGACCGGCGGTATTGCAACCCTGCCTGGTGAAAGCGATGTCTGCGAGCTTCAGAAGATGTATTTCCAACCCGAGTTACGTGGCTTGGGCATTGGCTCTCGTCTGATGACCCGTTGTCTCGACTTCGCCCGCGAGGCCGGTTATCGTGGCTGCTATTTGGAAACGATGACCACCATGGAACGAGCGCAACGACTCTACCAGAGTTACGGGTTCAAGCGAGTAGAACACCCTTTGGGTCAAACCGGACACTGCGGCTGTGACCGCTGGTACTATCTCGATTTTGAATAAAAAGGCGAACCGATTTCGGACCGACCCCTCAACCCCAACTCGGAGGGTTCTGGTGCTTGCGCAATGCCAGAGGATGACACCAAGGGACCGGGCCGGATGGGCGAGGTTCTGCGCAGAAAGAAGGGACCTGTCCCGCACGTCGATTTACAGCCCCGGAAACATGGACAGGCACCGTGCTTTTAAGGTATGATTTAGTTCGGGTTCGTAGGTGAGCCCGGACCCTAGAGTTTTGTGAGTTAAATGCAAGACGTTGTTCTGATCGGAATCAAAAAACCCCAAGATACCACCTGGGAAGTGGAAGAGTACCTGGACGAACTGGATATGCTTGTTCGGAACCTCGACTTAAAAGGTCGCTTCCGGCTGGTTCAGAAGCGACAGAAACCAGATGTCACCACTTTTGTCGGTAGCGGCATGGTGGAACGTATCCACAATGTGGTCATCAATGAATCGGCCAAGGCCGTTATTTTTGACGATGAGCTAACCCCTTCCCAACAACGGAACCTGGAGAAGATGTTGCCAGTCCCCGTTTATGACCGGACCCTGATTATTCTCACCATTTTCTCTGAGCGCGCCAAAACCAAAGAAGCCATAGCCCAAGTAGAACTGGCTCAGCTGAAGTACGAGTTTCCGCGCCTGAAGAAGATGTGGGTCCACCTGCATCGACAAGCCGGTGGAACCGGGATCCGGGGTGGCGAAGGCGAGAAACAGCTCGAAATTGATCGGCGCATTGCACGCAAACGCATGCTCAAGTTGGAGAAAGCACTCGAACGCTTTGAAATCGGGCGACGCACCCGCAAGAAACAACGAAAATTCCTCATCAATATCGCACTGGTCGGTTATACGAATGTGGGTAAATCAACCCTGATGAACCAGCTGACCAAGGCCCATGTAGCTGCCGATGATCGACTTTTTGTGACTCTGGACGCAACTTCTCGCCTTTGGCACGTGGACCCGGTCCTCAAAGTCGTCTTGACGGACACCGTCGGCTTTATTCGCAAGTTACCCCACGATCTGGTTGCCTCCTTCCGGTCCACCCTTACCGAAGTTCGCGAGGCAGACCTGCTCTTTCATGTGATCGACGCTTCTCACCACCAGGTCAATGTGCTCAAGAAAACCGTTGAAGACGTGATTGTCTCGCTGGTTGAAGAAGAAATCCCCACGGTGGTGGTTTTCAACAAAGTCGACGCCATGAATCGCTTGGACCTCTTGAGCCTGAAACGAGAGTACCCGGATGCCCTGTTTGTTTCGGCCGTCGAAAAGATCGGCGTGGAAGACCTGCGCCACTGCGTCATCAAGCGGTTTAGCTATTTGCTGCGTACCTGCCAGCTCTTCCTGGCCTACGAACATGTTAACCTGTTTTATCGTCTCGCCGAATTCGGGCAAGTCATCAACAACGCACACCTTGAGAAGGGCCTCGAAATAACTTTTCGTGGTTTCGAAGAACGACTTGATGCACTGTTGCGAAGTGTACCCGAGTTAGAAGTGATGCCGGAGCCCAGCCTGGAATCGGTGGGAGAAGACTCATGAACGCATTTGAGGGTTTTCGGGTTTATGCCATGTCCGATGATTGGGAGATCCTGGTAGGAAAAACGGCCCGCGACAATGATCGCCTTAGCATCAAAATCGGTAAACCCGCAGATTTCTGGTTCCACGTGGCGGGCATGCCTGGCTCCCACGTGGTGGCACGCCACCCGGAAAGGCCGGAGCGATGCCCGCGTGATGTCAAGAAAGTGGCTGGCGGACTGGCCGCCTTCTTCGGCAAGGGACGCAAAGGTGGAAAGGTAGCAATTCACTGGACGACCTGCGGCAACGTCTGCAAACGACGGGGCGCTCCTGCGGGTCAGGTCAATCTAAAAAAATTTGACACACTCATGGCCGAACCCATCGACCCGAGTACTCATTTTGGAGGTGAGTAAATGGCAATTGCCAAAAATGTGACGGATGCCGTCAGATCATCTTTCGGTTCTCTTTTCGTCGAGAAAATGGCGATCACCCATTTCAGAGACGGAGCCTGGGAACCCTTCCAGATTCAGCCTTACGCACCACTACCCATGGACCCCGCAGCGCATGTATTTCACTATGCAAGCACCTGTTTCGAGGGGCTCAAAGCACATCGCCACGCGGATGACTCTGTCCATATCTTTCGTTTGAACAAGCATATGAAACGATTCGAACGAAGTGCCAAACTGCTGTGTATGCCCGTACCAGACCCGGACGAGGTGGGGAAAGCAGTCAGCAAACTGGTCAGAGAGAACAAGGAATGGGTCCCTGAGGAGCCTGGCTCGCTCTACATCAGGCCAACCCTGATCGGCACCCTGCCGAACATCGGCGCTGCGGCACATCCCACCACCGAGGCCTGTCTGTTTATCCTGCTTTCGCCCGTGGGTGATTATTTCGAAGGCGGACTCAAGCCGCTCAAATTGCTCATCGAGCCAGACAAGATGCGCACATCGCCTAGTTTCGGTAGCGCCAAGACCGGCGGAAACTATGCCGCGTCCCTGGGCCAGATCATGAGCGCTCGCGAGACATATGGCACCAGTCAGGTTCTTTTCGCACCGGGCGGGGATGTCCAAGAGACGGGGGCAGCCAACTTCCTGCTCATCAACGACAAAGAGATTTTGACCAAGAAACTCAATGATTCCTTCCTGCACGGCGTCACCCGAGACTCTATTCTGCAGATGGGAAAAGATATGGGCTACAAGGTCACAGAGCGCGATCTCAGCATTGAAGAAGTCATTGATTGGGTCAAAGATGGCGAGGCGGCGTTGTCCGGCACCGCAGCCGTGCTTGCTGGCATCGGCAGCTTCGTCTACCGGGGCGAGACTATCTCCTGCGGCAATGGTGAAATTGGTCCCAACACGCTCAAACTTCGCCAGGCGCTGGTGGACATCCATGGCGGAAAAACGGCGGACGCCCATGGCTGGCTTACCCGACTCTAATGCACGAATACACACTGCGACAACCTTCTCCGAGGGCCTGGCTTGATCGGGTTCTCGGAGATTTCGACAGTTTCCTGTTGGACCACGCTTCGGCGGAACGCAAGGCTGCGGCCATGGCGACCTCGTTCGTGGTCCAGTATCCTGATCGCTATGCGTTGCATATCCCCCTGATTCGCATGGCGCGTGAGGAACTCCTGCATTACCAGCAGGTCATGGGACTCATCCACCGACGCAAACTGATCTGGGAACGCGACGTGAAAGACCCCTACGTGACCGGCCTGCTGAAGCATATCAGCTCGGGTGGCGAACTGCGTCTGCTAGATCGTTTGATGCTCGGTTCGGTGGTTGAGGCACGCGGTGTTGAGCGCTTCACCCTGGTGGCGACAGGTCTGGAAGATTCTCGGCTCAAAACCTTTTATGAACGGCTCAGCCGCTCGGAGGCGACCCACGCCGACCTGTTCACCCGTCTGGCCAGCAAGTATTTTACGGAAAAAGAAATCGAAGAGCGGTTGAACCGTTGGCTCGATCTGGAAGCCGAGGCCATGGCTGCGGTTCCTCCTCGTCCCGCCTTGCATTAACCCGCCAAGCCAGTAAGGTCATAGCTCCTGTTCTGTTTCATTCCTTTAGACAACAAGCATATGCGGGCCCTAATGGCGCGCTCTGCTTCGGCGGAACGGGCCTGTTGCAAACCAAAAAGATCCGATACAAGCCAATCGCAGGAATCGCCCGGGAAGAAAAGGGTGGATGTACGCATTGTGGCCTTCGAGAAGGGGTACCTTGACGATCCTGGTCCGTGCAGTTCTGGAAGATTCGTGGATGGACCAGCCCGGTCTCCCTTGTATGGGCATACTGACCACACCAATGCCTTGTGCAGCATAGTGTCCCCCACCTTATGTTGAGTTGACATTATGTGGTGTAAATGGACTGAGGGTTGGCTGGCAGGGGTAAATCTCATGATTACACCACATAACGCGAAGGGGCAAGTAGGCGAAAACGGGTGTCCGGTAGGTGCAGGGAGCCAAGAAATGGAAAATCATTCGAAATTGGCCGAAATAAGGTAGCCGTAGGGCTATCATTATGGTGTGTAGTTGACGTGACAAAATTGTTCATCGCAACAGCTAGAGAACTGGTGAAGGCGGGCAATGTCATGGCACCACCTCCGGCCATTCCTGAGCAATCTCCATGAGAGTGTCGAAGTCTATCTTTGTGTATACTAGAGTTGAGTTTTCGCTTCGGTGTCCCAACATCTCACCAATGTGGTCTAACGGGATGCCATTTTTGAGGCGAACAGGTGACGAAACAGGTGCCCACCCTTTCGAATATCTTTTCCTTGTTTGATTCCTGCTTTTTCTAATCGTCGGGCCACCATTGTCGACACGGTTGGTTGTGCCAATGGCTGCTAAGGCAGCTAGATAACTGATCGGGAGAAAGCTCTATTTCTACCTCTAAGAAGGTCAGAACTCAACATAACGTCAACTCAACATAATTTTTGGGATTTATGCTGGAACATGGCCAGATGACATGCAACAAAGGCTGCCACTCCTGTCACGTCTTAGAATCAAGAATGAGGATCCGCAATTCCGGACCTAAGGTCTAAAGATCCAGACCCACCACCGCATAAAAACCTTTGCTATGCAGGCATTCCCAT
>Ga0316189_10001700_pt1 | contig 21832 bp, 18 predicted proteins | sample LowCovwburrow_MG_FD_204930 | JGI IMG/M metagenome (GOLD analysis project Ga0316189, IMG submission 204930) | Coastal sediment microbial communities from Maine, United States - Lowes Cove worm burrow | ecosystem: Environmental > Aquatic > Marine > Coastal > Sediment | place: USA: Maine... | reverse complement strand
AAGATCTAGCCGATGCACAGTCCGTCTGCGACAGCCTAGGTATCAAGCTGCATGACGCAAACTTCGCCGCCGAATATTGGGATAATGTATTCGAGCACTTCCTCAAGGAGTATTCTGCGGGTCGGACCCCGAATCCAGACGTGCTCTGTAATCGCGAAATAAAATTTAAGGCATTTCTAGAATATGCGAGTGAGCTTGGCGCTGATTTTATAGCGACCGGACACTATGTAAGAAAGCAATCGGTGGATGCAGAGACGTTCTTACTAAAAGGCTTGGACAGCAACAAGGATCAGAGCTATTTCCTCTGCGAGGTTGACGCTAGCTGCCTAGCAAAAAGTCTCTTCCCCGTCGGAGAATTGGATAAGCCCGAAGTTCGCGCTATCGCGTCTCGATTGGGACTGAGCACCCACGACAAGAAAGATAGCACCGGCATATGTTTCATCGGTGAACGAAAATTCAAAGACTTTCTAGAACAATATCTGCCTGCACAACCGGGAGTCATAGAAACTGTAGGTGGTGACAGCATAGGCAAACACTCAGGCCTGATGTTCTATACCTATGGGCAGCGACAAGGCCTAGGTATCGGCGGTTTAAGCGCTCATAGCGAGGCACCTTGGTATGTCGTTGATAAAGACCTTTCTAGGAACGTTTTACTGGTCGCTCAGGGCTCGGACCATGAAATGTTGTTCTCTAAGCGCTTGTTGGCCAGCAAACCAGCGTGGATAAACCAGCAGCCACAGAGCATGCCCTTCAACTGTACTGCTAAAATCCGCTACCGACAGGCTGATCAGGACTGTCAGATAAGCATGCTCGAAGGTGACCAGCTGCAGGTAGATTTTACTGAACCACAGCGAGCTGTGACACCGGGCCAGTATGTTGTGTTTTATCAGGACGATCGCTGTCTAGGAGGAGCAATCATTGAACAATTCTGCCGCTGAGTTAACGCGCTGGGAATGGCAGGTCGTAGCCCTTGCGGCTGTCGTGCAGTCCGCAGCTCTGGTAACCAAGCTCGCTGTACATGGTAATGCCTCCCAGACTGAGTTAATCGCCAGTGTTAACCCCCTGCTTATGCTTAACCCAAGATCAGAAGCCGATGTTTATCCAAATCTGGGGCATTTGAATCTGGGGCTGCGTAGTTTGAGTGATATGTTCAGTCAGCTACGCTCACCGGAGAATGCTAGCCTCGTCCGTTACACGCTAGGGATGTTATTACTCCGAAGCAAACTAGACTCTAACACCCTCATGCAAGCCGATATTCGAGATGGCTTGCAATCGGTTCAACCGCTGCATCTAATTCCAGAGAACACGACGCCTTGGCGCATGGAAGACACTGAAAAAACCGACGGACAATTACGCCAGGAGCAAACATTCGAGCAGCTTGCCAAGCTGTATCAGGATACAATTAGCACACTGCCACACCGCATCCAGGTACAGGGTCAGGTGGACTATCTACAGAACGAGTACGTGGCAAACCGAGTTCGCTCACTTCTATTGGCGGGCATTAGATCGGCAGTACTTTGGCACCAGCTAGGCGGGCGCCGCTGGCGCCTCATCTTCTATAGAAAGCGAGTGCAAGAAACGGCGACCGCACTCAGGCGGCGCCTACTCGCATCGATTTAGAATTAAAGGCTGGCGCATGAGTTCGGCACGAATAACGAATAGACAATTTTGACGCAATACAAGGATTACACGATGGCAAACGATTCAGACAATTCACTCCTAGCAATCTCGCCACTGGATGGTCGCTACAAGAACAAGTGCGAAGACCTCGCGCCCTACTTTAGTGAATTTGCTCTCATGCGTTACCGCGTCCTCGTTGAGGTTAAGTGGCTACAGAAGCTATCGGAACATGATCAAATTGACGACCTACAGGTCATTAGCGACCGAGGCCTACAGTATCTGGACGATCTTATTGAGAATTTCTCGCTAGAAGATGCGCAACGTATCAAGGCGATCGAGGCTACAACAAATCACGACGTAAAGGCTGTCGAGTATTTCATCAAAGAAAAATTTGAAGATAACGCAGAGCTAAGCGATCAACTCGAATTTGTGCATTTCGCCTGCACATCTGAAGATATCAACAACCTCGCCTATGCACTAATGCTGCGCGATGGTCGCGACAAGGTGATGCTTGATCAGATGCGTGAGATCGAATCACAGCTATCTCAACTTGCCAAGGATTTTTCCGGCCAGCCAATGCTCTGTCGCACTCATGGCCAGCCAGCATCTCCCTCGACTGTAGGTAAAGAATTTGCAAATGTTGTTCACCGTCTAAGGCGACAAATTGCACAAATAGAATCGAATGAAATACTAGGAAAAATAAATGGAGCGGTCGGCAATTACAATGCGCACCTTTCTGCCTATCCCGATATAGATTGGCAGGCTACTGCAGAGGAATTTGTAGAAGGACTAGGACTTAGCTGGAATCCGTATACAACTCAGATCGAGCCCCATGATTACATAGCCGAACTTTTCTCGGCTGTGTGTCGTTTTAATACAATATTAATAGATTTCGACAGAGACATTTGGGCATATATTTCGCTAGGTTATTTTAAGCAGCGAACCGTAGCAGGAGAAGTCGGTTCTTCTACCATGCCTCACAAGGTAAACCCAATTGACTTTGAAAACTCTGAAGGCAATCTAGGTATCGCGAATGCAATCATGTCCCACCTCTCTGAAAAGCTACCTATTTCGCGATGGCAGCGTGACTTAACAGATTCAACAGTTCTTAGAAACATTGGCACTGGATTGGCTTATAGTCTAATAGCGTACCGAGCCTCCTTGAAAGGCATAGGAAAGCTCGAGCTCAATCCCAAAGCCATAGACGAGGATATTGATTCCTGCTGGGAAATTCTCGCAGAACCTATACAGACTGTTATGCGAAGATACCGTATCGAGAAACCCTATGAAAAGCTAAAGGAGCTAACTCGCGGAAAGCAGATAGATCAGCAGTCTGTTCAAGAGTTTGTACAGAACCTCACTATTCCCGAAGCCGCGAAGCTAGAACTACTCCTGCTTACGCCTCGCAAGTATCTAGGAAATGCCATAGAGCAGGCGCGCGCCATTTGAGTAAGCGACAATTAAATGCGGATTTCGATAGCACGGAATTTGTAGCGCAGTACTGGCAGAAAAAACCAGTACTATTGCCGAATTTTATACCCGATTTTACTGACGCTTTGACTCCGCAAGAGCTTGCCGGTCTCGCCTGCGAAGAGCTGGTGGAGAGTCGCTTAGTGTCTGAGCCCGTATCAGGTAACTGGCATCTTCATCATGGCCCCTTCGCTGAATCCGATTTCACAAAGCTTCCCGAGACAAACTGGACCCTGTTAGTTCAGGCAGTAGATCAATGGGTAGAAGATGTCGCCGATATAAAAACGCTTTTCAATTTCCTTCCTAGCTGGCGTATCGATGACATTATGATTTCTTTCGCTGCCCAAGGAGGTAGCGTCGGACCCCATTACGATTATTATGACGTTTTCCTTCTGCAAGGCCAGGGTGAACGTAGCTGGAAGATAGGCGATCGCTGTACGTCTGATGTCGAGCTAATTCCAAGTCAAGAGTTGAGCCTATTGCAAGACTTTCACGCCACCGCCGAATTCAATCTAAGCACAGGTGACGCGCTCTACGTTCCTCCGCGATTCGCCCACTGGGGCACTGCTACAAGTGACAGCCTCTGCTACTCCATTGGGTTTCGCGCACCGTCCATGGCAGATATGATCGAAGGTTTTAGTGACTTTATTATCAAAGATCAAGATCCGGCACAGCGTTATGAAGACGATGCTGCACTATCAGGCCTGCGAAGCGCGGAGATCCGGCCCGAGCTTCTGGAAACTAGCTTTCGCCAGCTCAGCCAACGACTTGCTGAGAAGCAAAAGTTTGCCGGCTGGTTCGGCTGCTACGTCAGCCAGCCTAAATACCCTGAACTCATTCAAGCCTTAGATGACGAACTCTCTCCTACAGAATTTGCAGCCCTATTGAATGAAGGGGTACTGCTTAGCAAGAATCCCAGCTCTCGATTCGCGTTTATGGAGCCTGCTGCTAAGGACTGCGTGCTACTGTTCGTCGATGGCGCCATGGTTAGCTTCCCAAACAAGCAGCTAGCGAATATCGTCGCTTTTTGCGAGGCGCCACAGATCATACCCGGCACAGCTAAGGACTTGCTGGAAGATGCGGATATGGCGGAACTACTGCGCCAGCTACTAAATCAAGGTAGTCTTCTCGCTTCAGCCTAACCATTAACCTTGCGGAACACCGCATTACCGCAAGCGCGCCCTATGCCTTACACAAACACTAGACCACTGCCCTATAGCGCTGACAGCGAGCTCTATATGCGCGCGCTCAACGAACTTGGTATGCCGGCATTTTTGGACAGCGCGGGCCATGGCGGCAGCAACGGAAGTCTAGACATCTTAACCGCAGCACCCATCGCTTACCTGAGAGTAGAAAACGCTGTTCTTTTTTGCTCCGACAATGCGAGAGAGCTTATTGGTCGCTCTACTGAAAGTGATAGCTTTCTTAGTTATATCAAAGATTTAAAAGAGGAATTTCTGCCAGCACTTAATGTGCAAAGTACTGACGAACAACAACTGGAGCATGCCGGTACAGCTATCGTCCATCTCGGCTATCCCACCCTGATCGGCAAGGCAGTCTTTTCCATCACCGATGCATTCGTAGGCATATACCTGTGGACGATTGTTTTCGATCATACTAAGAAAAGCTGTGATCTTCGGATGCACCCGAGCTGCTCCGCCGCCACCATCGAGCAAACTTTAGCGCGTATTGAACAATCGCTGGACAGAGCCGCCGCTGTCGAGCCAGCTGCATTCCACCTCGAATCTCCCTTCGTAAACGGCACCAGCCTCGGTGAGTATCAAGATGCGTTCGCTGAGATAAAGTCTCGAATTGCTAAAGGGGATTGTTACCAGGTTAATTTAACCCAAAACTTCTCCGCTCAAGGCCGAGGGGAACCGCTAGCAGCCTACCTACAGTTACGCCGCGTCACCACCGCTCCTTTCTCGGCTTATATCAGCTGGGGCAGCGGCGCTCTACTGAGCGTCTCTCCGGAGCGCTTTATCAGCCTAAAGAAAGGGGCCGTCCTAACTCAGCCAGTAAAGGGGACGCGACCAAGGGGCGAATCAGAGGATGAGGACAGGCGCCTAGCACAGGAATTGGCCAGTAGCGAGAAAGACAAAGCTGAAAATCTTATGATTGTAGATCTGCTCAGAAATGACTTAGGTCGTGTTTGTGAAACAGGAAGTATTGAAGTAAATCAGCTATTTGCTATTAAAAGCTTCAGTAATGTACATCATATGGTTAGCGATGTTACGGGGAGGCTACGAGCAGACAAAGATGCGCTAGACCTTCTGGCAAGTTGCTACCCTGGGGGCTCCATTACTGGCGCCCCGAAGCTCGCCTCTATGGAGATCATCCAAGAGGTGGAGCAGGCCCTTCGTCGCGTATACTGCGGAACGGTGTTCTATCTGGGGGCGGATGGTGGCTTCGATAGCAGCATCACCATACGCAGCCTCTTGTGGGAATCTGGAGTGCTAAGTTGCTGGGCCGGCGGAGGCATCGTAGCTGACTCGGTCTGCGACCGGGAATATCAAGAATGTTTTGACAAGATAAGCAATATATTCAGTGTGTTGGAGGATCTACCTTAAGTCAAAAAGAAAGGCTTAACAGCCCTACACACTTAGGTCGCGCTCACTAGCAGCGCAAAATTCTCGCCGAAGTTCTTCATAGCTTTGTACGGCCGGGTATTGCGGAAATTCCTCGATGACATTGGCCGGCGCTCGGAACAAGATCCCGGCATCCGCCTCCTCTAACATGGTGGTATCGTTATAAGAGTCACCAGAAGCTATTACTCGAAAGTTTAACGTGTGTAGGGCCTTTACGGATTGGCGTTTGGGGTCTTTCTGTCGCAGTTTGTAGTCCACAATCCTGCCGTTCTCATCTGCAACTAGCCGATGGCAGAACAGCGTTGGGAAATCGAGTTGGCGCATCAATGGCTGTGAAAACTCATAAAAAGTATCTGATAAAATAATAAGTTGAAATCGCTCCTTCAACCAGTCTATAAACTCTTTAGCGCCAGGCATCGGAGCCATTGTCGAGATAACCTCCTGTATATCTGGCAGACCCAAGCCGTTCTCGTCGAGAATGGCTAAGCGCTGCTTCATTAGCACGTCATAGTCTGGGATATCGCGGGTTGTAGCACGTAACTCTTCTATGCCCGTCTTCTCTGCAAACCCAATCCATATCTCGGGCACTAGTACTCCTTCTAAATCTAGGCAGGCGATTTCCATGAGCTGTACTTCTCCTTCTTAGGATGTTCAATTGTGCGTTTTAATTAGGCCCTAAGCCAGCGACCCGAGTGGCAATCTAATTGCCTTCGGTCACCATCTAGCGTTCTGTCACTTGAGGCAGCGTAAATTTAGCAGATATTGCGAAGTTGGAACAGCTGTGCCGTAAACTCAGTTACTGTCTAATTACTAGATATTGATTTAATGGCGAAGCAAACACCAATATTTAGTAGGGTGATTCGTTTGGACTGTCTAAGTGCTTAGTTTTATTAGGTTTTTTCACGTGGAACATCGATATCGGCAGCATAATTAAATAGTTTAATTCCGCGCCTGTCTGACGGTGTCTGCGGGTGCGCTTTACCGAAACGCCTAAATAACCGAGAATGTCTCGCGTCCCGCTCTCATAGCCACGAAGACTCCAATGACTACAGCAAAAGAGATAGAACAGCTAAACACCCGCCTCAGCAACAGCGAACCAAAAGATATAATTCAGGAAGTTAGCGAGATGTGGCCTAATCTAGCCATCTCATTTAGCGGGGCAGAGGATGTTGCCTTGATAGAGATGGCGAGCAAGCTGATAGACAAGCCAGCGGTCTTCACCCTCGATACCGGGCGATTGCATCCGCAGACCTACGAATTCATGGAAAGCGTACGCAGGCACTACGAGCTGCCAATAGAGACGTTGCATCCAGAACCGCAGCGGCTAAGCCAGCTTATTCAGGAGAAGGGTCTTTTTAGCTTCTATGAGGACGGACACAAGGAATGCTGCAACATCCGTAAAGTTGCACCATTAAGGGCTAAGCTAGCAACTGTGGATGCCTGGATTACCGGCCAGAGGCGTGACCAGAGCCCAACAAGGGCCGAAGTACCCATTGTTCAACTGGATAGTAGCTTCTCTAGCCCCGACCACTCCGTTATTAAGATCAACCCCCTCGCCAACTGGAGCTCGGAAGATGTCTGGAATTACATCCGAATGTTCGACGTGCCCTATAACGAGCTGCACGATGCGGGCTTTGTCAGCATAGGCTGCGAGCCCTGTACTCGCCCGGTAGGACCTAATCAGCATGAGCGAGAGGGGCGCTGGTGGTGGGAGGAAGCTACCATCAAGGAGTGCGGCCTGCATCGCGGCAATGTTGAGGACTAGCACCTTCCTCTAAAGCTCACGCCTAGCCTCAGAGCATTGGCAGCTTTATACCTTCTACCAGCTGATCCACTTCGGCCCTGCTTTGTGTCTCCAGGCTTCTGCGCACCAAATCCCTGCCTAGGTGTGGGGCAAACATCTCAATAAAATCAAACATATAGCCGCGTAAGTAGCTGTTACGACGGAAGCCGATCTTAGTAGTGCTTGGTTCGAACAGCGCGCTGGCATCCAGCGCCACCAAATCACTATCGATCTGAGCATCGAACGCCATGCTGGCAACGATACCAATACCTAGGCCAAGACGGACGTAGGTTTTGATAACGTCTGCATCGGCTGCGGTTAGAACAACCCGCGGCTTAAGGCTCCGGACATTGAACGCCTCGTCGAGCTTAGACCTACCAGTGAAGCCAAACGTGTAGGTGACGATGGGATAATTTGTTATTTTTTCAAGAGTTAGCTCACTTTCGTTAGCTAAAGGATGATCTTTAGGTACGAGAATCGAGCGATTCCAGCGATAACAAGGAAGCATCAGTAGATCGCTGTACAACTCGAGCGCCTCTGTTGCGATAGCAAAGTCTGCTCCCGCGTCGGCGGTGACAGCAGATATTTGTGTAGGCGTACCCTGGTGCATGTGTAATGCGACATCGGGGTACTTATTCATGAAGCGGCGGATAATGGGTGGCAGCACGTAGCGGCACTGAGTATGCGTGGTCGCCAGGGAGAGGCTACCCCTGCGTTCATCGCCATACTCCTGAGCAAGCGACTCGATCTTCTCTATCTGCTGCAGAATCTCACCGCTTGTCTCTAGGATCTCTCTGCCGGCGGGTGTGATCTCTACAAGGTGCTTGCCCCGGCGGGTAAATATCTGCAGGCCCAGCTCTTCCTCTAACAGTTTAATCTGCTTGCTGATGCCCGGTTGCGAGCTGAACAGGTGAGCAGCCGCCTGAGATACATTAAGGTCTTGCTTGGCAACCTCCCAAATATATCGAAGTTGGTGCAACTTCATAGTCGCTTCCTTTGCAATGATCGAAACATTAATCTTATGCGATTTAGTTATAAAAATATTCTTAAATATTCCTTTCTTGCATAGAAGCTTCGGTCTACTCTCGCGCTTTCAATATCGCCTCAGCGCGCAATCCAAGCAGATACTGACCAAATGGAACTGATCCTACATGTCTCGGCGGGCGCCCTCGTAGGCTTTGCCATCGGCATTACCGGCGTTGGTGGCGGTTCGCTGATGACGCCCCTATTGCTGCTATTTGGCTACCCAGCCCCCGTGGCAATTGGCACAGACCTCTTGTATGCCGCCATAACCAAGGCCGGCGGGGCCTTATCTCACCATCGCGCAGGGAATGTGGATTGGAGCATTGTGCGCCAACTCGCCTATGGCAGCGTACCTACTGCGATTGTAGTCCACGCCGCGATTAGTCAAACCACCCTTCAGGAGTCGCCAAGCTTCGAACAGCTGCTTACATCCAGTTTAGGAATAATGTTAATAATCACAGCTATAATATTGATATTTAAGAATATAATGAGAGATAAAGCTGTAAAAAACAAACCTCTATTTGTTATGAGTTTCATACAGCGGAGGCGGCCTGGCCTGACTTTTGTGATGGGGATCGTACTGGGGGTCTGCGTGACGCTGTCCTCCGTGGGAGCAGGGGCATTCGCTGCGGCGGTGCTTTTGATAATCTACTCACAAACTAAGGCCGTGAAGATAATTGGCAGCGACATCGCTCACGCGGTCCCACTTACCTTTATTGCCGGCCTGGGCTATCTTTTTGCAGGCTATGTCGACCTGATGCTGCTAACGAGCCTGCTTATTGGTTCGCTGCCAGCGATTGCCTTGGGCTCGCGACTTAGCAATCGAGTGCCCGAAAAGACGCTCCAGGGGCTATTAACGGTAATCTTGCTTGGGCTGGGCTTGTATTACAGTACAATTTCTAATATACATTAATATAATAGTATATCTCTATGATATATATCTATTTATTGATTAGATATGCCATGAGGTACGTGGCCTGTCGCTACATGATTTCGAGCCGATTCGCAGTGCCCTTCCTGATCGTCGAAGAACACATCCGCATCGAACGCACGTAGAAACTCTCCTTTATCGAGTCCGCCAAGAAACAGAGACTCGTCGATGCGGATGTTCCATGCACGAAGCGTACGCACCACCCTCTCATGTGCTGGAGCGGCACGGGCAGTAACCAAGCAGGTTCGCAGCGGCGATTCTCCCGGGGGGAACGCCATCTGAATTTGCTGCAACGCGGCTAGAACCGGCTTAAATGGGCCGCCACTTAAGGGTTCGTTGGCAGCTTCTATTTCATTCTCAGTAAAGGCTTCTAAGCCTTTGTTTTTAAATATTTTTTCAGAGTCATCCGAAAACAATACCGCGTCTCCATCGAATGCGATCTTCAGCTTATCATTGGCAGTTACGCTCTTCTCTGAAGGCAGAATCGTTGCAGCAGCTACGCCTGATTCTAATGCCTGCCTGACATCCGCCCCGTCAGTTGACAGGAAAAGATGACTATTGAAGGCTGAGATATAGCGGTAGGGGCTGTCACCTCCGCTAAACGCCGCACGACTTATATCTAAGCCATAATGCTGAATTGAATTGAAAATCCGCAGCCCAGTGTCTGCGCTATTACGCGAAAGGAGAATGACTTGTACTGGAGACTCCTCCAGTAAGCTATTCAGGCCTAGGAGTTTCTGTACCAGCAGAAATGCATCACCCTGCTCGAGTGGCTGCTCTTCCTTGGAGATTTGATATTGCTGATAAGCATCCAGGCCTTCTTCTTCGAAGACACGGTGGCTGTCTTCTAAGTTGAACAAAGCGCGGGAAGATATCGCGATAACAAGAGGATCCATCTTTGCTTGGGTTACCATTACAGACTCGCATTGCCAGTTGCGACTATGATAGATCGGCACCGCCCAGTTTGCCATCAGACAATCCGAATAAGGCGAGCCCTAGAAACTAGGCAGTAAACTAGGTAGTAAACGAGCTAAACTGCATAAGTGCTTGTTAACAATTTATTTAAGATAGAATCTAACACGCGCAGCGAGGCGCAACAGAGAGTCGGTGTTAGGGAGAAATACGATCAGAATGCTAGAAACCAAGAACGCTGACCGAATTGCTTTGCTTCTCTCCGGGGGCGGCGCCCGTGCGGCCTATCAGGTGGGTGTACTTCGCGCCATTGCCGAGCTTCTGCCGAAGGATGCGAGCAACCCCTTCCACATCATTTCCGGAACTTCGGCAGGTGCACTCAATGCCGCCTCACTCGCCTGCCATGCACATCGACTACGCACCGGAGTTAGACTGCTCGAGTATGTTTGGAAACACATAAGCAGCGATCAGATCTATACGCCACAATCTGGCAAACTGCTTGGTAGCGCATCCATCATGCTGCTTTCTTCAATACGCACTAAGAAAACCGATATCCCGCGCTCTCTTTTGGATAATTCTCCGTTGCTTGATCTGCTGCAGCGAGTACTAAAACTCAATAAAATTCAGAGGAATATAGACAGAGGTTTACTCGACGCACTAAGTATCACTACATCCGCCTATGGCACTGGCGAGTCTGTTTCTTTCTATCAGGGAATGAAGGGCCTGAATGACTGGGAGGGGCCCCATCGCATCGGCAGGCGCGATCGGATAAGTCACTCACACCTGATGGCCTCTTCAGCACTGCCGGTATTATTCCCCGCCGTTAAGATCGGTGATCAATACTATGGCGATGGAGCGGTCCGGCAATTGGCGCCCACATCCACACCGATTCATCTAGGCGCCACTCGCTTACTAGCCATTGGGGTGAGCGGTAATCGCAGCAAGTCACCTCTGGAAAATAAAATGACGGTGCCCCCGTCAATTTCGCAGATTATTGGTCACATGCTAAATAGCGCCTTCGTCGATACTCTAGACAACGATTTAGAGTTTCTCCGCGATATGAACGATGTGCTGGATTATTTACCTGCAAGAATAAGAAATCGTAAAAAGATTAGCGCCAAAAAGATTGAATTGCTTGAAATTTCTCCGAGCAAAGAAATTAATACCCTGGCCACGGAATTCTACGATGAGCTGCCTAAGCAGATGGCTAGGCACATAAAACCCGACACCTCCAGCACACTGTTGAGCCTAGTGCTATTTGAGAAAGGTTTTTGCAACGCCCTGCGGAAAATGGGCTATGAGGACGCCATAAGCAAGGAGCATGAGATCAGGCAATTCTTTCGAGGGTAGATGATAGACTCAGATTTTAATACGCGATTAGTAAGCGTAGTTAATCAGCCGTTCGCTCTGTACTGTATTCCGGCCTATAACAGGCGCCAGTGCCTGCTAAGCCGCAATAGCCTGCAGGGTTCTTCGCTAGATATTGTTGGTGGTAATCTTCAGCATAATAAAAGTCACTTAGCTCACTGATTTCAGTAGTTATTGCAGAATAGGACTTCTCGTTGAGAGCCGCCTGAAACGCCTCCGCGCTAGCTTTGGCTTCCTGTAGTTGTTTGGCATTGCTTCCATAAATGGCAGAGCGATACTGTGTGCCGCGATCATTGCCCTGCCGCATACCCTGCGTAGGATCATGTGATTCCCAGAACGCAGCTAGCAAAGTCTGGAAAGAGATTTTCTCTGGATCGAAAAACACTAATACGACCTCGGTGTGTCCGCTACCTCCGGAACATACATCTTCGTAGGAAGGGTTTTGCGTGATACCGCCGGCATAGCCAGCCGCTGTACTATAGACACCCTCAAGCTCCCAAAATAATCGCTCCGCGCCCCAGAAACAACCGAGGCCAAACACTGCCTTCTGCAAGTGCTCAGGCACCGGTTCGACAAAACGATTACCAGAGACAAAATGTTCAGGGGCTGGCTGAATTGGATCGGCGCGATGTGGCAACGCCGAATCGGAGTCAGGGAGCTCTAGCCTTTCTTTTTGGAGTTTGAACAAAGTCTGTTTCCCATCTGAAATTCCTGCATTGAATGATACACTCTAATCCGGCAAACTGCCGCGGCTTTTTAACGTCAGCGTAAGCAGCAAAGTAATCAATTTAATGACTTAGGATAAACATATGAGCTCTGCCCTCATGCAGAACTATGGAACTCGGGAGCTGAAGTTTGAACGTGGCGAAGGCTCCTATTTATTCACGAAAGATGGCGAGCGCTATCTAGATTTCGGGATGGGGATAGCAGTTAACAGCCTTGGTCACTGCAACCCTAAATTGATCACAGCATTGACGGATCAAGCGAATCGTCTGTGGCACACCTCTAATCTTTACAACATCGAGCCAGGCGAACAGTTGGCTAATAAACTAGTCGCAAGTACGTTTGCGGATCGCGTCTTCTTCTGCAATTCCGGCACTGAGGCGATTGAATGTGGTTTCAAAGCAATTCGTCGCTACTTCTATTCAATAGGACAGAGCGAGAAAAACCGTATTGTATCGATGAGTGGTGCATTCCATGGACGCAGCCTAGCCGCAATTGCGTCAGCAGCTAACCCTGCGCATTGCGAAGGCTTCTTGGTCGGAGACCCAGGCTTCGATCAGGCTGAGTTCGGAAACTTCGAGTCACTGCTATCCACCATTAACAAGAACACTGCAGCCATCATCATCGAGCCGATCCAAGGCGAGGGTGGTATTACCGTGGCAACATTGGAATACCTTAAGGCTGTTAGGGAGTTATGCGATTCACATAACATCTTACTAATGTTTGATGAAGTGCAATGCGGCATCGCACGCACGGGAACTCTCTACGCCTATCAACAGCTGGGCGTAAGTCCCGATATACTCGCCAGCGCTAAGGGGCTTGGTGGTGGATTTCCGATTGGCGCCTGCCTCGCCACCGAAGCAGTAGCCAGCGCACTGATTGCCGGAACTCACGGCAGTACATTCGGGGGTAATCCCTTAGCTATGGCTGTTGGCAATGCTGTGTTCGACACCCTAGACGATGCTGATTTTCTTAAAAACGTCAGTGAGTTAGGAAGCTATTTTAAGGCCGAACTGCAAAAACTCATCCAACGCTTCCCGCTACTACTCTCAGAAGTAAGGGGTTTAGGTCTTATGCTAGGTCTGTACTGCCTGACCGATGCTGGGCAGCTGATTGCGCGTCTGCAGGAGCAGAAGCTATTAGTTGTTAAGGCCGGGGGAAATAGTCTACGCCTATTGCCCGCGCTAAATGTTAGCAAGGAAGAAATAGACTCTGCTGTAGAAATTATCTGCAAGGCATTGTCAGATATAGAAAATGAAACAGTATAACCACGAATCGACTACCAGCTTTGGCTGCGAGGTAAGCTATGCACTCACCACTAAAACCACTATCAGCAAGGCGAGCAGGATTCACTTACCTAAGCGCCTTGCTCTCCACAATTCTCGCCATCGCCCTTGGATCCGTCGCCCTTGCTACGCCTGATCTGTTTGCACCGAGCCTCGCGAAGTTGAACACAACCACAGCACCTTCAAGTGAGAAGCCTATGTCTCAACCCAAGCTCGCAAACAACGCAGCTATCATTCCCTTTGAGATCGATATATCGGACGCGGCGATCGCGGATCTGCAGCGTAGGCTTGCAGCTACCCGCCTACCTGATCAGATAGCGGATACCACCTGGGAATATGGCACCGACTCCAGTTACCTTGCTGAGTTAATCAGCTATTGGCAGAACGACTTCGATTGGAAGGCCCAAGAAGCTGAATTAAATCAATTCGATCAGTTCAAAACTGAAATTGATGGTTTAGATATGCACTTCATTCATCAGCGCTCCGAGAACCCCGATGCGATCCCTCTTATGATTGTTCACGGCTGGCCTGGATCGGTAGCAGAGTTCTCGAAGATCATAGGCCCTCTAACCGATCCCGTCGCCCAGGGTGGTGATGTCGCCGATTCGTATCACGTCATTGCGCCCTCTCTTCCCGGATTCGGTTTCTCAGAAAGGCCCAGTGAGCCAGGCTATAGCCCGGAGAAATTTGCGCATATTCTTGCTGGACTTATGCAGCGACTTGGCTACGAGGAATATGCAATCGCCGGCGGTGATTGGGGCGCGATCATCAACCGCAATCTCGCCAACAACTACCCAGAACGCTTGCTAGGACTTCATTCCAACATGGTATTAGCGGGCCCGCCTGCGGACGAAGCTGAGCGAGACAATGTCTCCGAGGCAGAAAATAGCCTACGCGCTGCGCGCACGGCCTATATGCAGAATGAAGTTGGTTATCAACAAATTCAAAGGACTAAGCCGCAAAGCTTAGGTTATGGATTAAACGACTCGCCTGCTGGTTTGGCCGCATGGATTGTAGAGAAGTTTCACGGTTGGTCTGACTTACCACAGGGTGCAGACGGGGACTTGGATAATTACTTCAGCAAGGATGAGTTGCTTACCAATATCTCCATCTACTGGTTTACCGAAACTATTACCTCCTCTGCGCGCATCTATTACGAAAGCAGCAAGACGCCAATAGCCAAGCCTATCGAGTATATCGATGTACCGACCGGTGTAGCCGTGTACCCCGCCGAGATCTATATAACACCAAGGTCTTGGGTGGCTGCCTCTTACGACCTACGCCACTATTCCCTGATGGAAGAAGGTGGACACTTCGCGGCACTGGAACAGCCCGAAAGCTACATAAACGAGTTAAACACGTTTTTCCGTTTGCTGCGCTAACACCCAAGGAACATGTAATTAGCACATATTAATAGCGAACGATTGTCACACATCAACAGCCTGGGATGAAGAATGACTGAGAACATACAAACACAAGCCAATGAAATGAAAGGTATTCTCGCCTGGATCGAAAAGTCTGGAAACAAGCTGCCAGATCCGGTATTCATTTTCCTCTATTGTATCGCTGCGGTTATCGCCATCAGTGTCCTAGCAGCCCTATTTAGCGTGTCCGCTGCCCACCCTACGCAGGTCGATGCCGCGGGCAATGCCATTATGATTAATGCCGAGAGTTTGCTCTCGGCGGCAAATATCCAACGCTTACTAGTCGACATGCCGGAAACTTTTACCAGTTTCCACCCTCTTGGCTATGTCCTCGTCGTTATGCTCGGCGCAGGCGTTGCCGAACGCTCTGGCCTCTTCGCCTCCGCCATGAGCGGCGCCGTGTCCAAGGCTCCTTTGTTCCTGCTAACCCCAGCCGTAGCCCTCATTGGCATGGTCGGTAACCTAGCGGCCGATGCTGCCTATGTTGTGCTAATCCCATTGGCGGGCGTTATCTTCGCCGCCGCCGGTCGCCACCCCATTGCCGGTATCGCCGCGGCCTTTGCTGGCGTGTCCGGTGGATTCTCCGCGAATCTGCTGCCCGGACAACTTGATGCACTACTATTCGGTATCACCGAGGCTGCAGCCGAAACAATCCAACCTTCCTGGGATGCGAATATCGCCGGCAACGCCTACTTCATCATCGCCATGACCTTCGTGTTTCTGCCATCGATCTGGTATGTCACCGATAAGATCATCGAGCCTAGGCTAGTGCCTATCAAACCAGGTGATGCCGAGAGTACTACCGCCGGTATCATTAAAGACCCTAGTACTACATTGAGCGATAGTGAGCGCAAGGGCTTAGCTCGCGCAGGTTATGCTTGCCTAGGCATCATCGCGCTGTGGGTCTTCCTAACAATTGGTCCAGGCACTCCGCTAATTAATGAAGCCGCGAACCCGGAGGCTAGGCTTACCCCGATGTTTCAATCACTGGTAGCTGGGTTCTTCTTCCTCTTTCTCGCAGCGGGTTGGGCATATGGTTCCGCTGCTGGCACAGTTTCGACTCACCGCGACATCGTGAAGATGATGAGTGATGCCATGGCTGACCTCTCCTATTATCTCGTGCTCGCATTTACCGCCGCTCACTTCGTCGCGATGTTTAACTGGTCGAACCTCGGTCTTATTTTTGCGATAAAAGGAGCGGCCGTGTTGGAAGGCTCAAGCCTTCCTGACTCGGTCTTGATGGCCTTGATTATCTTATTCGGCGCGACCATTAATCTGTTCATAGGTTCTGCGAGCGCGAAGTGGGCTCTATTGGCGCCGGTGCTTGTGCCGATGCTAATGCTAATTGGCATCAGTCCAGAGATGAGCACCGCTGCCTACCGTGTGGGTGATGGCGCAACCAACATCATTACACCACTTATGCCTTACTTCCCTCTGATACTCGTATTCTGTCAGCGCTGGCAGAAAGAATTTGGTCTTGGAAGTCTGGCTGCGACGATGCTGCCTTACTCGATAGTGCTGCTAATCTCCGGACTCGCGCTCACCGTCATCTGGGTAATCTTGGGCTTGCCACTCGGTCCGAATGCGCCGGTTGAATTTGTCTTGCAGTAGACTGCTGGGCCGGATAGTTGCGCGCATGGCCTTAAGGCAATACATCGGAATTGCATCGTCAAGACACAGATCGAGCGTTATAACATTTGATCTTTGCTGGATGGGTAGTTCACGGTGGCCCAGAATCTACAGATGCTATCGATAGGCAGCTCTTTGCGTTTCTGATTTATGCAGAAAGCTGGATGCTTAGTCAGAAAGACTGAGCATCCAGTCCTGAAGTCGAGTCTAGAATTTTGCGCGCAATATTACCGGCGGCTCGTCGTCGGAAAAGTGTGGCTGTACGACGTACACCTCACTCCCAACAGCGGCGCCCGTAGTCGACTGTCCTGAGTAACTCGCCATGCCTGTCAGCCGTGCAGATCTCCAGTTGTCGTCGCTCTGATACTTTACTGCCCTGCTTCTATTATTCGACACCCCAGCCAGGCTTCCGTCGGCTGCCCAGAAAATTCCATCAACGCCCGTCGCAGGAACATCCAAGTCGATCAAAGCCCAGCGCTGCGGATTGTCGACAGGTACTCTAATCAGCTGGCCAGTTCCTGGCGAAGCCACAATCAGGTAGCCTGCGGGATGATACTCGATGCCATTCAAGCCGAAGTCTGCATCGACGCCAAAATCGATCAGCACACTTGCCCGATAATAGTTATCTACCTTATAGACTATCTTCATTCTGCTGTCGGTGATGTAGGCAATCCCAGCCTTGCTTACTGCTACGTCATTAGCGAAATGGCCTGCGTCTGCAGGCTTGTTTGGAATGCTCGCAGCGAGATCGACCATAGCCAGTTGCTCGCCAGTTGCTAGATTATAGACACCTAGTTCCGCTGCTCCGCTGGTGATGCCCGTGTTCGAGTTCGCGACATATAAGGTGTCCCGGGACTCATCAACCTCGATTCCTACAGACGCATTCAGGTCTGGCGACGTAATCGCAGGAACAAGACGCCCATTAGAAGTCACCTCGTAGATTGTTCCATCGGCGATCGAACCAGTAAGGAAGCGGTTGCGGTTGCGATCATACTCAACACCCTCTGGAACAAATCCTCCGCGCTCGGCCACAATCCTGTCCGGTGCTAAGCCAGAGGACAGTCCGTTTGCACAGCCTGTTAATGTAGTTAGCAGAAATATTCCTGCGGTGACTCGCGTATTCATTATTTACTCCTAAAGTATGATTGCGTAATAAGTTGTTTGCGCCCAATTGGCGCAGACGGTGACAGCCATTGTACTAAACTCTTGCAGCTAGTCTGCAAACGCTAATGGATATAAGTAGTAACAAGCTGTGAAGCCCATGCTGGCGCTACGAGAAATAAAAGAGTGCTTCCCCAATTCGAATCCCTTTGCTCTAATCCCTATTCTATGCCGTCAGCCAATATCGAAGTAAAAAAGAGAACTGTCCGTGATTATTCAGCAAGATCGAAGAACCAATACCCGGCTAAGTTTCTTAGCCACGATGCTCTGCTTGCTCCCAGTAGCTAGCAATCCAGCAATCGCCGCGACAGCGAATAGCGCAGACACTACTACTAGCTGGAACCTGATTATTGTACTTGTGGTATTCGCCGCCACCACAGGCAGTGCTGTGCTGAATATCGCCGCTATCCGACACTGGGATAGGAATTGGGGGCTAGTTTCTGCATTGCCGCTATTCGGGTTGCTGCTTTGGGGGCTGGTTATTGTTGTAGCCAGGCAACTGGATGCTAACGCTCATGAACTGTGGTCACTGGAAATATTCGCCTGGGCGATGATAAACATGATCTATATGGTGACAGCGATGACGGCAAAAAGGATGTTTGCCAAGCGCGACGATGAGGCTTCCGCTAATTCCTAAGCCCTTAGAGGGGGGGCGCGTAATTAGTCGCCTCTCCGTTATAGCTGTCTGCCCTCTTTGGGCAGCCTATTCGGCTTCAATTTTGTCGCCAAAATTGACCTCCCAATCACTGAATCCTCCATCCATGCTATAGGCCTCGTCGAAGCCCTGTTCGTCAAAATAGGCCGCCGCCGACTGGCTCATATTGCCGTGATAGCAATACACTAATAGCGGCTTGCTGGTATCGGCATCCTCAATGAAGGGCTGTACGCCGCTGTTGTCTAGATGCTGCGCGGTGCTAATGTGGCCGCTCGTGAAGGACTGCTCGTCGCGGATATCAACAATTTGTAAGCCATTCTCAGGTGCTGCGTCGAGCAGTGCCCGAGCCTCCAGTACATCTATTCGCCTAAATCCCATTTGCGACGATTCCTAGTAACATTTGCTGAGAAGTGGATGATAGCAGTTTATGCGGCCAACCCCCTGAGTATGCCTGATTCGCGCGAGGCAGCGGCTCAGCCAGCAATGATTAGACAGCATATTTAGACAGTATAGGTAATTGCCCATTTAGACAGTTGACTTGCCTAGACTGTCTACTTATACTGCTTATATTCCATATCAGAGTAAGCGCAACATGCTGAACAGTAAGCAACTTATTGAAATTACTGGAATTTCAAGAGCGACCCTAAACAACTATGTCGCCCTAGGCATTCTTCCTAGCCCCGTCATCAGGACCCCAGGGGAGAATGAGGGGCGCGCAACCCGCCTTGGTTACTTCGACGATGCAGCTGTTCAGCGGATACAGGATGTACAGCAACGGAAGAAACAAGGGATGAGCATGGCTCAGATCGCGCAGGAACTTAGCGCCTCCCTTGCTCAGGATAGGCAGACTGCCACGGTAGCCCCCTCTGTAGCCGGAAGTTCAGCAAATAGCGAAAATACCCTTCAAGATACAAACACTCGAATTACCTCATCCTTTTCCTCGGATGCTGGGCAGGGATCGCCCAGCAAACAATCGTCCTCTACTCTGGCCCAGAATCTTTCCTTCGATGGCAGTATCGAAGATTTACCCGGGCCCGCCTATATGGTGAACAACAACTTCGAGCTGATCTGGTGGAACAATCAAGCCCAGCACTCCTTCTTTAATCAGAATGAAGGCCTGCCCGGCGATCTCGCATCGCGAAATCTACTGCAGTTGCTATTCGGAACCGAGTCGGCAAATGATGCCGACAGAATGCGTGAATTGCTCATTCCTCATCTTGCAGCAGGAAAGAAGCGATTGAGCCAGCAGGCACTCATAAAGACCTACTCTGCACTAGATGGTAATCAGCTAGGCATCCTGAAAGATGTGTACGAGACAACAGTGCCTGTGGGAAAGGAGGCAATGATCCATTTTCCTACCATGTTGCTTGATGGCCAAGGCGAGCTTACCCCTCACGATCTCTACATATGCTTCTACCGCGAGGGAATATTCTTCACCTACAGCCCAATTGTCTTGGATGACAACTACCTCCTAGAATTTCTCAGCAAACGAAATCAAGTTATCAACGAACTACTGAAGAAACGTAAGCCCTATCTCACCGATGTCACGGTGATGGTGGCAGACGTACAGAATTCGATAAAGATTTGCTCGGAACTACCTGCAGAAGAGTATTTCGAGTTAATCAATAATATCTGGCAGGAAAGCGCACCGATCTTTCGAAAATACTACGGTACTTACGGCAAACACGCCGGCGATGGCATGGTGTATTACTTCTTTCCACAACCGGACTGTGACTACAAACTCAACGCGTTACAGTGCTCTCTCGAGCTGCAGGAGATGATGAAGGGAATCACACAGAAGTGGCAGGCACGCAAGGGTTGGTTCAGTGACATATTTCTAAATATCGGCCTCAATGAAGGGCAAGAATGGTTTGGTAGTTATCACGCTGGTGGACATGTGGAGTTCACCGTTCTGGGAGAGACCATCAACTATGCCTCCCGAATTAGTGATTTCGCTAGGAATGGATCGGTCTGGGCTACGAAGAACATGCTAAATCAGATACCGCAGAAGGATAGAGATAAGATTAATTTCGGAATCAACCGCAAGACTCATAACGGTGAGTCGGTATTCGTCACCGACACCTACTCCAGCATCGGTAATTTAATTGATGTTAACAGTCAGGCAAGCGACAAATTTAAAGACATCGAAATGATTCCGGTAACTGAAGTCAGAGCGATGGATTAGACATCTCTACTCACATATTAAGATGCGTAATTAGAGCAGAAAGGCACTCATCAAGAAGAAGCCGAACGCTGCGATAGCGCCGCTAATCAACGCATAGGGTAATTGTGTTCTAACATGATCTATATGGTCGGTAGCTGACGCCATCGAAGCAACAACTGTCGTATCGCTAATCGGTGACGCATGATCTCCAAATACTGAACCCGATAAAACCGCCGCGAGGAATAGCGAGCTATTCAAATCCAATGGAACGGCTATCTGCATAGCGAGCGGTATCATGATTGCAAACGTACCCCAGCTGGAGCCGATTGCGAAAGCTATAAAACCGGAAATAATAAACAACAGGGGCAGCAGCAGGGCTAAGGGAATACTCTCTTGTACCAGTTGCGCAACATAGACGCCAGTCCCTAGCAGATTCGCAACGTCACCTAGGGCCAGCGCGAATAGCAAGATCATCGTAACCGGCAACAGACCCCCTGCCCCCTTTAGGAATATCTGCATCAACTCTTCTAGGCCCAATCGCTTCTGTTGGAGCGCTAAACCCCAGGAGGTAACTAGCGCTGCCAATACCGCCCATAGAACGGATGTGGAGCCTGAGCCAGCACTAAGATCTCCGTCGCCCGTAACGAACAAACCCAGCGGCATACTAATAACCATGACGGCGATAGGCACGATCATGAACCGCGCCTTATCTGCGTCAGTGCGATCGACCTGCTGCGAGAGAATGGAAGGATCAACCATCGGCGTCGCATTCGGCCAGAGCAGTTCACCAGCATCGGTACGCGCCTGGGCTTTCTTCATCGGCCCGATCTCTACGTTTCTAGAAATTACGAATGCGCAAAAGAGTATTACCGCAATAGGGTAGAGATTGAATGGTATAGCATAAATAAAGACATCGATTGGATTGTCAATCTCGGCAGATCCTAGCAGACTGATTATCACCGCGCCCCAGGCATTTAGAGGAATAAGCACGCATATTGGCGCAGAAGTTGAATCAATAATATAGGCGAGCTTTTCTCGTGATATTTTATAACGATCGAAAAGTGGTCGTGATATTGCTCCTGCAATTAGCAAAGT
>Ga0316189_10001699_pt1 | contig 21836 bp, 20 predicted proteins | sample LowCovwburrow_MG_FD_204930 | JGI IMG/M metagenome (GOLD analysis project Ga0316189, IMG submission 204930) | Coastal sediment microbial communities from Maine, United States - Lowes Cove worm burrow | ecosystem: Environmental > Aquatic > Marine > Coastal > Sediment | place: USA: Maine... | reverse complement strand
ATGGATTCTAGAGACAAGGGCAAACTTGATCAATGGTAACTCTATCAGATTGGATAGAGCTCCTGAGTCTGTGAAATGGGTTCAATTGGAAAATGATCGCACCGATCATGAACGCTTAGTTAAAGCGGCCCGATGCTCACATAGGAAAAAAGGTGAGAAGGTGCTTGTTATCGGCGATAGTAGATCTGCTCCGAGCCGCTACAAAATTGCGAAAGGAGTACCAGGGATTATCACAGTAGAGCCTGTGGATCTGAAAGATCTTGTTGAGTTTGCTCGACATCTTGACTTAGGCGATGGACATGCGTTAGCGAAAACGTTAAATTTCGCGAGCAACATGATCACAAATGTGAACTCGGCTCAGACAATTAAACGTGTAAAGTCAATAATTGCAGGAAGAGCGCGAAATCCAGCAAACGAAGTAGAAGCTGTTTCCGTAGATTTCGAGAGCGAACCTTCTTTAAACAAAGTAGCTGCATTGTTGTCATTGTGCTCCAGTCAACTGGGAAGTCGAACCTACCGCCCTTCAGTACTGCGTTCCTGTTTACGAGCTATTAGTACTTGTGTTGAGGCACCCGATTTGAGCTTCCATGACGCAGCGATAAAAATTCGAGAAGAAAACAGATTAACGGGCCGCCAGTTGCCAAATAATGCCATAGGTAGCACATTACTGTTAAAGGGGCTAGAAACAGATCACGTGATAGTTCTTAACGCGCAGACTTTAGATGCAGCTAATCTTTACGTTGCGATAACACGTGGTGCTAAGAGCGTGACAATATGCTCGCCCTCAAATACGCTTAACCCTCAGAAATAGTTTCATATCCTATTATACTAAGGGTTTGGTTACCAATTAATACAGTATGGTCACATTAAGGTCACAATTTGGTCACACAGGTGAATCTCTTACTTTCAAAGTCGACCGAAAACACTATATCTTATTGAATTTAAACGAATTAAATGGTGGTCATGGGTGGACTTGAACCACCGACCCCGGCATTATGAATGCCGTGCTCTAACCAGCTGAGCTACATGACCATTATATAAATCACACTCAGGAAGAGTGCTTTTTGAAGAGGCGTGAAAATACACTTGCTCTGGTTTTGAGTCAAGTGTTCTCGGAGCTGTTAATCGAAAATTTTCACCCTCATTAAACTACACTAGCTTTGCTTTTACCCAATTCAGCTGATAATTCCTTACCGATTCGTTCTACCTCAAGCAACAGCCGCTCTAAATCCCGCACCTGAGTTTGTTGATTCGCGATAATTAATCTAATGCCAGTGTGCCCTTTGTATTTGGCATGATCTACGTAGGCGCCGCCATTTTCTCGCATGGTTTTGCATATTTGAACATTGAGCGCGGCTAGGGCTTCCTCGCTTCGAGTTTTATCGTTGAAGCGAAATAGGATATTTAAGTAATCTGTTGGCGCTAATATTTCTAAAGCGGGTCTGCTTTGTATCATTTCAACACCTTGCGCTTTGGTTTCCTGAAGCTGGTCTACCTTTTGTGCAAAGCCTGAACTGCCTACCGCTTTCCAACTCAACCACACCTTAAGCGCATCTGCTCTGCGGCCACACTGAATTGAGCGTTCTCCTAGATTGTAGGCGGAATTTGCGTCCGTATGAAACAGATACTCACCGCCTCCACCGGCTGTGCATTCCTTGAGAATGCCGGCTTGCTTTACTAAGATCACCGCAGCAGTAATTGGAACGTTCAATAATTTGTGCGCATCCCATGCGAACGAGTCGGCAAGATGGCTTCCTGCTAGCAAGTGTTTGAATTTATCAGAGTACAGGACCGGAGCACCCCAGGCACCATCGATGTGCAGCCAGATATTATGTTTGTGGGCTATCTCACTACACTCAGGTACAGAGTCGTAAGCACCTACCACGGTTGTGCCTGCGGTAAGTCCAATGTAGAAAGGCAAATGCCCTTTTTCGAGATCTGATTTTATTGCTTTGGATAGTGCTTCTGGCTTAATCCGTCCGAGTTCATCAGATTCAATGCTGCGCAAATTCTCACTGCCTATACCCAGAATATTAACTGCTCTCTGATTTGAGTAATGAGCTTGATCGGAAACATAAGCAATCAACCGCCTGCCATGACTTGCAGCAAAACCTTTGGTTTTGAATTCAGGACATGCTTTGTGTCGTGCCAGCATCATGCCAACGATATTGGCCTGGCTTCCGCCAGACACCATCACGCCATCGCCTTGATCAAAGCCTACTAATTTATTCCATTGCTTGATCAGCTCCAATTCCATCAAGGTTGCGACCGGGCCAACCTGATATGTGTGCATGGTCGAATTGCTTAAGCTTGTTACCCAATCGCCTAATAGCGCTTCCTTATTGAGACCAGAGTAGAGTAACTTGTAGTATTCGGGGTGTGCACTTTTAGGGCTGTACTTTAAATAATCCAGTATCGCTTGTTCTACTGCTTGCTCACTACTTGCTGCATCTGTAAGGGAGACATCTATCACCTTCTCTAACTCGGGAGCTGTTAAGGCATGTTCAATAGCGTTGTCTTGGTCTTCCCATTGTTCAATTACACAGGCTAAAATGTCGACTTGTTTTTGTAAAGATGGTTTTTGCATAAACGGTTTTTGCTTAATCAGGTTTTACACAATCATGGCTAATTATTATTTCTGGGGTGAGTTTATCCTGAAACCAATTATTCTGTTAGAGAAGATATCATTGTGCTTTTCAAATATAGAGTCGGGGCTCCCCTTTTAAAAAAGCACGCGGTGAATAGACCTACTCATTCTTAACAAATACTCCACATGAAATACTTTACCAAGTCCTTTACTCAACAAGAAGCAATTTCTACACAAGCAGTTGCTGCAGCTACAGCTGTGCTTGCCACTGGTAGACTGCACCGCTATAACACCGCACTAGGCGAGCTCAGCGAAACAGATTTGTTAGAGATTGAATTCGCTAAGTATATGGGCGCGCCCTATTGCCTAGCCTGCTCTTCTGGCGGATATGCTATTCATATTGCGATGCGCGCTGCAGGGGTAAAAACCGATGACCTAGTATTGTGCAATGCCTTTACCCTCGCGCCAGTGCCCGGTGCAATTCACAATGTCGGAGGCATCCCAGTATTGGTAGATGTAGACGATACTTATTGCATTGATCTAGCCGATTTGGAATCCAAAGCAGCTTCCAGCGGCGCCAAGTACTTTGTACTTTCACACATGCGTGGTCATATCGCGGATATGGATAACGTTATGAAAATTTGCAAACAACACTCTTTAATCTTGATTGAAGATTGCGCACATACCATGGGGGCGAGTTGGAACGGTGTTAAGAGCGGCAACTTTGGAGATGTGGCTTGCTTTAGCACGCAAACTTATAAACATATTAATTCTGGCGAAGGCGGATTATTGACCAGTGCAAATGCTGAGCTAATGGCGCGTGCTATTATTTACTCCGGCTCCTATATGTTATTTAGTCATCATCAAGCGGCCCCCAATCGACAAACATTCGATGCCGTCAAACTTGAAACACCCAACTATAGTGGCCGCATGGATAATCTTCGTGCGTCAATTCTACGTCCACAGCTTGCACATTTGGATACACAATGTAGACGCTGGAATGCTCGCTATCGAATCTTGGAAGACGCGTTTATGCAGTCCAATGAAATCGCTATTCCTGTTCGAGATGAGCTTGAATTTTTTGTTGGTAGCTCTATCCAATTCTCGCTGCCGATGTTTTCAGAAGCCCAAATTCATAGTGTTATTGAACGCTGTGCGGAACATGGCGTTGTGTTGAAATGGTTTGGGCACGCTGCCCCAAAAGGCTACACCAGTCGCTACGATAGTTGGCAGTACATCAAACAAATGCCGTCGCTTGCACAGACCGAAACAATTCTTTCAACATTATTAGACATGCGTATTCCCCTAACCTTTGATAGAGCTGATTGCGCTCTCATTGGCGAAATAATTGGCACGGTCGTTAGCGAAGTAACTGGACCCGCTGAAGCCCGTTGACGTGCTTTTAAACAATCAATAAAGGCGTAGTATTGCTTTGATTTTTTGGTGTATTCTGTGCAGCGATAACTACCTAGAGGCGTATTAATGAAAGAGTACAAGCAGTTCTATATCGACGGTGAGTGGGTCGACCCTAACGGCCAAGAGATTAATGAGGTTATTAACCCTGCTACTGAACAAGTTTGCCTGCGGGTTGCCTCTGCCAATAAGGCCGACATAGACGCCGCCTTTGACGCCGCGCATAAAGCCTTTCCGAGCTGGTCAGCAACGCCTGCGGTGAAACGCCGAGAACTACTGTTGGCTGCAGCCGATGAAATGGAAGTACGCAAAGATGATCTAGTCGAAGCGCATGTGGAAACCTTGGGTGTACCCAAACACTTAGCCGCTGAAATGCAAGTTGATGGCCCTATCGAGGCAGTACGATATTTCGCTGAGCTTGCGCTGAATACCGAGCACACCACCGAAGTCGATGGCATGTTGGTTATGCGCGAAGCGGTTGGTGTCTGTGCTTTAATCAACCCTTGGAACTACCCCTTGCTGCAAATGATAGGCAAGGTAGCACCCGCCATTGCCGCGGGCTGCACTATGGTTGAAAAACCATCTGAGGAAACCCCTTCTACCGATTTTATAATGGCTGAGATTTTTCATAAAGTCGGTTTACCAGCGGGCGTATTTAACTTGGTCTCTGGGCAGGGTTCCGTTATCGGCCCCATGATGTCTTCTCACCCACTGGCAGATTTAGTTTCTTTTACGGGTTCTACACGCGCCGGCATTTCAGTGGCAGAAAGCGCGGCGCCTACAGTTAAGCGAGTCTGCCAAGAGCTTGGTGGTAAATCTGCTTTGATCATTACCGAAGATGCCGACCTCGACGCGGCTGTTCCTTATGGAATTGAGAATGTATTTCTTAATACTGGTCAAACCTGTGACGCGCTCACTCGTATGTTTGTGCCACGTAGCGTGTATGACAAAGCAGTAGAGATCGCAAAAGAAACCGCTGCCAAGCATGTTGTAGGCGACCCATTGAATGCCAATACTACCGTTGGCCCCTTGGTCTCGGCCACGCAGAAGCGCAGCGTGGACCAAGGTATTCAAATGGGCATTGATGAAGGTGCTACACTGGTCACAGGTGGCACTGGTCTGCCTGACGGCATTAATAAAGGAGCGTATGTTAAGCCGACTATTTTCGGCGATGTGACTGGCGATATGAAGATTGGCCAACAAGAAATATTCGGCCCAGTGCTTTGCATGATGCCTTACGACACGGTTGACGAAGCAGTAGAAGTCGCCAACAGTTCTGAGTACGGTTTGGGCTCAGCCGTTTGGGCTGGCGACCGAGAATCGGCAATAGCAATAGCGCGACGCTTACGTGCAGGTCAATGCTTTATTCAGGGTGGCTATTTTCGAGTCGATGCACCCTTTGGTGGTTATAAGCAATCTGGCAACGGCCGCGAGTGGGGAGAAGCTGGAATTCAAGAATACCTTGAAACCAAAGCTATCATTGGTTAGACGTAAATATACGTCGGAAATCCACCTTGCCTTCATCATTAATTAGCGATTGACGAAACCTTCGCATGCCTGACAACCATCGTTCTGGGTCACTCGCACGATTCACCATATAGTCCCGTACTTCCGGATGCGGTGTAATTAGAAACTGCTCTTTCTCAATTCCCTCAACAATCACCTCCGCACAATATTCTGCAGTAAGCACGCCAGGCATGGGTTTGGCTCTTTGCTCTTCGCTGATGCCAAGAATGTTGGTGTTGACATATTGCGGGCATACAACTGAAACTTTAATACCATCATCAACATGGGTGATGGCCAAGGACTCTGCAAATGAAACCGCCGCGTGCTTGGTTACCGTGTATGCAGCATCTGAAATTTGCGATAACAAACCAGCCGCAGAAGCTACGTTTAATAAATAGCCATCGCCACGCTTAATCATGCCGGGCAATAATGCGCGCGAAGCGTAGACATGAGCCATAACATGCACATCCCAGTTACGTTGCCATACTTCATTGCTGGCTGAAGCGGCATGACTAGGTTCACCTGCGCCAAATCCTGCGTTAGAGCAAAAGAGATCTACTTGTCCAAATTCTTGCTCGGCGGCCTTAACCAGATCACTCACACTTTGCTCATCAGCCACATTGCATTGCACGGCAATTCCACCGATTGAGTCAGCCACTTCTTTGGCCGCGCTTAAGTTTAAATCTGAGACCACAACTTTGGCACCTTTGTCCGCCAACTTGTGGCTTAATGCTGAGCCAATACCACCGGCGCCACCTGTGACAACCGCTATTTTATTCTCTAAATTCATTCTAGGCTTCCTATTTGAGTGTTTACTTTAGGGTTCTATCTTGCTGTCTTGGTCAAATCGCTTTGAAGTTGGGCTAAAAATGTTTGCTTTTCCTGAGCACTTAAAAAGCTAACTTCAAAGCTATTCTCTATTAATTTTTGCGCTTGTGATTGTGTCATATCGAGATGCTTGTGCAAGGCATAAAAATTTTCATTGAGGTAACCGCCAAAATAAGCAGGGTCATCGGAGTTCACGGTGACCGCTAAGCCTTGCTCCAGCATATCGAGAATATTGTGCTGCTGCATTTTTTCAAATACACGCAATTTGATATTTGAGAGTGGGCACACTGTTAACGCGGTACGCTCCTTGAACAGTTGAGTTACTAATTTAGGGTCTTCGACACATCTGACGCCGTGATCTATACGCTGCACCTGCAAGCTACCCAGAGAATTCCAAATGTATTCAGCTGGGCCTTCTTCTCCGGCATGGGCCGTAGCTAAATACCCTTGCTGGCGTGCCCTAGCATATAATTTCTCAAATTTCTCAGGGGGATTGCCAAGCTCAGCACTGGCCAAGCCTACCGCAGCAAAATGGTGTCTATAGGGCTCAGCTTGCTTTAACGTATCAAGTGCCTCTGCTTCACTGAGATGACGTAAAAAGCTAAGAATCAATAATACCGATTGCCCCCAGCTACTTTTAGCCTCGGTGATGGCTCTATTGAATCCATCCATCATGGTCTTGAAAGACACTCCATTTGGGGCATAGGTTTGCGGTTCGACCATGATTTCGCAATGCACAATATTTTGCTGTTTGCATTTGAGCAAATAATCCATCATCAAGTGATAAAAGTCATCTTCTTCAATTAGGACTGAGGCTCCTAAATAGTACAAATCTAGAAAACTTTGTAAATCTTCAAATTCATAAGCGGCCTCTACTTCTGCTATGGTTGAATACGGTAATTCAATATTATTCTTAGCTGCCAATGACAAAAGCCGATGCGCCTGCAAGCTACCATCAATATGCAGGTGCAGCTCGGCTTTAGGAAGTGCGCTCAACCACGCTTCAAAATCATTTATCATAGGGGTATTCTACTGGGTAATGTATGGCCAAGTTGCTCAATAACTAACAGGTGCTCAATAACGAACGCTCAAAAACAAACCACAACGTGTTATCTTCATTATAAGCATTTGCACACATTATCTTCTGGAGAATTTTAGTGATTAGTACTCATCAAACTCACCTTAGAGCCATCAATAAATACTCGTTCCGAGTGATATTAATGGTGGCCTTGGCTGGTCTTCTTAGCGCCTGCCAAGCAACTGGTAGAGTGTTGGCTGATTCTAACGACACCACCACTGGCCCCAACAAATCTATTTACTATGTCTATTTGGCTGGCCCAGAAGTGTTCTTACCCAAACCAATAGCAGCCGGTATTGAAAAAAAGGTGACTATCGCAAAGCTCTCCAAGCAAAATGATTGGCCTTTTGAACTGATTGGCCTTTATCCGATGGATAATGACATACCTGACTTTGCGCCAAACTTTGCCACAGGCATCAAAATTTATGAAGCCAACATTGCTTTGATGGATAAGGCTGATTTTGTAGCCGCAAACATGGTGCGCTTTCGTGGCCCCAGCATGGATGTAGGCACAGCATTTGAGATGGGTTATATGCGCGGATTAAATAAACCCGTATTCGCTTATTATGAAAGTGAACCATTTTATGGTTCTAAAGAAGCACCCGGCCTGTACACCGACCGCATCGCCAAGTTCTATCCCATGTCTGTCAATGACCCCACTAAGGATCAATTTGGCCAAAGCATTGAGGACTTCAAGATGGCTGACAATCTAATGATGATTGGCGCGCTATCATCTGGCAACAGTGAGATTTCAACTAGCTTTGAAGAAGCGATTTTGCAAATCGCAGAATTTATAAAATCTCAGCCAAAGCACTCCGCGCAATAGCTCCAAATACATATTATTCATAATCATGACTAGCTGGCTCAACAACTATTTTGCGATCGAGCAAAACCACTCTTCGATACGCAAGGAGGTCATCGCCGGCATGACCACGTTTTTGGCCATGGCCTATATCAGTGTGGTGAATCCAGCCATCCTTTCTGAAGCGGGCATGGATTTTGGAGCGGTGTTTGTCGCCACCTGCGTTGCCGCCGCACTGGGCAGCATTGTGATGGGGCTGTATGCAAACTACCCAATCGCCTTGGCTCCTGGTATGGGGCAAAATGCCTTTTTCGCCTATGGCATAGTGATCGGCTCTGGACATAACTGGCAGGTAGCACTAGGGGCGGTTTTTATATCTGGCATTTTGTTTATCATAATCAGTGTGCTACCGATTAGAGAGTGGCTGATTAACTCCATTCCAAAATCTTTGAAACTTGGCATGGCAGCCGGCATTGGTCTGTTCTTGGCCATTATTGCACTCAGTGGCGGCGGCGTTGTGGTGGATAACCCTGCCACGCTTGTTAGCTTCGGAGACCTAGCCGCTGCGCCCTCATTGCTGCTGATGCTGGGCTTTATCATCATCACCGCATTAAGTGCCCGCAAGGTTGTCGGTGCGGTGGTTATCGGTATCTTGAGCGTTACCATTATTGCCTGGCTTAGTGGTATCGCGGAATTCAAAGGCGTAGTTTCTATGCCGCCAGCAGCCAGCGCATTGCTTGAGTTAGACATTGTTGGCGCGCTCAATGTGTCGATGTTGACAGTAATACTTACCCTGCTTTTAATTGACGTATTCGACACTGCGGGAACCTTGGTAGGCGTGGCTACCAGGGCCGATATGTTGGATGAACTTGGCAGACTCCCGCGCTTGGGCAAAGCGCTATTGGCAGATTCTTCAGCCACTGCGGCAGGTGCTTTATTGGGCACCTCGTCTACAACCAGCTATGTTGAAAGTGCCGCTGGCGTTGAAGCTGGCGGGCGCACTGGATTAACCGCAGTCACCACCGGCTTATTGTTTTTGCTGTGTCTGTTCATAGCACCGCTAGCGCAAAGCATTCCTGCCTTCGCCACCGGTGCCGCTCTATTATTTGTGGCCTGCATCATGATCCGCTCGTTCGCGGATCTCGACTGGGATGACATCACCGAATCTGCACCGGCTGCAATCGCAGCAATCAGCATGCCGCTAAGTTACTCTATTGCAGACGGCATTGGCCTTGGTTTTATTAGCTATGCCGCCATCAAACCGATTGCTGGCAAAGCGGGCGACTGCCCACTCGCGGTATACTGTATCGCTATAATATTCGCATTGAAGTTCGCCTTTCTATAAGCACAATATTTCTAACTAAGCCAAGCCATATTATGGAAAAAGTATTTATCTCCGCCGACGAACTGCTTCTAGACTCATTCAAGCTTGCTGAGCAGATTTATCTAAGTGGCTTTAAGCCCGATTTTATTATTGGTGTTTGGCGCGGCGGCGCACCTGTCGGCATAGCCATTCAAGAATACCTCGACTTTATCGGCATCCCTACCGACCACATTGCCATTCGCACCTCGTCTTACTACGGCATAGACCAGCAAAGCAAAACGGTGAGGGTGCATGGCCTAGACTACATTATCGACAATATCAACGCGGATGATAATGTGTTGTTGGTAGATGATGTATTCGATTCAGGCCGGAGCATCTCTGCCATTTTTGAGAGAATGAGAAAGAAAACTCGGGCAAATATGCCCCGAACCATGAAAATCGCCTGTCCGTGGTACAAGCCAAACCGCAATGTTAGCGAAAGGAAGCCCGACTACTACGTGCATGAAACTGATAAGTGGTTGGTGTTCCCTCACGAATTGAAAGGCTTGACCATACATGAGATTATTGAAGGAAAACCTGAGCTGGCCGATACCATAGTGCGCCATTTACCAGATCAAAAAACCTGAAGCCTAAAACATGGCTTATCGACCAAAGCTTACTGTTTGCAACAGCAAAAACTGTTAGCCTTCGCACAAGTTAATTCATCACATTACAAAACTACCATGGCAAACAATAAAAAATACGATAGCAAAATAGAGCAAGAAGGGTCTCTTTGGAAAGCTCAGATACATCGCCAGGTCACATCTAAGAAAACTATTATTAGCAAACAACAAGGCAGTTTTGCCAGCGAAGAGCAAGCAAAAGAGTGGGCCGAGAAACAACTAGCTGAATTCGCTAGTACCTTGGGCGCTAGTAATAAACGCCATGGCGAACAACGCAAAATGAATGAAGAAGAACGCCGACAACGCTCAGCTCGGCGCGCCGAAAAAACATTAAATGCGAAAAATGAGAAAGCTGAGGAAGAATTAAAACCAGCTACGAATAATGACGATGCTATCTCAGCTGATTAGATACTTAGCGGCTCATTATCTATTTGACTCTTCTGTTTCAGGGTTTCACCTTTGTTACCCCAGCCTTCCAACCCAAACCGCAAGCCAGAGCGCCAAGCACGGCTCCGAAGATAAAGATGCCCACTGGTTGTGCTTCTGCTAGAAGATAGACGAGCTGCTGCCAAAATTCTGTTCGTCCAAGTGTTAAATAAGCAACATAGTAAACCCCAGTTATCAGCACGGCCAACATCCAAGGCCAACTTCGTGGCCGATAGCAAAAATAGAGAGCTAAAGCTATTAGCAATGCGCTTACCATGCTCGTATGGAGGCCGTAACCGAACCGGTACAATGTGTCTGGTCCGGTAACCTCCCATCCGGGAATAATGTTGTTATAGAACCTCGCGAGTATCGGGGAGAGTAAGCCAATTACTGAGCTAATCATTAATGCACTGTGCAGCTGTACTTGTTGGCGATAGCGTAGAGCCAAGTAGAGTGTGAAAGGGATAGCAAAGGTAAGCATCACATCAACGGTTAAAAGCGCTTGCCCAAACTCAAGATAGAATGGGTTTAGTGCCTTGGATTTAACCGCGCCGTCAAAAGTAACCAGCGCAAACGCCCCAACCATTGCAGGAACTAACACGAACATTAATTTTCCTAGCTTACGATGTAAATTAATGCTGCCCGAATGAGCTAGATAGTTTTGAGAAGCAATTAGTAAAATCCAGAGCGTGCCAGTAACTCCATGCAAATGATGCGCCACCGACGCCGACTCTAATATCCCGAAATAACTCGGCCAAAACGCCACAATCGTGATCGCTAATAGAGCTATAAGAAAATAATGTGCTTTTGAATAGTTCATGGCTGCCCTCATGCAGTAAGTTATGGCCTTTGAATTACCCGAACTACGATAACTAATATCGGGTTGTAAAAACCTCGCAAATTAGGTCGTCGTGGCAACGCCCGTATAGGTGAAAACATCAAAGCCAGCACTGGGCGTGGGCGCCTCCATTGTTTCTAATAATAGACACAAAGCGCAATCAACCAATTTTGCAATTTTAAACATCATAAATTCTCCCACAAAGTGTCGAGGTGGCTACCCTACGCATATTTTGACGACGAAGTTTTGACTAAAATATTAGCCCGCAACGCTCCACCGACAACTATTCACCAACTTAATTCAAATGTTGACATTTGTAAATTACCCGAATGAATGATATGGCTATTTTTAATTTGCGTGCTATTGAAAGTGAATATATCGAAATGCCACTCGCCATACGCCCGCGCGTTTGGAACAAACAAGCTGATCAATCCCGGTTTCTGATTTCGGTCCATTACTGCGCTGATAGCCCATCTCCCAGCGAAATGTATACACGGCGCTCTGCCCCCAAATTCTAAGAACATGATCAGGCTCAAAATATTCATCCACAAAACAGTTGACGTTGACGTCAACGTTAACTGCGTGTAAACTAGGCGACCTGAGTAAACCTATCCCATTGAATTCATTGCCGATCAAATGCCTAAAATGACAGAACAATATTCCATTAGAGATCTGGCAGCGGAGTTCAAGGTAACTACCCGCACTTTGCGTTTTTATGAGGAGAAAGGTTTACTTACTCCTGCTCGAAATAAGCAAAGTAGATTGTATGGCGCAGCGGACCGTACTCGTCTAAAGTTAATTCTGCGCGGTAAACGCCTAGGTTTAACGCTAGAGGAAAGCAGCGATATTATTGGCATGTATGACCCTACTGCTGGGAACGAAAAACAAATTCAAACGCTGATTGTTAAGATTCGAGAGAAACGCAGGGTTTTAGAACAGCAACAAGAAGATTTAAATTTGATGCTACTAGATCTGCGCAAGGCCGAAAAACGCTGCCTCGAGAGCATCACCAGCACTAGCTTAAAATCAAATAATTAAACCCACACACGACAAGCAAACATTCCTATGACCACTTCATACCCCAGCCTACAGTTTAATCTCGGCGAAGAAATCGACATGTTGCGTGAAATGACGCATTCGTTCGCACAAGCTGAAATTGCACCCCGTGCAGCGCAAATTGATATAGACAATAATTTTCCCGCTGACTTGTGGAAGAAATTCGGTGATCTTGGCCTATTGGGCATTACAGTCAAAGAAGAATATGGCGGCAGCGATATGGGCTACTTGGCGCATACTATTGCGCTCGAAGAGTTGAGCCGCGCTTCAGCGGCCGTCGGACTTTCTTATGGTGCGCACTCGAATCTTTGCGTAAACCAAATCCATAAGAATGGTAGTGAAGAGCAAAAGCACAAATATCTTCCTAAACTGTGCAGCGGCGAGCATGTCGGTGCGCTTGCTATGTCTGAACCAAATGCTGGTTCAGATGTGGTTAGTATGAAGTTACGTGCCGAAAAGAAAGGCGATGTGTATGTGTTAAATGGTAACAAAATGTGGATTACCAACGGCCCTGATGCTGATGTCTATGTAATCTATGCCAAGACAGATGTTAACGGTGGTTCAAAAGGCATAACTGCGTTTATTGTTGAACGGTCATTCTCTGGTTTCACCCAAGCACAAAAACTCGACAAGCTAGGTATGCGTGGATCTAACACCTGCGAGCTTATTTTTCAGGACTGCGAAGTTCCAGCTGAAAATATATTGGGCTTTGAAGGCGGCGGCACCCGCGTTTTGATGTCGGGATTGGATTATGAGCGAACCGTGCTGTCCGGCGGCCCAGTTGGAATCATGCAAGCCTGCATGGATGTGGTACTACCCTATATTCATGAACGAAAACAATTCAATAAAAGCATTGGTGAATTTCAGTTGATGCAAGGCAAGATGGCCGACATGTACACCACCTTAAGCGCCAGCCGAGCATTTTTGTATGCGGTAGCCAAAGGTTGTGATTTGCAACAGGAAACGCGCAAAGATGCGGCGGCTGTTATTCTCTATACCGCTGAGGCAGCAACACAAATGGCGCTGCAAGCCATTCAAACGCTGGGCGGCAACGGCTACACCAATGAGTACCCAACCGGCCGCCTGCTGCGAGACGCAAAACTATATGAAATTGGCGCTGGAACTTCTGAAGTCCGCCGCATGCTGATCGGCCGCGAACTGTTCGCCGAAACTCAATAAGCGCCCCTATCCAGCAATAGAAAGTTCAGCAATAGAAAGTTCAGATACAAAAAGGCAAGCAATGAGCATCATCAAGACCAAGCTTAATCCCCGTTCGGCCGAGTTTCTTGAAAATTCAGCCAACATGCAAGAGCAGGTAGAGCAACTTAATAAATTAGTTGAGCACATAAAAATGGGCGGGGGTAAAAAGCGCCAAGCTCGCCATCAATCACGCGGCAAATTATTAGTACGAGATCGAATTAATGCGCTTATCGATTCCGGCTCGCCGTTCTTAGAACTTTCACAGTTAGCTGCCCACGAGGTGTACCCTGATGAAAATGTACCAGCTGCCGGAATTATCACTGGTATTGCTCGAGTAGCTGGCCAAGAGTGCGTAATCGTCGCCAACGATGCCACGGTAAAGGGCGGTTGTTATTACCCACTCACGGTGAAGAAACAATTACGCGCGCAGACAATTGCGGCAGAGAACCGGCTACCGTGTATTTATTTAGTTGACTCAGGGGGTGCCAACCTGCCACGACAAGACGAGGTATTTCCAGACAGAGAGCATTTTGGCCGGAGCTTTTTTAATCAAGCCAATATGTCGGCCGCAGGAATTCCACAAATTGCCGTAGTGATGGGCTCCTGTACAGCTGGCGGTGCCTATGTGCCTGCGATGGCCGATGAATCAATTATCGTTCGCAATCAAGCCACCATATTTTTAGCTGGCCCGCCATTAGTAAAAATGGCGACCGGTGAAGTGGTTACTTCTGAAGAGCTTGGCGGCGCGGATGTGCATTGTCGCGAATCCGGAGTTTCTGATCATTACGCGCAAAACGATCATCACGCACTTAAGCTCGCACGTCGCACCATGAGCAACCTCAATTACGTCAAACAAGCACAACTAGACGTCAAACAAAGCATTGACCCTCTTTACGATGCGAAAGAGCTCTACGGCATTATTCCAAAAGACATGAAAGTGCCATTCGATGTCAAAGAAGTTATTGCGCGCATTGTTGACGGCTCTAAATTTGATGAATTCAAAGCCTTATTTGGCAGTACACTGGTTTGTGGCTTTGCTCGCATACACGGCTACCCAGTGGGTATCGTTGCTAACAATGGCATATTATTCAGCGAGTCAGCACAAAAAGGCGCGCACTTTATTGAACTCTGTGGGCAACGAAAAATACCTTTGGTGTTTCTGCAAAACATAACTGGCTTTATGGTCGGTAAGCAATATGAAGCTGGCGGCATTGCTAAGAATGGTGCGAAGATGGTGATGGCTGTAGCAAATGCCAAGGTACCCAAATTCACCGTGATCATCGGCAACTCCTATGGAGCTGGTAACTACGGCATGTGCGGCCGCTCCTATGACCCTCGGTTTTTGTTCATGTGGCCGAACGCTCGTATCTCAGTAATGGGCGGAGAACAAGCGGCTGGAGTATTGGCGCAGGTTCGCAAAACTCAGGTAGAAGCAGCAGGCGAGCAGTGGACTGATGAACAAGAGGACGCCGTCACGCAACCAGTGATTGACGATTATGAGCACCGCTCACATGCCTATTATGCCTCCGCAAGGCTATGGGATGACGGTGTGATTGATCCTGTGGATACACGTAGAGTATTAGGCTTAGCAATCTCTGCATCTTTGAACGCGGAAATTGAAGAAACCCATTTTGGGGTCTTCAGGATGTAATTATGAATAACGAATCTATAACGACTAAATCCATATCAGCTGCGGTTGAGACAGTGCTCATTTCTAAGACGCCTAATGGTGTTGCCACGGTGACACTTAATAACCCACATAAACACAACGCCTTTGACGATCAAGTCATCGCGCAATTAACCTCTACCTTTCTTGATCTGCAGGCTGATGATGAGGTAAGGCTCGTAATCCTGGCCGCAAATGGCAAGAGCTTCTCGGCCGGTGGTGATTTGGGCTGGATGAAACGCATGGCCGAATACTCCTATGAGGAGAACCTGCAAGATGCGCGCGCCTTAGCGGAAATGCTCAAGACACTTAATTTTTTAAGCAAGCCGACTATTGCTAGGGTGCAAGGCGCAGCCTATGGTGGCGCGGTCGGACTGGTGAGCTGCTGCGACATTGCCGTCGGCACACCGCGCACGAGCTTCTGTTTAAGTGAAGTTAAAGTCGGCTTGGTACCCGCCACCATTGCCCCTTATGTGGTTGCCGCTATTGGGCAACGCGCTGCCCGCCGTTATTTCACAAGCGCTGAACCATTTGACGCTGACACCGCCGTAAAGCTGAATCTGCTGAGCTCGGTAGTTGAAGAAGAAAATTTAGATGAAGAAGTAGCTCGCTTTAGCGAACTACTGCTAGGCAATGGCCCACTGGCAATTCTTGCTTCAAAAACAATTATAAACGAAGTTGCCAACAGGCCCGTTGATGATCAAATAGTCGGGCTTACATGCGAGCTAATATCGCGCGCGCGCGTCTCTAGCGAAGGTCAGGAAGGGTTAACGGCCTTCTTAGAGAAACGTAAGCCTCAGTGGCAAAATTAGTGCCTCACCAAATCAAGAGGAAAGCTCTAACTTACTAGCTTGCTTTATGCTTAATCAGAGACCTAATCATGTTTAACAAAATATTAATTGCGAATCGCGGTGAGATTGCCTGTCGGCTTATTAAGACAGCTAAGCTGTTGGGCGTTAAAACTGTAGCCGTGTACTCGGATGCCGATCTCAGCGCACTGCACGTCAGCATGGCTGATGAAGCCTTTTATATCGGCCCAGCACCATCACAGAAATCCTATCTCTTAGGCGAGAAGATAATAGCGGTGGCGTTAAAATCAGGCGCTGAGGCTATTCACCCTGGTTATGGGTTTTTGTCTGAGAACGCAGGCTTTGCTGAACAATGTGCCACTAACAATATAGTGTTCATTGGCCCGCCCGTTGATGCCATCAAAGCGATGGGATCTAAATCAGCGGCCAAAAATATTATGGCTGAAGCAGGCGTCCCTTTGGTGCCCGGCTATCATGGCGACGATCAAAACCCGGAATTGTTAAAAAAATCCGCCGATGAAATGGGCTACCCAGTCCTATTAAAAGCGGTTGCAGGCGGCGGTGGAAAAGGCATGCGCCAAGTATGGTCAGCGCAGGAATTCGATCAAGCGCTGAACACCGCGAAAAGCGAGGCCATGGCCAGCTTTGGCGATAACGACATGCTGGTGGAGAAGTATTTAACCCAGCCTCGGCACGTAGAAGTTCAGGTATTTTGTGATCAACATGGCAACGGTGTTTATTTGTTTGAAAGAGACTGTTCGATTCAACGTCGCCACCAAAAAATTATTGAGGAAGCTCCTGCGCCAAACATGCCAGAAGGTCTTCGTGAACAAATGGGCGAAGCTGCAGTTCAGGCAGCCCAGGCCATAGACTATGAAGGCGCAGGAACGGTTGAGTTTTTACTGGATGCGGATGGTTCTTTCTACTTCATGGAAATGAATACACGCTTGCAGGTTGAACACCCAGTCACAGAAATGATTACCGGCCAAGATTTAGTCGAATGGCAGCTTCGCGTTGCACTCGGCGAAGCCTTGCCTCTGGCTCAGGACCAATTAAGCATGACTGGCCATGCCTTTGAAGCCCGCATTTATGCAGAAGACCCCAATAACGATTTCATGCCAACCAGTGGCAAATTGAATTATTTACAGACACCTGAGGAGACCGCGCACGTCAGAATTGACACCGGCGTGATTGAAGGTGATGAAGTAAGCCCGTACTACGACCCAATGATCTCAAAGCTTATCGTTTGGGATGAAAGCCGTGAACGAGCATTGAGTAGACTGGCAAATGCGCTGGCTGAGTATCGAATCAGCGGAGTTACAAATAATGTTCAATTTTTATATGACCTAGCTTGCTGTAAGCCCTTAAAGGAAGCTGATTTAGATACTGGTTTTCTCGAAAAGCATCACGACGCAATATTTCAAGTAACTAAACCAGACTTAGATCAGGCGCTAGTATTAGCTAGTCTTTATCTGGTATTACAAAGACAAATAGTACTCGGCCAACTAGTCCAAGCAAACGACCCTTACTCCCCATGGAATTCGCTTAGCGGCTGGCGGATGAATCAGGCCGATGCGCAAATTGGCGCAATCATTATCAATGACCTCGCTCATGAAGTCGTAGTTGCGCAAGTGCACGAGGGTGGTTCAAACGGGTGTGAACTAGGCGTGACTATAGGCAGCCAACGCCATAACATTCACGGCAGTTTACACGGCAATACATTAACCGCCTTTATCGATGGCCACAAACTAAGCGTGTTAGTTATGCCGAATGATGGCTTCCATACCCTATATATGGATACCGGGTCTGTCGATTTCAGCTTCGCTGTTCCCGATCTTGGCGAAGCAAGCGACGAGCAAGCCAATGGTGGCTTCACAGCGCCCATGAATGGCACTATTGTTTCGGTATTGGTCAAAGCAGGGGCGAATGTTTCTGCGGGAGACCCGCTAATCATTATGGAGGCCATGAAGATGCAACATACAATCTCAGCACCTAGCGATGGGGTCATTAATGAGCTTTTCTGCGCCTCCGGAGAGCTAGTCGATGGTGGCAGCACATTACTTAGTTTTGATGCTACTGAAGATGCGGCCGCTTAGATTATGTCTTCTTTGATCTCTTCTCAACTTCCGTCTGTTCCAAAAAAAGTCACACTCTTCGAGGTAGGGCCACGCGATGGCCTACAAAATGAAAAGCAAGGGCTTAGTTTGGAAGACAAGGCGGCATTGATTGATCAGCTTTCTGAGTCAGGCTTGTCGGCAATTGAAGCGGGAAGTTTCGTGTCGCCCAAATGGGTACCGCAAATGGCTAACAGCGACGAGGTTCTGCGAACAATCAAACGGGTAGCGGGAGTACGCTATTCAGCATTAACCCCAAATTTGAAGGGCTTAGAGTTTGCTATAGACGCTGGAGTAGATGAAGTCGCAGTATTCGGCGCGGCCTCTGAATCATTCTCACAGAAGAACATTAATTGCAGCATTCAACAAAGTCTTGACCGCTTTGCACCTGTGCTGGAACTGGCGGCACAAAACAACTTACCGGTACGTGGTTATGTGTCATGCGTTGTGGCTTGCCCATACGAAGGCGATATCCAGCCAGCAGCGGTGGCAAATGTAGCGCAAAAATTGCATGCCATGGGCTGCTATGAAATTTCACTAGGGGACACTATTGGTGTTGGTAATCCAGCGAGCATTTCGAAAATGCTAAGTGCTGTTGCCGCCACCATCCCTGTAGACCAGCTGGCTATTCATTGTCACGACACCTATGGGCAAGCACTGGCCAATATATACGCCGCCTTGCAATTGGGTGTTAGCACAATCGACAGCTCAGTCGCCGGGCTAGGCGGTTGCCCTTATGCCAAGGGCGCATCTGGCAACGTTGCTACCGAAGATGTTTTGTATATGCTCAATGGCTTATCAATAGAGACTGGGGTTGATCTTGAGAAGATTATCCAGGCTGGCAATAGTATCTCTGCAAAGCTGGGTCGCGAAAGCCAATCAAAGGTTGCTAAAGCCCGAAGCCAAAAGGCATAACTAGCCCGGATATTTCATAAATACGCGCAAACACTAGATAATATGCAATAAATTCAACTAGTTATGTTATTTCTAAGCAATTATACCCGGTAACAGTTAGTGCTATTTGGATTCACAGTCAATTTTACTTCGCCATCTGAGCGATCCCCTTCAAAACGTAGCTAGGGCTACGTTTTTCACGCGTTTTGCTCAGCTTGCTTTGCACAATCGACTTTGAATTCCAAATATTTATGAAATATCCGAGCTAGCGCACCTATATCCCTGTTTGTGATTTAAGTTTTTAAAATAGCTCGCTTCAGACTGGGCTAGCTACTTGTACTGGGCACTTCAACGCCAAAGTGTTTTAGGGCTTTAGACACAAATTTGTTGGTTTGCTCACCACCCATAGTAAATAATTGGGCATTTTCTGTATCGTTGATCGCGTCCATATTTGCGCGTACATTTTCGGGTGTTTGATCTTCAGGCGGAAGATAAATACCGTCAGTTTCGCGAATATGTGTTGCCGCGTAACCACCTGCACCTGCGCAAAGAATCTGCCTATTTGGCGCATCTTTATCGCACAAGGTAAGCAGTCCAGCGGAGACGGCTTCTACTGACATGACATCAAACACTTTCTTGTCAGGAATAATGTCTTCCAACATACGAGTGCCCGCCGTGGGAGCTAGGGCATTGACGTGAATACCATATTTTGCACCTTCCAAAACCAGCGTATTCATAAACCCGAGAACTGCCATTTTGGCGGAACCATAGTTGGTTTGACCGAAATTGCCGTACATGCCGCTTGATGAAGTGGTCATTACTACTCGGCCATAGGTTTGCTCACGCATAATCTCCCATACCGCCTTGGTACAATTCACACTACCCATTAGGTGTACATCCACAACCAGTTTAAAATCTTCAAGCGAGCCCTTAACAAAAGACTTGTCTCTTAGAATTCCTGCATTATTAACCAACACATCTACACGCCCCCACTCTTTCATGGTTTCAGCCACCATGGCCTCCACCTCTGCATAGTTGGTCACATTGGCGCCATTAGCAATTGCTTGGCCGCCCTTGCTGCGGATTAAATCCACAACTTCTTGTGCAGCCTCACTGGAACCACCGGTTCCGTCGCGCGCTCCACCTAGATCATTGACTACTACCTTGGCACCTCGCTCAGCAAATGCTAGAGCATGGCTACGGCCTAAACCATTACCAGAGCCAGTCACGATTACAACTTGATCATCAAAACGAATTGTCATACTACTTGTCCTCAAAAATTATCTTATTTAAATTTCTACTCATCTGTCTGAATGCGAGCATTCAAGTGATAGTTTGCAGTGCAAAGCAGCTGCTAGCCCGTAACGATCATGGTCAACCATTCTGCTATTAGCGCAGGTTTGTCGACGCCATCAATTTCCACTACAACATTGTGTTTAAACAAAAACTGGCCTGGCGATTTTTCGGTAGCCTCCAGCAAGGTAGCGCGCCCGCGAATCTTAGCCCCCACGCGAACCGGATTGATAAATCGCACTTTATCAAACCCGTAATTCACACCCATGACGGCATTCGAGACATCCAGCGCAAATCCTGTTTCTGCGAAATGCGAAAGCATCGAAAGAGATAGAAACCCATGCGCAATGGGACCGCCAAAAGGAGTCTCCGCCGCCTTCTCAGGATCAACATGAATAAACTGATGATCACGGGTGACATCAGCGAACAAATTAACATCTTCTTGACTAACTTCCACCCAATCGGACACTCCACTCTCTTGCCCTACGCCTTCTTGCAAATTTTGGCTACTTAATACTCTCGACATTTTCTTCCTCTCTACATTATTAATTGTGTTTTTTAACCCAAGACAGCGGCTTCTAATGCTGTTCTGATCCCACCTGGAATGGTAGATGACTTATTTGTTTTTCGGTTCACAAACACATGTGTAAACGTGCCATGGGCAACTGCCTGCTCTGCCCCTTCTCGAAACACAGCGATTCCGTATTCAACCGACGAGCTGCCAATTCTATTGACTCTAATGCCAAGTTCTATTGTGTCTGGGTGTGCTATCGGTGCCAAATAATTACAGTTTGAGGCAACTACAAAACCAACCACTTCAGCATTTTGAATATCCAGACCACCATGCTCAATTAAGTACTGGTTGGCCGCGGTATCGAAATAGCTATAGTAAGTAACATTATTTACATGTCCGTAAATATCATTATCCATCCATCGTGTGGTGATGGCGTGGAAATAGTAGTAGCCATTTCTCTGGCAGATGTCTTCAGTCATTTTTTTAATTTGATCAGCCGTAGGCCTGTTGATAAATTAACAAGGCATCATCGTAGCTCACATCACGAGGATTGTTTATCAATAGGCGTTGCTGATGCATAGATTGTTCAGCTAGATCCGGCAATGCCGCTTGTTTAATATTCATCTGTGCTAGAGATGTTTGTAGCCCTAAGTCCGCGGCCATTTCAAAAAAATAGCTCGCCAGCGCATCGCCCACGCTTTCAGCATTCAAACTTGTATGATCAAGGCCATGCAGGTGTTGCGCTATCTGCAAATACATATCAGCCGCGACCGAAGAATTAAATCGAATAACATGCGGCAATACTAATGAGTTACTCAGACCATGA
>Ga0316189_10001698_pt1 | contig 21844 bp, 19 predicted proteins | sample LowCovwburrow_MG_FD_204930 | JGI IMG/M metagenome (GOLD analysis project Ga0316189, IMG submission 204930) | Coastal sediment microbial communities from Maine, United States - Lowes Cove worm burrow | ecosystem: Environmental > Aquatic > Marine > Coastal > Sediment | place: USA: Maine... | reverse complement strand
CTGTGGCTGATCCCCTTTAGAGGGGAGCCAGGAGGTGCAAGCCGCAAAGATCAAGACGCGTCTGTTTGCATCCCCAATGCTTAAAACCCGCGTGTGCGCCTTAGGGTCGCCAAAAGGTGTACGCGCACGACCCTAACGGCGTTGGAGAGGACTGTAATAAAAATGCGCCCGGTTGAGGATTCAGGCTTTGTCGTAGGCAGCCTTTAGCCAACCGGCGACTTCCGCATCCACCTGATCGATCGAGGTCAGACGTACCCGGTGACTTACCATGGCATTAAAACTACCCGAAGCCTCCAGACGCCCCTCGGCTTCCAAACCCTTCAGATTAATGCCCAAATCCACCCGTGTTCGCGTTGAGGGTTGCACCAGGGCAAATTGTTTGTTGCGTCGCAGGCTGACATAGGTCTTTTTGGGAGAAATTTCCACATCGGAACCCAGTTCCTTGATCGCCGCGATCACTGCATCATAGATGGGCCGCAGGGCTTCCTTGGGACCGCTGTACTGGGTGGTGATCGGGTCTGCCTGCTCAGACGGCTCTTGTTCGCGGGCCTGGTGAGCGACCATATTGGCATAACCGTGGGTTAAACCATGTTCGCTTTTCAGGTGATTGACCAGTTGTCCATGTTTGTCAAGGCCACTTTCCCTGGCAATCTGAAGCCATTGCGCCAGGGTTTTGCCTGTTTTGGCCTCCAGATTTGCAATCGTGGTTGCTATTATTTCTTTTTGTGATTTTGCCATGCCCATTCCTCCATGATTAAAAGCAGGTGACACCACACTGCATTCCCGGTTTCATCAAGGTTGTCATTATAGCGCAAGAGGCGGGGGCGTCGTCCAGCATGTTCCCGGGTCTCAACATTACCCACTTTGAATTGCCCCCGTCCCTTTCATCAATGGCACCCGGATTGTAATTAAGGTACAATCACGGAACATTTCCACAGGGAAACCCGCCATGTCCTATGAACAACGCAATCGACGGTTTTTTGAGCAATACGACCCGGGCCTCCTGAAGGAATTAGGTCTGAAGGCCGAAATCCCCGCGCGGGTAGTGCCTTCCCGCAAGGGCCCGGAATCGCTCATCTGGCGAGAAGAGCACGTGCACAGCGCCTATGACCCGCGCAAGGAAGCCAGTAAGGCCTGTCGAGGTGCATCGCAAGACCTTCACATTCACTTCGGTTTTGGGCTCGGTTACCTGCTTGAGGAGGATCAAAGCACGGGTCATGTGGTGATCATGGAACCAAGCCGTGACATCCTATTGGCCACGTTTGCCCACCGGGACTTGGGCCCCCTACTCAGTGCCAAAAAGGCCTATCTGTGTTGTAGCGAACCTCGCTTACGCGAACTGTTGACCCATTTCATCAAGCCAAAAGCCCCGGTCAAGCTGGTGGGGTTGCCCTTCCATCAACGAAAATGGCCGCAATATTGGGCCGGTTTGGGTGGCATCATCGATGCCGCTCGCTTCGACGTGGATCTGGCCAGGAGGACCCTGCGCAAAAGCGCGGATTTGTTAACCCGTGGTGCCCTCGCCGCCTTACCCTTCACTACACGGCTACCCGGGGTCAACCGTCTTTTCGGTCGCCTGACAGGCATGCCAGCGGTGATCGTGTCAGCGGGACCCTCGCTGGACAAGAACCTGAGCGAGCTGGCACCCTTTGCGGATCGATGCGTCATTTTTGCCATTGGCCGCACCGCAAAACCCCTGGAGTACAGAGGCATTTGTCCCCACTTCCTGGTCCACAACGAGCCCAAGCCGTTCTTTCAGTTCATTGAAGGCTGCCGCAACTTGTCTCAGACCGCATTTGTCCTCTCTGAACAGGCTGACCTTGATTATTATCGTCATGACCATGGCCCTACTTTTGTGTTCGACAACCCTGCCAATTTCACCGGTCGCTGGGTCAAGGAGCATTTTCCTCAATTGGATTGGGGCTTTCTGGCAACAGGGGGTTCTGTTGCCAACGAGGCATTCTCGCTTGCGGTTCTGGCGGGTTGCGACCCGATTGTCCTGCTGGGCCAGGATCTGGCCGTTCAAGGTGAATCTTATTATGGGTTTGGCGGCACCAACCTGAACTTTATCCACTTGGACTCGGATTACCGCTGGACACCGGGTTACTTTGGCGGACAGGCCAAGACGCTCACCTCCTGGCTCAGTTATATTAACTGGTTTGGTCAACAGGCCAGCCAGCTCAATGTTGCCGATAACAAGGTTCGACTGATCAATGCTACCGAGGGCGGCGCCCATCTGCCCGGTTTCACAAACCTGAAACTGCGCGAGTCCTGCTTCCGTTTCTTTGTGGAGCCTGTTCAATTGGCAGAGGTTATCGCGCAGGCCGCCAACCTCCCCGAAGAAGATCGCCTGCCCGAGGCCAGCCTGGTGGAGCTTGCCACCACTTATCGCCAACGACTTGTGTTACTGGAAAAGCTATGCATCGCGTTCCCACCATTTTCAAGTAAGCTAAAGCATCTGCTAAACAATTTCTCTGTTAATAAAATGACCAAACTCCAGAAACATCTGACAACCATGGAAGAGTATCGCGATGCCTACATTCAAGCCCAACAAGGCTTTGTCGCGCTTTCGGGCCTGCTTCAGGCTGACCTGATGGATATCGAGGAAGGTGGTGAAACACAAGTCGATACAGACGCCGAATCCGAACTCGACGCGTTTCTACACCAGACCCGGACAGAGTTGGAACGGCTCGACGCCACCTTTGCCGCCACCCTACGCGCCTCGCGAGAAATGGCGCCCTTATTAGATGCCTTGACCGCAGGGAGAATCTCTGAATGAAAATCCTTTTTTTCGCTCACCTTTTTGTCCACAAGGCCGATGGCATCATTATTAGGCATTGTCTAACCTGAGAGATACTCTTTCGGAGTTGGTTCGCAAAAACGGTCCCCCGAATGTAGCAAATTGGGCACCCCCAGGGATGTGAGGAACATGGCCAAACGTAAAAAATATATACCCATAGTTAGAATAGGTATCGATCTTGATCAAACCATCGTTACCGAGGACGGAACCCTTATTCCAGAGGGATTCGACGAGTTTATCCGCACCCAACGCAAGATCAGGAAACGGTTTCTCTACCTGCTCGGATGTTTCGATGAGGAAGTCATTCCCTCACTTGAGAAATTGGGTTTCTTTAAGTCAACAGACGACGGCGGTCTCGGTTTCGACAAGGACGACCTGCACCTGTGTGGATCCCCCGAACAGCGCTCCAGCAAAATCAAGGAGCTGCGTTTAACCCACTACATCGCCGGTGATGCCGATGTCTTCCAGATCAAGAATTTCTCCAAGCGAGTTCAGCCCATTCTGATGAGCTACATGCTCTCCGAAGAGTGTCCGACCTTTGCCGACTGGAACTCAATCAGAGATTTTCTGGTTTGGTACAGAGGCCTGCACAGGCAGACGGGCAAGCGATTGCGAACCATCGTACCCATCAAGGAAACCGGTGAAAACTTCGTTTACCAGCTTATTGCCACTGATGGCAGCAGCTATGTTCTCAAACGCTATTACGAAAAGTCCGGCAAAGACCACCATCGCCTGCGAACCGAGGTGAACCACCTGAAGGCCATTCGCAGGGTCGGTATAACCGCAGTCCCCGAACCCCTGTGGACCGACGATGAGGAATGGGCGATCTACGATTTCATTGATGGCCACGAGCCGGCGGAAATGGGTGACGCCGATGTACAGCAACTCGCCGATTTCCTAACCGACCTGGACGACAAAGGCGAAAGCTTACTGGGTGCCAACCTGCCCAAGGCTAAGGATGCGCGGCTAACCCTTCTGGACTATGTCAGCGCTATTGGCAAGTTATTCAATCCTGTGATGAGCGCCGTCCAGGCCAAGGGCCCCACGGATATCATGTTGTTCATGATGACCGACATGGAGCAATTGCGACAAGACAACATCAACCATTTCTACCTGTGGTGCAAACGGGAGAAGTGGGACCGGGAAGCCTTACTCCCGGAGAAAGAACGTATTTTCAGTCCCGCCGACTTCGGCTTCCACAATACCCTACGCACCGAAGACGGCAAGCTTGTGGTCTTCGACTTCGAGTATTCCGGTTGGGACGACCCGGCCAAATTAATGGCAGACTTCTTCTACAATACACAGCAGGATCTGAGTATGGAACACAAGCTCAAGGTCCTCGACGCCTTTGTCAAGCATCGGACATGGGACAAGAACTTCCTCAACCGGTTCTGGGCTATTTCCGATCTGGTGGCAATCGAGTGGATTGTTCGCACGCTTCAGGTGACCGTGCCCGCCGAGCAGCAGCGGCTGAGGGTGGAAAACCCCAACCTGAACATCGACAAGTTGGTCGCGGAACGTTTTGCGCAAGCACAAGAGATGCGCAAGAATTTCCAACCCATGGAGCGTCTCTGCAAACACGGGCAATTAATCAATGAGAGTGAAATCGGGAAATAGCACCACGCGCTATTCGCCTCAAGCGGGCGTCGGCAAAGCACCGATGTCCGCAGACCCACTCAAAATCAAAGACAAGAATTGCGGCAACACTGATACACAGAAGCCGTGCCGCTGACAAATGGGCGTAACCCGCGACCCATGCGGCTGTAGTGTCTGGGCTGCATAACTTTTCGTGGCCACAGACGAGAGAGGGTTGGCAAAAAAAAAGGGAAGCCGAAGCTCCCCCTCCTCCATGGTAACTTGTCATAAGGAAAAAGGGTGGGGGACCGAAGTCCCCCACAAATTTCCTCCATAGTAATCGTGCTTTGCCTATTCCGCTCTTCTTCTAAAAAAATGAGGGGACCGTAGTCCCCTCCATCTCCATGGAAGGAATTTTGTCAAGCTTTTGTGTAGGAACAACAAGGGATTAACATGCTCCCTCATCGCTTCCATGGGGTGCTCTAAAGCTTTGAAGAAAAGCCGAATACGCAAAGCCGCTTCATCCTGACGAACGGCTTGTGCCACGCTCTTCTATATAGCAACTAGCGTGCCAGTTTCCCAGGGGCCATTCTATTGGCTTTTTACCTCATTTTTCAGGTAAATCCAAAACTTTGTATTGAATCCTATCCAAATATTTGAAGGATGGCGCAATCGGTGCTTCCGACAACAATTGACCCATTTTTCGCAGATACGAGACTTTGCCAAGGCCACCAGCCGTCTTGGCGGGAGCCCTAAAACCTTGAGCCCTGAGCCCTGAGCCTTGAACGTCGTCTACTATTTGCTACTCGTAGCAAACGCCCGGATAGGGAAGGTGCCGAAACCCTTTACTGGGGCAGGTACGGCAAAGAACCGGAAGTCATCTTCAGGGAGAGAGGACAGGGAGCAGAGGTGTTCAACCACGGGGATTCCGGCCCGTAGCAGGATCGAGTGCACCGGGCGCTGACCGTTGTCGGGGTCATCGATGTTGATTGAGTCGATTCCTACCAGAAAAACGCCCGCCTCGACCAGGAAAGTGGCCGCATCTTTCGTCAGGAACGGGGAATTACATGAATAGGTTTCCGTACGCCAGTGACGGTCCCAGCCGGTGTGCACCAGGACCGCAGTTCCGGCCAGGGATTGGCCCTCAAAGAGCTCCGCTCCAATAGCACGCTTGTGTGCATCGGCATGGAACAGGCGACCCTGTAAATTGGCAAGAGAGGCCAGATCCAAGGAGGCGATATCTTTACCGTCCTCATAGCGATGGAAGGGCGAATCCACATAAGTGCCCGTATTGGCCACCATGTTGATACGGCCAATTTGGAAGGTCGTTCCCCCCGTGTAATGGGCATGGGAGTCCTCACGGCCCATAAAATCCTCGATCAATGGACCGGGTAGCCCCTTATAAGTCACCATTCCGTGCTCAATGGGATGACTCAGGTCGAAAAATTGGGTCATCGTGATCCTCCATCGTGATATTGCCACAGTTTAACACTCAGGCAATAAAAAACGGGATAATGTATCAAAATAAGGTCGCGAATTGAGCTCGATACATTATTCCAAAAAAAAGGAGACCAATTGGCCTCCTTGAAGGATGAAGTGTCGCTTTTCCTAATGAGTCCTGAGAAGAAAATCGGGGGTGGAACCAGCACAACTGGGGGGCAGGGCCTGAGGACCACCCCCGATCTCTTTCCCTTCACTACATAAGGCGTAAAAAATGAGTGAAACGCGCCATTCTTTTTGATCTTTTTTGCTCTTCCTCTCAAAAGACTGAAACCAAAAGAGTTACATCACCTCTCTCAAGGCAGCCAATGTGAGGCATTTCGCCTTATATTCTGTACATTGCCGGGTGTCTCTATTTGGCGGAAACGAGCGCGATCTGTTTCCCGTCCGAACTCAGAGCGAGCCGCGTGATTTTTTGCAAGCCAGACCGACCAAGATCTGCGAGTTGCACCCAGTTCTTGTCTTCCCCAGGCTTAAACCGGTAGAGAATCTGGCCTTGAGCCATCAAAAGGGAACCCGAGGGTGTCCAAGCATAATCTTCCGAGCCGGGAAGAGTTGCGGTCAGAGTGCTGATCTCACCGGAATCAAGATCCACCCGTTTCACCGCCCAATCGGTTTCGGAGGTTTTCTGAACCACGCTGTAAGCGGACTGACCAGGAATCTGTAGCAAACAACGGCCTACCTTGGAAAGGACGCGTTTAGGGGCGCTCTGCCCCGAGATAACCTCGGCCAGGTAATTGGGCTCGCCCAGTACGAACAAGGCCAGATGGGAGCGCGACAGCCAGAGGTGGTAGCCCACCGGTTTGACATGAGGCAGGAGAATTTCACCCGGGCCACCCTCCAAGGGAAAGGCCCACAAGCGCTGGATTCCGTCGTGTTCTACCCGAATAACCGAAAAACGTGTGCCATCGGGCATGAGGGTTGGCGAGTATTCGCTCTCCTGGCTCCAGGTCAATCGTTTGCTCGCACCAGTTTTGGGGCTGTAATGGAAAATATCGGTTTGACCGTCCACGTTGGCCGTGAAGAGAAGGGTCCCGTCACTGAGAAAGGATGGCTGGTTATTGTAACCGGGTAACGTGCTGATCTTTGCCGGAGTCGACAGAGCCCAACTCGTCTCGTTAAAATCGGCCAGGTGGATCGTAGTAGGGGGTGGCCCCTGTGCGACCAGGACGGACGCCACCAGGAAACACGGATAAATGAGACGTATCATTGCAACCTCTTGGTTGTCTCAAGCGTGCGTGCCGAAAAGGCCCCACGGCAGGACAACGTGCGAATTAGAACCATTATCTTATCACTTGTTTGCCCTAAGGGACCGCGCAGAAATAACTTAACATTCTCAAGGGCGCTGTGCCCTGACCATGAATACCTGTCCCGTACTTTGCAAGGTCCTCATATTTCCACTTACATTAGGACTTCAATGTTCCGATAACATAAAAATGAAAAAAGGGGGCTTTATGGCATGGCGCGTACTTGTGATCGAATCCAACAAAAACTACAGAGGAGTGATGGCGCAATCGTTAGCAAAGTGGGGCTATTGCCCTGATTTCTCCACCAATGGAAAGATTGCCCTAAAAAAGCTTGCCCGTGAGAAGGATATTTTCCTGATCGTGGTTGACTGGCATCTGCCCAAGAATTCCGGAGCTGAATTTTGTCTTGAATTGCGTCGAAAGATTCAGCGCCCGATTTATGTGATTGCGCTCAACGGCCGGATTACTCAAGCCGATATTGGCGATGGTTTAAAAGCGGGAATCAACGGCTATTTGCCAAAGCCGATTCCCCTGACTGAGTTGGAGTGTCTTCTTGGAAGAGGGTGCGATCTTGTCACCTCTGACTTGGGCTACAAGCAGGGCGTTCGCGGCGGGGTGGCTTAGCCCGGAATCAACTGGCGCAGCTTGGGGGCTGTGTCGGCGTTTTGTTGCCAAAGGTCAGCAAAAGAGGGATGACAGAACAAGCGGATCTTGCGCACCCCATTGAGAAAAGCGTTACCCAGAGCCTCGATCACGGGACTCTCCATGGCGATCGGCACCTCGCGTCCTGAATTCAACCGGATCGGAAAGGTTTCCCAGGATTCCGATTTGTACAGCGGGGGCACATCCCAGATCAGGTGGTGCTCGGCCGGTTTCAAACCACGACGGGTGGCCCAGTACCGCAAGTTGTCCACGATTTCCTGTCGCAGAGTCGCGTCTTGCAACCAGCGGTAGCTTCCTGGCTCGTGATGATAGGAAATGGTATACAGTCGTTTATAGGGTTGGCGCCGATGATGTACCATTTCGATGAGTTCCTGGCCTTGAGGCGCCACGTGCCCGTGTAACCAGTCCAGGAAATTGTGATCGTTAAAACCCAAGAGCACATCGGGCCAGTCTCGCGTCGTGTCCACCTCTTGAAGGTAGGTGCAGGCCTTGGACAACATGGTGATCAGTGCCCGTACCGTGTGTCCCCAATAAACCGAGCGGTACATCCAATAGCGCGCCAACTGGAAACGCTCGGCGCTCATGAGCCCCTTCTCGCGAATACACAGGTGGTCGCTACCGGGTACCAGATTCGAAATAAAACGTTCGCGATCAAAACCGGTGCCGTAATCCACGCCACAGTAATAACTGTCGCGGGGCAGGTAGTCGCATTTGTCCGCGTCGATGGGAGAGTCGATGAGTTGTTTCATCAACTTGAGATGTGGTCCCAAGTCCTTGCTCGAGCCCAGAAACCGTGTGATCTCCTGGGGCTCCATGGAAAAGTTATCGCGGATCAGCTGGGAGAAATCCACACCGTCATAATGAAGGTTCCCGTGGATCAAGGAGATCGTCAGCTCTTCGTGTTTTGGAAAGGGTGCCATGTGATCCAACTGATGGGAACAGGGGTAATGACCCAGGTCGTGCAACAGGCCCGCGAGCAGGATCCCCAGGTAGTCTTTTTCGGTAAACGTGTTGTAAAACTCTGGGAAGCTATCCAGATGGCGCAGATAATCCAGGATGTTATTGTAAACGCCCAGGGCATGCGAGAAGCGGGTATGGGTTGCGGATGGAAAAACTTGATCGGAAAGGCTGAGCTGGCGTATGCGTCGCAGCCGCTGAAAGGCATTGCTGTCAATCAAACACAAGAGCCGATCTGTGACAGGTACGGACGCATTAGGCGCAATCTTAATGGAACGGTTGGCCGAAAACTCAGGGATGCGATTGATAATTGCGCCCGGACAGTTCATTAGACAGCGATTCCTTTATTTTCCAGATCCTTGCGGAAATGGTAGGGGATGGTGAATTCCAAGGTTTCATCCACGTGTTTATAGGTTTCCAATTCGGGGAAGCCAAGTTCCGCCAGGCAGTCGATAACTTCCCTGATCAGAACTTCGGGTGTCGATGCGCCAGCAGTTAGTCCAATACAGGAGTAGGAACTGAGATCCGCCCCAGCCAGTTCAGCCGTACTCGGATACAGACTCGCCGGACAGCCACTCTCGCGTGCAACCTCAACCAGACGTTTGGAGTTGGAAGAAGTGGGCGAACCCACCACTACAAAGTAATCTGCCTTTGCTGCGACGATTTTGGTGGCATTCTGGCGGTTGGTGGTTGCATAACAGATGTCTTCCTGGGGTGGGCCGACCAAGGTCGGAAAGCGTTCCTTGAGCGAGGCGACAACCGCCAGACAGTCATCGGCGTTGAGGGTGGTCTGGGTCAAATAAATGAGTTGGTCTGTCGGCGGATCAACCATGCCTCTGATATGAGCGTGTAGCGCGGCTCCGCGATGAGGTTCCACAATAGTGATGTGCTCGGGAACCTCGGCATAGGTGCCAACTACCTCTACATGGTCGGCATGGCCGATTAAAAAGATATGATAACCCTTGCGGGCAAAACGCACGGCCTCATTGTGAACCTTGGTGACCAGTGGGCAGGTGGCGTCGAGTTCGAGCAATTTCCGACCCTTTGCTTCCACCCGTACCTGAGGGCTGACCCCATGAGCCGAATAAATGAGCCTGGCGCCCTCGGGCACTTCTTCCAGGTCATCCACAAAAATCGCGCCTTTGCCGGCTAAATCGGCAACCACAAACTGGTTGTGAACAATCTCGTGATTGACATAAATCGGGGGGCCATAGGCTTCAAGCGCCAGGTCTACGATCTTTACCGCACGGTCGACGCCTGCACAGAACCCGTTGGGCTCACATAAAATAACTTTTTTTCCCATTGTTCGAAAAGGCCTCCCTCGTATCACGAGGCCTATGATAGCACCCCCACCTGGGCACAAGATAAGAAAAAAGTATGCAAGGCGGCCACCGGCTTCGCAAAGTATGATGTGGCGCTCAACTTTCCTTTCAAGGGTGATTAAAACACACCCCCGGCTGAGTTGAAAAAGGACGCGCGAGGCGCGCCCTTCTCATCTAAAGCTCTTCGAAAGATCGTGGGGTTTTATTTCCCTACATAAAGCGAAAAAAGCTTAGCCGGGTCAAATAAGAAGGCCCTTGCCTTTCTGGTTCTAACGTTCCGTCAAATCGCGTAGGCGGTCGAAGTGGAAGATGCCGGATTTGTGGCCGTCGGAGAATTCGGGTTGAATGGCGTAACGCCCAACCGAGAAAATCTTTTGCAAAGTCACATCTGCGGGCACCTTGTCTGGATCAAGCAGGGCCTGAGCGGTCCATTCGTCGACGCAGGCCGCACAGGGACAAGCCAAACGAAGCTCGCGCACGGAAACCGTCGAAGTCTTGTCGTCAGACCACTGAATTCCAAGTTCATCCTGACTAACCTGCCAAATGGCTTTCACCGGTCCGACCGTTTCTTCGCTGGCCGGTGGGGTTGGCTGGCGTTGATCCCAGCCCATCTCCGCCCAGTCGAGCTTAAAGGAATAGGTCGATTTACTCTTATCCAGAATAGACAGCAGCTCGCCCAGTCCGGATTCCACGGCGCGAGCAGATGCAGAATCGGGCGCACTCAGAACAAAGGGTTTCCCCTTATCACCGCTCTCACAGATGAGAGGTTCGATGGGGATCCGAGCCAGAACCTGGAACGACATCTCATCGGCCAGAGCCTGCGCGCCCGATTCGCCAAAAAGGTGTTCCCGCTGCTGGCAACCGTCACACACAAAATAACTCATGTTCTCGATCAAACCCAGGATCGGCACGTTGAGTTTGCGGAAACAGTTGATACCGCGTAAGGTATCCACCAGGCTCAACTCCTGTGGCGTGCTGACCACCACGGCGCCGGCCAGGGGTACACCCTGGGCAATACTCAGCTGCGCGTCACCCGTGCCAGGCGGCATGTCGATGAGCAGGAAATCAAGCTTGCCCCAATCCACATCGGTGAGAAACTGGTTAATCACCCCATGCACCATGGCGCCACGCCACATGACCGGTGTCTGTTCCGTCACCAGGTTGCCCATTGAAACAAACTTAATGCCGTGGGCCCTGAGTGGGAGAATGGTATTGGGTTTACCGGAGGGGTCGGGCCAGTCGCTGTTGCCCAACATCATGGAATCGCTGGGCCCGTGAACATCTGCATCGAGCAGGCCAACGCGTGCACCCTTGCGGGCGAGAGCCGCAGCCATGTTCACGGCAACGGTCGATTTACCCACGCCGCCCTTCGCGGAATGGATCGCAATAATCTGAGAAACGTCATCCAAGTTACCCGGGTTGGCCATCTTAAACCTCCATCGCGCCGGGGCCAGGTTTCGCCCAGGCCCCTCCCAACTTACTCAACTGTGCCACTACCTGGCCGGCTACCGAGCGAAAAACCATGCCGGTTTGACCGCCCGGGTCTCGCGAAAGCAGAGGTGCGCCCTGTCCTAACTGGGAAGGGATCACCGGATCTAAGGGGATCTCGCCCAAAACCGGAATATTGAACTCTTTGGCCATCCTTTCCGCGCCGCCACTGCCGAAGATACGGTGCTTTTTCTCGCAGTTGCCGCACCGGTAGTAGCTCATGTTCTCGATAATGCCCAGGACGGGGATATCCACCTCCTGGAACATGCGCATGCCCTTCTCCACATCGCCCAGAGCCACTTTTTGGGGCGTGGTCACCAAAACGGCGCCGGAAAGGGGGGTGATCTGCGCCAGGGAAAGCTGAACGTCGCCCGTACCGGGTGGCAGATCAAGAATCAAGTAATCCAACTCGCCCCATTCAACATGGAAGAGAAACTGGCCCAGCATCTTGTGCAGCATGGGTCCGCGCCAGGAAAGCGCCTGGGTGCGTTCCACCACAAAACCCATGCTCATCAGTTTGACGTCTTCGAACACATGGGGCACGATTTTCTGATCGGCGGTGCCCTGGGCGCGACCGTGGATGTTGGTCATGGAGGGGATACTGGGTCCGTAAAAATCGCAATCCAAAAGTCCGGTGCGCGCACCCGATTGGTTCAGAGCCAGAGCCAGGTTCATGGCCACCGTTGACTTACCAACACCGCCCTTGCCACTGGCTACCGCGATAATATTGCGAACCCCTGGAATCGACTGCTTGCCATGGGTAGGCGCGGCGCGGACCTGAGCGGTCATATTGACCTCAATATTCTTGACACCCAGGCTCTTGACCTCGTCAATGCACTGCTGTTTCAACTGTTCTTTGACCGGGCAGGCGGGTGTGGTCAACTGCACATCAAAGCGAACCAGATTCCTTTCAATCCGAAGATTCTTGATGAACCCCAAGCTGACAATGTCGCGACCAAGATCGGGGTCCATGACCCGCGACAATGCTCCCAAAACCGCACTCTCCTTAACCTTTCCCATACCCTGCCTCCTGAAAACACCATCCGGCTGATCCGGGTTTCATATTATGACAGCAAAAGGTCAAGTTGCAAGCAAGATTCAATCGCAAAATGCGGATTGCGATCTGGGTTTTCAATGATGGTGGAAATATGGAATAAGCCCCATGAAAAAGCTGTTTCGCGAAATCTGGAAACCGGCATCACAGGACGTTTTCCAATTGCCAGAAGCAGACGGCTGCCTTGCCCTCTTCTCCTCCGCTTTGTCCAATTATCCGCGACGTTCGTAATAGTTTTGCGGCGAACGGTAGTAGTGTTCCAAACGGGCTGCACGACCCTCGGGATTGCATTCCTTACTAAGCACTTCAACGGTTTGCTGGTGCAGGTCATTGGTTTCCTGGCGAGTGTCGCCGATACAAGTCAGACCCAACTTCCCACACTGACTCAAGGCGCCGATCATGTGATAGGCAACCCCGCGCTGCAGGTAACTGTGAAAGTGCAACTCGTTGAAGACCATGATATCGATCAGATCCTCGGGGCCCATGCCCACGTAGCGCTGGTCGAGTAGGTTGTCGGTGGAATAATAGTACTTCTCCCGACCCTTGGAAGAGACAAAAATAGCATGGTTCTCGTCGTAGTGACCCTCGATCAGGAACTTCATCATGGCAAAAGGATGGGTGGTTCCACCGCGGCGCAGGTTGATCTCGATAGCATAACGGTCCCAACCGTTTTCCTTGGGAACCATAATGAAGTCAACGGCAAAGCGACCCATCACGCCCTTGCTGCTGAGGATCTCCGCCACCTTTCGGCCGTCCTCTTGAATCTCCTTGCGGTAATCTCGTTTGGCGGGAAAGCTACAGCCCATAAAGGCCTGTCCCGTAGGGCCGCCCATGATCTGGTCGTGGGTAGAAATCACCTGGGGTTTTTGAATGGCATTTACGCGCGCCTGGACAGAGGGGCTGGCCTTGTTCTCGCCCTCGATAAAAGCTTCCACGATGCCCTGTAGACGCTCGTACTGCTTCTCGAAATTAGACCAGGTCTCACCTTCGGCCTCAAACTTCATTTCAGCCAGGTTCTTCTCAATAGCCCGTTTCCGTTCCGCATCGGGTTTGTCGCGCCACTCGCGAATGGAACAATAGTCGTACATGGCATTGCCTTGTCCGGCAAATCCGTCGTTGAGCTTGACCACGGCGCGGCGAATCTCGGGATCATGAGACCAGAGCTTGTCGAGTCCGTCCACGATATCTTCCCGATTGCGCAGGTTCTCGTAGCCGTGAGGAACCTGGATGCCGGCCTCCTTGAGAATACGTCGGCAGCCGCTCTTGCTCCCCAGATAGTGAAGGTCGGGGTCGGTGCCATAGACAGGAATGCCAAGACGAACGGCCAGGGTTCGTTCGAATGGGGTCGTGTTGAAAACGACCAGGTGGGCCATCTCGGGATTGCCGATATTCTTGCGAATGCGGTCCATTAACCAGGGGCTCTCAAGAATCTTCTGGGTCAACGGTTTGGCGCTGCTGTCGTGGGTATCCATCATGGTCAAACGGCGCATCGCGTGACCCAGTGGAATCCCGGTAAGGAAGCTGAGGTAGTATTGAGTAATAATAGGATGGATCTTGGCCGACGAAATAAACAGCATACGGGTGCGCGGGCGGCGCAACAGCATCAGCATGCACAACTGGCGCTCTTCGTAGTACATGGTGCCTTCAATCTTGGCAAGTTCGGTTCTGTCCATGGTCAACGATGGCACCACAATCGTGGTGTGTGCTGCCTGGCGAGAAGACGCCAGGGTATTATAAATTCCTGGGAGGCGGGCCTGGAGTTTATGGAACTCCTCTATTTCTTCATCGGATCCGGGAGCGGGATATTGGCGTTCATAACTCATATGGGGCTCCTCTGACGCTGGCGCCTGAATCGAAACACGAATTTGCCTCAAGCATAATGCAAATCGCGATGAAAACAAACCACAGAAATGTCCCTCAAGCAGAAAAATAATTCAAGGTCGCTCTCAGTCCAGTCAGGAAATCGCGTCATTAACCCGGTATGTCGATTTCTTCAATGCGCAACAACCGAACCTTTACTCCGGGATGAATAATCTTAAGAATTTTCAACAGCTCTTCGCGCGATGTGTAGTGATGAGGCCTCTGCCCGGACGCACTGGCCACTTCCCATTTTCCGCCAACATCTAACTGGTATTCCCAAAAGGCTTCGGTTTTCACGATACGGTTCCCCTTATTGCTCTAAAGACGGCGCGGAACCATGAAATACCGCGCTTCCCTGTTTTTCTCAAAGGCCTATCGGCTGCAAAAGCTTATCGGCTGGGCTGGCAGACTACTTTAGAAGTAGTGCAGCGTACGCCAGGCCGAACATCTCCTACGCGCACCGTTTTGAATCTGCTAACATGAGGTTCGCCGAAGCCAGGAGATTGCCGTGAAACCTTCGCCCTCAGATATGCCGTTGGCACTTTATATTCACGTTCCCTTTTGTCGACAGCGCTGCGCCTATTGTCACTTCGACATCAAGGTACTCCACCCGCGTACGGATGCGCAAGCCAGCTATCGCCGTTATGTGGACCACCTGCGCCAGGAGCTGGCCTGCTACGCCAAAAACTATGCGGCACGACGCCTGACCAGCCTGTTCTACGGAGGCGGTACGCCCTCGCAACTCCCACTCGACTTCCTGGCCGATATTCAGCAGGCGGTCTCCATGCATTTTGACCTGGATCCAGACTGTGAAATCAGCATGGAGGTGAACCCGGAGGATGCCAGCCCGGCGTTCTTGGAGGGAATAGCTGCGTTAGGCGTAAATCGCGTCTCATTTGGGGTGCAGACATTTGCGGACGACGGTCTCAGCGCTGTCAACCGGGCCCACGATGGGGCGCAGGCCCTGGCCGCTATTCGGCAAGCCCCGCATTTCTCCAAGGGACGTTCTCTCGACCTGATTCTGGGGCTTCCCCACGGATCGGATAAGGTTTTGCGCCGCGATCTCGATCTGATTCTGCAGCTGGAAGTGGAACATGTGGCGCTTTACATGTTGGAGACAGACCTGCCCACGCCGCTGGACAAACGCACAGACCTGCCGCGACCAGACGAGGATGACCAGGCCGATTACTATCTCCAAGTAGCCCAAGTGTTGGGCGATGCAGGTTTTCGCCACTACGAAATCAGTAACTTCTGCCAATCCGGATACGCCTGTCGCCACAACCTGACCTATTGGCGGGCCGGAGATTACCTGGGACTGGGGCCCGCCGCGCATGGTCGCGTTGGTCTCACCTATTCCCGCAATCATCCAGGCCTGGCGGCCTGGGGCCGTCAGGTAGAACGATCGGGAAAGGGTGTCGCGACAGACGAAACCTGGAGTGCTGAACGCCTGCGCCAGGAACAAATTATCGGGGGTTTGCGTCTAGATGAGGGCGTGCCCCTGGCCTGGCTCAAGGAGGACGAGCGCACGCGCTTAGAGGATCCCCTGTTTACCCCTTTGGTTGGTTTTACAAACAAGCGAATTCACTTAACGCCTCGGGGGCGCCTGCTTGGCAACGAGGTTTTCCAGATTTTTATCTAGCGTTGCCGCTTGCTTCGGATGGTATACTTTCTCAGGTGATTATCTTATTCATTCTCGATGCTCCATTGTGATGGGAGATGACAACGATGAATCGGGCCATTCGATTGAGTATTATTGTTCCCGTCTATAACGAGTGCGACAATTTGCAAAAATTGGGCGAAGCAATTCGGGCTGCCATGGAAAAAATTTCCCCGTCCTTCTGGGAAGTGATCTGCGTCAATGATGGCTCGACTGATGGTTCTACCGCGATCCTGGAACGTATGGCTAAAGCGGACCCACATTTTATCCCCCTACACTTTCGCGAGAATCAGGGGCAGACCGCCGCTTTTGATGCCGGCATCCGTGCCGCAAAAGGCGAGCTTCTGGTTACCATGGATGCCGATTTACAGAACGATCCCGCCGATATATCCTTGCTCCTGGATCGCTTGGAAGACGGCATCGGCGTGGTCTGCGGCGTTCGTGTTAAACGCAATGATACCTGGCTGCGTCGCGCTTCTTCTCGTTTTGCCAATGCCGTGCGCAACTGGATCTCTAAAGACAATGTCACCGATACGGGCTGTAGCCTGAAACTCTTCCGGGCCGAGTGTTTTGCCAATATCAAACTCTTTGAGGGCCTGCACCGTTTTCTGCCGACCCTGGTCAAAATGGAAGGCTACCGTGCCGTGGAAGTTCCGGTTAGTCATCACCCACGCTATGCCGGTGAAAGCAAGTATGGGGTTTGGAACCGGGTCTTCAAGTCGTTCAAGGATCTGCTTGCAGTGCGCTGGATGAAGTCGAGACTGCTGCACTACGAGATCCTGGCAAGCGAAGAGGCCGAAATGCGTGTCGGCCATTCAGATACGCGATCTGCTATACCAGCAGATGAAGAATTGAGCGCTCTGCAAAATTAGCAACGAATTATCAAGGGGGCGCCATGCAAGGGTGGTTTGCCGAATTTTTATTACATTTACAAGACCCCTGGGCGATGCTTGGCTTTGGCGGTCAAGCGCTGTTCTTTTCCCGCTGGGTCGTTCAGTGGGTTGCTGCGGAACGCAAAAAGGAAAGTTATGTGCCCCTTTCTTTTTGGTATATCAGCCTGGCGGGCGGGTTGATGGTCTTGATATACGCCATCAAGGTCCACAATCCGGTCTTCATGCTGGGCCAGATCATTGGTTGTGCGAATTATTCGCGCAACATCATGCTGATTCGCGCTAAAGAGGCTGCTCAATGAACGAGGCCGCTCTTTTGAAAGAGGGGCCGGACCGACGCGAAATCGTGTTGGTTGGGTTCGCCCTGGTGCTCTTTCTGTTTATCGGTCTGGGCGGCTATGATTTGGCTGCCCCAGACGAACCGCGCTTTGCCCTGGTCGCTCACGAAATGATGACCGAAGGCCACTGGCTCCTGCCCCACCGCAACGATCGGCCCTATCCAGACAAGCCGCCCCTGTTCTTTTGGGGCATCGCCGCTTTTTCCTATCTCCTGGGCGGGGAAGTCTCGTCCTGGAGCGCTCGACTGCCTTCGGCGTTTGCCGCCCTTGCCGTGTTGGCCATGTTGGCGCGTTGGGCCCACACCCGCTTCTCCTACGCCATCCTGGCCACCCCCCTGGTCCTGGCTTCCGCCTTCCGTTTCTTTTTTCAAGCCCACATGGCCCAGATCGACATGTTGCTCTGCCTGTGTACCACCGGCGCATTGATTCTGGGATACCAGGCCATGAGCGGCGGCAAACGGCGCATGGGAACCATGGGTTTACTGCTCGGTCTCGGCATTCTGGCCAAGGGGCCCGTGGGTTACCTGATCCCCATGGGGGGGCTCGCCCTGTTTGCGGTCTTTTCCGGTAGAAAAAGCTGGCGAACCTACCCCTGGTCCGCCTTTGGCTGGGGTCTCCTGCCACCCCTCCTCTGGCTGGGTGCGCTTGCCGTGGTGGTTTGGCAGCGTGGCGAATTCGACTACCTGCGGAACCTGCTCTACGATCAGACGCTGGTCCGGTTCTTTAACCCCTGGCACCATTACCGTCCTCCCTGGTACTACCTGGTTTCCCTATTCCACGATTTTTTCCCCTGGTCGCCGCTGCTGCTGGTAGCCATCCCGTTCACCCGCGAGGCCAGAGCCGCGCTTTCAGACAAGCAACGTTTTTGCTGGGGGGTGGTGCTCTTTGTGATCGTGTTCTTCAGCCTGTCCAAGGGAAAACGCAATCTGTATATCCTGCCACTCTACCCCTTTGCGGCTTATCTGGTGACAACATATCTAGAACAGGCATTGCGCTCGCGTCCCCCGGGTTGGGGCGTCCGAATGATTTGGGCCGTCCCGGCCCTGGTGCTGGCCGTTGTTGGAGCCGCTTTCTTGGGCCTTTCCTTTGGCTGGATCGACCTGCCGGTTGATGCGGCCCTGCTAGAGACCTTCCCGGCCCGCTGGGCGGGGGTCACAGGCGGCCTGCTGGTTTTCTGGAACCTGGCCGCCCTAATTCACCTCAAGAGCCAGGAACCCACCTGGTTCCCTCCGATCTTGGTTGGGTCCATGCTTTGCATCGCCGTATTCTTATACGGCGGCGGCATGCCTTGGGCCGAATCCATGCGGAGTACAAGGCCTTTTATGGCAAGTGTCGAGCAACAGTTAAGCCCTTCCGACGAAGAACCCGTCTTGGCCATGGTTGATTTCCGATCGGGTTACCGTTTCTACGGCAAGCGGCCCGTGGTAGAACTGGCCACCGCCGAGGTAACCCGAAAGGACGCTAAGTTGGCCGGCTTGACCGACCTGCCCACCTTTTGGCAGCAGCACCCCGAGGGCTGGGTGATTGTCCGCCAAAGACATTTGACCCAATACACGGAACGTGATCCCACTCTGGCCGTGGAGATCGTACTGTCCCAAAAGATCGGGAGCAAAAACAGGTTCCTATTGGTTCGTCTGCAGAAGCAATAGAGTTCATTCCAGTTGTTATTTATTGACAAAGAAATGGTCAGGCATGACGCGAGGCAAAAAAATGAGTGCATCAATCGCCAGCCTTGCCATCCCAGGGGGTGAAGGGCAACGCGTCCGAGCCCGACAGCGCCAGATCACGCACCATCAAGATATCCCTCAATAAAGCCACATCCTCATGGCGGGTCACGGCCAGGCTCTCCAAGGCAAAATGGATGCTGCGGCCCGCGCCGATAATTCGAGCGATCAGTGCTTCTCGTGCTCCCTGGTTCTTGGGTAACTGGTGGGTGCTGTAAAAGATAAGACCCTCTAAATCGTCAAGGCTCTGGAGCACGGACGCCAGGATCATGGTGCAGTCGGCCAGACCATATTCCGTGGCGCTTAACAAGTACACAAGGTTGTGGCGCCGGGCATAGTCGCGAATGACCAGGTTCTGTACGCGTTGGGGCACCGTGTTGCCGTTGATGGGCAGGCTGGAAACATAACCGCGCCAACCCAAGGCTTGTTCGTTTAACATTCCGGACTCCGATAGGCATAACCCAGGCGAGTGGCGGGACGAACCGTAATCGGGAAAAACGACTCACCCACTTCCTTGTCGCCATAGGGCGAGAGCAGGCCTTTGAAACGAATATTCATGCTCCAACGGGCCAGGGGCTCGCGATTGATTTGATTGCCGTGGACCAGGCCGTGCCAGAAAATCAAGCCTTCGCCGCGTTTCACCTCGACCCACTCCACCATGGACTCGATCTCACGAAAAAAGTCTTCGGCCGAGAGGTGACTGTATTTGCTGAATTCGGCCGTAACCTCATCAGACAGCGGCTTGGGCAGCAGGTACATGGCGCGTGTGCGGTAACAGTCGACCAGGGGCAGCCAGAAAACCACCTCATAAGGTGAATTGCCCGACCATACGTCCGAGTGGGCGGGTAGCAGAGAACTCTCGTCATCGGGTAATTGGATCGACAGGTTCAGGCCTCGTTGCATGGCCAGTTCATTGCCCACCAAAAGGTGTAGGGCCTCGCGGGCCATATGGTACAGGTCGGCATGAAGCCCCTGTTGGGCGCTGAGCTTATGGATCAAGGCCAGGCGGAAATCATTGAGATCGTGGGTGCCCAGCAGGTGATGGATTTCGTCGTAGAAACCGTCTTCTTCAGCGGCTACCTCGCCGCCTAAAAAGGCGCAGCCCCATTGATAAATCAAGCGTCGCAGAAGATTGAAGCGCTTGTTCTGCTCAAGAGGGAAGACCAGATAGCCCTGCTCCATGAATTGTTTGCCCGCATGTTGTTCCGACTCGTTGAAAAAAGCGTCAATATTCATCTTACCACCACGAGTTCTTTAGTACCCTTAATATAGCCTATATTGACTGGATTGTGTTACCGTGTTTGCATCTCCAACGGGTCATCACGGCCCGAAAACCCCCACAGAAAGGAAGAGTGACGGCATGAATCGGGAACAAGGTTTTATTACACCCCTGCACAAACGCACAAAACGAGATTACGTAGCACGAGTTACCGAGGCAGACAAGGCGGAATGCGCCGAAGTGGCGACACGCTGGGGCTACGACTATTGGGATGGCGACCGCCACTACGGTTATGGAGGATACCACTACGACGGTCGTTGGAAAGTTGTGGCCCAGGCCATGATCGACGCCTATGCTTTGAGCGGCAGCCCGCGTATTTTGGATGTGGGCTGCGGCAAGGGCTACCTGCTCCACGAATTCAAGGAGCTGTTACCCCAAGCCGAAGTGGTGGGCCTGGACATCTCGACTTATGCTCTGGAAAACGCCAAGCAAGAGGTGAAACCCTATTTGATGCAAGGCAACGCCACCCAACTGCCCTTTGCCGACAACCATTTCGATCTAGTCTATTCCATCACCACGCTGCACAACCTGGAGATCTACGATCTCCAAAAAGCGCTGGTGGAAATGGAACGCGTGGGCAAGGGAACCACCTACATGGCCACGGAAAGTTACCGCAACGAACGAGAGAAAATGAACCTCCTCTACTGGCAACTCACCTGCCAATCGTTCTTCTCGGTCCAGGAGTGGTTGTGGCTCTTTAAAACATTTGGATTCAGCGGCGACTACGAGTTCATCTTTTTTGAATAGCCCGTCACGCAGATCCTGGTTCGTGAAGATTTGTGCAGATCCGTGGACAAATCCCCTGTGCTGTGAATGTGTACACCCTCGCTGAAAAACACCGTAGAATGTTGTCTACCAAGGGTTTAGACGCAATACCGCCACTCTCCGCTGAAGAATGCTTAAAAAGAACCCCCTATATACCATAAACGTTTTTTCAAACTTTTTTTAAAAGTTTTTTCACACCAAAAAAATTTTTTGCGCTCGGACCTACTATTTTACAGAAACATAAGCCCACTGAATCATGCGAGTTCCGAAAGATAGCTGTCGTAATCAGAGTGAAAAAGGCCCAGAAAAACTTTTTTTATGCAAAAAGAATATTAAAACATGCTTCTGAAAAACGTTTATGGTATATAGGGGGTAAATTATTAGATGGCCACAACAAGGGAAGATGTTTTCATAACCGCGTCGCCGGTTCTTCCTTTATCACCCTTGTCTGAGACAAGCGAGAAAAGGCCGTTGGGCAGTCTGAGTCGTAGATGTGGCAATCCGACGCGCCCACTGCATTTCTATTCCCAATCGCGATGTGCGGGGGTGACCCAAAATTGAATTCTGTTATCACTTCTGGGCGCTAATCCCTTTCAATTAAATCGGCGCTTTCCGAGCCTCGGAGAAGACCGCTTTCAATTAAACCGGCGCTTTCCGAGCCTCGGAGAAGACCGCTTTCAATTAAACCGGCGCTTTCCGAGCCTCGGAGAAGACCGCTTTGTAGT
>Ga0316189_10001697_pt1 | contig 21846 bp, 19 predicted proteins | sample LowCovwburrow_MG_FD_204930 | JGI IMG/M metagenome (GOLD analysis project Ga0316189, IMG submission 204930) | Coastal sediment microbial communities from Maine, United States - Lowes Cove worm burrow | ecosystem: Environmental > Aquatic > Marine > Coastal > Sediment | place: USA: Maine... | reverse complement strand
TTGCTCCTGCAGAAGGTGGCTGTGCCATGAGGTCTTCGCGTCGCGTGCCGCCGGTTGGTTTGCGAGAACGAGATCCACGGCATGCGCCTCGAGCTGAGACAAGAGCTCGCGCATGGTCCCCGATCGGACGACGACCTCGACCTCAGGGCGACCGATCAACGGACGAAGCAGCGCGATCTGAAAGTTGCGGGACAGCGTGGTGATCGCGCCGACTCGAAGCACTTCCTGCCGTGTATCCGAACGTCCTCCGAGCGTGCTGATCAGCTCCTCTCCCGCCTCGAACACCGTGTCCGCATAGTCGAGCGCGATTCGCCCTGCCTCGGTCAGCTTCAACCCTCGCCCCTCACGCTCGAAGAGCGCGTGGCCAAGCTGGCTTTCGAGCTTCTTGATCTGTGTCGAAAGCGCCGACTGCGACACGTTGAGGTGCTTGGCCGCCTCGGTGAGCTTCCCCTCGTGGGCGACCGCCCGGAAGTAGCGCAGGTGGTGGTAGTTCAGATCCGTCATTCAATAGTTCTAATATAAAGAACGAAAGTTTCCAAACTTTGTATTTTACAGAAGACAGTTCGAGCCCTAGTTATTCCTAGCCTTCGAGGAGAATTATGCCGAACTGGACACACAATCTGATTTTTCTGGCCCCACTCGCCCTCATCGTGGTGGGCCTCATCCCCTCTCAGCAGGCCGATCGCCGGCCCAAGGCCATGCTGCGCCTGGCGCGGGGCGCATCGGCCTTCGCCCTCGGCCTCGCCCTGATCACGACCCTGGTGTTCTTCATTGGCGGTGACATGACTCCGGCTCACGGGCTCGTCCTCGGGGCAGGGGGCGTCGGGATCACCCTCTATTACGACGCGCTCTCGGCGGTGATTTCACTCCTGGTGTCCTTCGTCGGCGCGATCGTCATCACCTACAGCAAGAACTACCTCGACGGCGACCCGGGGCAGGGCCACTTCATCAAGTGGCTGTGCCTGACCCTGGCGGCCGTGCTCACCCTCACCATCTCTGGCAATTTTCTGCAGTTCACGCTCGCCTGGGTCGCGAGCAGCCTCTGCCTTCATCAGCTTCTCGTCTTCTACCAGGATCGCCGAGCCGCGCGGCTTGCGGCCCGTAAGAAGTTCATTGCAAGTCGGCTTGGCGACCTCTGTCTCATCTCGACGATGGCGCTGGTCTACTACGTCTTTGGAAGCCTCGACTTCGATGTCGTATTCACCAAGGCGAACGCTCTTGGCGATGCCGCCACGCTCCCACCTCAGATCCACGTGATCGCGATGCTCCTCGTCGTCGGCGCGATGCTGAAGTCGGCGCAGTTTCCGTTTCACGGCTGGCTCACGGAAGTCATGGAGACACCGACACCGGTGTCGGCGCTTCTTCATGCCGGCATCATCAACGCGGGAGGCTTTCTCATCTTACGCTTGAGCGACATGGTGTCGCTGTCCGTGCCGGCTCTCGAAATGCTGGCGATGGTCGGGGGCTTCACCGCCCTGTTCGCCTCGGTGGTCATGTTGACGCAAACCAGCGTCAAGGTCTCTCTTGCCTGGTCCACGATTGCGCAGATGGGCTTCATGATGCTCCAGTGCGGGCTCGGCGCCTTCTCCGCCGCCGCGCTGCACATCGTGGCTCATTCCCTCTACAAGGCGCACGCCTTCCTATCCGCGGGCAGTGTCGTCGACATCTCCCGCGCCTCCTGGGTCGCGCGCCCGCACGGCAAGCCCCATCCGGCCCGTCTCGTCGTGGGGCTGGCGGGCGCGGTTGGGCTGACCTGGGCGGTCAGCTTGGCCTTCGGGGCTTCACTCACGCGTGCTCCGGGGGTATTCGCCCTCGGCGCGATCATGGTCATGGGTGTGACGCATCTGGTTGCGAATGCCATCGACGAGCGCCCAAGCCCGTTCGTGGTTCTGCGAGGAGTGGGGTTGGCTGTGGGGGTCGCCGTGGCTTACTTCGCGCTGCAGCTCGGTGCCGAGGTTCTGATGTCCGGCAGCCTGCCTGAGAAGCAGGCGCTTCGCGGGCCACTCGATCTTGCAATCGTCGGGCTCGTGATCGTCCTGTTCGGCGCCGTGACGGTCCTGCAGAACGCGATGCCCTACAAAATGGCCGATCCGAGGTGGCAGGCATTCTACGTCCATCTCTTCAACGGCTTCTACGTCAACGCAGTCACCAACCGCCTCGTTCACCGCTGGTGGCCTATCGGCCACACGTCCACCTCGAAGGGAGCCCGCATATGAGTCAGCCGCTTGCCCGCACGATCGTTCACATGGAGGACGTCGAGCACGCCCGACCGCAGGCCAGAGGCTCGGCCCTCGCGCTGCCGTCCACCCCTGCGACCTTGGAGCTGCGCCAGGCGCTGCGGCGAGCTCACGCGCGTGTCGCGCCTCTGTGGCCTCTCCAGAGCTTCGTCGCCGTCAATCCCTTCCTCGGGCTCTCCGAAGAGCGGTTCGGGGAAGCCTGCCAAACCATGAAGCGCGTGGCGGACGCGCACATGCTGATGCCGCGCGAACACTACCTAGGGCTGCTCGCTGAAGGTCGGATTACCGACCGAGACCTTCATGAGGCCCTGCAGGCCTCGCCGGAGCTCGTCGCTGTTCCAAAGAGCCTCGCTTCGCTCAAGGAGACGCTCGAGACCGAGCCAACCTACGCCGGTGAGGCCTTCGTGACCGTGACCGAAATCCTCGACCGCTCGCTCCAGCTCGACACCGAGACTCTGGTCATAGGTGAGATTGCGAAGTGGTGCGCCGCCTACTGGGATGAGGGCCAGGCAGCCTGGCGAATGCCTTGGCGCCACCTCGCGTTCTATCCTGCGTGGCGTGCCGCGACCGCCATCGATCGCACCGCGGAGGTGATGGGCCTCGTTGGCTTCCGCGAAGCGGTCGCTTCCCTTCCCGCCGACCCGACCGAAGCGATCGCAGTCATCGTCGAGGCGCTCGGCCTGCCTCCCGAAGCACTGGACGGATATCTGCACCATGCATCGTTTGGCATCCGGGGATGGGCCGGCTACGCACGGTACCTCGGCTGGGTTCCGGAGCTCGACGGCTCCGAGGACGACACGGTGACCGAAGTGCTCGCGGTCCGCTTGGCGTGGGACTACGCGCTTCACGCGATCCACCACGACGACGCGTTCCGCAAAGCGTGGCACGAGGCGACCAGCGAGATGCAGCGGGCGGCCCGTGAGCCGGAGCACGACCGCGACCTCGCCGTCGACGCGGTCCTTCAGGGCGCCGCTGACGCTTCCTACCGGCGTACCCTCATCGAGACGGTGCAGAGCTCGTCGAACCTGAATACGCCCGTGGTCGCCCGCAAGGCGGTCCAGGCGGCGTTCTGCATCGACGTTCGGTCGGAGGTCTATCGACGCGCGCTCGAGAGCGTCGCGCCACAGGCGGACACGATCGGCTTTGCCGGCTTCTTCGGTTTCCCGATCGAGTACGTGCCGATCGGACAGCCAAGCGGGCCTGCGCAGTGCCCGGTCCTTCTGACGCCGAAGTTCGTGGTCCGCGAGACGGTCGCGGGCGCCGATGACGACGAAACGACTGAAATCCTCGGACTGCGCCTGCTTCGCCGGCGTGCGGCGACCGCCTGGAAGTCCTTCAAGAGCTCTGCGGTCTCCTCGTTCGTCTTCGTCGAGACGGCGGGTCTGGCGTTTGCCGCGAAGCTAGTCAGCGACGCGACCGGGGCGACCCGCACGGTCACGGACCCGAGCTCCGACGGCCTCGATCCAAAGACCGTCTCTCGACTCGCCCCGGCGGTTGCGCCTGGCACGCTCGGCGTTCGGAAGACCGGGCTCACGAAGGAAGAGCAAATCGCAACCGCCGAATCCATGCTCCGTGGCATGTCGTTGACGACCGATTTCGCGCGGCTGGTGATGCTTGCGGGTCACGGAAGCACCACGGTCAACAACCCACACGCTTCCGGCTATGACTGTGGGGCGTGCGGCGGCAACCCCGGCGACGCCAATGCGCGCGTTGCCGCTGCGGTCCTCAATGACCCCGACGTCCGGCTCGCGGTTCGCGAGCGAGGGATCGACATTCCGGAGGACACCTGGTTCGTCGGCGCCCTTCACGACACGACGACCGACGATGTCACGATCTTCGACCGGAGCCTCGTCCCCGACTCGCACGCAGAGGACCTTCGTCAGTTGGATGCCTGGTTGGCGGAGGCATCCTCCAAGGCGCGTCTCGAGCGGTCGGTCCTCTTGAATACGGGAGACGGAGATATCGAAGCGAGGGTCATCGCGCGAAGCCGTGACTGGTCGCAGGTACGACCCGAGTGGGGCCTCGCCCGAAACGCGGCATTCATCGCGGCCCCCCGCGCTCGCACCCGCGGAGTGAACCTCGATGGGCGGGTGTTTCTCCATGACTACGACTGGCGTTCGGATTCGAACTGGGGCGTGCTCGAGCTGATCATGACCGCGCCGATGGTCGTCGCGAGCTGGATCAACCTTCAATATTACGCCTCTGCCGTCGACCGCGACGCGTTCAGCTCGGGGAACAAAACCCTCCACAACGTCGTCGGCACACTCGGCGTCCTCGAGGGAAATGGCGGGGACCTGCGGGTCGGGCTTCCCTGGCAGTCGGTGCACGACGGGCATCGATTGGTTCACGAGCCGCTGAGGCTCAATGTCTTCATCGAGGCTCCGCTCGAACAGATCGACGCAGTGCTCGAAAAGCATGACAACGTTCGCGAGCTCGTCGACAACGGATGGCTTCACCTTCTCGCATTCGCAGACGACGGCACCACCTACAAGCGCGATGCCATCGACGGCACCTGGGCTCCGGCAACCGCAGCGGAGGGCTGAACGAATCAGCCCCTAGGGAGGGCTTGGGTTGGCGGTCTGCTCCATCGCCCACAGCGCCGCCGCACCCTCATACAACCTTCGCATGATCTGCGCTTCGGTTACGCCCAGCCTTGCGCTTGGGGAGATGTCTACGAGGCCACCTGTGCCCGCTCCGGAGTGTTCGCCGCCGGCGCCGCGGACGGCGAGACCGAGGTCTCGTGCCGCTTGCTTCAGGCGTGTCAGGTCGGTGCCGTTTGAAGTGAGCCCTGGCAGTTTCATGTGTAGGCTGGCGCGCATGCCTGCGCCGAGGTTTGTCGGGCAAGAGGTGACGTTGCCATAGGTGGGGGATGTGGCGAACGGGGGCAGCAGATCGGTCAGCGTCTCGAGGCCCGAGCGCAGGCGTTCGAACAGGATGCTGAGATTGCCGCCGCGCTGCATGGCCATGATGCGCAGGTGATCTTCTTCTCCGACCCACACCAAGAAATCCTCTTTGAGCGACACATACATGCCGCGGCCATGAGGCCAGTCACCACTGATGCCTGCGGCGTTCAAGTATGGATCTGCGCTCATGTCCTTGAACATCTGATGAGCTTCGACGCGCTGCTCGTATTCGCCCGCGTCAATCTCGTTGGGTGAGCCGGGGGTAATCGAAAGGTATGTGCCACCAAAGGCCGGGTCTTCGGCCAGTTTGGCGAAGGCTCGAGCCGCGACGCGTTCAAAAGCTACACGCTGCTTCTTTGTCATCGCACCGGGCAGGGGGAACGTTGCGACATTGCGCGCCACCCGGACCCGCATGGAGACATCCCTCAGGCGTTCGTCGATCGCTGCCAGATCACAGCTTGTGCCTCCGGTATCCCAATCGTGCTGCTGGGAGATCTCAGTGCCGGCAGCAATGCCGTGCGAATCGCGGATCATCGGGTCGAGCATCGTCGCGAACTGATCATAGTCCCCCGGGTTCATGGCGTAGGCACCCATCTGGCTATCGGGATTCTCGACGCCGGAGGCAATGATCTCCGCCAAGCTCTGGCGTGCCTGCTCATCAAGAGAGAGGAAGTAGGCGGCATCAAAGTGCCTCGCCATCAGGTTCCCCGGGTTGGTCTCTTTGATGACCGCAATCTTCTCGATGAGCTGGTGGGTTGCCATGGTTCGCCTGGGTATGGGGAACTGTGCCCCCACCACATCACCCTGGCTAGGCGGGGCTCTCCTAGCCCATGGGGCGCAGGTCGGGGACCGACGCGCGCTCTGCGCCTTCGAGCACTTCCTTGGCGTTCAGGAGAGTGGAATTCAGGCCACGCATATTGCGTCTGAGTGTCAGGACCTCGGCTAGCTTCCCCAGCACTGGAGCGGGGATGGAATACTCGACTTTGACGGTTAGCTTCGTTCCCCCGTCGTGGGGCTCGACGATGTTCGTCCAGATGCTCTCGATCATGCCGATGCTCTGGTAGGCCGCGCACTCGTCTTTGACGTAGTTGACTGCGACGCTCTGTCCACGGAACTGCATTCCCACCATCTTGTAGGTCCACTCGTACTGCTGACCTTCGCCGGTGCCGATCACATTGTGAACGTCGATCATCCCATGCACCCAATCGGGAAACGTCGTCGGCTCGTTCACGTACGCATAGACGTCGCTCAGAGGCGCTTCGATCACGATACTGTTCTCATACGACGCCATCTGGTTCCTCGATCTCCCTGATCAGGAGTCACGATAGAGGCGGATGCAGGCACTGTCCACGCGCAAGCCTTTGCCACCCTCTTTCTGCAGAGATCTCAGCGACGCTGGCTCAAACGTAGCAAGCGATGGCGGATGACGCTCACGAAACGGATGACAGCTTTGGGGTCGACGATGAACGTGGCGCGCAATGTCGCCGCGTTCCAGGGCGAGAATCTCCCCGCTTCCCAGCAAGAACCGACACAAACACCGATTCGAAAGGTCTGGCACGACGGTTGCAGGGCACTCCGCCAACTGCGCCACACATCAAGGAGAAGCCATGAACACCGTCGATAACCACGCAGTCGAAAGCAAAGTCGAAGACATGTACGAGCGAGTGGCGCAGGACCCGCAAGGAGAGTTTCTTTTCGAGATGGGGCGCGCGCTTGCCTAGCGTCTCGGCTCTTTCGTCGCTTCGCTCAAGGTCGGCTCCACCGGAAGGGTGGTCGGCGTTGATAGGACAGACGGGCAGCTCGACAAAGCCCGCCGACTTCGGGAGCAGGGCGGCTTCTCGAACATCGAATACGTCAAGGGCTACATCGACCAGCTCCCCTTCGAGGACGAGAGCTTCGACTCCGTCAGTATGTCCACAAAGCCAAGTTGGCAGCGAGCATAGGTAGGTCGATCCTTGCGAACTCGGGAGACCTCCCTGGCCAGGGCGGCGGTGGCATCGGAGGGGCGATCCTCAGCGACTACGCCGGCCAGGTGCTCCTGACCTCCATGCTGGTGGACTCTACGTATTCGGACTGCGTAATCCGATAGATCGAACGGAATAGGGTCTCGCCCAAGCCGATTGTGTGTACCGCGCCCGCAGCCTCTGTTGCCCGCATCCCAAGTTGCAGGTAGGAAGCAACGATGGTGTACAGCACATGGATTGTAGTCGCTCACGACGCGGGGGCGCGCTTCTTCGAGAACCACGGTCGCGGAACGGGGCTAGAGCTCGTGGAAGAGATCGAGCACCCGGAGGGTCGCGCACGGGATCGGGACATGGCTTCCGACCGCCCTGGCCGTGCCTTTCGTAAGAACAGCAGTGACCCGAGTCGCGCGTCGATGAGCCAGAGCGAAGGCCCGCACGACCGGGCGGTTTCCGACTTTGCGAGAGCCTTGGCCGACAAGCTCAAAGACGGCCGCGTGCAGAATCGATACTGGCGCCTGGTGCTCGTTGCGCCTCCGCGGTTCTTGGGCTTGCTGCGGTCTGCCCTCGACGGTCCTACGGCGAAGCTCGTGACGGGCTCGCTCGACAAAGACTTGGCGGCAAGCAAGACGAGCGAGCTCGTGGAGCGCCTCGACGAGGTCATCAAACTTTGACCTAGCTCGCGTTTAGCAAACGGTAAGGAGACCCCGCAGCATGGAGTTGGGAATGATCGGCCTCGGCCGAATGGGAGCGAATCTCGTACGAAGGCTGCTTCGCGACGGTCACAAAGCTGTCGTCTACGACGTCGACGAGGCGTCCGTGAAGGCGCTGGTTGCTGAAGGCGCCGAGGCCGCGACGAGCCTCGCCGAGCTTGCGAGGAAGCTCCAAGGGCCGCGGGCTGTCTGGGTGATGGTTCCCTCCGGGCTCACCGGAAAAGTGATCGAAGATCTGAGCGCCCATCTCGAATCTGGCGACATCATCATCGATGGGGGCAACTCGTTCTATCAAGACGACCTCCAACGTTCCGCGGAGCTCGCAGGCCGTGGCATTCGACTGCTCGACGTCGGGACCAGCGGTGGTGTGTTCGGGCTCGAACGCGGTTTCTGCCTGATGATCGGCGGCGACGCGGACGCGGTTCGGCACCTCGAGCCGCTGTTCCAGACCCTTGCACCGGGAGCCCATACCGCGGAGCGAACACCAGGCAGAGTCGGGCCGCCCGTTTCGTCGGAGCAGGGTTACCTTCACTGCGGACCGAGCGGCGCCGGCCACTTCGTGAAGATGGTGCACAATGGGATCGAGTACGGGATGATGGCTGCGTTCGCCGAGGGCCTGAACATCCTCAAGCACGCGGGTGTGGGCCGTGCGAACCAGGACGTGGACGCGGAGACGACTCCACTTCGATCCCCCGAACACTACCAGTACGATCTCGACATTCCATCGATCACCGAGGTCTGGAGGCGGGGCAGCGTCGTGTCTTCGTGGTTGCTCGACCTCACTGCGGCTGCCTTGGTCGAAGACCCGCGGCTCGAAGAGTTTGCGGGCGAGGTATCGGACTCCGGAGAGGGCCGATGGACCGTCCTGACGGCGGTCGAGGAGGGGGTCCCGGCACCCGTTCTGTCCGCCGCGCTCTACGGGCGATTCGCATCGCGCGGCCGGGACGAGTTCGGGAATCGAATCTTGTCGGCCATGCGAAACCAGTTCGGTGGTCACCAAGAGAAGAAGTCGACATGAGTCCGTCGAGCGACGCCGATGCACTGATCCTCTTTGGGATCACGGGGGACCTCGCACGCAAGAAGCTCTTCTCTGCATTATACGATCTCACCGCCTCTGGACGCCTCGACATGCCGGTCATTGGCGTGGCTTCCCGCGGCTGGGACGACGAGACCCTCCGCGAAAAAGCACGAGAGGCGCTCGAAGCCCTGGGCCGCAAGATCGACGAGGAGGTGTTTGCCCGACTGGCTGCCAATCTGTCGTACGTGTCGGGGAACTACCGGGACCCCGCGACCTACGCGCGTATCGCGGAACGAATCTCGCGCGACGCATGCGCGGTTTCGTATCTCGCCATTCCGCCGGGGCTCTTCAACGAGGTTGTGGACGGCCTCGCCTCCGTGGGACTGAATCACCGCGGCCGCCTGGTGTTGGAGAAGCCTTTCGGCCGCGACCTACGCTCGGCGACCGAGCTCAACGACATCGTTCAGCGCTACTACCCCGAGGACCGCGTCTATCGCATCGATCACTTCCTCGGGAAGGAAGCCGTCCAGAATCTGATGATCTTTCGGTTTTCGAATACCGTGCTCGAACCAATTTGGAACCGTCACTACGTGCGCGGCGTTCAGATTACGATGGCCGAGGACTTCGGTGTCGAGGGGAGAGGCTCGTTCTACGACAAGGTCGGCACCGTGCGCGACGTGGTTCAGAATCATCTGCTCCAAGTGCTCGCCCTGCTGGCGATGGAACCGCCGGTGTCGGAAAGTCCGGACGCCGTACGGGATGAACGGGTCAAGGCGCTCAGAGCGATCATCACGCCGATGGCTGAGGACGTCGTTCGCGGACAATACGCCGGGTACCGTCGGGAAGCAGGGGTTGATCCGAGCTCGGACACCGAGACATACACCGCGATGAGGCTCGAAGTGGATTCGTGGCGATGGGCGGGGGTGCCGTGGATCATTCGCGCGGGGAAAGGGCTCGCTTCGACGGTCACCGAAGCCGTCGTCGAGTTTGCGCGGCCGCCGCGGCCATTGTTCGCTGATGCGGACTGCCGGCCAGGCCCGAATCGAATGACGTTTCGCACCAAACCCGACGACGGCATCAGCTTTTCGATGCAGGCTAAGAAGCCCGGACCGGCGATGGTGAGTCAGCCGATCGAGCTTCACCTCGAGCACGACAGGCCGCGGGGCCGCGATGCGTACGACCGCCTGCTCGGTGATGCGCTTCGCGGAGATCCGAGCCTGTTTGCCCGCCAGGACGGAGTGATGGAGGCGTGGCGCATCGTCGATCAAACGCTCTCCGGTTGCCGCCCGGTCGTCCCCTACGAGCGTGGCGGTTGGGGGCCCTCCGAGGCCGACGCCTTGCTCGGGCCCGACTGGAAGTGGGTCACGACGTGACTCCGGCGCTGCAGAGCGCATGCGTGTAGTTCGCGCCGGCTCGAACTTCGTCGACGCTGGCGCGCGTGCCCTGGCTCGGCCGATCGAGGAATGCCTCGCACGGCGAGAGCGGGTCTCGTTTGCGGTCTCGGGCGGTAGCACCCCCTGTCCGGTCTTTCGCTTGCTCGCACAGATGCCGCTCGACTGGGGACGGGTCGATATCTATCAGGTGGACGAGCGCGTCGCCCCCGCCGGAGATCCTGCGCGAAACCTCACCGGCCTCACCGAGGCCCTTCTCGATCGCGTGGCCGCCATCGTTCATCCGATGCCTGTCGAAGCATCGAATCTCGACGCCGCAGCCGTCCAGTACGGCGCTGAGCTTCCGTCGTCGCTCGACGTGGTTCACCTCGGTCTTGGCGACGACGGGCACACCGCGTCCCTCGTTCCCGGTGATCCAGTTCTGGATGTCACCGATCGCCCCGTCGCGGTCTCTCGGCCGTACCAGGGGCATCGCAGAATGACGCTCACGTTTCCCGTGCTTGCGTGCGCCACCCGTATCGTGTGGCTCGTGGCGGGCGCCAACAAGGCGTCGATGCTCGAACGGCTGAGGGCAGGCGACCAGCGCATTCCGGCGGGGAGAGTCCATCGAGAGCACGCGGTGCTCGTCACCGATGAGCTCGCCGGCTCCTAAGGGTCGCGGGCTCAGGGGATCCGGTCGAGATCCCCTTCAAGCGGAAAGCGGGAGCTCGTGTGGGCTAGGGCTCGGAAGATTGCCGTCGGCGAATCGAGGAGGACGGCGCGTGATGAGCTTTCCGTCGAGCCGCACGGGGCCGAAGCCAACCGGGCTGGCGATGCCCGTTCCGATGCGCGGCCCCTTTCTCTGCGGTGAGCTGAGCAGGCGCGGGGAACCGATCGTTGGGACGACGTACGCCAAGCTGTCTCCCACGGAGGCACCGACCACCACGCCCCGTTGCACCAGCATCACGAGTGCGCTCGTTTCTCCGGCATCCGGTTCACCGAACGTGATCCGATCGATCGTTTCGAGAATCGTCGCCCAGTCATCGGCGTGTTCGGGAAGGGCACCGTTTCGAAAGCAACGCGCCAGCTCGTTGACTGTGCGAGCTGCGGCTACCTGGGCCTCGCGACCCGAGTCCGTGCCGTCCGCCAGTGCGATGAGCGTGCGATCCGCGTCCCTCAGGACTGAGAGCCGATCGTGGCTCGTGTCGTGCGCGGATGGTTGCGTGCCGTTGATCTCTAGCTTCATGGACCCCCCGAGGTACTGCTGTTCCTATTGCGGGAAACGGCCCGAGGTTACGCTCTATTCCGCTCCCGATGCCCGCCAGTACGATGACAAGTTGGCAACGTTCGCGCGCCGCGGCCGGGTGCCGACTATTTCGCTGTGTCGCGTAGGCGCTCCGCACTGACAGAGCCTTTGTTCTACCTATCTGCCCAAACCATCAACGACTGTTTTGCGTTTCCTCGTCATCTCGCGCATGGACTGCGCGCATAGGGTGACTACCGCGCAGAGAATCTCTTGGATTCGTGCTTGGCACGTGGGTTGCAGACGAATTCACGCGGGTTTCCAAAGGCTCGGACCTCAGGGGATCGCTAGCGGGAGGTTGTCATGAAGTACCCTGTATACAGCGCGTTTGTTTCACTGCTCCTCGTTTCCCCTCTGTTTTTTGCGGGCGGATGCAGCGGGAGCACAGAGCAAGGGGACGCGTGCTCCGTCGAGAGCGCGAGAATCTGCTCGGTTGAGGGGGACGAGATTTTGATATGCACGAACGGCGTATGGACGACTGACGTGGCATGCACCGACGGCACGATCTGTGAGATCCGAGGGGAAGGTCCGGAGTGCGTTCCCAACAGCGGCACGGGCGGCACGGGGGGTACGGGCGGCACGGCGGGTACGGGCGGAACTGCTGGCACCGGCGGCACCGGCGCGTTCGCCATCACCCCAGGCCATTGGTCGTACTTCCTGTCGTTCACATCCATTTGCCTCTTCGTCAACGAAGATGGGACCAAGCTAGTGGCGGATCCGAGCTGCAACCAGACCGAGAACCCTCTGTTCCCCTATGCGTTCCAGATCCTAGCGAATCCGTCCGGCGACATCTGCGGGTTCGGTTATCCGATGGAGGGAGAGGAGCCGCAGGAGGTTCCAATCGTGGATAACAAGTTCGAGATCCAGCAAACTCGGGGCGACGTCACGATCAAATTCAGTGGCGAGTTCACCGGCAGCGACTCGGTGGGCGGCGTGGCCAGCACCACGATGAATTGCCCCGAGGACGTGCCTTGGGGCGCAACCCCAGGATGTTGCTCGAGGTGTGCGTGGTGCCAGTAACCCCTATCTCATTACGAGATGCGTCTGGCGTGGATGGACCGTAGCAAACGGCACCGTAGCCCAAGGCTGCCACACAGCCGCGGATGACCGCGGGCTCCGAGGATCCGCTCACGCTCCTATCGGACGTCTAGGCCGCGTGGGGGCTCGAGACCTCTTGCTTGCGGTCGCCGGCCAGGGCGGGCGCCCCATCCCGGAAGCGTACCCGCATCTGCATGCCGCGCTCTCCTGGGTTGAGTGAGATCTCAGAGTGGAAGTCCGGCTCGAAGCCTTCGAGGAGGTTGATGTCGACGTTCTGAATCAGCGTTCCGAGGATGATGCGAATCTCCATCATGGCGAACTGTTTGCCAAGGCAAACACGCGGTCCGGCAGCAAACGGCACGTACGCTCCCTTTGGGAGCTGACGCTCGAACTCGCGTGTCCAGCGCTCCGGTCGGTACTCGAGCGCATTGTCGAAGTACTTCTCGTTGCGCCCCGTGGCGAACGGGCTGATCGCGAGAATCGCCCCCTTCGGAAAGTCATAGTCACCCAAGCGCAGATCGGTCTGGGCCTCACGGGCGTAGATCCACGGCGCAGACAACAGGCGAAGCGACTCCTTGAGGCACTTCTCGAGGTACGGAAGTTCGCGGAAGTCGTCGACGCCAACAGCTCTCCGACCGATCGTCTCGTCGATCTCTCGTTGCGCCTTCGCGAGCTTGTCGCGGTTGGTCGCCAGCAGGTACCAAGCCCAGGTGAGGGAGTGTGCGGTGGTCTCGTGGCCGGCGAAGATCAGCGTCATCAACTCGTCGCGGAGCTGCTTGTTCGACATGCTGCCCTGCTCATCGGTTGCGAACACCGCATGGGACATCAAGTCGCCGCGGTCCTTGTTCTCCTGTCGACGCGCAGCCACCAGGCGCTCGATGACCCCGTCCATCGAGTCGAGCGCTCGCACCATTCGCCGGTTGCGCTTGGACGGCCACCAGCGCGGCGTCGGAATCGGCGTCTGGGCATGGTCGATCAACGCCTCGACGATGTCTGCCATTGCCGTGTGGATGATCTCGGAGTCGTGTGCGAGGTCGGTGTCGAAGAGCGTCTTGGCGACGACACGAAGCGTGAGCTCCACCATCTCGTCCCGGAGGTCGACTTGCTCGCCCTCCTTCCAACCGCGCACCATCTCGGTGGTGTAGTCGGCCATCGTCGGCGCGTACGCATCGATGCGCATCTTGTGGAAGCCAGGCAGCAGCAACTTGTGCTGGCGCTTCCACGATTCCCCGTCGTTCGGCACGAGCCCGTTCCCGAGGAACGGCTTCCACATCTGCTTCACGACCTTGGGCTTGTAGACGTGCTTGGCGTGCGTGACGTTGATCGCGTTGACGACCTCTGGATCCCGAATGAAGTAGGACGAGCCGGTGAGCACCCGGGTCACGAAGACGTCGCCGTATCTTTCGTGCGCCTCGAGCAGGAACTCGGCGGGGCTTCGCTTGAAATCGAAGGTCCCACCCCAGAGCCAGTGCCCTTTGTGGCGTGGAATTGGCTTGGCAGGGGGCAATTGGTCCCGGTCATCGGCGCGCAGGGTCATTACTTAACGGAATGTAAACTTACTCCGCTGACTCCGCAACTTAACTAATTGTAAATTTGTGGGCTCTCTTGGCCCATCGAGCGCGAATCCCATGCTACGCAGTCCGCGCATTGCCGATGGCTCATTGTCTTTCACCCACGCCCCTTGGTCTGAAGCGTCGGATCGGGCTCCTCGCTGCACGGCTGATCATGGCGTTCTTCGTGCTGCTGAACAGACTGCGGCCGTCCCCGTCCTGGTCCGAAGAGGTGTCGCATCATCGCTATGGGGCCGACCCTGCGGAGACGCTCGAGCACATCCCTCGCAAGGCGGGCACTCCCGAACGCTCGCCCGTCGTCTTCATCCATGGCGGTGGTTGGATCATCGGCAAGAAAGAGCTCTACACGCGAGAGCTGCTCGCCTTTGCCGAGGCGGGTCACCCGGTCTTCAATCTCGAGTACCCCGTCGCACCCGAAAATCCTCACCCCGGGATTCTCCTTTCACTGCTCGACGCGCTCCGGTGGATTCGACGCGAGTATCCCGGCTTCAATGCCGCGCACCTCATGGGAGACTCTGCCGGGGGCAATCTCGCGATGATGCTCGGCATACTTTGCGCCAACCCAGATCTCATCTCGGACCTCAAGGCTGACGCCGCCACCGATGCTCCGCTGCGATGCCTGAGCGCGGTGTCGCTCTACGGAATTCTCGATCGACTGAGCTTCGTCCGAACGGGCTTTCCGGGTGCGGATTTGATGCTGGAATGCTACGCCGGCCTTGCGGCCTTGGAAGAGGAAGTCGGGCCCGAACTCGCCATCACGCCCATGGATCTCGACTTCGAAAGGCACCCGCCGAGCTTCCTCATCGCCGGAGAACACGACCGGCTCTGCGAGTCCACGCGGCTCTGTGCAGCGTCGCTCGCAGGGGGCTCCGGTACGGTTTCGAGCAAGATCTACCCTGGCGAGATCCACGGATTCTTCAGCATGAGTTGGCGGCCTCACCACGCTGAGCTGAAGACTGACCTTCTAGAGTTTCTCGAAGTCCACGATGTGCTCAGTCAGGCGTCCACCAGCGAAAGCGCCGTGGGGGCTCGCGCATGAGGCCCGAGCAACCTCGAATCGGCATCATCGGCGCCGGGCCTTCCGGCATCGCCTGCGGACGCGCGCTCCTAGAGCGGGGCTTCACAGACTTCACGATCCTCGAAGCCATGGACGCACCCGGCGGTACCTGGCGCGTGCAGTCCTATCCGGGGCTCGCATGCGACGTCTGGGCCCATTCGTATTCGTTCTCCTACGCGCCGAACCCCGATTGGTCGGCGAACTTCGTCGAGCGCGCCGAGATCCAAGGCTACCTCGCCAAGTGTTGGGCAGACTTTGGCCTCGAGCCGTACACGCGGTTCAACACCCGCGTTGAATCGGCACGTTGGCAGGACGGGTCGCATTGGCTCGTACGAACCGAAGCCGGTGAGACCCTCGAATTCGAGGTTCTTGTGAACGCGATGGGCAACCAGCACACCCCTTTGTATCCGGACGTCCCGGGCCGCGACGTGTTCGGTGGGGAGAGCTGGCATGCAGCCCGCTGGAACCACGAGGTCGATCTCGCAGGTAAGCGCGTCGCCGTCGTCGGATCCGCTGCCAGCGCCGTGCAGATCGTTCCGGAGGTCGCCGAAGTGGCGGAGCACCTCACCGTCCTGCAGCGCTCTGCGAATTGGATCATGCCGCGCAATCGGAGATTCTACAGCGATGCGGAGAGGCGCCGCATGCGCCGGTTTCCTTGGCTGATCGAGCTCACGCGTCGGGTGCAAGGGTTCTTGATGGGTCAGGTGGAGCATGCGGCGACGCTCGGGCATCGGCGGATGGACCAGTTCGAATGGTTTGCCCGCAGATACCTCGAACGCGCCATCGAAGATCCCGTCCTCCGCGCGCAGCTCACTCCCGACACCCGATATCAGTGCAAGCGCGGCCTCATCTCCGACGACTTCTACCCGGCCCTCACCAGGGACAAGGTCGAGCTCGTTCCGTCCGGGCTCCGGGAGGTCACCGAAGATGGGCTCGTCACCGCGGACGGGCGGAAAATCTCTGTCGACGTGATCATCTACTGCACCGGTTACCGCATTCTCGACTTCGACCGTATCGAGGTCGTCGGCTCGACCGGCAAGAGCTTGGCGGAGGCGATGGGGAGCGCGCCGAAAGCGTACAAAGGGATCGCCACCCCCGGGTTTCCGAACTACTTCTTCGCGGTGGGTCCCAACGGGCTCGTGCTGAACGCGCCCTATTTCAAGACTGCGGAGCTCAACGTCGAGACCATCGTTCGCTTGCTGTCGGACATGAAAGAAGCGGGCATCGAGGCGATCGATGTTCGTCAGGACGTCACCGATGACTACTTCGCCTGGATGAAAACCCAGTTCGGAAAGTTTTCCTGGGGGTCGCCGAGCTGCAACAGCTACTACACGAACGCGGAGGGGCACGCGCCATTCCTTTTTCCTGGCAACTTCAAGCAGTGGATAGCGCTTCAGGCCAAGATCGGGCTCGATGATTTCAACGTGGTCGCGGGTCGCGGAGCCCAAACGCACGAATCTAGGGAGAGCAAGTCATGGAGTCCTTTTCAGGTAAAACAGCGGTAGTCACGGGTGCGGCCAGCGGTATCGGGTTCGCCTTGGCAGAGCGCTTCGCACGCGAGGGCATGCGGTTGGTCCTCGCGGACATCGAGGAGGCGGCGCTCGACTCCGCGGTCGCGCGGCTAGCCGACACGGGCGCCGAGGCCATCGGAGTGGTGACGGACGTTTCGAAGGCGGCCGACGTCGCCGCGCTTGCAGAGCGCGCCCGCAGCGAGTTCGGCGGCGTGCACGTGGCCTGTAACAACGCAGGCGTGTTTGCAGGCGGCTTGCTCTGGGAAGAGAGCTTGGCCGACTACCGCTGGTTGATGGACGTCAACATCTGGGGCGTGATCCACGGAATCAGAACGTTCATTCCCATCATGCTGGAGCAGGACACCGAGTGTCATCTGGTCAACACGGCATCGATGGCCGCGCTCTGCGCGATGCCGTTTGCCGGCATCTACCACATGACGAAGCACGCAGTGCTAGCGCTGAGCGAATCGCTGCACCACGAGCTCGAGGTCACCTCCGAGAAGGTCAAAGTGTCCGTGCTGTGTCCGGAGCTGATCAAGACCGGCATCGGAACCTCCGAGAGAAACCGGCCGACCGAGTATTCGAAGCCTGGCGACATCATCGAGTCTGACGCTCGGCAGCTCGTTCTCGACAGCATCAACGAGGGCATGCAAACCGGGATCGATCCGTCGGTGATGGCCGATCGGGTCATCGCGGCGATTCGCTCCGAGACGTTCTACATTCTGTCGGAGGACGGCTGGCGCGAGACTGCGCATCAGCGCATGGAAGACATCCGGACCGGGCAGAACCCCGTCCTCGCACCGCCCGTCTGACATTGAGGAGCTGGATGAGATGATTCGACATAGATGGACGCTGGTACTCACTCTGGGCTTGCTCGCGGCTACCGCTGCCGTTGCGCAGGAAGCGGCGCCGCCGACCGAAGCCAAGCCGACCGACGAGATCATCGTCGAAATTTCAGGCCTACAGAACGACCAAGGCCAGATCGGTTGCCGGATCTTCTCGAAGGAGGACGGCTTCCCCGATAAGAAAGGCAAAGCCGACGAGCAGCTTTACAGCAAGCCCAAGTCGAAGAAGGGCGGCTGTACGTTCAAAGGCTACAAGCCGGGCACGTACGCGATCTCGGTCATGCACGATCTCGACACCAGCGGTGACCTCAACACCTCGTTCGTTGGAAGGCCGAAAGAACCCTGGGGCGTGTCCAACGATGCGCCTGCACATCGTTTCGGTCCGCCCGAATTCAAAGAGTGTACGTTCAAGTACGAGGGCGGGAAGAAGGTCATCAAGATCAAGCTTCAGATGTAGCCAGCTGCGTGGCCGACGATGGCTAGCTCGCTTCTTCTTGGATGAGCGCGGCAGCCCGTTCGCCGATCATCATGCTGGGCGCGTTGGTATTGCTGCCCGTGATCTCGGGCATGATCGACGCATCGACGACTCGGATCCGTCCGATTCCGCGCACACGTAGGCGCGGGTCGACGACCGCCATCTCGTCGACGCCCATCTTGCAAGTGCCAACCGGGTGGTAGACCGTTCCGGCGCGAAGCCGGATCTCTTCGCTGAGCTCGGCGTCACTGCTCCGATCGGCACCGGGCGCGAGCTCTTCTCCGAGGTGCTCGGCCATCTCTGGATGACTGCAGATCTCGCGACACTTGCGAATCGCGTCGATGAGGAACTGCAAGTCCTCGGGCTCTTTCAGATACGCGGGGTCGATATGCGGCGCGTCTCCGGCATCGGCGGATTGAAGCAGCACCTCACCTCGGCTCTTCGGGTAGAGGAGCGTTGGCAGCACCGAAAGACAGTGTCCGGGGTCGACGTAGGCGCGCTCGGGGCCGTCCTGATTCGGATCGGGGTAACCCCAAGGCAGCGTATGGAGCTGAAGATCGGGAATCCGCGCCTCCGGGCGGCTCTTGACGAACGCGCAGGCCTCGAACACCGTCCGGCCGAACCAATTGTCCCCGAACATGTACTCCTTGAGCATGCCGCCGAGGAAGTGCGCTGCGGTTCCGCGGTGAAGGCTGGTCGGAGCCCGAAACACCAGCGGCACCAAGAGATGGTCGTGAAGGTTCTTGCCGACGCCTGGCAGGTCGAGCTTCAGCTCGATGCCGTGCTCGCGCAGATGTTCGGCCGGGCCCACCCCAGAGAGCATGAGTATGTGCGGCGAGCCGATCGCCCCGGCGGACAAGATTACCTCGCGTTTCGCCTGGGCGACGACCCGCTTCCCCGACTGCTCGTACTCGACGCCGGTCGCGCGGCCGTTCTCGATGACGACGCGTTGAACCAAAGCACGCATCTCGAGACTGAAGTTCGGCTTCGAGAGACTCGGTTGAACGTAGGCTTCTCCGGTTCCGCTGCGCAGGCCGTCGCGACAAGACATGTGCATCATGCTCGCGCAGTGTTGGTTCCCCGCGTTGAAGTCATCGAGAATCGGAACGTCGCAAACGGCCGAGACGGCCTTCATGAAGGCCACGGACACCGGGCTGAGCTCATCTTCGGGGTGGCGGCTCACGCGAATCGGGCCGCCGGCGCCGTGATACTCGGTCTCGCCGTCCTCGTGGTCCTCGAGCCTCTTGTAGAACGGAAGCACATCCTGGAAGCTCCAGCCCTCGCAGCCGCCAGCCGCCCAGTCGTCGTAGTTCTGTATGTTCCCGCGGAGGTAGATCATCCCGTTCACAGAGCTCGAGCCGCCAACGACTTTGCCCCGGGTGAAGGTGATGCGGCGGTTGTTGAGATTCGCCTGCGGAGCCGTGCTGAAGCCCCAGTCGAGCTTCTTCTTGAGCTGCTTGACCTGCTGCACGAGGCTGATCATTCCTGGCTTGCGAACCAGCGTCGTTCGGTCGCTTCCACCCGCTTCGAGGAGAAGAACCGTCGTGTTCGGGTCCTCGGCGAGACGCGCTGCGACAATCGCCCCCGCAGAACCTGCTCCAATCACGATGTAGTCGAACTCGGCCACGGCTCCTTCCGGGACTGCAACATGCTTCACTACGCCGCGCTGCTACTTCTCGAGCAGGACGAGCCAATAGGAAGAGTCGTCCTTGGTCCCCGAGCCCGGCGTCACCATCTTGGATGACCAACCGTCTTTGAGAAGCTGCGGCAAGGCATGCTGGTCATCTTTGCTGGAGGTGAACTCGCCCTCGTCGGGATCGCCGCCGAGCACCCAGGACTCACCGTTGTCTGAAACCACTACGAAGCGCTGTGCCATGCCGGCTGCATATGCGACCCCGTCCGCGCCCGCAAGCGAGTTCCACCAGCCGCCCGGTCGACAAGCGCGGCTTCCGGAGCTGACGCGTGCGCCTCAAGGAGTCGATCGCCCTATCAGTAGCTCCTCCTAGCGCGACAAGCCCGTGCCGCGCTTTGCGCCCGGTCGTCCGGGCCCTAGAGAACCTAGCGATGACCTTGAAAGTAATCGAATGGAGCACAGGGAACGTCGGGCGCTACGCCCTGCGGTCCATCATCGGGCACCCGGGCCTCGAGCTCGTCGGGCTCTTCGTCAGCAGTGAGGCGAAAGAGGGAAAGGACGCGGGCGAGCTCTGCGGCCTCGACCCCGTAGGCGTCATGGCCACCCGCAATGTCGACGCCCTGCTCGCGCTCGACGCCGATTGCGTTTGCTACACGGCCGACGGGGGGATGCGCCCTGGCGACGCCGTCACGGACATGGCGAAGATTCTTGCATCGGGAAAGAACGTCGTCTCTTGCTCGATGGTCGGCCTCGTCCATCCGACCACGCTCAACGCGATGTTCACGAAGCAGCTCAGCGACGCCTGCGAAGCCGGCGGTACCTCGTTTCTCACCTCGGGAATCGACCCCGGCTTCGCGAATGACACGCTCCCCTTGGTGCTCTCCGGCTTGTCGGAGTCCTGGAGCCAGATCCGCTGCCAAGAGATCATCAACTACGCCACCTACAACCAGCCCGAGACCATCGTCGAGATCATGGGCTTCGGGAAGCCGCTCGATCACACCCCCGTGCTCCTGATGCCCGGCATGCTCGGCTTCGCCTGGGGCGGAACCCTCAGGCTGCTCGCCGAAGGCCTCGGCGTCGAGATCGAAGAGATTCGCGAAGTTCACGAGCGCCTCCCCGCTGAGAAGCCCATGCAGCTCGGCCCGTACACCATCGAAGTGGGCACCACCGCCGCACTCCGCTTCGAGATTCAAGGCATCGTCGACGGCAGACCCGCCCTCATCGTCGAGCACGTCACGCGCCTCGACGACGACCTCGCGCCCGACTGGCCGAAGAGCAACGGCTCGTATCGAGTGCTCATCGAAGGCGTCCCGAGCATGCAGCTCGAATACGAGTTCCAAGACGAGCACGGCGACCACGCAGTCGGCGGCGTGCTGCTCACCGCAACCCGCCTCGTCAACGCCATCCCCTCGGTCTGCGCCGCCGCCCCCGGCCTCCTCTCCGCCCTCGATCTCCCGCTGATCACAGGCAAAGGTCTCTACAAGCCAACGGCCTGAGCGGCGTCCTCGCCCGCCGAAACCTGCGCCCATAGTGAGCAAGCGGCACTCTCGGGTACTAGAGTGCGCCTACGAGCCCGAGGAAAGAATCGTGGTCACTCCGCGATGTCGGTGGCGTCGTGACGGCGGATCACCACGCCGCCGAAGTCCCGCTATCTCGCGAGGCGGGTGAACGAACCTCGCGAAGTGATCCGCGCTCTCTTGCAACCCCTCTATCTACTGAGGTGCACGTCCGCTCTGGGTGCTTGGGCTTAGTCCTAAGGGTGAGGTGGTGATTTCGATGCGGATGATGTTTCTTATGTTGGCGCTGGCCTGCGTCCTACCGGAAGCCACATCTCCACGCCGTGGGCGCGGACTACCAGATCCCAGGCCACTTGCTCTCGCTGGTCGACGAGGAAGTGACGCTCACCGTCGGACTCGGCGGGGACCAGATCGGGTACTTCGTTCCGGTTTCGGACCACCGACTCAAATGCCTCAACGAGGCGCTGTTGTTCGCGCAGGGGGCGACGTGCGAGGACCTCTACGCGCGAGGCGTCATCGAGGGTGAGGATTGGATCAGCGGTGAAGTCTGTCAGCGAATCACCGAAGACGAATCGGCGCTCGAGGAATTCGGGGACGACGCCGATGCGGTAGTCGAGCTCTGCCGCTACGGACAAGCGCTTGGGCGTGAGCTTGGCGAGCCGGACGGCCACTACGAAGAAACCAACGCCGCGGG
>Ga0316189_10001696_pt1 | contig 21850 bp, 17 predicted proteins | sample LowCovwburrow_MG_FD_204930 | JGI IMG/M metagenome (GOLD analysis project Ga0316189, IMG submission 204930) | Coastal sediment microbial communities from Maine, United States - Lowes Cove worm burrow | ecosystem: Environmental > Aquatic > Marine > Coastal > Sediment | place: USA: Maine... | reverse complement strand
CCAAAATTAAAGCCTTTAGAGCACAGTTTAGAGGTGTAAAAAATATAGAATTTTTTCTTTTTAGGTTAACTAGGATTTTTGCTTAAACACAACAATTGTTCTTGACCCGTGGTAACGCCCAATAGAGAATTGTTTAAAAACAAAAAATCCTAATCAAATAAATGATTAGGATTTTGTTGGCCCAATAGGTCTCGAACCTATACTCTTTTGCACCAAAAACAAACGTGTTACCAATTACACCATAGGCCATTCTGGTATTGAGGATGCAAATTTAAAACAAAATTTTCTTTGCACAAGCATTTTTTAAAAAATAATTAGAGATACTCATCGTTTAGTTAAAAAACAATTAGATTTTTATGCTTAATAGAAATAGTATCATTGTTTTATGTTAAGACAAACTAAATAGTTATGTCTCGTTTCATATTTATTATTAAATTCGCCCAACCAAACAAACATAGATTTTATGGCACATTTAAACTTTAAAAAATGGAATACGGTTTTAGGATGGTTCTCTTTTTTAATTGCATTTATTACATATAGTTTAACAGTAGAACCTACAGTAAGTTTTTGGGATGCTGGCGAATACATTTTAACCTCAGCAAAATTGCAAGTTGGGCATCCACCAGGCGCTCCTTTGTTTCAAATGATGGGAGCTTTCTTTTCTATGTTTGCTTTAGAGCCTTCTCAAGTTGGTTGGATGATGAATATGATGAGTGCCGTTGCCAGCGCATTTACCATTTTGTTTATGTTTTGGACGATTACGTTACTATTAAAAAAGATAGTTGGTAACAATAAAGATTTAGACCCACAACAAGCTATGGCTATTTTAGGTAGTGGTTTGGTGGGTAGTTTAGCGTTTACGTTTACCGATTCATTTTGGTTTAATGCTGTTGAAACCGAGGTTTATGCCATGGCAACTTTAATAATGTCGGCGTTATTCTGGTTGGGGTTGCGTTGGGAACAAGACATGGATAAACCACGCGGAAACCGTTGGCTTATATTAATTGCCTTTATTATTGGGCTTTCCTTTGGGGTTCATTTTATGGGCTTATTAACCATTCCTGCTATCGGGCTTATTTATTATTTTAAAAATTATAAAACGGTTACTGTTAAAAACTTCATTATTGCTAATGTGGTTTCTGTTGGTGTTTTATTGTTTGTTTTTAAACTATTAGCCCCTAATATTCTTAAAATATTTAGTGTTTTCGAAATCTTTTTTGTGAATACTATTGGACTTCCTTTTAATTCAGGTTCTATTATTGCCGGTTTATTATTAGTTGCCATTATTTTTTACGCTTTAAAGTACACGCGACAAAAACAATATACCCATTTAAATACGGGCATCCTTTGTTTAACCTTTGTTATAATAGGGTTTTCAACGTGGTTAATGTTACCCATTCGCGCTAATGCCAATGTAGTAATTAACGAAAACAACCCGTCGAGTGCCAGAGAATTACTGGCGTATTACAATTTAGAGCAATATCCAGAAACGCACTTGTTTTATGGGCCATTGTTTACAGACCAATACGCATATCTTGATGAAAATAATCCGTATGTAGACGATAAACCTAAATACGAAAAAGATAAAGAAAAAGGGGAATACGTTATTGTAAACGATTACAAAAACGCCAAGCAAAACTACAATTCTGAGCACGCTTCTATTCTACCTAGAATGTGGAGCGCAGAACATGCCGAAAATTATATGATGTTTTCTGGGTTTTTAGATTTTAAACTAAAATCTGATTACCAAATGGAAAACAAACTCCGAAAAGCGGTATCCGATTTTAAAAATGATGTCGCCCGAGGTAATGTGGACTACGAAGATTACAACAACTTTTTAAAACGATTTAAAAGTTATATTGATGTTGAAAAACCATCATTAGCATCAAACATTCTTTATATGCTTGAATACCAACTCGGGTATATGTATTGGCGTTATTTTATGTGGAATTTTACAGGGCGACAAGACGATATTCAAGGGCGTTACGATAATCATGGTAATTGGATAAGTGGGGTAAAACCTATTGACGAATGGCATTTAGGCTATTCTCAAGACAATTTGCCAAGCGATGTAAAAAATAATAAGGCACGAAATACGTACTATTTTTTACCTTTAATTTTAGGACTTATTGGTATGTTTTTCTTGTTTAATAAAGACAAAAAAACATTTTGGGTGATGCTCGTATTTTTCCTGTTTACAGGATTAGCCATTCAATTTTACACCAATGTACGTCCGTTTGAACCTCGTGAGCGCGATTACTCTGTAGTAGGGTCGTATTACGTGTTTGCACTATGGATTGGTTTTGGGGTTTATGCTATTTACGATGCGTTTAAAAAACACCTAACTTCTAAGCTTGCTGTTCCTGCAATAACTATAGCTTGTTTAATTTTAGTTCCTGGGGTTTTAGCCGCAAACAATTGGGACGACCATGACCGCTCTGATAAATATTCTGCAAGAGCTAATGCCAAAATGTACTTAGATTCTTGTGCAGAAAATGCTATTCTATTTACCATTGGTGATAATGATACATTTCCTCTTTGGTATGCTCAAGAAATTGAAGGTTATAGAACCGATGTGCGTGTAGTAAACACCAGTTTATTTCAAACCGATTGGTATATCGACCAAATGAAACGTAAAGCTTACGAAAGCGACCCTATTCCATCGCAATTAACACATGATGATTACAAATATGGTACTAATGATTATGTAATGAAAAGAACTTATTATATAGATCCTTCTACTGAAAAACCTATTCGCATTTTAAATACAGATACGCTACAAATTAAAGCCCTTTTAAATTTTATCAGTAGTGATAATCCAAAAACCAAATTCAGCCATGTGTTGCTACAACAAGGAGAAGACCCTAACGACTATCCTAGTCAATTAAGAAACTCTAATTATTTTCCTGTTGATTACATTAGGATTCCTGTTAATAAAGAAAATGTTTTAAAGTACGGCATTGTTAAACCAAAAGATGCTGATAAAATTGTACCGCATATAGATATTAATATTAAAGGAGATGCTATTTATAAAAATCGTCTTTTAATGCTCGATATTGTTGCTAATAACGACTGGAAACGTCCTATTTATTTCACTGGTGGTGCTTTTGCAGAAGACGATTATATTTGGATGAAAGATTACCTTCAACTTGATGGTATGTGCTATAAATTAGTCCCTATTAAAACCCTTGTTGATAGAGCAAACCCTTTCGATATGGGTAGGGTTGATAGTGATTTAATGTACGAAAAAGTTAAAACATGGGATTGGGGGAATAGTGGCAGTCCAGATATTTATCATGATGTTGAAACACGCAAAAACTCCATTACTTACAGAGGGAATCTAGCACGTTTAATAGAGCAACTTATTAATGAAGGTAAACGAGATAAAGCTGAAGAAATAGCAGATATCGCCATGACTAACATGCCTGTTGAATATTTTGGTTTTTACACCCTTTTAGAGCCTTACATTAGTGCCTATTACGAAGTAAGCAATAAAGAAAAAGCACAACAATTATTTAAAGCAGTGGCTAATAAGTATCAAGAAAACCTAACTTATTATAGTGGTTTAAAAGTTGAAAATCAAGAGCGTTTGTTTGAAGAGATTTACACCGATATACAACGCTATAAAGGTCTTGTTGATGTTTTAGTTGAACACGATATTGAATTTGCTGAAACCGAAGGTGATATTTTTAATAACTATTTAAAACTGTTTAGGCATTTTTATGGCGATGATGAACTTGAAGAAGAGAAACAGCGCACAGATATAGATATTCCAGATAGTAGTAGTTTGCAGATAGATACTGCTAATTAATTCGGATTAAGGCATGACTTTAGCGCCTATAAAAACACCTGCCTTAGTTAAAAGAATGTTTCCAAATTATATATGGGACATCCCAACAACAGGCAAAACCATCTACCTTACTTTTGATGATGGTCCAACACCAGAAATTACAAATTGGACTTTGGGAATTTTAAAACAACACAACGCCAAAGCCACTTTTTTTTGCATTGGTAATAATATTGAAAAGCATTCAGATATTTTTCAGAATATTATAAATGAAGGCCATGCTATTGGTAATCATACACATAATCATATAAAAGGTTGGAAAACCAAAACCAAAGATTATTTAAAGAATATTTCTGAAACTCAGAGCCTGATAAATTCAAAATTCGTTAATCCTCAATCTCCAATCTCCAGTCTTTTCCGTCCGCCTTACGGACAAATAAAACCAAAACAAGGTAAACAACTTATTGCGTTAGGTTATAAAATAATAATGTGGGATGTGTTGTCTTTCGATTGGGACGCAACTATTTCTCCAGAAACTTGCTTAAATAATGTGGTTTCTAATACTACTAACGGAAGTATCATTGTATTTCACGACAGTATAAAAGCTTCAAAAAATATGCAATATGCTTTACCCAAAGTTTTAGAGCACTTTAGTAAAAAAGGATATAGTTTTAAAAGTTTAGAAGTTTAAACGTATTGTTGAATAATACCAATAAGTGTATTAGCATCTTGCTCGCCGCTTTGGCGCCATTTCATTTCGCCATCTTTATAAATAATTAATGTTGGTAAGCCTTTTACACGCAGAGCTTCAGCAAGTTCTTCGTTTTTTTCAACATCAATTTTAATTACTTTAGCCTTGTCGCCTAATGCAGCAGCAACATCTCGAAGTACAGGATGCATGGCTGTAGATTGTTCGTTCCATTCTGTAAAAAAGTCTAACAGAACTGGAATTTCAACATCGATAAGTTCCCCAAATTTTGACATATCTTTAAGTTTTAAGTCAACTTATACTTTAACAAACCTACAATTTTTTTTCGGTTTGAAAACCAATGCTTTAAATTGTTTGGTGGTTTACAATATTATAAATATAAACAAATTAGCCGTAATCGCAATAAGAGTAGTTGTTTAAGCCTCTTTTATATCAATTTTAGTATAAAATGTAGTGTAAAAGCCAATGTTATTTTAAAATCTAAAAACGCTGTGATTAAATTGCATAGCATCGTTACGAAATTTATGAACAAGGCATTTAGATTTTAAAAGAACGAGTCGACATGCGACATTTTATACTTAAACTGGTATGACTCCCTTTTTAAGCTCAATAACTGTTATTTCTGGCCAAATACCTACACGCCCCGGAAAAGCCAAATACCCAAAGCCTCTATTTACATTTATATATTGCCCCATTTCTTTATAAATTCCTGCCCAATATTTATAGCGCCATTTTACGGGACTCCATTTAAACCAACCAGGAATTTCTATACCAAATTGCATACCGTGGGTATGCCCACTTAATGTTAAATGATAATGATAATCGTCTTTAATAACTTCGTTTTCCCAGTGTGATGGGTCGTGACTCATTAATATTTTAAAATCATCTTTTTTAATATTAGCTGCTGCTCGCTTTAAATCGCCTGCTTTTTTAAATCCACCAGCACCCCAGTTTTCAACACCAACTAAAGCAATGCGCTCTCCATTTTTTTCAAGATATCGGCTTTCATTTAGTAATACATCAAACCCAATGTCTTTTTGGAGTGTTTTCAAATCTTCAAGATTTTGGTGTTTGGCTTCATCTGAATCCCAATGCACATAATCACCATAGTCATGGTTTCCTAATATCGAATACATGCCATCTTTCGCTTTTAATTTATTAAACACATTAACATAAGGAACTAACTCGTCTTTTTTATTATTTACCATATCTCCTGTAAACAATATCGCATCACTTTCTTGTTCGTTTATTAAATCTACGGCATATTTAACTTTTTCCATATTATCAAAACTCCCAGAATGAATATCACTTATTTGGGTGAGTTTATAGCCATCAAACGCTTTGGGTAAATCTTCAAAATGCAAGGTGTATTTTAAAACTTTATAATTGTATTTTCCTTTGTAAATACCATAAATTATAGAAGCCAAAGGAATAGCAGCTAAACCTAGAGCTACTTTGCTAATAAACGCACGCCTAGACGCAAAGTAATTTCCTTTTGCTGTGTTGCCTTCGGTAAAATAGCGGTAAATGGCTTGTGGAACTCTAAATATATCTTCGGCAAACATACCAACCAAAAGAATCATTTTAGGAACCAAAATGGCAATAAAAAACCCAAACGCATAGGCATGTGCATGGGTAAAACCATCACGTCTATTAAAGCCATAATAATGAAACACAAAATTGCCAATAACCAAGACTGTTATTAGCCAATATAATATTTGAAGCCCGTTGTTTTTTGTAACGGTTTTAAATGCCTGAAACGCATAAAAATCTATGATTATGAAAACAACTAGAAAAATAATCCAACGCAGCATAGTCCTTATTTTAAATATCTAAACAAATATAGTCGTAAAAAAATGATGAAATTTCGACAAGATGTTAATTTTCTATGAGCTAAGCGCTTTTCTAATTTCAGAAATCTTTTCTAGGTCTGAAAATGTTAAGATACGTTCATCAAAGAACCGATTACTATGCATCGAAATTTTAGGCGTTTCAATAACACGATTTACCGTTGAAGCAGAACAATGAATTTCTTTAAAACCTGCTTCTTTAAATAAGACAGCATTTTCTGCATTAATGCCACTTCCTGGAAGAATCACAATGTTATTATTAGCTTTTTCTTTTAGTTTTTTTAATAAATTTATGCCTTTTTCAGCAGTAGTTTCTTGTCCAGAAGTAAGCACGCTATTAACACCCAAATCTACCAGTTGCTGTATGGCTTCAAGGGGGTTTTTAATCCAATCGAAAGCACGATGAAACGTAAACGGTAATGGTTTTGAAAGTTCTATTAAGGCTTTTGTTCTTTCAATATCAATCGTGTTATTCTTATTTAAAATTCCAGAAACAATACCACGACAACCTAATGTTTTACATTGTAAAATATCGGTTTTCATAATCTCAAACTCATCATCAGAATAATTAAAATTACCACTTCTAGGGCGTATTAAAACAAACACAGGGATTTTAAGGGTTTTTGTTACTTTTTTAATTAACCCAAAACTAGGTGTTATACCACCAACAGCTAATTCTGAACATAACTCAATACGGTTTGCTCCAGCTTTTTCAGCATGAATTGCAGAGCGAAACGAATTGGCGCAAATTTCTAGTAGCATTTTAGTATATTAGAAGTCTAAATTAAGTGTAATTTAGTAAATGTTTTTTTACTAAATAAGATTTCCGCATTATTCATTGTTTAATATTTTTACAATAAATCTAAAGATTTCGCGGAAATGAAAAAATCATAGAACTTAGATGAAAAGAAGAAACTTTATTAAAAATGCATCTTTAACTGGCGTTGGTGTTGCTGTTGGAAGCTCCATTTTAGGTTGTGCCGAAAACAAAAAAGAAAAAACCAAAGCCAATACAGTTAATACAAAAGCATCGTTACCGTTAGTGATCGCCACTTGGAATGTGCCAAAAGCCACAGCAAAAGCATGGGAAGTTTTACAAAATAATGGTTCTGTTTTAGATGCTTTAGAGCAGGGTGTTATGGTTGAAGAAGCCGATGAAAAAAACCAGTCTGTTGGGAAAGGAGGTAGACCCGATCGTGATGGAAACGTAACGCTTGATGCCTGCATTATGAATAAAGAAGGAGATTGTGGCTCTGTGGTTTATATGCAAAATATTACGCATGCTATTTCTGTGGCAAGAAAAGTAATGGAAGACACACCTCATGTGATGCTTGCAGGAAAAGGCGCAGAACAATTTGCGGTTGAAAGTGGTATGAAACGCGAAAACTTATTAACTGATGCCTCAAAAAAAGAATGGGAAGCATGGCTTATTGAAAAGGAATATAAACCCATTATAAATATTGAAAACCATGACACCATTGGTATGCTTGCCATAGATAAAAATGGTGATATTTCTGGTGCGTGTACTACTAGTGGACTCGCTTATAAAATGGCTGGACGCGTGGGAGATTCTCCAATAATTGGCTCTGGTTTATTTGTAGACAACGAAGTAGGAGGGGCTGTAGCTACGGGCTTAGGCGAAGAAGTTGTTAAAACCGTTGGCAGTTTTTTAGTAGTAGAGTTAATGCGTCAAGGTAAATCGCCACAAGACGCTTGCGAAGAGGCTATTAGTAGAATAGTAAAGAAACCAAATAGTGATTATAAAAACTTTCAGGTAGGGTATATTGCCGTTAATAAACAAGGGGAAACGGGATCGTATTCCATTCACGAATGGTTTAGTATGACGAAGTTTCAAGATGGCAAAAACGAAAATTATCAATCTGATTATTATTTAAAGAATAATCAGTAAATCTCTTATTTATTTGAAATTAAACTACAACTTTTCGTAGTTTTGATTTTCTATCAAAACAAACAAAATGTCCGATCAAAAACGCCTTTTCCTAGTAGATGCTTACGCACTTATATTTCGTGGTTATTATGCCTTTATAAAAAATCCAAGAATTAATTCTAAAGGTGAAGACACCTCGGCTATCATGGGCTTTATGAATTCCCTTTTAGATGTTATTAAACGCGAACGACCAGACCATTTGGCCGTTTGTTTTGATAAAGGAGGTAGTGCAGATAGAGTCGAAATGTTTGAAGCTTATAAAGCCAATCGCGACGAAACTCCAGAGGGCATTAAAACGGCTATACCTTATATTATGGAAATCCTTAAAGCCATGCATATTCCTATAATGGTTAAAGAAGGTTTTGAAGCTGACGATGTTATAGGTACCTTATCGCGTCAAGCCGAAAAAGAAGGCTATAAAACCTATATGGTAACGCCCGACAAAGATTTTGCGCAGCTAGTTACCGAAAACACTTTTATGTACAGACCCGTTTTTGGCGGTGGATACGAAACTTGGGGCATTCCTGAAGTACAGAAAAAATTTGAAGTGACAGACCCTCTACAAGTCATAGATTTTTTAGGAATGATGGGTGATTCCAGTGATAATATCCCAGGCTTACCTGGCGTAGGCGAAAAAACGGCTAAAAAGTTTTTAGCCCAATATGGCTCTATGGAAAACCTTTTAGCAAACACCCATGAGCTAAAAGGTAAAATGAAAGAAAAAGTTGAAGCCGCTAAAGATTTAGGTATGCTTTCTAAAAAATTAGCAACCATTATGTTGGATGTTCCTGTGACTTTTAATGCGAAAGATTTTGAATTGGATCATCCTGATGTTGAAAAGGTGAAAACAATCTTTCAGGAATTAGAATTTAGAAGACTGACGGATAATTTCTTAAAAACATTTTCTTCTGAAACTGAAGCCACTCAAAATTTAACCGAAAAAACTTCAGGAAAAACAGAAACAAAAGCAACGCCTAAAGAACAGGCTTCTGCTGGTGCAGGTCAATTTTCATTATTCGGTGCAGACCCATCAAGTGAAACCGAAACAGTTTCAGAACACACTAGAAAAACTGCCGAAGTCACTTCGCATTTTTATCAAAGCGTAGCTTCTGGAGTAGCAACAAAACTCTTCATTAAAAACTTAATGAATCAAACTGCGGTTTGTTTTGACACCGAAACTACAGGTCTAAACCCTATAACTGCCGAATTGGTTGGTATTGCTTTTTCTTGGGAAGTTGGTAAAGGATTTTATATACCATTTCCAGAAGATAAAGATGAAGCCCAAAAACTTATTGAGCAATTACGACCGTTTTTTGAAACTGAAACCATTCAGAAAATTGGTCAGAATTTAAAACATGACATTAAAGTTTTAGCTAAATATAATGTTGATGTTAAAGGGCCGTTGTTTGATACCATGCTAGCGCATTACCTAATTAATCCAGATATGCGCCACAATATGGATGTGCTAGCCGAAACCTATTTGAATTATACCCCAATTTCTATAACCGAGCTCATTGGAAAAAAAGGCAAAAATCAATTGTCGATGCGTGATGTTCCTTTAGAAAAGCAAACGGAATATGCCGTTGAAGATGCTGATATTACGTTGCAATTAAAAGAACATTTCGAAAAAGAATTAGGCGAAGCCAACACACAAAAACTATTTAATGAGATTGAAATTCCGTTGCTTCGAGTATTAGCAGCCATGGAATTAGAAGGCATCAATTTAGATAAAGACTTTTTAAACTCATTAGCAGAACAATTAAATAGTGATATTATTGATCTTGAAAAAGCCATTTATGAAGCAGCTGGCGAAGAATTTAATATTGCTTCTCCCAAGCAATTAGGCATTATTTTATTTGAAAAACTAAAATTAGTTGATAAACCAAAAAAAACCAAAACAGGGCAATATGCAACTGGAGAAGAGATCCTTTCTTATTTAGCAAAAGATCATGAAATAATTCAGCAGATATTAGATTTTAGAGGCTTATCGAAATTAAAAAGCACTTATGTAGATGCTTTACCAACTCAAGTTGAAGAAACCACAGGACGCGTGCATACAGATTATATGCAAACTGTTGCAGCCACAGGGCGATTAAGTAGTAACAATCCTAATTTACAAAATATTCCTATAAGAACAGAACGTGGTCGTCAAGTACGAAAAGCATTCATTCCACGAAGTGAAGATTACACGCTTTTAGCAGCCGATTATTCCCAAATAGAATTACGTATTATTGCAGCTTTAAGCAAAGAAGAAACCATGATTGAAGCTTTTAAAAACGGTGAAGATATTCACGCCTCAACAGCTTCTAAAGTATTTAATGTGCCTTTAGATGAAGTCACTCGCGAACAACGAAGCAATGCAAAAACCGTGAATTTCGGAATTATTTATGGGGTTTCAGCTTTTGGATTAAGCAATCAAACCGATTTATCGCGTTCGGAATCAAAAGAGCTTATCGACACGTATTATACAACCTATCCAAAACTGCGCGCTTACATGAGTGAACAAGTTGATTTTGCAAGAGATAACGGTTATGTACAAACCGTTTTAGGGCGTCGTCGCTATCTAAAAGATATCAACTCTCGAAATGCCGTGGTTCGTGGTGCCGCAGAGCGTAATGCAGTAAATGCCCCCATTCAAGGTAGTGCTGCTGATATTATTAAAATTGCCATGATTAATATTTACGACAAACTTCAGGCAGGAGAATTTAAAACAAAAATGCTTTTACAGGTGCATGATGAATTGGTTTTTGATGTGTATAAGCCAGAGCTAGAAACCATCAAAACTCTAGTAAAAACAGAAATGGAAAATGCTTATAAAATTGAAGTGCCTTTAGATGTCGATTTAGGTATTGGCGATAATTGGTTGGAGGCGCATTAGAAATTAAAAAACACACCTAAAGTCCTCTCATGGGGACATATAAAATCGGAAATTATAAACTAGAAGTACCACTTGATGTTGATTTGGATATTGGCAATAATTAGTTGGAGGCACATTAAATAACTTAAATGTTAAAGTTAGTAAGCCTCTAAAATATATAACGACTTCTTAATGTATAATTAAGAGCGTTGCTATGTATTTAAAAAGACTGATTGTTACTTTACTAATATCAAATGTTTACATAACCAATGCTCAAACTTGCTGTTCGGGAGGTGTTCCATTATCAAATAATTTAGGGTTATCACAAGAAGATAAAGGGACTATTCAATTAGGTTTAAATTATGACTATAATAATTTAAACACATTAAACTCTGGTAGTGAAACTTTAAACGATAATTCCAGATTACGAATTACACATGCTATCTTATTAAATGCTAGTTATGCTATTACTAATAACTTTTCCGTAGAGGGTTTATTTACTTGGGTAAATCAGCGTCGAAAAATTTCACAATTTGGAAATGAAAATCTAGACCAATCTTCAGGGATAGGTGATGGTGTGCTTTTATTGAAATACAGCTTTCCTGACGTAATTTCTACAAACAGTGATTTAACTTTAGGTTTGGGAACAAAAATACCTTTAGGCTCTTCTACAGAACTAGATTCTAGAGGCATTTTATTAATAAATGATTTACAACCTGGAAGTAATGCCTGGGATTTTATTTATTGGTTATCAGCTTCAAAACGTTTTAATTTTAGACCTTCGCTAAGTACTTCCATCCGATTTACCTACAGAAATACTGGGACAGACAATGATTATCTTGGAAACTCCACATATAAATATGGTAATGAATTTCAAGGGTTTTTGAGTTTTTCAGATCAATTCACTTTTCTTAAAACACTTACAAACCCTAGCATTTCTTTTAAGTATAGAAATACTTTAAAAGATCAAACAGGTGGAGGGAAATTAGATAATACAGGAGGGAATTGGGTGTTTATAATCCCTAATTTTTCAATAAATATTACGCCAAATATTGCTTTTTCCACAAAGGCAGAATTACCTATTTACAGTAATGTAGATGGTACGCAACTAACGCCAACTTACAGAATAACTTCTGGAATTCTATTCAAAATAAAACCCAAACCAGACGTATTAAACTTAAATTAAACGCTATGAAAAAAAATGTTTTTTACTTATTTGCATGCTCGCTACTGCTCATTTCTTGCAGTAGTAGCGACGTTAATGGTGACACGCCCCCTGATGGTACTAATAACCAATGGTTAATACCTATTTCCCAAGTTAAAGATGGAGGCCCTGGTAAAGATGGTATTCCGTCAATTGACAGCCCTAATTTTACAACTGCTACTAACGCAAGCTTTTTAAATGATAACGATCTTGTTGTTGGGGTTGTAAAAGATAATGAAGCAAAGGCTTATCCCCATATTGTTTTAGATTGGCATGAAGTGGTTAATGATGAAATAAATGGCACGTTTATTACTTTAAACTACTGCCCTTTAACAGGTACTGCTTTTGGATGGGAAAGTATGAGTGACGGAACAAGAACCACTTTTGGGGTATCTGGTTTGTTATACAACGCCAATTTAATACTCTATGATAGAAATACAGATAGTAATTGGTCTCAATTAAGACTTGAATGTGTTAATGGCTCACTAATTAACAATAAACCTACATTAATTAATGTTGTTGAAACCAATTGGAAAACATGGAAAATGCTTTATCCTAACACGCAAGTTTTAAATACACAAACAGGTTTTTCAAGAACTTATGGAACTTCTCCTTACGGCGATTACTCTATAAACAATAATCGATTTATTTTTAGACCAGAAATAACAAACGCTGCATTACCAAATAAAGAACGGGTTTATGCTATTATAGATGGAGACAATTCTAAAGTCTATCAATTTTCAGATTTTGAAAACGGTCAAATTATTAGAGATACTTTTAATGGCAAAAATTATTTAATTGCTGGCAATGAAGATTTAATCTATGGCTTTAGACTCTCTAGCGACCATGAAGATCTCACTTTCGAATACGATTTTAATGGTACAGAAGCATTCTTTAAAGATAATGAAGGAAATAAATGGAATATTTTTGGTAAAGCTATAGAAGGCCCAAGAACTGGAGAAACCCTTACAGGCGCAAAATCTGTTATGAGCTATTGGTTTGCTATTGCCGCATTTTATCCAAATCCAGAAATTTATTCTGCATTATAAAACATAAATATAATAAAGCTTGTCGATAATCTAATTAATTAGGTCTCGATGAGCTTTATCTATTACACATCAACGTCTTTTCTTCTTAGACTTAAACTTAGTCTTATTTTTCCTTTGGTTAAAAGGAATAGCATCATCAAACGTATGCTTCGTTTCGCCGTTAGGTTTATTTTTACGCCATTTATTGTTTTCTGGTAATAATACTTTTAACAAATCTTCACGCCCAAGCTTGTTTAAGGTGTTCTTAATCCAAGCCTTATTTTCATCTTTATACCAAAAGAAAAAACGATGTTGCTCGTCTTTTTCTTTACGTGTTTTTGGTGTATTTACTTTTTTGAGTGTATATGGATGATAACCACTGTAATAAATAACTGTAGCAACCGTCATAGGTGTTGGCGTAAAGCCTTGTACTTGCTCTAACTGGAAACCCATATCTTTAGTTTCGGCAGCAAGATTTGCCATATCTTCGGCTTCACAAGCTGGATGATTTGAAATAAAATAAGGGATCAATTGTAATTTTAAACCTTTACTAATATTGATTTTATCAAAACGTTCTTTAAACTTATGAAAATATTTAAACGATGGTTTTCTCATCAATTTTAAAACTGGGTCGCTGGTATGCTCTGGAGCTACTTTAAGCCTGCCTGAAACATGCTTCGTCATTACTTCTTCTGTATAATCGTCTAACTCCTTAGGGTTAGCATTTTTATTGAATTCTGGCACTAGCATATCATGACGAATACCACTACCTATAAATGATTTTTTTATTTTAGGGTGATTATCAACCGCTTGATATAACTCTGTTAACGGTTTATGCGACGTATCTAAATTGCTACAAATAACAGGCGAAATACACGAAGGTGCTACACACTTATCGCAGATAGATTGTATTTTCCCTTTCATTTTATACATATTAGCGCTTGGTCCACCAATATCGGACAAATACCCTTTAAAATCGGGCATATTTGCCACTGTATCAACCTCGCGTAAAACAGATTCCTTACTTCTTGACGCAATAAATTTACCTTGATGTGCAGAAATAGTACAAAAACTACAACCACCAAAACACCCACGATGTATATTAATGGAAAATTTAATCATTTCGTAAGCAGGAATTGGCCCGCGCTTATTGTATTTAGGATGTGGTAATCGTGTATAAGGTAACTCAAAAGAGGCATCGATTTCGTCTTCTGTCATCGTTGGATACGGCGGATTAATCATCAAAGTCTTATCACCTATTTTCTGAAAAACACGTCGCGCCGCTAATTTATTAGATTCTTGCTCTATTATTTTAAAATTGGAAGCAAAGGCTTTTTTATCCTTTAAACAGGTTTCATGCGATACAATTTCAATATCCTCCCAATTACTATTTTTTGGAATCTTTGCGTCTTTATCAACCAAGACCGCTGTTTGTTTTATAGTTGTAATGCTGCTAAAAGGCACGCCTTTTTGTAGTAAACGCACGACTTCACGTAAAGGTTGTTCACCCATGCCATAAACCAACATATCTGCTTTTGAGCTTTCTAAAATCGAAGGCATTAGTTTATCGCTCCAATAATCGTAATGCGTTACACGACGCAATGACGCTTCAATACCACCAATTAACACAGGTACATTTGGCCATTTTTCTTTTAAGATTTTAGAGTATACCGAAGTCGCATAATCTGGTCTAAAACCAATATCTCCATTTGGCGTGTAGGCATCTTTATCACGACGCTTTTTATTGGCGTTGTAATTACTAATCATAGGATCCATACAACCACCTGTTACTGCAAAAAATAATTTTGGAACACCCAACTTTACAAAATCTTGAAGATTATCATTCACATTAGGTTGCGGGACTATAGCAACACGCAAGCCATAACTTTCTAAAATGCGCCCTATTACAGCAGGCCCAAATGACGGATGATCCACATAAGCATCACCGCTAAACAGGATGACATCTAGTGCATCCCAGCCACGTATTTTAACCTCTTTGTTTGTGGTAGGTAACCAATCTGAAAGTTTTAACTCCTGCATAGTTTTGCAAAAATAGACAAAAAATGACTCTTAAAATTTTATAATTATAATGAACCTGATTAGGGACACTAACTAATTTAGAGTAATATGCGAAGGGATCGCTTTTAAAAAATTATTAAGAAAAGAATCTAAAATAAGCTTAAAAATAAAGGCATAAATAGGAGCGAAAATAAGTGTCCGCACTATTTGGTAATCAAATATATAATCGTAAATTTGCAAACTCTTTTTGAGAGAGGAATGTTTAATTAGAAAAAATTTAAAGTGTGGACACATTAAGCTACAAAACGATTTCAGCAAACAAAGCTACTGTAAATAAAGAGTGGGTTTTGGTTGATGCTGAAGGTCAGGCGCTTGGTCGTTTAGCTTCTAAAGTTGCAAAACTTTTAAGAGGTAAACACAAGCCAAACTTCACACCTCATGTAGATTGCGGAGATAATGTAATTATTATCAATGCAGAAAAAATCACGTTATCTGGTAACAAATGGAACGACAAAACGTACATTCGTCACACAGGATATCCAGGAGGTCAAAAAAGTTTAACTGCTACCGAATTGTACGGGAAAGACCCAGCAAGAGTAGTAGAAAAATCAGTTAAAGGAATGCTACCTAAAAATAAATTAGGTGCAGCGTTATTCCGTAACCTTAACGTTGTTGTTGGTACAGAGCACAAACATGCGGCTCAAAAACCAAAAACAATTAATCTAGAAGAATTTAAATAACATGGAAGTAATTCACAAAATTGGCCGTAGAAAGACGGCTGTTGCTCGTGCTTATGTTTCTCCAGGAAAAGGAAACATTACGATTAATAAAAAAGACTTAGCTAACTACTTTACAACAGCGACCTTACAGTACAAAGTAAAGCAACCTTTAGTTTTGACTAACAATGACAGCAACTTTGATATTACAGTTAATGTATATGGAGGTGGTATTACTGGACAAGCAGAAGCTGTTCGTTTAGCCCTTTCTCGCGTAATGTGTGAGATTGATGCTGAAAACAGATTAATCTTAAAACCAGAAGGCTTATTAACAAGAGACCCAAGAATGGTGGAGCGTAAAAAATTCGGACAGAAAAAAGCGCGTAAAAAATTCCAATTCTCGAAACGTTAATACTGTCCCGATAGCTATCGGGATTGGTTCAGGATCTGTTTATCAGATTCCTTTATCATTTTCAAAAGAAGTTGAAAAAATTTCAGCTTAAAAAATTAAAGTATTATTAAAAAAATCCTGAAACGAGTTCAGGATTGAAAAGTTTAGCATCTAAATAGTTAAGGCGATTGAACCTTTTAAATTTCAAGACCACTTAATTATTGCTAATTCAACAGAACGTAAACTATTATTACAACATGGCAGTAGAAGTAAAAGAATTACTTGAAGCAGGTGTACACTTCGGACACCTTACGCGTAAGTGGGATCCAAATATGGCACCTTACGTTTATATGGAGCGTAACGGCATCCATATTATAAACCTTTATAAAACAGCAGCTAAAATTGACGAAGCTGGAGCAGCACTTGCAAAAATTGCTAACTCTGGACGTAAAATTTTATTTGTTGCAACAAAAAAGCAAGCAAAAGACATCGTTGCTGAAAAAGCTGGCGAAATTAACATGCCTTACATCACAGAAAGATGGCCAGGTGGGATGTTAACTAACTTTGTTACTATTAGAAAAGCAGTTAAAAAGATGGCTTCTATTGATAGAATGAAGAAAGATGGCACGTTTTTAACCCTATCTAAAAAAGAACGTTTACAAGTTGACCGTTTAAGAGCGAAGTTAGAAAAAAACTTAGGTTCTATTAGCGATATGACACGTTTGCCAGGGGCGCTATTTGTTGTAGATATTAAGCGTGAGCACATCGCGATTAAAGAAGCTCAAAAATTAAACATTCCAATTTTTGCAATGGTTGATACCAACTCAGACCCACGTCAAGTGGATTATGTTATCCCAGCAAATGATGACGCTTCTAAATCGATAGATAAAATATTATCTCATGTTTCATCTGCAATCGCAGAAGGTTTAGCAGAACGTAAAGCTGAAAAAGAAGCAGCTACTGCTCCTAAAGAAGCTCCAAAAGCTGAAGTTGAAGCAAAGACTGAAGCAGTAGTTGAAAAAGCGGCTCCTAAAGCAAAAGCTAAAAAAGAAGTTGCTGTAGAAGTAACTCCAGAGGTCGTAGTAGAAAAAACTGCTCCTAAAGCTAAAGCTGCTCCAGCTAAAAAAGCGGTAGCCGAAGAAGAAGAATAAATAACATTAATATAAAGTATCAAGTCGTTTAGTTCTTTTCTTCACCGAAATAAATTAAACGACTTTTTTAAATTTTTAAAAGATATGGAAGCTATAAAAATAACAGCTGCTGAAGTAAATAAATTAAGACAAGCTACAGGTGCGGGAATGATGGACTGCAAAAAAGCATTAGTTGAAGCCGAAGGAAATTTCGATAAAGCTATTGAAGTGCTTCGTAAAAAAGGACAAAAAGTTGCAGCAAAAAGAGCTGACCGTGAGTCTAGCGAAGGTGCTGCGGTATCTAAAATAAATGCAGATAACACGGCTGGTGTTGCTATTGTATTAGGGTGCGAAACCGATTTTGTTGGTAAAAACGAAAACTTTTTAGCTTTAGCAAATCAGTTAGCAGATATTGCTATAAATTACGATTCTAAAGAAGCCTTTTTAGCTGCCGATTTTGATGGGATGACTGTTGCCGATAAATTAATAGAGCAAACTGGTGTAATTGGTGAAAAACTAGATATCAATGCTTTTGAAAAACTAGAAGCTGCCTATGTTGGGACTTACGTTCACATTAATAAAATAGCAGCTTTAGTAGGTTTAACTGCAAAAGTTGATAAGGCCGATGTTTTAGCTAAAGATGTAGCTATGCAAGTAGCATCAATGGGTGCAACAACACTGTCTTACAAAGATTTTGACCCTGCATTTATCGCCTCCGAAACTGAAGCAAGAATTGCAGTAATTGAAAAAGATAATATTGAATTAGGACGCTTAGGGAAAACACTTAAAAACGTACCTCAATATATTTCTATGGCTCAATTAACTCCAGAAGTTATAGCTAAAGCTGAAGAAGCTGCCAAAGCAGAATTAAAAGCCGAAGGGAAACCAGAACAAATCTGGGATAGAATTGTACCAGGTAAAATGGAACGTTTCATTTCTGATAACACAACACTTGATCAAGAACAATGTTTATTAGACCAGAATTTCATTAAAGATGAAAAGAAAAACGTTGCTGAATACGTTTCTGCTTATGGAGAAGTTGAAATCTCAGGTTTCAAACGTGTTACTTTAGGGTAAATTTTTGCAATACTGAAAACATTATTTTTAGTCTATAAAATAAAAACCACTACGCTTTTTAGCAGTAGTGGTTTTTTTATGGCAAATTCATAATTTATATAAATTCAAAAAATAAAAAAATTATGTAGCTTTGCTAAACTCTAGTTTCCGCGTAGTCGGAAATCTCACAAATCAAAATTAAAACGTGAAATATAAAAGAATACTCCTAAAATTATCAGGCGAAGCCTTAATGGGCGATCGTCAATATGGTATTGACCCAGAACGTTTAGCAGAATATGCTCAAGATATTAAAGCGATTACAGAAAAAGGCATTGAGGTTGCTATTGTAATTGGTGGCGGCAATATTTTTAGAGGTGTTGCAGGAGCCGTAAATGGCATGGATAGAGTTCAAGGCGATTATATGGGTATGCTAGCAACCGTAATAAACGGTTTGGCTTTACAAAACGCTTTAGAAGATGCAGAAGTAAAAACACGTTTGCAAACGGCTATAAAAATAAACGAAGTTGCTGAGCCTTATATAAGACGTAAGGCGATGAGCCATCTTAAAAAAGGACGTGTGGTTATTTTTGGTGGAGGTACAGGGAACCCTTATTTTACTACTGATTCTGCAGCGGTTTTAAGAGCTATTGAAATTGAAGCAGATGTTATTTTAAAAGGCACCCGTGTCGATGGGATTTATAATACAGATCCAGAAAAAGATACTTCGGCAATAAAGTTTGAACATATAACATTTGATGATGTATTAAGAAAAGGATTAAAAGTTATGGACACCACAGCTTTTACACTTAGTCAAGAAAATAAATTACCAATAATTGTTTTTGATATGAATACTAGAGGTAATTTAATGAAAGTTGTTTCTGGAGAAAAAATCGGAACAGAAGTCAATATTTAACTTTGGCGCAATTTTTGAAATTATTGATATAAAAAGTTTAAAACATGAACGAAGACGTACAGTTTATACTAGATACAACAAAAGAAGCTATGGAAAATGCTATAAAGCATTTAGAAAAGCAATTGATAAACATTAGAGCAGGTAAAGCAAGCCCATCTATGTTAGGTAGCGTTATGGTTGATTATTACGGCTCTCAAACACCATTAAGTCAAGTAGCTAATGTAAATACGCCAGACGGAAGAACCATAACGGTTCAACCTTGGGAAAAAAGTATGTTACAAGAAATTGAACGCGGTATTGCCTATGCTAACCTTGGGTTTAACCCTATGAATAACGGAGAAACCATTATTATCAATGTGCCACCGTTAACCGAAGAACGTAGGCGAGATTTAGCAAAACAAGCAAAATCTGAAACAGAAGACGCCAAAATAAGTATTAGAACAGCACGAAAAGATGCCATGAACGACGTTAAAAAAAATGACGATATTTCTGAGGATCTTAAAAAGAATGCTGAAATTGACATACAACAAATGACTGATAATTACGTTAAAAAGATTGATGATATCTTTGCTAATAAAGAAAAAGAAATCATGACAGTATAATTTAAAAAGCGACTAAAACGTCGCTTTTTTATATTATCAAATAAATTTTGAAATTTATCTGGGATAACCCTTGCTTTTCACGACGCGCATGTTAAAACATTGTATTATTTCTATCTTCTTTTTTATGTTTACAATGTTGATGCACTCACAAACGCTTTCAAATAATAATGTAGCGCATAAACAAGACTCAATTAAAAAAAAAGCTTTTGTTAAGCAACTCGGAAATGGGTTTTTACCAACGAAGTACTTTAATTTCGACTTAAGATATTTAATAAAGTTTAATCAATACGAGGGTCTCAGAACTGGTGTAGGAGGGGTAACTAATGAAACTTTTTCAGAAAACTTTAGAATTAACGGATATACCGTTTACGGCTTTAGAGACCATCGTTTTAAATATAGTCTTGGTACCAGTTTTAGATTAGCTAAAAAAACCAATACTTGGTTAAATGCTTCATATACTGATGATTTACAAGAAACCGGAAGCACAAAATTTTTAACTGATAAGCGCTTTTTTCAGTTTTTCGAACCACGTTTATTAAATATAGATTTGTTTCATAAACACGTTACAAAAGCCATTTCCTTACAACATCAATTAGCCCCAAAACTATTAACCGAAACACAATTTGCAGTAAGTAATATAAACCCAACGTATAACTACCAATACGTATTTAATAATACCATACTTAACGCGTTTCATTTAAGCACGATAACTTTAGCATTGCAATGGAGCCCTTTTAGCAATTTTGAATATGTGGAAAATGAGTTAGTTGAAACTAAAGAAAGCTATCCAAAATTCACAACTCAGTTTACTCATAGTTTTAAAAACCTGTTTAAAAGCAATATTGATTTTTCAAAGTTAGATATTAGAACCATTCATAAAGTCTATCATAAAGGCGGATCACTTTCAGAAATCACTTTGGTATCTGGAATTACTTCAGAAAATGCACCTTTAACACATTTATATCACGCTTACCCGAATAATATAAGGAAAGAAACAATCCTGCAACGTTTCTCGGTAGCTGGTTTAAATAGTTTTGAAACCATGTTTTTTAACGAGTTTTTTTCTGATAAATTCGCTACGTTTCAATTTAAACATTATGTAACACCATTTAAAATTTCTACCCGTTACCAACCGCAATTAGTGTTAATAACACGCTATGCCATTGGGAGTATAAAAAACTCAGAAAGACATCAAAATGTAAGTTTTAATTCGTTAAAAAAAGGCTATACAGAATCGGGTTTCGAGATTAATAAATTATTATTTGGCTTTGGCTTAAGCTTTACCTACAGATATGGCGCTTATCATTTGCCAGAAATAGCCGATAATATTGCTTTTAAATTCACCTTTAACGTAACATTATAGCTTAATTGTAAACTAGTTATACATTGTTTTTTCTACCTTTGCGCATCGTAAAAACAACCGCTTCGTAAACAGGTTCTCGAAGTATTGTTAATTATAAAAATTTAAAAGCCTATCCTCTTTGAGTAAAAACCCTTAACGAGGGCATAAAGCATGTTTAAACTATTTACAACAAATTTTTGGGATGTCACTGCGCGACTCATTTTACGTAACAAAATAGCTATTCTTATTGTTATTATTGTGGCTACTATATGTTTTAGTTTTCAGTGGGAAAACATGC
>Ga0316189_10001695_pt1 | contig 21859 bp, 14 predicted proteins | sample LowCovwburrow_MG_FD_204930 | JGI IMG/M metagenome (GOLD analysis project Ga0316189, IMG submission 204930) | Coastal sediment microbial communities from Maine, United States - Lowes Cove worm burrow | ecosystem: Environmental > Aquatic > Marine > Coastal > Sediment | place: USA: Maine... | reverse complement strand
TCGGCAGCTGAGCATTGCCAGGTCGTCCAACGACAGGTCGGGTTCTCGATGACACGCGTGTAGTAGTAGGCGCGCTGCGACGGATCGAAGTCGGGGTCCTCCCAGACGCTGCAGAGGTCGCTCGCGCCGTCGCCCAGCGGAGCGCAGGTGTCGAGGTCGACGCTCGCGCCATTGTCGGGTTCGCCGGCTACCTCGTAAACTTGGATCTGCTGCTCCCCGCCTTCGAGCCAGCCTTTGATGACCTGGATGCGCTGAAGGGGGGCGCCCGTGGGGTCCTGCCTTGCGGATACGACGAACTTCGGTCCGCGTTCACCAACCTGAGTGCCGAGTCGGCCGCCCATCGGGACGCCGCCTGCATACCCCTGGGCCGCCAGGTCCTCAGCCGAGCAGAGGTCATCCGGATACTCCCACCCGCCGAACATGCGTACGACGATGCGCGGACCGCTCGTGCCGAAGGTCTCTTTCCTGCGGAAGGCCGAGAAGATCGAATCGCGTGCGTTCTCTTCGGCCCAGACGGCGGTGAGTCCACCGCCGCTCAGGTATTCGATGTCCGGGAAGCCCACCGGCGCAGGCAGAAAGCGATTCGGCTGTCCGGCGCCGCCGTGCCCCTTGAAATCGTCTTCGGCGACGAGGCCCGGGGCAGAGATGTGCGTGTCCGTCGCCGCCGTGATGCCGTACTCGAAGGGATTGACGCCTAGCGTGTCCTCGAGCTTCATGCCTTCGCCGTAGGCGTAGCGGAGGAATCCTTTCGGATTCGGCGGGGTGATCCGGTTCAGGTTCGTGGCGGCGAGGGTCGCGAACGGAATGACCTCGAATCCACAGAGCTCGTCCGAGTTCGACTCGCCCGGGAGACACTCGGATGCCCCTTTGTGCTGGTAGAGCTCGATGACCGGCTCTAGTTGCAGTCGGAGCTCTGCATACTCCGCCGTGAACGGCTGCCCGTCGGCCATCCTGTTCTCGAAGTAGATGCCGTCGGAGAGGTTGGTGTTGTGCGGGATGGCAAGGACGTCGCAGCCATTGTCCGGATCGAGGCACTCTTCCTTCAAGCGCGCCCAGAGGTCTTCCGCATAGGGCTCGTCGAAGTAGCTGTAGGGGAGCTCCGTGACGTTCGTGTCCTTGAACATGACGTTGCGGTGAAGATTCCGCGAGGCCGGTCCACTACTCCACTCGTAGCCCGGAAACGTGGTGAATTGGCAGCTCGCGCTACGGTCGTAGGCAGCCTCTGCCTTCTCGATGATGTCTCCCCAGACGTCCATGCCCGCATCGATGCAGAACACGCCGTCGGGACCACAGAGCTCGGGATACCGCACGAGATCCGGCGGGAACGCTGTGAAGCCGTTGATCTCGACGAACGAGCGGCCGACCTCCTCGGCTGTGGCGTCGAACTCTTGGGCCGTGCGGTAGTCCCTGCACTGCCGACTCTCGTAGCCCATCGCCTCGGGGTCGTTGCATACCTTGATGGTTCCGAGAAACTCGGCGTGGTCGCTCAGTGTGACGAAGTCGAGGGGCCGGTCGATCTGCGCCATCCGCGTTGGCGTCCCGTCCTCTTCGTAGGGCTGCAGCGTGATCGGCTCGCCACGCGCGAACGCGTAGGCGTCGTCTTGGGTCGTGCGCGTGCCTTGCATGTTGGCATCGAACGAGAGCTCGGTGTGGATGTGGGTGTCACCCCAATACACCTGACGGAGCTCGTCGAAGTCGGAGCAGCGGCCGGGGCGGTCGACGAAACCGCCATCGTCGTTGGAGCAAGCGGGTGAAACTAGAATGAACAGCGCGCCAAGGGACGCGATCAAGCTACGGGGCATCGCTGGAAACTAGTGGAACTGGCCGATAATGCAATAGTGGCTAGAGCTCGACCTCGCCCCGAAAAACGAAGCGCGCGGGGCCCTGCATGAGCACGCTGTCGCCTGCGGCGCCCACCGTGATCAGGAGCGCGCCTCCAGGCAGGCGGATTTTGAGCTGCTCATCACGCCGGGCGCGGCCGGTTTCGACGGCTGCTACAGCCGCTGCGCAGGCTCCCGTTCCGCAAGCCTGCGTCCAACCAGCGCCGCGTTCGAGGACATCGAGCCGCATGGTGTTGCCCACGTGCTCGGAGACAAAGCCGACGTTGACGCCTTCGGGAAAGTGAGGGTCGAGCTGCACGGCCGGGCCGATGGCGAGGCGCGCTTCGCCAACCTCGTCGAAGGTGACGGCATGAGGGTTCCCCATCGAGACGCCGCTCACTCGAATCGTCTGCGGAGCGAGTTCGAGCGCGTGATCGAGCCAGGGGGCGGTCGAGTTGAGAGGGAGGTCACGCGGGGCGAGCGAAGGGGGCGCCATGTGCACGGCCACCGACTCCGCACCTTGGCGATTCACGACAGTGCATAGATGCGGACCGGCGAGCGTGTCGATGCTGACCTCGAGCGCCGCCTCCTCGCGCCTTCGTGCAAGATGAAGCGCCGCGCAGCGGATACCGTTACCGCACATCTCTGGAACGGAGCCGTCCGAGTTGATGACATCCATCCGCGGCGCGTCGACATCGAGTAGGAGCACACCGTCCGCTCCGATGCCCCTGTGCCGATCGCAGAGCGCAATCGCCTGCTCGGCCGAGATCCTCGCTCCGCCAAGAGCTTCCTTCTCGACGACCAGGAAATCGTTCCCGAGACCTTCGTATTTGAAGAACGTCAGCACTACCGCGCTGTTGTAAGGCCCCGCTGACGCCCCCGCTAGCAGCCCTCTTCCTAACCCCTGACGGACAAAGTGCGCACTATGGTCCGTAGGGGTCGGAAATTAGAGGGTTTTTGGGGGGGCTGCGTGTCCCCTAGCTGCAGCCCATCGAGTTGCCGCAGTTTAGGCACCTGTAGCAGGCGCCGTTGCGGACCGTGATGTGGCCGCACTTATCGCACATCGGTGCGTCGCCCATCATCTCGCCGAGCTGCTGGTCGAGAGCGCTCGGTTGATGAGCGCCTTCGTCGAAGCCGAAGGTGACTTGCTCGGCTGGCTCGATGGCCGGGGGCGGTTCGCTGGTGTGCGCGCCTTCGAGGCGATGCGCCGCAGCGACGTCGGTCGGATTCTGGAGCTCTTCCTGCTCCTCCTTGGGCGGCACCTGCGCAAAGTCGTATTGCTTCAGGTACTCGACACCGAGGACGCGGAACACGTAGTCGATGATCGAGGTGGAGAACTTGATGTTCGGGTGACCCTCGACGATGCCCTGCGGCTCGAAGCGGGTGAAGGTGAACTGCCGAACGTACGCGTCGAGCGGAACCCCGTGCTGCAGACCCATCGAGACGCTGATCGCGAAGCAGTTCATCAGGGAGCGGAACGCCGCACCCTCTTTGTGCATGTCGACGAAGATTTCTCCGAGCGAGCCGTCTTCGTACTCGCCGGTGCGAAGGAACACCTTATGCCCACCGACGCGAGCCTCCTGCGTGAAGCCCTTGCGCTTCTTCGGAAGTCGATGGCGACGCGTTTTAGGCGGCGTCAGCCACTCTTGGACGGGTGCCACCACCGCGGGGGCGGCGGCGTCCGGCGCTTTGGCCTCAGCCTTCGTGTCTTCCTCATCCGAGGATTGGGAGTCGTCCGTGGTGTTCAGCGGCTGAGATGACTTCGAGCCATCGCGATAGAGCGCGATCGCCTTGAGACCGAGCTTCCAGCCCTCTTTGTAGATCTCCTCGACATCCTCGACAACCGATTCCCGAGGGAGATTGACCGTCTTCGAGATGGCGCCCGAGAGGAAGGGCTGCGCTGCCGCCATCATGTGGACGTGCGACATCGGCTCCAGGAAACGCTCTCCGATCTTGCCGCAGCGATTGGCGCAGTCGAACACCGGCAGGTGCTCGGCCCGCAGGTGCGGCGCGCCCTCGACCGTCATGCGGCCGATGACGACGTCGTTGATCTCGCCGACCTCTTTGTCGGAGTGACCCCAGAAACGGAGAAGATGGAAGCCAGGTCGGCCGTAGACCTCAGGCGCGATCCCGAGGCGTTCGTAGGCCTCGGTGCCGATCACCCAAGGGGCGAGCGCGGCGCCAACGTCGAAGACGCCTCGGAGCGCTGTTTCGGCCTTCTCGATCTCGCGCTCCGTAAGGCCGTTCTCGAGTAGTGCTTTGCGCCCGCAATACGGCGCACCGGTGAAGGTGTTGGTGCCGGTGACGTAGGAGACGATGTCGGCGACCTGCGCCTCGGTGTAGCCGAGTCGTTGAAGCGCCTTCGGAACGCTCTGGTTCACGATCTTGAAGTAGCCGCCGCCGGCGAGCTTCTTGAACTTCACGAGCGCGAAGTCCGGTTCGATGCCGGTGGTGTCGCAGTCCATGAGAAGACCGATAGTACCGGTCGGCGCAAGGACCGTCGTCTGCGAGTTGCGGTAGCCGTAGAGCTCGCCGAGCTTGCAGGCCAAGTCCCAATCCTCGTGGGCCGCTTCGATCAATTCGGGCGGACACGCGGTCGGCTCGCTATCGGTCATCCCGGGACCGCCGGGCTCGTTGATACGGTACGCCGCATCGCGGTGCTTACCCATCACGCGGAGCATGGGCTGTCGGTTGCGCTGGAAGCCCTGGAACGAACCCTTGCTCGCAGCGATCTCGGCGGAGGTCGCATACGCATGACCGCAGAGAATCGAGGTGAGCGAAGCGGCGATCGTCCGGCCCTCGTCGCTGTCATAGGGGATGCCGAGCTGCATCAGCAGGGTGCCGAGGTTCGCGTAGCCCAGACCGAGCGGCCTGTAATTATGGCTGTTTTTGGCGATCGGCATCGTGGGGTAGCTCGCGTAGTCGACGGCGATGTCCATCGCGACGATCAGCACTCGGATGGCCTGACGGTAGCCTTCGATGTCGAAGCGGCCCTCCTCGTCGAGGAACTTCGAGAGGTTGATCGACGAGAGGTTACAGGCCGAGTTGTCGAGGAACATGTACTCGGAGCACGGGTTCGAGGCGTTGATGCGATCGCTGTTCGGGCAGGTGTGCCAGTCGTTGATCGTCGTGTCGTACTGCACGCCCGGATCGGCGCAGCTCCATGCCGCATTCGCGAGCTTGCGCCAAAGGTCTCGGGCTCGGTACGTGTCGCACACCTCACCGGTCGTGCGGAACGTAGTCTTCCATTCGCCGTCGGCTTCGACGGCCTTCATGAACTCGTCGGTGACGCGGATGGAGTTGTTCGAGTTCTGACCCGATACCGTGTGGTAGGCGTCGCCGTTGAAGTCCGCCTCGTAGCCGGCTGCGATGAGGGCGCGCGCCTTTGTCTCTTCGCGAACCTTCCAGTCGATGAAGTCGCCGATCTCGGGGTGGTCCATGTCGAGACAGACCATCTTCGCCGCGCGACGCGTGGTGCCGCCCGACTTGGTCGCGCCGGCCGCGCGATCGAGCACCTCGAGGAAGCTCATCAGGCCGCTGGACGTGCCGCCACCCGAGAGCTTTTCTTGCTTGCCCCGGACCTTCGAGAAGTTGGTGCCGGTACCCGAGCCGTACTTGAAGAGGCGCGCTTCGTTCTTGATGAGGTCGTAGATGGCCATGAGGTCATCGTCGACCGCCTGGATGAAGCAGGCCGAGCACTGCGGATGCTCGTACGCGGTGTCGGTCTGAAAGATGATGTCTTGTTCCGGGTCCCAGGCGTAGTTGCCGCCCGAGCCCTCGATGCCGTAGCGCTGGTAGAGACCGCAGTTGAACCAGACGGGGGAGTTGAACGCCGCCTTCTGATGGATGAGGAGGTGCGAGAGCTCGGCTTCGAAGGTGTCGGCAGCTTCGGCGTTGGCAAAGTAGCCGCCGAACTTCTCACCCGCCTCGCGGAGCGAATGCGCCACGCGATAGACGAGCTGGCGAACGCTCCGCTCGCCCTTGCTCTTGTCGCCGTCGATACCTGCCTTGCGGAAATACTTCGAGACAGCGATGTCGGTGGCGAGCTGGCTCCAACCTTCGGGAACCTGAGCACCCTTGAGCTCGAACACTACCGAGCCGTCGGAGTTGGTGATCTGACTGTCGCGCAGAACGTATTCGACGACCTCGAGCGGCTCTTCGCCCGGCTGAGTCAGCTTCCGTTCGAGCGAGAGCCCGCCGGTCTCCTGGGACACCTCGGCTCGCCGAGTGCCCTCAACTTCCAAATTGCTCGTCATTCCCCTAGTTTCTAATGCCACAGTATACCTCCGCCTAGACGCACATCACCACACACGGAAAATCCACCGGCCATCCCCAGGTAGATCCCCGATATCCACAATCCTCCCACAACAGGTTGCGCTGGCGGCCTCCTTGCCACCACAACCGCTTGGGGCGAGCCTGCGAAGTAGCCCTGGAGAGCTAGCTCCGTCAAGCAGAAATGATCGGCCCAATTTACTTTCTGATTTTCGCCTTTGATTCCAAAGTCTTGGGAGATCCGCGAGCGGGCGATTTTCGCGTCCCGGCTGGGCGTGTCACGCGTGAATAGTTCAAATCGCATTAGATGACACCCGATGTATGGCCATATCAGACATCCTACAAGATGTAGGGGAGCTGACTCAAGAAAAGCGCAATATGCAGGGGTCAGGGGTCGGTAAAAATCTTACATTGTCGTACCCTTATGGATGCCCCACTCTGTAGAGGGCGGCCTGGGTGTCATTCTCAAGATCGGTTTCCAAGTCCTTGGAATGGCCGCGCAAAACGGTCTTGGTGTCGCGCTGTCGGCACTTCCAGCCCGGGAGCGGACGCTTAACGATCGAGGCCGTGGCATAGAAGGTCGGCCATGGAACTGCATCTGATCGACGGCACCTATGAGCTCTTCCGGTCCTGGTTCGGGGCGCCGGAGTCAAGCTCGCGGAGCGGCCAGGAGGTGGGCGCGACGCGCGGCTTCCTTCGCTCGATGGCAGCTCTCCTTCGGGGCGGACGGGTGACGCACGTCGCTTGCGCCTTTGACCACACGGTCGAGTCCTTTCGGAACCAGCTCTTCGAGGGCTACAAGACCGGCGAAGGCCTCGAGCCCGCGCTCTTCGCACAGTTCGGACTGGTCGAGCAGGCCAGCCGGGCACTCGGCATCGTCACCTGGCCGATGACCGAGTTCGAGGCCGACGACGCGCTCGCCGCAGCGGCTGCGAAGTTTGGCGCGCTGGACGAGGTGAGGCGGGTGATCATCTGCTCGCCCGACAAGGATCTCTGTCAATGTGTGCGCGGCGACGAGGTCGTCACGCTCGACCGGCGCCGGGAGATTACCCTCGACGAGGACGGGGTGCGCGAGAAGTTCGGCGTCTCGCCCGCATCGATCCCCGACTACCTCGCCCTCGTCGGAGACGCTGCCGACGGGATTCCGGGCATCCCGCGTTGGGGTGCGAAGAGCGCGTCGACTGTGCTCGCGAAGTTTGCTCACCTCGACGCGATTCCGGAGGACCCGGCGCATTGGGGAGTCAAAGTTCGCGGCGCAGCCACACTCGCCGAGAATCTGGCTGCCCAAGGCGACGACGCCGTCCTCTACCGGGAGCTCGCTACCCTGCGAACGGACGCTCCGATCACCGAGTCGCTCGAAGAGCTTCGCTGGACCGGTCCCGACCGAGTCGCATTGGAGGCGCTCTGCCAAGAGCTTGGCGAGACGGCGCTACTCGATCGAATCTGAGCTCACTCGAATCGCGAGTCGGCTCGAAGCGTCTGCAGGTACTGCCGTCCGCGCGCGACATACCCTGCAGCACCGTTCTCGAGGACGCGACCCTCGCTCGGATCGATCTGCCGAACGACCTTGCCCGGCGAGCCCAGCACCACCGAATAGTCGGGGATTTCCTGGCCCTGAGTGACGAGGGCGTTGGCGCCGATCGTGCAGTATTTGCCGATTTTCGCGTTATTGAGCACTACGGCGTTGATGCCGATGAGGCTGTAATCACCGACCTCACAACCGTGCACCATCGCGAGGTGGCCGACGGTGACCCCGCGGCCGAGGACCAAGCGGATGCCGGGATCGGTGTGGAGTACCGCGCCGTCTTGCACGTTGGTGTCCTCGCCGACGATCAGCTCGTCCGAGTCGCCACGAAGTACGGCGTTGAACCATACGCTGCTCCCGCGCTTGAGCACGACGGAGCCAATCACGGCAGCCGATGGCGCAACGTAGACCTCCCCCTCGACACGAACCTTTCGCTCGCCGAGCTCGTAGATCATCAGAGCGCGCTCCCCTTGAACAAGACCGGAGAGTAGACGTTGAAGCCGACGGTTACCTGCCAGGTCTCCGCGTTGACCTGGTTGGCGCGTGTCGTGAAGCCGTAGAGCGTCGGGAAGCGGAAGCCGAGGAAGACATCCATCATGGTCGCCTTGGCCTCGACCGTGTAGCCGATACGAGCGCTGAGCGGAATGAAGTAGAACGGTCCCTGAATCAAACCGGATGTCGCGGTGCGAATCGTCTGGCCGAGGTCGAAAAGGTTCATGCCGCTACCGACCTCGACGAAGAGCTGGTCGGTCGCGTTCGCCACGAACTTGAACGGAAGGTTGAGGCTCCACACCGATGGGCCCTGCGGGTTGTCGTCGACCACCATTTCGACGCCGGTGTCGAACGTGAAGCGCTCTTGGATGATGAAGCGAAGCGGAACGCCCAGGATGAAGCCAAACGTGGTGCGCGACGGAATCCGGAAGACCGCGTCGAACGCCATCTTGACCTTGTCGCGATCGAGAGCCTGAAAGCGCCCGTAGAGGGGGATGTCGCCGAACTTCACTTCGGGAGACATGCTGAACGTGATGAGGCCTTCACCGCCAAACCCGAAACCAGGGAAGACGCTGATACCGGGATACGAGCCCATTCGATAGCGGGAAAAGCCGATCTCGAAATCCTCCGCGACGCTGATCGCGACGCCGAAGTTCATCGTCGATATCGTGCCCGTCGGGCCGAACGGTTCCTCGAGACCTTGGGCTTCCTCGATGCGTCGACCGGCGACCGTATCGAAGGTTCCTCGAATCATCCCACGCGGCAGAGTGAGGTCGCGATTGGCGTATCGGAGGTCGTAGTACTCCGAGGCGCGCCGGCGCATGTCTCCGATCTGCGGCGGCTCGGACTCCTCCACCCAATCCGGGTTCTGCGGCGAGCGTTCCTCGGATTCGGTGGGCGAGGGATCGGCCCAGTCGGGATTCGGCTCCGCCGTGCCCGGAGCTGCTGGCTCGGCAGCCGGCGGAGGCGGAGGCGGAGCGGCGGGCTCGGGGGCTGGGGCCGGCGGCGGTTCGGGCTTGGCGGGGGCCGCGATGGGCTCGCTCCAGCCACCCGATTGCGCAGTCGCGTCGGCGGACCAGGAGGCGATCAACATCGCGCCGATCACGAAAAAACAGCGGAGAAGCTTAGACACGCCCCCGGCCATAAACCAATCCCAACGCGGTGCCAAGCGCGCACCCCAGCACCCACACTAGTCCACATTGCACGGCAGACGCCCACGCTTATACTCGCGCCCCTCTGGCGATGTAGCTCAGGCGGTTAGAGCGGGCGTTTCATACGCGCTAGGTCGGTGGTTCGAGTCCACCCATCGCCACCAGACACGGGTCGCGCGCTCCCTAAGACTTGACTGAACGCGTGTCACCCGTAGCGTGAAGGGATGCCCGTGGGCTCCCGTCGACTCGCCGTTCACGCCGGCGTTCAGGCTTCAGGTTTGTCTTTCATCCTGTCGGTGGCGGGCTGGTTCGTGCTCCGCGGCGTCGGTATCGAGGTGGGTCTTCCCATTTTTGCGTGGGTCGCGAGCGGAGCGGTGCTGGTAGCGGGACTGCTCACCGCGTTCTACGTCGACGTCTCGATCGGGAGTCGCATCGCTCGCGTGGTCGAGGCGCTGCGAGCACACGCAAGAGAGAGCAGCCTCGAGCGCTTGCCGGACCTCGGCGACGACGAGATCGGTGAGATCGGCCGGGCGGTCAACGACTTGCTGGCCAACCTCACCTCGCTCGAAGTTCGCATGCTCGAACAAGGGCAAGAGCTCAGGAGCACCCGAGAAGAGCTGGTCCTGAAGCGAGCGTTGAGCTTGAAGTCGGCCGAGCTCGAGCAACGCCTTCGCGAGCGTGCCCTCTTGTTCGACATCGTGCGAGCCAGCGCATCTGAGCAAGATCTCGAACGGGTCCTCGATGACATCGCGTCACGAGTCGGCCAGGCGCTCGACCTGCGCGAGTGCCTGCTCTTCATGGTGGATGCAGAGACGGAGCGTTTGACGCTGCGCGCGGCTTTCGGGTTCGAGCGGCCGGGCGAGATCCTCGAGCGCATCGTCCTTTTCGACGAAAGCGCTCTCGGCGAAGTAGCCCGAGACGGAGAGCCGAAAATCCTCGACGACCTCGCCGCGTCGGAGGACGGCCCGCTTTGGGATCCGATTCCCCAGCGCGGCTCGATCGCGATCCTTCCAGTGATCCACCATGGCGTGACTACAGCGGTGATGGCCGCGACCCGCGCCGAGACGAAAGCCTTTTCCGAGGTCGAGGCCGGCCTGCTCGCTGCGATCGGCGATCAGCTCGGCCTGGCGATTCGCCATACGCAGCTCTTCGACGAGCTTCGGCGCGGCTCGCAGCACGATGACTTGACCGGCCTCGGAAACCGCCGACTTCTTCGAATTCGATTGGAAGACGAACTGCTCCGCGCCGATCGCTTCGGTCAACGAGTCAGCGTCCTCGCGATCGACATCGACTACTTCAAAGCGCTGAACGATCGGCACGGGCACCCGACCGGCGACGCCTCTCTTCGCAAGCTCGCAGGGCTCATGACGCGCAACCTCCGTCGAATCGACACGATCGCGAGAATCGGCGGCGAGGAGTTCGTGGTGCTGCTGCCCCGCACGAGCGTAGAAGAGGCGGAGCAGGTCGGCGAGAAGATCCGCTCACTCGTCGAAGAGACCGAGTTCCCAGGCGGCGAGGGACAGCCAGGGGGCACACTCAGCATTTCGGTCGGCGTCGCAACACTCGAGACGAACGAGACCGGGGCCGACCTGATCGCGCGCGCCGACATCGCTCTTTATGCAGCCAAGGACCAGGGCCGAAACCGCGTAGTCATCGCGAGTCAGGCAATGGGGGCGGCGCGCTCCGCGACCAGATCGCGGATCTGACGAAGCTCGAACGGCTTTTCGAGACACACGAGCGGTGTCGCATCGAGGAACGCCCGGGCAGCAGACGTAAACGCACCACCGGTCATGAACACGAAGCGCTCGGCGAGGTCGGGCCGCTGGGCAGCTACCTGTTGGTAGACCTCGATGCCGCTCACCTCCGGCATCATGAGGTCGCAGAAAACCACGTCGTATGGGGCATCGGAACAAAGCCGCGCTATCGCCTCGGTGCCGCTAGCGAACACCTCGACATCGTGGCCGCGGAGCGCGCGACGAATCGAACGGCCGACGAGGGGCTCGTCGTCGATGACGATCACCGTGGCGCGCGAGCTCGGCTTCACGCTTGACGGCAACTTCGTGGCATGTGGTGCATCGACGCGCGTCGACCGAGGCAGCCGGACGACGAACGTGGTGCCCACACCGAGCTCGCTCGAGACGTCGATCGTGCCGCCCGCATCGCGGACGAGGTTGCGACAGATCGCGAGCCCGAGTCCGGTGCCCTCGGAGACGCTCTTGGTCGTGAAGAACGGCTCGAAGACACGACTTGTCCACTCGGCCTTGATTCCCGTCCCATTGTCGCTGACCTCGACGACAGCCCAGCCGGCTTCATCGGTATAGGTGCGCACGATGAGGCGATTCACACTCACCGAACGCTCGGGCATCGCCTGGACCGCATTGATCAAGAGGTTCAGAAACACCTGGCCGAGCCGCGATTCGTTCGCGTCGACCGCAGGAGCCTCGGCGAAGTCGCGGACCAGAGTCGCTCGGTGCCGGATCTCGTTCCAGCACATGTTGATCGAAGACTCGAGCACGCCCTCGAGGCTCACGTTGCCCCGCTGCTCGTCGTCGGCTCGCGAGAACGTCTTGAGGTCACGAACGATGTGCTGCATGCGAGTCGCGCCTTGAATGGCCTCGTCGAGCTGCTGGCGGGCGCGGTCGATCCAGCCCGCCTCGCTCCCGCCATCGAGCTCCTCCCGCGTGAGGTGGAGGTTCGAAAGCACGTACATCAAGGGGTTGTTCAACTCGTGGGCCACGCCGGCGGTCAGCGTCCCGACGGACGCCATGCGGTCGGCGAACGCGAGCCGCGACTCCATGTCCTGCCGCTCTTCATGGCGCCGAGCGGCTCCGGCGATCGCGCGCTCGGCCACGAGCAGACGGGTCCCGAGGACCTCGGGGTCGACTGGCTTGGCCAGGTAGTCCGAGGCGCCCGCGTCGAGGACAGCGGCCAAGTCCTCGGGCTTGTTGCGGCCAGTGACGACGAGGATGAAAACCTCATCTCCGCCGGGGGTCGCGCGGATGTCGCGACAGAGGTCGAGGCCCGAGCGTCCAGGAAGCGTCCAATCGATCAGCATCAGCTCGAAGGGCTCTTCCAGATGAGCGGCCAAGGCTTCCTCGGCCGAGCCAAGGGAAGTGACTTTGTAATTTCGCTCACGAAGCAGGCTCGAGAAGAGCGCACGCATGGAGCTGGAGTCGTCGACAACCAAGGATCGCAAGGGGAGTCCCGTCACTAGCCCTAAAGTCTAATCCAAGTGGCGAAAAGGTTCATGGTTTCGTGTCCGCCTTGACGGGAGGCGCTTGATGGCTAACCTGACTTCGGATGACGCAACGCGTTATCTCTAAGGAGGATACGGACATGACTGGCAAGAACCAACTCCGTCGGAGCGGAACCCGACTGCAGAAGCAGGGGACCCTGTGGCTTGAGCAAACCCGTAAGGCCGGGGAGGTCTTTGTCGGGGAGTCCCGGGCGGCGAGCAGCGTCTTCGCAAGCGACCTCGGCAAGGCCGGACGGAAGCTCGCCCTCGAGTGCGGCCACTCGACCAACGGGCTTCGGACGGGGCTTCGCAAGGAGGCACTCGACTGGCAAAAGCTCGTGCTCCAGACACGCGACGCCTATGTCGAGGCCTTGAGGCAGCGAGTTCGGGGCCTCGAAGCCCAGGCGCAGAACACACGGGAGGCGCTGACGCCCGACGCGGTGGAAGCGACCGTCCTCGAGTCGACCCGCGAGCTTCTCGTGAAGGCGCAGAGCACGCTCGATGAGCGGATCGAAAAGACCCAGCCGCCGAAGAAGGCCGCGCCGAAGGCCAAAGCGAAGGCGGCCAAGCCGAAGGCGGCGAAGAAGAAAGCGGCCACGCCGATCCGAAACTACGACCAGCTCAGCGCGAAAGATGTCGTGAGCCGAGTGCAGCGCCTCTCGGGGCCGCAGGCCAGCGCCGTGCTCGAGTACGAGCGGGCGAAGAAGAAGCGAGCGACGGTCATTCGAGCGGTGCAAAAGCGGCTCGCAGTCGCGAGCTGAGTCGTCTGTACACCTGAGCAGCCTCGATTACACTCGGGGCAGTGGGGGAAGTGAAACAGGTCCTGGTCGCCGACGATGAGGAGAACCTGCGTCGCGTCCTGAAGGCGCAATTGCAGCACGACGGCTACGAGGTTCACACCGTAGGGGACGGCGCCGCTGCGCTCGATGCGATGTCCGAGCATCACATCGACGTGCTGATCACGGACCTTCGAATGCCAAAGCTCGATGGCATGAAGGTGTTGAAGGCCGTGTCCGACCGGTTCCCGCACGTGCCGGTCATCATGATCACCGCCCACGGAACGGTCGACACGGCAGTCGAGGCCCTGAAGCTCGGCGCCTTCGACTACGTCACGAAGCCGTTCGACCGGGCGGAGCTCCGCCGGGTCGTGAGTAAGGCGGCTCGGACTCGCGAACTGTCGCAAAAACACGTGAGTGGAGATCCTAGCGAGCGCGGGCGATACCGGATCATCGGCCAGTCGGAGCCCATGCGGCGTGTGTACGACCTCATCGAGAAGGTCGCAGACACGCCGAGCACGGTCCTCATCACCGGTGAAAGTGGCACCGGGAAAGAGCTCATCGCGCGAGCGCTTCACGAGAACAGCAGCCGCAAAGATAAGCCATTCGTCAGCGTAAACTGCGCCGCTATTCCGCCCGATCTGCTCGAGAGCGAGCTGTTCGGTTACGAGAAGGGCGCATTCACCGGGGCCGTGACGAGCAAGCCCGGCCGCTTCGAGCTCGCCCACTCGGGCACACTTTTCCTCGACGAAATCGGGGAAATCCCGGTGAGCATGCAGGTGAAGCTGCTGCGAGCGCTCCAGGAGCAGCAGTTCGAGCGCGTCGGCGGAATCAAGACGATCACGGTCAACGTGCGCCTCATCGCGGCGACGAATCGCGATCTCAAGGCACGCATCGCAGAGGGTGACTTCCGCGAAGACCTCTACTACCGCCTGAACGTGGTGCACGTGCATCTGCCACCCCTGCGCGACCGCCCGAGCGACATTCCTTTGCTGATCGAACACTTCGTCCAACAGTTCAATGCCAAGCTCGAACGTGAAGTCACCGGTTTCGAGCCCGAGGCACTGAGGCTGCTCGATCGCCACGGCTGGCCCGGAAACATTCGCGAGCTCGAGAACGTAGTCGAGCGTTGCATGATCTTCGCGGAGGACGGCGACGTCGGCGCACAACACCTGCCGGCCGAGGTGCTGGAGGTCGACGTCGACGCTCCACGTGGACTGGTGGCCGGGATCGAAGCGGTCCCGGGTGAGACCGGTCTCAAGGAAGCCGTGCGCAAGGCCACATCGAAGCTCGAACGGGAATTCATCGCGCGGGCGCTCGAACAGACTGGCGGCAACGTGACCCATACCGCCCGGCTGCTGAAGATTTCGAGAAAGAGCCTTCAGAACAAGATGAAAGAGCTAGGGCTCCGCGACGACTGAGCGCTAGTCCTCGGCCTCGTCGTTTGGCGCCGAGAGCATCGATTCGAGCTCGTCGCGGCTCACTGGCTTCTGGAGGACGGGGTTCGGAACGGCCGCCGCGAACTTGCGGAGCCGGGGTGTGAATGCGCCGCCGCTCATGAAGACGATGCGCTTGGCGAGGTCCGGGTCGTCTTGTCGGACAGAGTCGTAGAACGACTTTCCGTCGACCCTCGGCATCATGAGATCGCAGATGATCGAATCGAACTCGGAGTCGGCGCTCAGGAGCGCGAGAGCTTCGACTCCGCCGAGCACCGTGACGACCTCGTAACGGCGGCGGAGACGTCGTCGTAGGGCCGAAAGGACCATGGCGTCGTCGTCGACGATCAACAGTCGCGCCCTCTTGAGGGGAGCTTCGGAGACGGGACGGCTCTCGCGACGGTTCTCCGCTACGGCGAGACCCGTATCAACCGGAATGATCAGGTCGAAGCGAGTGCCGCCCTCCGCAAGATGCCGCACCTCGAGTCGCCCCCCGTGTTCGGCGGCGATTCGCCGGCAGGACGCGAGCCCGAGTCCCATGCCTCCGCGATGCGCTTTGGTCGTGAAGCCGGCCGTGAAGATCCGCTCACGGTCCTCCTCGCCGATTCCGGCGCCCGTATCGCGGACCGAGATGACGACGCTCTCGTCGTCGGTGCGTGTGGAGACGACGATACGATGCTTCTCATACGCTCCGCCTTCGATCGCCTCGGCGGCATTGGTAAGCAGGTTGACCAGCGCTTGTGCGATTCGTCCGGGGAATGCCGCGATCATCGGGATCGGCTCGAAGCGTTTCACCAGACGGGCACGGTATCGGATCTGGTTGAAGACCATGGCGCAGGCATCGTCGACGACGCGTGTGAGGTCCACCAGCTCGGCCCGATCGTCGTCTGCCCTCGAGAAGGTCCCGAGACTACGCGCAATATCCTGGATTCGGTGCGTGCCCTTGTAGCAATCGGTGAGCATGTCCGCCGCATCGTCCAAGATTTCCCGGAGATTCGCTTCGGCCGCCATGCGCTCGAAGGACTGAGGCGTGATCGCTTCTTGCGTGGAGAGTTCGACGCGAAGCTGGCGTACGAAGCGCCGAATGGATTGATGCGACTCGCGCAGGCTCTCGAGGTTTGCCAGGACGAACGTCAGCGGATTGTTCACCTCGTGCGCGAGACCGGCGGCAAGCCGACCAACCGAGCGAAGCCGGTCTTCAGAAATACGGACACCGCCCATGGCGGGTGGAACGCTTGGAGGCAGACTGGGGGGCGTGCTGGGCCGAATGGCTCGCTGTAGCTGGATGATGGTTGCATCCTGCCCGTCCCAAATGGATGCGATGGCAGTGGCGCTCAACTGGAGGAGCTGACCATCGGCGAGCTCGATCGAATAGAGCGCGGGCTGGCCCTCCGGGGGAACCGGATGCTCGAAGGTTTCGGCGAGCATCTCTTCACACTCGGCTCCGAGAAGCGTGCACGCGGCAGGATTCACGAACAAGACTTGCGCGCTCGAGTCGAGGACGACGATGCCGTCCGTCGCTCGCGTGAGCAGCAGACGGCTCTGAGTCTCGGAGCCGTGGGCGTCGCGAAGCTGAACGAGCAGACGCCGGAGCTCGTACTCTCGGTTGATCGACTGCTGGAGGCCGGACACGTAATCATCGGACACGGTCATCGCCCAGGGCGGCTCGGGCGGAAGCGTGCACGCGTCCTCGCCGAGAAGCAGCGTGCAGAGGCCGCGGGCAGTGGCCGGAAGCTCGTCGCCGAGGGCGGAGTCCCAACAGAGGATGTGAGGAGCGTGGCTTTCGAAGTGCTGAGTGGCGTCCTCGCGATTCACGGCGACCCGGCAAACCACAGTCTCCGGCCAGGCGTGTAGGCTCTCGCGAACCATCATGATTCGCTCGGGGTTGGCGGAGGCAATCAGCACGCGGATACGTCGAGTGCTCGAAACCGCTGAATTTTGTGCCCTGCCGACCAGCATTCTGTCCCCCGGAGCGGATCAGTCTTGACGCCCCTCTAAAACCATAGCACTGTAATAAGGCGCTAGTAACGGTATTTTGAGGTGGTGATGGATGCTCGGTGAGCGCGGTAGCGAGGAGGAGCACGAGGTACGGGAGGTCCTCCTTGTCGAGGACAACCTCATCGACGCGCAATTGGTCCGGCGTCTCCTGCGGCGTGTGACGGCGTCCTACTATCGGATTACCCACGTCCGCACCCTGAACGACGCGGTCTTGTCGGCGGAGGAAATGACGCCGGACGTGATTCTAGCCGACCTAAACTTGCCCGATTCGCGGGGCACCCAGACGGTCGCAAGCCTTCAGACATCCTACCCGGACATTCCGCTGGTGATCGTGAGCTCCTGGGAGGACGAGGCGATCTCCCTTCGCTCGGTCAAAGCGGGCGCGCAGGACTACCTCGTGAAAGGCCACATCGACGGCGCGAACCTGCACCGGGTGATTCGCTACGCCGTCGAGAGGAAAAGGACGGAGCTCGAGCTCGTCCGGCTCGCGCACTACGACCAGCTGACTTCCCTTCCGAACCGCACTCTGCTTCGCGAACGAATGGACCACGCGCTGGCGCGAGCGACGCGAGCGGGCACAGGCGTCGCGACGCTGGTCCTCGACATGGACCGGTTCAAAGAGATCAACGATATGCTCGGTCACGACGTGGGCGACAAGCTCCTCATCGAGGTCGCTCAACGGATCCGAGGTGCTGTGCGGGATCAGGACACCGTCGCGCGGCTTGGTGGTGACGAGTTCGCCGTGATTCTCGAAGGGGTGAGTGCGGCCAAGGAAGTGCTTCCAGTCATCGAGCGAATCATCGAAAGCCTCGCCGACCTTGCCACCCTCGGCGGCCACGACGTCAACAGCTCGACCAGCGTGGGCATCGCGATGTACCCCGAAAACGGGAACAACCTCTCGGAGCTACTTCGTGCCGCCGATCTCGCCATGTATCAGGCCAAGTCGTCGGGCCGTGGCCGCTATCAGTTCTTTACGGACGCGATGCAGGAAGAAGCGCAAACCCGCCACGCGCTCGAATGGGCCCTTCGTCGGGCCGTGGAGCGCGGCGAGTTTCGTCTCGTCTATCAGCCTCAGCTATGCCTTCGAACAGGAGCCGTCATCGGTGTCGAGGCGCTGATTCGCTGGATGAGCCCGACTCGAGGTCTGCTGACCCCGTACCACTTCATCACGGGCCTCGAGGAGTTCGGCCTCATCAACGAGGTCGGCGAGTGGGTGCTTCAGACCGCATGCGAGCAGGTTTGTCGCTGGCACAAGATGGACTTCGAGCCGATGCGTATCGGGGTGAACGTATCGGCACAGCAGTTCGAGGACCCCATGCTGATCGACAAGATCCGCGACGCTCTCAAGCAAACCAAGCTCCCTCCGGAGTTCCTCGAGCTCGAGCTCACCGAGAGCTGCCTGATGAGCGACCCTGGGCAGGCCGGTGCGCTCCTACGTGAGATCCGCGAGGTGGGTGTACGCATCGCGATCGACGATTTCGGGACGGGCTATTCGTCGCTCACCTACCTGCACGACTTCCCGCTCAACGCTCTCAAGATCGACAAGAACTTCGTGCAGAGCGTCGAGGCAAACGATCGCGGCGGACCGATTGCGAACATGATCGTCGGCCTCGGAAAGAACCTTGGCCTCGACGTCATCGCCGAGGGCGTCGAAACCGAGGGTCAGCTCGAGTACTTGCGGGCGCAGGGCTGTGACATCGCACAGGGCTATCTGTACGCCCGACCGAAGACACCAGAGGACCTCACGCCGTGGCTGAAGGACAACCAGCGGGTCTCTTCCACGAACGTGCGTGCTCTGCCGGGTGCCAAACGAGACGATGAGACGGGCACATGAACCCGGCTGCCGTGTGCTAGCGTAGTGACTATGCCGGCCGCGACGATCCTCGTAGTCGACGACGAACAAAACATTCTCAGCTCGATTTCGAGGGCGCTCGGCCTCGAGGGATATGAGGTGGACGTCGCGGGGTCTGCTGAGATCGCCCTCGAGAAGCTCGGGGCGCAGGGGTTCGACGCGATCCTCCTGGACGTGCAGCTACCTCGAATGGACGGCCTCGAGCTGCTGGACGAGCTCCGGAAACGCGGCGTGCGAGCACCCGTCATCATGATGAGCGGGCACGGCACGATTGAAGTGGCGATGGAGGCAATTCGGCGTGGCGCCGTCGACTTCATCGAAAAGCCGATCGGCAGCGATCGGCTCCTGCTCTCTCTCGGACAAGCCTTGAAGCTCCGCGAACTCGAAGACGAGAACCGCGAACTGCGCCGTCGCTATGGGACGGGCACCAGGCTCCTCGGGGAGAGCAGAGCCATCGCGCAACTTCGTGCGCAGATCGAGCTGGCGGCCCGCTCCAACGCAGCGGTGCTCGTGCTCGGCGAACGCGGGACCGGCAAGGAGCTAGTGGCGGCCGCCGTGCACTCGGGTTCGAGCCGTGCCGAGGGTCCGTTCGAGAAGCTCAACTGCGCCGCCGTGCCCGAAGGGCTCATCGAAAGCGAGCTGTTCGGCCACGAGGCGGGCGCGTTCACGGGCGCGACGAAGAGGAGGCGCGGGAAGTTCGAGCGCGCCGACAAGGGCACCTTGTTTCTCGACGAAGTGGGGGACATGCCGAGTCAGATGCAGGCGAAACTGCTCCGCGTGTTGCAGGAGGGTGAGATCGAGCGCGTCGGTGGAGGCGCCCCGGTGGCAGTCGACGTGCGCGTCGTCGCAGCGACCAATAAATCGCTCGAACGCGAGATCGAGGAGGGAAGGTTTCGCGCAGATCTCTTCGACCGCCTGAACGTCGTGCCTCTCGTCCTGCCCGCCCTTCGGGAGCGGCCCGAGGACATCGCCGGACTGGCTGCCCACTTTCTGACGCTCGCGTGCGAGGTGCATGAGCGACCGGGGAAGTCGATCTCCGAGGGCGCGATGGCCCTCCTGAGCAGCTATCCGTACCCCGGGAACGTCCGCGAGCTTCGAAACCTCGTAGAGCGGCTCGTGATCCTCACGCCGAACCCCTTGATCAGCGAGTCTGAGGCGCGAGCTCTGCTCCCGATGGCGTCGACGGAGGCGGAAAGCGGCTATTTTCGCAAGGAAACGCCGCTTCGAGACCTGCTCGAGGACGTCGAACGGGAGTTCATCGAGCGGGCGCTGCGGCACCGAAACGGCCACGTGACCAAGACCGCCGCGGATCTCGGACTCGAGCGGAGCCACCTATACAAAAAGATGCGGGCGCTCGGGATTCGCAAGCCGACCGAGAACTGACATTGCCTTCTTGGCCAGCCCAACATAGATCGAGCCTACTGACGAGTTTGCCTTGCTGGATAATCTGCTCCCCATCGATCCCGACGTAGCCGCCCGCATTGAGGCGCTCGACCTTCAGTTCAACAAGTTCGGAGTCGATCCGTACGGAATCGATAAGAACGATTTGATACGGTTCGTATCCGCGTTCGCCTGGATCTACCGATTCTATTTCAAGGTAGACGTGTACGGACTCGACAACGTTCCGTCTCGTGGACGGGGAGTTCTCGTCGGGAACCACTCCGGCGGCGTCGCGATCGACGGGGCGATGGCGATGGGCTCCCTCTTGCTCGACGCCGAGCCGCCTCGGCTTGCCCATGCGATGATCGACAAGTTCATCCACCAGTTCCCGGGGGCCTCGCAGCTCATGGCTCGAACGGGACAGTTCACGGGCAATCCCGACCAAGCCAAACGGCTCTTGCGCGACGAGCGCCTGATCTTGGTGTTCCCGGAAGGCGCGCGCGGCACGGCGAAGCTCGCCAAGGACGCCGACACGCTCGTCGATTTCGGGACCGGCTTCATTCGCTTGGCGCTTGAAACCAACAGCCCGATCATCCCGTTTGGCTTCGTCGGTGGGGGCGAGGCACTTCCGACGATCGCAAATCTCCGGCGGCTCGGTCGGATGCTCGGCGTGCCCTACATCCCCGTAACGAAGTGGGGCCTGCTCATTCCAAAGCCGACCCGGTTTCAACTGCTGTACGGGAAGCCGATGCACTTCGAAGGTACCGGGCACGAGCGCGACGAACTCGTGTCGGAAATGGTGGACCAGGTGAAAGCGCGTATTCGCGACTTGATCCGACAGGGTCGAGCGCTCAGAGAAAAGGAGATCTCCGAAGGAGATCTCGTGTTGTGATGAGGGTGCTGGTCACAGGGATTTCGGGAAAGCTCGGCCGCCTGGTCGGTCTCGAGCTGCTGCGGCGTGGCTATCAGGTTGCCGGTATCGACCGGCGTGCCTGGCCGGACGGGCCTGCGGACATCGAGGTTCATCAAGTCGACATTCGAAAGCGGCCTGCCGAGGACGTGTTCCGGACCTATCGGCCGGATGCCGCCATCCATATGGCGACGGTCACCCACCTGGTGAACCAGAGCCCCGACCGGATGCGAGTGAACCTCTACGGAACCCGAGCGTTCATCCACCATTGCCACCAGTACGATGTGAAGCAGGCGATCTTCGCAGGACGCCACACCTTCTACGGCGCTGCGGCAGATTCGCCGCTCTACCATACCGAGGACGAGCCGCCGATCTCGGCTCACTCCTTTCCCGAGCTCGCAGACCTCGTCGCCGCCGACCTCTACGCGGCGTCTGCGCTCTGGCGTTATCCGGAGATCGCGACCGCCGTTCTACGACTCGTGTACACCCTTGGACCGAGCAAGCACGGAACGCTCGCTGCATTTCTGAAGGGCCCAAGGGTCCCGTTGGTGATGGGCTTCGACCCCCTCTTCCACTTCATTCACGAGCTCGACGCCGCAGAGGCGATCGTCACCGCGCTCGCTCACAAGCTCCATGGCATCTTCAACGTATCGGGCCCGACGCCGGTTCCCCTTTCAACCGTGGTGAAGGCAGCAGGCCGACGCCCGCTCCCCATGCCCGAAACCCTGTTCAGGCTCGGCCTCGGCAAGCTTGGCCTGCCCATGCTCCCTGCCGCTGCAATCGACCATTTGAAATACCCCATCGTGGTGGATAGCGAGGCGTTCAGGCGCGCCACCGGCTTCCGGTATTCCTACGACGAACGCGAGACGATCAACGGGTTTCGGACGGCTTGAGGGCTTGATCGCTGGGCGGTGAGCGCGATACGGCGGGTTGGTTTAATCACTACCGACCCGCCCACCCCCACCCGTAATCCTCCCTCCGCGGCTTCGCCTTGGCGGCGCAGGGGCGCCGG
>Ga0316189_10001693_pt1 | contig 21862 bp, 18 predicted proteins | sample LowCovwburrow_MG_FD_204930 | JGI IMG/M metagenome (GOLD analysis project Ga0316189, IMG submission 204930) | Coastal sediment microbial communities from Maine, United States - Lowes Cove worm burrow | ecosystem: Environmental > Aquatic > Marine > Coastal > Sediment | place: USA: Maine... | reverse complement strand
CATGACCGCGGGCGAGAACTGCGACGACGGCGGCCGCTCCGCGATGTGCAACGCCAACTGCACTGCCGTCAGCTGCGGCGACGGGGTCGTCAACATGACCGCGGGCGAGCAATGCGACGACGGCGGCGAATCGGCCACCTGCGACGACGACTGCACCAACGTGATGTGTGGTGACGGCGTCACAAACGCCACCGCGGGCGAGGCCTGCGACGACGCGGGCGAGTCGGCCACCTGCAACGACGACTGCACCGCCGCGGCCTGCGGTGACGGAGTCGTCAACGCTGCCGCAGGCGAAGACTGCGATGACACGGGTGAGTCTGCGACCTGCAACGACGACTGCACCACTGCCGCGTGTGGCGATGGGGTGACCAACGCGACTGCGGGCGAGGATTGCGACGACGGCGGCGAGTCGGCGACCTGCAACGACGACTGCTCCACGTCTGCCTGTGGTGACGGGGTGCTCAACGCGAGCGCTGGCGAGGAGTGCGACGACGGGAACACCGACGACGACGACGGCTGCGCCGCAGATTGCACCGAGGAGGAGGACCCGGGCACGACCGACGGCGGCGACGAATCCGGTGACACAGGCGGTGCCGACGACACGGGTGGTGCCGACGACACGGGTGGTGCTGACGACACGGGTGGTGCCGACGAAACCAGCGGCGGCGGCGGCGGTGAGGGAGGCGATGATCTTCCTCCGAGCACGGACGCTGGCGGCGACGACATGGGCGAAAGCGGCGGCACGGGCACCGGCACAGGCTCCGGCTTGGACGGCGGCGCGGCCACCGACGACGAAGGATGCAACTGCTCGACCGGCGACGGCCGACGCGGTGCTGCGTGGTCCCTGCTCGGCTTGTTCGGCTTGGGCTTCATGCGTCGCCGACGACGCTAGGCGCACCACGAGCGCGACAGCGCGACGCCGCCGGGACTTCCCGGCGGCGTTTTTCTTGCGATCGGTCCGGGGCGCGAAAACGATCAGTCCGGCGCTGCGGTGCACCGCGCGGGCGATCAAGGTGCGCACGGGCGGTGGTATGGTCGCGTTCCTTGGCTTACACGATGGCATCCATGACGACCCGCGCTCGACTGCTGCTTTTGGCCCCGCTCGGTGCGCTGGTCATGACAGCGGCCGGCACGGCGCAGGCCGCCACCCCAACGTACTACGCGGACCTCCCGACGTTTCAGGGTGACCTCGCAACGACGGTCACCGACGACTACACCGATCCCGGCTACGTCTTCATCCAAGACGACGCGGTCATGAGCGCTGTGGTCGGTGAGACGGACTACTCGAGCACGGGGTTCACCAACCTCAACATCGTCAGTGGTGAGACGTACTGCGCGGGCTGCAACGGGTCATTTCAGCTCTCGTTCCAGACGACGTCGGTCGGGACGGTGGCCGGAGTTGTCGGCGTTGGCCTGGACATCACGACGCACAACATGATGGTCCCGTACTTCGCGGTCATCACGTTCGCCGACGGCACGACGGAGGAAGTAGCGCTGCCCGTCGCGGGCTCCTTTTGGGGGGTTGCGGCTCCGGAGCGAATCGAGTCGATCCACTTTGGCCTGAGCATGGCCGGGACTACGACCAGCGGGTCGTTTGGAATCGACAACCTTGTCGTCGGCGATGGCTCGCCACCCGATAGCGACTGCTGCAGTCCGAGTCCGACGGGCACGCCCGGATGCACCGACGCTGCGTGTGAAGCAGCGGTCTGCGCCGTCGATGCGTTCTGCTGCGACAATGAGTGGGACGGCATCTGTGCCGACGAGAGCGCCGTGGAGTGCCCTGGGCTCTGCGGTCCGGTCTGTGGGGACGGCGTGGTCGAGGGGGCGGAGGCGTGCGACGACGGCGGCGAGTCGGCAACCTGCAACGCGGACTGCACAGCCGCTGCGTGCGGCGACTCCATCGTCAACATGACCGCGGGCGAGGCCTGCGACGACGGGGGGGAGTCCGTCGCCTGCGACAGCGACTGCACCGCCGCTGCATGCGGCGACTCCGTCGTCAACATGACCGCGGGCGAAAACTGCGATGACGGCGGCCGCTCGGCGACCTGCAACGTCGACTGCACCGCCGTCAGCTGTGGCGACGGAGTCGTCAACGTGACCGCGGGCGAACAGTGCGACGACAGCGGCGAGTCGGCCAGCTGCGACGACGACTGCACCAACGCGATGTGCGGAGACGGCGTGCTCAATGCGACCGCGGGCGAGTCGTGCGACGACGCGGGCGAGTCCCCAGCCTGCAACGCAGACTGCACAGCGTCGGTGTGCGGCGACGGAGTGCTCAACCCGTCTGCGGCCGAAGCGTGCGACGACGGGAACACCGACGACGGAGACGGCTGCGCAGCGGATTGCACCGAGGAGAGTGACTCCGGAACCACCGGCGACTCCGGCGACTCGACCAGCGGGGGCATGGAGAGCGACGAGGGGGCGGCAGACGGCACGACTGCTGGCGCAGACGGAACGACCGGCGGCGGAACCGGGGGCAGCATGGGCGGCGAGGGTGGCGACGATCTCCCGCCCGGCGGCGATGTGGTCGGTGACGTGGTCGGCGACGACTTCGGCGACGACGACGGCACGGACACTGGCGGGAGCAGCGGCGGGAGCGGAGGTGGCCGCGGGCTCGGGAGCGAGGGCTGCGGGTGCACCACCGATGCGGACAAACCGCGGCGCACCGCTTGGTCCCTGCTCACCTTGCTCGGGTTCGCTCTCGTTCGTCGGCGACGCCCGCACTTGGGTTGACGCAGCCAAATCGCGTGTTTTGTGGCCCGCCGGATGGCGGAGTCTGCGCCCCCTTGCGTGTCGCCGCGGCGACACACGCCGCGGTGAGCGCTACCGGAGTTGTGGGCTGAACAAGCGGTAACCGCCTCGGAATCCACAGACCGCGACGTGCGAGCCCCTGAGCCCGCACGCGGTGGCGTCGTTCATCCCTTGCCAGCGCCGTCATGATACCATATACATGAAGCCGCTTTCATGCATGAGTTTTCCGGAAATGATGCGCCGATTTCAGACTCGACGACGCACTACCGTGACGTCGACCTCGATATCGGCCGGGAAGCATCGATCCTGGGTCGCGCGCTCGAGCGGCTGGCGGAGATCTCCGGGCGCGGCGTGTCCGCTCATGAGGCGCTTCGCGCGGCACACGACAACGTCGACCGAGACGGCGACTGGACCGCGACCGCCAGCGGGGCGGCCCAGGTTCTCGGCTTGCGACCGGTCCCGCTGGCCCCACTACCCAACGGCCGACCGCGTCAGCGGCCCGCCTTGCTGCGGCTGGGCCCCGGGCAGTGGCTCGTCGCCGCCGACGTTTCGCGCAGGCGCCAACGGGTGCTGCTCTTTGACGAACGGGGAGAGATTGAAATGACAATAACGTCGGCACAGCTCCGCGCTGCAGGCGACGCCAAGCAGTGGCTGCACATTCAGCCACTTCTGGCGCTCGACCCGATCCGAACCGATGGGCAAGACCCTGGCGAACACCCGTGGTTGAGACTGCGTTCGTTCCTGGGTCTTGAGAGGCGCATTCTCTGGGTCGTCGTCGTCTACGCCTTGGTCATCGGCGCGCTCACACTGGCGACGCCGGTCGCGGTGCAGGCTCTGGTCAACACGGTCGCGTTTGGCACCGTGCTTCAGCCGCTCGTGGTGCTGACCCTGCTGCTGTTCGGAGGGCTGGCATTCTCGGGTCTGCTCAGCCTCTTGGAGGCCTATGTCGTGGAAGTGCTGCAGCGGCGCGTGTTCGTGCGCGTGGCCGACGACTTTGGGCGCCGACTCCCAGCAGTCCAAAACGAGGCCTTGGAGGGTGCGTACGGGCCCGAGCTGGCCAATCGCTTCTTCGACGTCGTCACGATCCAAAAGTCGTTGGCCGGACTCCTGCTCGAGGGCCTCGCGCTGGTGCTGCAAACCGCGATTGGCATGGTACTGCTGGGCTTTTATCACCCGCTCCTGCTCACGTTCGATGTGGTGCTCGTGGCCTTGCTCGCGCTCGTCCTCCTCGCGGGCCGAGGTGCGGTCCATGCCGGCCTCTCGGAGTCTTCGGCCAAGTACAAGATGGTCGCGTGGCTCGAGGACATCAGCCGCACCACGCACCTGTTCCGCGGAAGCGCCGCGCGTCAGCACGCTTGCGATCACACGCAGGGTCTGTGCCGTGACTACCTGACTGCCCGAAAGAGCCACTTCCGCATCTTGGTACGCCAGATCGCGGGCGGCATCGGCCTCCAGACGGTCGCCATGGTCGCGCTGCTCGGGGTCGGCGGCTGGCTGGTCATCAACCGACAGCTCACGCTGGGCCAACTCGTCGCCGCCGAGCTCGTGATCGCGGCAATGGGGTCTGGCTTTATCAAGCTCGGCAAGAACCTCGAGAAGCTCTACGACCTCAACGTGGGGGTTCTGAAGCTGACCCGCATCGTCGACATGCCGATGGAGCGCAGTGGCGGCGAGGCACTGCCTCCGGGCGGCCCTGCGCCGGTCGCCCTCCGGCAGCTGGGGGTCACACGCGGCGACAGACAGCTCTTGTCTAGCGTCGAATTCGACTTCGAAGCTGGCGAGCGCATTCGCCTTGCCGGCAAGACGGGCAGTGGCAAGAGCACCCTGCTCGATGTCGTCGGTGGACTCCGGCAGCCCTCCAGCGGCTGCGTCCATTTGGCAGGCGTCGACCTGCGGCGGGTGAATCTAGCGACCGCGCGCGACCGGGTCTGCGTGGTGCGTGGCACCGATTTTGTCGACGCATCCATCATCGAGAACATCCGCATCGCCTCCGGTGGCCTCGCCCAGGAGGCGGAGATCCGGGAGCTGCTGCGTCTCGTGGACCTCGAGCACACCGTCGACGCGCTTCCCCGCGGCCTCGATAGTCGGCTCATGCCGCGTGGAGGACCGCTCTCGGAGACGCAAGCGCGACGCCTGTCGCTCGTCCGTGCCCTGGCATGCAGACCGCGGCTTCTGCTCATCGACCGGGCTCTGGATGGACTGGGCTTAGAGCGGGACCAGCAGACGGCGTTGCTCGACATCATCTTCTCCAACACCGCCCCGTGGACGGCCCTCATCGTGACCGACGACGATCGCATCGCAGCACGTTGCGCGCGCACCCTGACCATTGCGGACGGCGCATTGGAGATCTCGCAATGAACGAACGCTCCGCCCCCGCGATTGTCACCCCGCTGAACCTCGACGCTGCCGGAACGATCAACGGCGCCAGTGTTCTTGCTGGCTTACTGATCGCTGGGATCATCCTCTCGTTCGTGACGCTCGCTGTCGCGCCCTGGCAGCAATCGGTTCGCGGTACGGGGCGGCTCATCGCCTACGCCCCCCTCGAGCGGCAGCAACAGATCGAAGCGCCGATCGCCGGGCGTGTGACGACATGGTTTGTCCAGGAGGGAGACCACGTCGACGCGGGTGATCCGATCGTGGAGCTGAGCGACAACGACCCGGAGATTCTGGGTCGCCTCGAGCGCGAGCGTGACTCCATTCAGGCGCAGCTCGATGCAGCAACGCTGAGCATCGGGATCGCCGAAGCCAAGATCACATCGCTGGAAGCTGTCCGCGAGGCCGCGGTACTGGGGGCGGGCCTGAAGCGGCAAATCGCCGTCGACCGCAAGGATGCGGCCGAGCGCGCTCTGGATGCCGCGAAGGCGTCGGCCAAGACGGCCAAGCTCAATGTGTCGCGGCAAGAGGCGCTCCATAACAAGGGCCTGGTATCGACGCGGACCCTCGAGTTGGCACAACTCAAAGTGCAGACCGCGCAGGCCGGCCTCGAGCGCGCGCGCGCAAGCCTCAAGGCCGCGCGACGGCAGGTCAAAGCCATGGGCGCCGAGCGGACCGAAAAGGACGCCGACACAAACGCCAAGACGCAGGACGGTCGGAGCTCCCTTCAAAAATCCATGGCCGACAAGGCCAAAGCTGAAGGCGCCCTGGCAAAGATCGAGGTCCGACTGGCGCAGCAGCGCACCATGCGGATCGTCGCCCCGCGTGCGGGCGTCATCTTCCGACTCGTCGCCAAAGAAGGCGGAGAGGTCGCCAAGAAGGGCGACGCGCTCGCCATCCTTGTGCCGGACACGCTGTCACGTGCGGTGGAGCTGTGGGTCGACGGGAATGACGCGCCGCTCATCACCGCAGGACGCCATGTTCGTGTGCAGTTCGAAGGTTGGCCAGCCGTGCAGTTTGTCGGCTGGCCTTCGGCGGCCGTGGGCACGTTCGGTGGCACAGTGGACTTCGTCGATGCGACCGACAACGGGAGGGGCGAGTTCCGAATCGTCATCGTCCCCGACGACGACGAGCCCTGGCCGGAATCCCGCTACCTGCGACAAGGGGTACGCGCCAACGGCTGGGTGCTCCTCAACCAGGTCAGCATCGGCTACGAGCTGTGGCGCCAGTTCAACGGGTTTCCGCCCGCCGTCACGCCGCCCAGCGATGCGTTGGCCGCCGAGGGCGACGCAGCGAAAGGCATGGGCAAGTAACGCATGCGCAGCCTTCCCATCACACTGGCCCTGTTCATCGCGGTCGCCCAGCTGTGTCTGTCCCCCTCGGCCGCCCACGCTGCCAAGCCGCTGACGCTCGACGAAGTCCTGGCCGCGGTCGAGGCAGCGCACCCCACTTTGGAGTCCGCCATCCGGGAGGTCGACAAGGCCGAGGGAAGAGCGATGGAGGCGCGCGGCGGCTTCGACCCCACGCTGCAGATCAGCGGCAAGTGGGCACCGGTCGGCTACTACGACAACGGGCAGGTCGACACGCTGGTTCGACAGGCCACGCCCGCATGGGGAATCGGCGTCTACGCCGGATACCGCCTGGGGTGGGGCTCGTACCCCGTCTACAAAGGCGACCTGCAGACGCTCTCCGGAGGCGAAGTCCGGGCAGGGATCGACATTCCCGTCTGGCGTGGAGGGCCCATCGACCAGCGACGGGCGAACATCAAGCAAACCAAGATCCGAAAGGTTGGAGCATTGTCCTCCCAGGACGCATCCCAGCTTGAGCTGGAGCGGGAGGCAGCCAACGCCTATTGGACATGGGTGGCGGCGGGGCAGTCCCTGCGGATCGCACGTGATTTGTTGGCGATCGCGGAGCGCCGCGATGCCGGGCTCAACGAGCAGGCCAAGCTGGGCGCGATCGAGAGGATCAAGCTTGTCGACAACCGACGCCTCGTGCTCGGCCGCATGGCCAAGGTCGTCAAGGCCGAGCAGACATTCAACAAGGCCGCGCTCGAGTTGTCGCTCTTCCTCCGAGATGGAGACAAGAAGCCGGTCATCGCGAGCGAATCCCGTGTTCCCGACAAGCTCCCCGAACCCGTTCGCATGGACGTCCCCTCGTTGGACGACGCCGTCGCGCGAGCGGTCGACCGCAGGCCCGACGTCGCAGCGCTCAACGCCGAGCGGCAGGCCGCGACCGTGGAAACTCGACTTGCCCGCAACGACATGGCCCCCAAAGTGAACCTCAAGAGCTTCGTCGCACGGGATCTCGGCGACGGGCCTGCGGAGCTCGGCCCCACCGAGTGGGGGGCTGGCGTGGTGCTCGAAGTCCCGCTCCCCCTCCGGGCGTCCCGTGGGAAATATCGGGTGGCCAAGGCGACACTCGCGTCGATCGACGCCAAGCGCCGCGGTCTGCACGACAAGATCAGCGCCGAAGTGCGCAAAGCCCACGTAGCCCTACAGGCAGCCGACCAGAGTGTGGCGCTCGTTCGTCAACAGCTGGAGGCCACACGAGAGCTGGCCGATGCCGAGCGTATTCGGTTTCGGGAAGGCGCGACTGAACTCATCATCGTCAACCTCCGCGAGCTGGCGGTCGCCGATGCGGCCAACCAAGAGGTCGAGGCGTTGGCAGATTTTCAACGCGCGCGCGCGGATTTCTTGACCGCGACGGGCCGGAGTCCGATTTGACCATCTTGTCCGCGCCGCGAGCTGAAGAGAATCAGGTTGTAGTGCACACTAAGGCGACTGAAGCATGAGCAGCTCCCACGAGTATGTTTGGACGTTTCTGAGCAACTACGCCCACGTGTTGGTGTCGGTCGCTCGCGAGCCCGACGCGACTCTGCGCGAAATTTCCGAGCGTGTGGGAGTCACCGAGCGCGCCGTCCATCGGATCGTCAGCGAGCTCGAGGCGGCTGGGGTCATCACGATCAATCGCAGGGGACGCAACAACCACTACGAGATCCAGGTTGACACCCCGCTGCGTCACCCGATGGAGGAGCACAAGACCGTGGGCGATCTGCTGCTCGTTCTGCTCGATCCGGCCGAGGCAAAGTCGCTGGGCCTGCGGGCGCGGGCCCGTCGCTAACGTCACGAGCACGCCGACCGGATTGGTCGGCGTGCACGGCCAGCGGGGAGCGCGGGAAAAGAGCTACCCGTCTCGTTTTGTCGTGGTTCGCGAAGCGCGGACGGGCGAACGCACGAGGCGTCGCTTGGCGCGGGCGGCTTCGTCTCCGTCACGCTCGGTGCGCGTACGCGTCGGCCTGGGCTTGAAGGTCATCTCCGGCTTGACGGGCGCCTTGAACGTCAGCGCTGGCTTGGGCTCACTGGGCGGCGTCGGGCGAGTCGGCGCGCGGGGCTCTCGGGTCGGCGGCGGCGTTGGCCGGTCCGCACTGGGGCGGGCGCGTCGAGGGGGCGGCGGCGTGGGCTTGGTTCGACGCGGTGGCTCGGCCTTGGTCCGCGTGGGCGACCGATCAACCGCATCGTTGTCCCCCTTGGTTTTGGACTTTGTCGTGCCCTTGGATTTCGTGCTCGACTTCGTGGCGGTCGAGCGCCCACCATCGTCGTAGTACGCCTTGCTGATCGGCTTGCCGTAGCTGCCGTAGCCGGGATGGCCCCCACCCCCGGATGTGAAACTGAAGGAGCAGCCGCCGGCGACCAGGCCGAGCAGGAGCAAACCAAGCGTCTTTGCGGATGCGTGGGTCTTCATGCCGGATTCGACGCGACCCTCGCGCGCTGGATTCAGCAACACGACCACAAAAGTCAAACAAATCAGAAACTTAGGTGGATCCCCCCGTTCCAATCGGGGGTTGTAGCGGGGATACCCCCTGCCCGAGATAGGGCCCTGCCGTCCAACTGCCATCGGCCGGCCGCCGATCAGCACGTCCGTCAGACGCGGATCCGCAGCCCCATTGCGCGATCTTTTCGAGCGAAGCCCTAACGGTCGGACGGACGCGCCGCCGCTGGGTTGCACGCATTTCGTTCGGTTGCAGGACGTGCTCCGCAACGAGTAATCCTGTCTCACGCTCGCGCTGCCCGATGCCCCGTCCGGGGCCGTGCCGCGACCAAAAAAGCGATGGCCTACATGCGACCGATTCGACATTCCGCGATCCTCCTGTCCCTGTTTCTCGGCGGTGCGTTCACCGGCTGTGCAGCCAACGACGACGGTGCCAGCGGCGGCGACGATGCCGGAGAAGCGCGTGGCGTCGGCGGCAAAGCCGACGACAACGCCGTCAACTGCGACGACACCGCGTTGGACGACGGCGGGGTCTGCCGCCGCGGCAACGGACAGTTCGCCCCGGCCGTGTGCTGCGCGATGCCCGATGAGTGCGCCAACGCGACCATCGACGACGGCGGGACCTGCCGCGACACCGAGTCCGGTCAGTTTGTCCCCGCCGCGTGCTGCGACGCACTGTGCGAGGGCAAGAGCCTGATCAACGGTTTTTGCCGCGACGTCGAAACCGGCCAGTTCGCCCTGGCGGCATGCTGCGCTGACCAGTGCTTCGACCTTCAGCTCCCTTCATCGGATCCGGTCGACGCCCCTCCTGGTAGCTGCGCGGACAGCTGTGGCGATCAGTCGAGTGACGGCGAGTGCTTCTGCGACGAGTTCTGTGTCGGCGTGGGTGACTGCTGCGCCGACGCGGTCGAGCTTTGCGAGGATGATCTCGGCGTCGATCCCAACCCCGAGCCACCGCCGAGCAACAGCTGCGCGGGCGCCTGTGACAGCGGCGCCCCCAGCGGCGCGTGCTTTTGTGACGACGCATGCCTAGAGCTGGGAGACTGCTGTGGCGACAAGGTCGCTCAGTGTGGCGGCGAGGGTTCCGACGTCGTCGTCGCCTGCGAGGTCGATGACTGCGAGGGCGCTGAGGTCGATGACAACTTCATCTGCCGCAAGCCCAACGGCCAGTTCGCTCTGTCGGCGTGCTGTGGTCTCGATCGCTGCGACGACGCCAATCTGGAGATCGCCGAGGGTGGTCAGGCCTTGTGTCGCGACGACAGCAACGGACAGTTCGTTCCCATGGTCTGCTGCGACCAGCGCTGCCAAGACGCAGAGCTCGACCGGACCGGCATCTGCCGCAACGCGGTCAGCGGCGAGTTCGCCGACCCAGCATGTTGTGCGGACATGTGCTTCGCGGCGCAGGCCCGCGGTGACGCCGACGCGATCGACGGCTGCAACGGTGCGCAAGACGCTCCGGAGTAGCCGTTGAGTTCGGGTCGCCGACGGGCGGAGGCAAGGTCCACCGCGTTCGACAGGGCGACCCGGGGTTTGGCTGGCGTGCCCATGCGGGCACACCGCTGACTACGGCAGGTTCGCTGCGACCCAGGCGTCGACCTGTTCGCGGAGCGCCCTGCCTCGCACGCCCGCCGCAGTCGCACTGTCCGCGGCTTGGCGGGCAGCTGTGCGGGCTTCCGAGCCGCGCCCTGCCCCTTCGAGCGCCTTGGCTTTGCCGAAGTACTCGCGCGCAAGCGCATACGGCTCCGACGAACTCGCTTTGAAGATCGCTATCGATCGCTCGAACAGGGAGCTGGCGAGGTCGTACTCCCCCGTGCCGAGCCGGCACCAGCCCTGCACAGAAACAAGCGCGGCGCCGTCGGGGGTTTGTGTGCGCCCGTGTTGCTCGGCGATGGCGAGCCCACGCTCGAGCAGCACAAACGCCTCGGGACACTTCCCTTGGCTTTGCAGCGTGTCGGCGTAGTTCGCAAGAATGATGACCAGCTGCGGGTGTTCCTCCCCGAACACGACCTGGGAGATCTGCAACGCGCTCTTGAATCGGCGCTGGGCGAGCTCGAGGTCGCCGGTTTGCACCGCCACTTGAGCAAGGTTCTGGTCGACGTCGGCGATGGACGGCTGGTGCTCGCCCCCATTGGCAACCCAGATCGCGCGCGCCCGCAGCCACAGCGTGCTGGCTTTGAGCGGCTCGGCCGACATGAAGGCAATGCTCGCCAAGTTGTGGAGCGAGCTGGCCACCGTAGGGTGTTCACTTCCGTAGCTCGCCTCGCGAATCGCCAAGGTCTTGGCGAAATGCGTGCTCGCAACATCCAGGTCACCCGACTCCTGCGCGAGGATCCCCAGGCCTTCGTGCGACATCGAGACCCACGGGTGCGCGTCTCCCAGCGAGCGGTGGAGGATCTCCAGCGCCCGGTTATGATCCTCTCTCGCTTCATCCCGACGACCCACGCTCCGGTAGACGCCCGCCCGATTGTTAAGGATGACCGCCAGGTTGGGGTGGCCTGCCCCAAAGTGCGCTTCGGTGTACGTCAGCGCCTCCTGGTAGGCGGCGAGGGCCTCGTCGGTCCGGGCCAAGTCACCGAGCAAGACGGCCAAGACGTTGTAGGTCGCCGACAAACTGCGCGAGCGGTCGTCACTCGCCGCGAGGTCGAGCGCGACCGCGGTGCGGAGGTGCTCCTCGGAGAGCTCGTGCTGCTGCGTCATGTACAGGATGCCGCCCATCGCACGCTCGTAGTACGCCTCCAACGCAGGGTCGGTCGCACGGCGCACGGCCGACGCCGCGCCTGCCAAAATGCCGAGCGCGCGCTTGGCATCGCCCAGGTGTGAGCCCACGGTGTCGGCCAACGCCAGCATCGCCTCAGCCTCGACATCGTTTGCGCCCGTCTCCGCGGCCGTCGCGATCGCTTCTTTGAGCGCTGATTCGCTGTCGGCGGGTCGCCCCGCCCTGGCCAGCATCCGCCCCGTGTGCAGCAGCAACTCGGCGAGCACCGCATCCTGCCCGAGCGCATCGACCTGAGGGCGGAGCGCCTCGAGGGCCGCAACCGCCTCCGCGGACTTGCCCAGCGCATCGAGCAGTACCGCTGCGTCGATCGATTCTCGCACGGGAGCGGCAAGTGCCAACGCTTCGGCGGCCCCTTGATGGGCGCTGTCGTGCAGTCGCTCAGGTGCACATTGCGCGAGCACCGTGCGCGATGCAGCCGCGGCGGTGGCTTTGGCCACCACCTGCGGATCGCGCGTGTCGATCAACGCGCTGACCAGCCTCCCGACATCGGCGCGGCTCCGCTCCAGACATCGCATGCGTTGGTCCAGCAGCGCTCCCGATTGCTCGCCGCGATGGGCGGTGGCCTCGCACGCATCGCGATACTCCCCCTCCCAGGCCGTGGCCCACCCATTCAGCCGGCCGCCCACGGCCTTGTCGGCCTCGCTGGCAAGCGCGGCTCCCGTAGAGCGGAGACCCGCCGAGAGCTTCGCCCGAAGGTCCTCGTTCCAGACTTCGGCACGACGGTCGGCCCCCGTATCGCAGCCAGGGCGATCGTCGTTGCGAAGACCCCACGTGACGCCCGCACCGAGAAGGCCGATCCCAAAGACCGCACCGACGCCCGCCGCGATGCGTCGGCTCGCCGCCTTCGGGTCGTACCGAAGCCGCGCGAGCAGGGCTTGCATGCTCGGCCATCGCGCCTCGGGGTCGGGGAGGAGGCCGCGTCGCAACGCCCGCTCGACGGCCCCGGGGACACTGCCGGCCACGGCCGTGCGGGACGGCTGCGGCACCGTCCCGTCGAGTGTCGCGTAGACAAGCTCCGCGAGCGTCGGGCGATGAAACGGACGCTGGCCATAAAGCGCCTCCCACAGCGAGACGCAGAACGCGAACTGGTCGGCGCGGTGATCGACCTCCCCGCCCTTGTGCTGCTCCGCCGCCATGTAGGCCGGAGAGCCCATGATCGATCCCGTCGCGGTCAAGGTCACGTCTGCGCTGGCGGAGAGCCGAGGCGCGTCCGCCGAGGCGGTGGGCGCAGCCTCGGACGCTGCGGCTCCGGCGATTCCCACCAACCCAAAATCGGTCACGGCGACGCGGCCGTCGTGACTCACCAGCACGTTGTCGGGCTTGAAGTCGCGATGCACCAGCCCTGCGGCGTGTGCCGCCGCGAGTCCGCGTCCTGCCGCCGCGAACACGTCGAGCACCTCCGCCAGCGACCGAGACCGCTCGCCAGACCACGCCCTGAGCGTGCGACCGTCGATGAACTCCATCGCGATGAACAGCTGATCGGATTGAAAGCCAACCTGATGCACCGCGACCACGTTGGGGTGCGCAATCTTGGCCATCGACTGCGCTTCGCGAAGCATCCGCTGCTGGGCCGCCTCGGTGTTGGACGACTCGGACTTCGGTCGCACAAGCTTGATCGCGACCGCGCGATCGAGGTCGGGGTCGTGGGCGGCGAGCACCACGCCCATCGCTCCGGCTCCGAGCTCGCCCCGGACGACGAAGTGACCGATCCGATCACCAGGGGAGAACCGTCGCGGTTCGCCAGGTTGTCGCCTGCTTCCCCCACCTGGATCAGGACCGACCGTCTCGGCGCCGCCCTGGGAGACGGCGGTCGCCTCTGGCTCGGCCGGCCGAGTCTCCTCGTCATTGCCCGTCACGGGGCCAGTCTACCCGGTTCGCGGGGCTCCGTGCCGCACGCGGCTGTCTTCGTCGATCCGACGAGCTTGGATCTTCGGCGCCACAAAGGTCGACAACCTCGCGGCAAGAAACTTTGTCACAAACGGGGCGAGGCCTATCTACCCGGCGTCAATCCACCGGTTCACTGAACGGGGCTGGCAAGGGTCGGTCGCGATAAGCGTCGGGAAACCTGCGGCGGTGCTGCTGAACCGCATGGTTCAAGGCCTCGGTGTGCGGCGTCGGTGGCTGATCGCCCGCCAGCTCCGCCAGCGTCGCGTGCATGGTGAACTGCGCCTCTCCATAGCGACGGGCGTGTCGCGGTTCGACGCCGGACTTCGCTTGCGCGGCGGCCCTCGCCTCGACCGCCTGGCGTCGCTCGGACGCCTCCGGGATCGCTGCCTTGCCGGCCAGGAAGCGGGCGAAGAGCCGCGCCTGCCGTTGGCACAGCGGGAACGGCACCACCATGAACGGCAGCCCGACAAACGCGATCGTCGGGTCGGCGACGGGGAGGAGGTCGAGCCACAGCGGCTCGAGTGCGCGCATGTCGAGGAACTCGAAGTGTTCGTGGTAGCCCGTGCAGACAAGCAGATCATCGATCCCATCCAGGCTCGTGCCGTCCGTCAGCCCGATCGAGCCGTTGGGCGACAGGTGAGCGATCGCGGGACGAAGCTCGATCTCTGCGTTGGGGCCGGCCATCGCGGCGCCCTGATGCGATCGTGCACACACAACGACGCGCGAGGCCACGCCCGCCAGCTCGCGCGCGAGGTCCTGCCCCGAGGACTTGGCGCCAAGCAGCGCCACCGAACGTCCAGCGAACGGAGCCGGGACGCGGTACGCGGCGCTGTGGGTCACGCGGCCGCCGAACGTCTCCAAGCCCGGCAGCTCCGGGATTCGTGGTTGGGCATAGTGCCCATTGCACACCGCCACAGCGTCGAACTCTAGGTCCTCGGAGCCACCCGCGTGCGCGACGGTGATCGTCCACCCGCCGCCCGCCCGCCGAACAACACAGCGCACCGAATGCCCCCACCGGATGGCGGGTCGCAACTCGAACGCTTGGGCAAACCGCTCCAGGTATGCCAGCACCTCCGCGTGCCCGGGAAAGCGCCTGTCGTCGCCTCCGCACGCGGCGAACGGAAAGTCGAGGAACGCCATCAGATCACGCGGCAGATTGGTCCGCAGCGAGGCGTACATCGCCGAGCGTCGCACTGGCTCGGGGGAGTACGCCCATGTCCCGCCCAGGCGGTCGGCTTGTTCAAAAGCCACCGCGTCGTGCCCAGCTCGCCGAAGCTCACGAAGCGACGCCAACCCGGCCGCGCCCGCACCGATGACGGCGACCCTCACCTCGCGCTTGTGCCCATCCGGTTCACCGTATCTTGAGCCATAGCATTGCGTCCCCCTTCTCTACAGTGCCAGCTCAAGGTCGGGAAAGATGCAGGTGTCGCGGGCGGCCTCGCAGCCATGGCCATGCAGCGCAGCCATCGCGCCGACGACCTCGGCCCACGGCACGTCGTCGGCCGCCGTGACGGTCGCGAGACGAGCGGCAGGGTGCCGTTCGAGGTGTTTTCGTGCTCGTTGGACAAGAGCGGAGGTTCCCCACGGATTGTCGCTCGCTCCGTCAATGCGCTCGACATCCGCGGCGCTCTTGATCGCGAAGCCGCGCGGGTCCAGCTCGACCGCAAAGATCGGGCTGGCGGGCGGCGATCCGGCCTGTGGCTTTGGGAGTGTGACCCGCAGGACGCCGGACTTCTGCGCCTTGTTATCCACGACGACGGCGACCTCTCGAAAGCCTGCACGCTCGGCGGTGTAGGTGACGTTGCGGACCGTCGCGAAGGGCGTTCGACCGTCGGCGTAGAGCACCAGCGGAGCGCCCGTGCGCTTGTCTTCGTCGAGACGATCGTACAAGGGCGATACGAGGTGTCCCATCACAGGGAGCGCGCCGTCTCGCACCACCGCGACCTCCTGGTCCCCGAGGCGGAGTTGGGTCTGGGTCACGTGAACCCGCGTCCCCTCCGGGATGCCCGCGACGGCATCGGGCACGCTCGGGAGTCGGCGACCCGAGGTTCGCGGGTGCGCCATCTGCAGCAGTGCACCGGAGATCGGCTCGACGTCGGCGGCGGTCTGCCCTTGGTCGAGCAGCCATTGGTGGGCGTGCACAGCCAGCGGCGCGATGCCTTCGAGTTCTGCGTAGGCGGCACGCTCGACTATCCCGAAGCGAGCCAGGTCGCAGCCGTCGTACATGATGCCCTGCGCCTGCCCAGGGTCCGCGTCGATCGCCGTCGCGATCACTTCGCGTGCGTTGGGGCAGATCTTCTCGAGCGCCATGCGGATGCCCGCGCGATCGATCTCGGGTTTGGGCGTCGCCGGGTCAAGGGCGCCCTTCCAGATCGAAAGGTACATCGACGTTGAGGCATGCAGCTGGCAGGCCTCGGGCAGCCGCTCGAGCACGAGCCCGGGACGCGCGGAACTCTCGGCGACCCGCAGTGCCTCGGCGAGGGCGTGCACCTTCGACGTGTCGCACTTGCCACTCGCCGGCTTGCCTTCGAGGGCGGCCGCAGGCGTGCTTGGAGCGGGGCGTTTGCTCTCGGCGGGGCTAGGCGTCTGCTCGGAAGCCGCGTCGCACCCGGGCAGGAGCAGCAGCGCCATGATGGCGCCCAGAGTTGGGGGTCGCGGGGGCATGGCCGGAGTCTACGATGCCGGCCCGCGGTCGTGCGTTCCGAGGGGTCGAGGGCAGCCGCGGTCGCTGCCCCCTGCCCCCGCATGGGGACACTCGGCCGCTCCGGGCGGGCATACGCCGTCACCGCACGTCCTACGGGTTGCCGTGAAGTGCGTTCACCTCCGGCCGGGTCAGCCGGTCATCACGGGGACGGGTCGGCGGGACACCGACCCCACTGAATGCACGCCAGGTACCGCCCAAGCGCATCCGCCCGCGGGTCATCGTCGACGACGCCCAGCCCCAGTCTCGTCGGGTCTTTCACGGCCGCAAACACCGAGGCCAGCGAGCCGTCCCGGCCGAGCCAAGCGTAGTGGGTGTGCTGCATTTCGTCGGTGTGGCCCAGCAGCACGCGCGCCGCCGTCTCGACGTGGTCGACGACGTCAAACGGGGCGATGCTCGCGAGCCTCTCGAAGCTGGTCTCGAGCATGAGCCCATCAACGCTCCCGCTGTGCGCGAGCGGAAGCCCGTCGAGCAAGGGTAGCAGGCTCGCCACCGCCCCCCCTGCGGCATGCCCAAATGCATACACGTGTGCGCCATCGACTTCGGGACGAGCCGCCAGCCACCGGACGGCGGCCGCGGCATCGTCCACTTCGCCCAAGAACATCTCGAAGCTGCCGCCATTCCCGTTTTGCCCTCGAAACGTCGGCGTCATGACCACGAAGCCCGCGTCGCGAAACGACTGCGTAGCGGCGAAGTCGTCTGGCGTCCACGCGAAACCGCCAGGTAGATACAGCAACGCAGGACGCTTCGCCGGCTTCCCTTGGGGGAGCCACAGCCAAGCATTGAGCGCGCGCCCATCCGACGGGTATGTCGTGGCCACCACGCCCGGTGGTGGGTCGGGGAGATCACTGTCCTGGGGCGCGCCAGACCTGGGCGGTTCCTCCCCGCTTGCAATTCTCAGCGCGTCGCGTTGCTCCGCGTAGCTCGCGTACGACACTGGCGAACCGGCCGCAAAATCACGGAGCAACTGGCGCTCGACGTCGAGCACTCCGCCTTGTCGATCCAACGCGACGTAAAGCATCGCTACCGTCGTGATTTCGCCCGCGAGCGCGTGTTCGTTGACGAGGCGAAGGCGGCCGAAGTCGCAGCCGTTCCAAAGCGCCGTCTGTATCTCCCCGCGCGGGCCCAGTGCAAGTGAGCGAATGAACCCCAACGTTCGGCCGCACGCGCTGCGGAACAGCTCAGGATTGTCGGCAATTATCTTGGTCATGATCCCGACACGCTCCTTGGCCGGTGCACGCCCCAGCGCCTCCAGGTCATCCGCCAGCTCCTCGGGGATTCGCGGTCGCAACGTGACTCCCAGCGCGACGCTCGCCGCGGTCATCCGCGCATTGGCGGGGATGCCGGACGATGTCGTGCCTACGGCATTGGCAACCCGCGCGACGTACCCCGAGGTCACCCAGCCCGGTCCCGCGTCCGGCTTGAATCCAGGGCGAACCTCGACGGCAACCTCGCCCCTGGAGAGCACCCTGTGCCGCGGCCAGGGGGCATCCAGCCGCATCTCGGGCTCACCTTCGGCGGCTGCGGGCGTCGGCTCCACCGGAGGCGGGTCCGCGGACGGGCGAGCACAAGACACACACACTACGCACGCCAGCAGCGACCACTGCGGCAATCTCACTACGCCAGCGTGCGACATCAAGCGCGGCACTGTACCAAGGCCGAGCGATCATGCGGAGCCATCCCGACTCGGTCACTCGCCGAGAATGCACTCCCTGCCGAGGTTGACCACCAACGTGTCCTCATCGTCCAAGAACTCACCGATTCGATTTTGCGCGGCAAGGAAGTAGGTCGTTAGGATCGGAAAGATCGTGTCGTGACAGCAGGTCATGGTGCAGACAAAAGGACTGTACTCCGCGCCCGCAACGTGGATGACGGAGGTGCCAAAGTCGTCGGTAAAGCCACAGGCGTGCTCGCCACGCAGGTACATCTCAGAGGGATCGACGGACGCGATCGCATCCTCCAGCGCGCCGACGGCGGTATCCGTAAGATAGACACACCCGTGCTCGACAAATGGGTTGTCGGGCCCGGGGACAAACTCGACCCGACCACCGTGCCTGTACACGCGGATCCCCGGCCCCTCCCATTCGAGGGTGCCCAGCGGCGGTTCTGACTCGCTCGGGCCGGGGCCGCACGCCACAACCGCGGGAACGAAGACACAAAGAAAAAAGCGGCCTCCCACGCAGGCAATCTGCCACGGACGCGGTCAGGCTCCCCTCGTCATGGGATGGCTCGCCGGATTCGACTGCCGCGCTACGCGTCTTTGGCGATGTCGCGGCCTCGACCCGTCGCGAGGCGGTGGAGGGCGCGGAGGGCATCCACCGCGTGGTCACCCCAGTGCGTCTGATAGCCAAATCGCCACTGCCAGATGGCGTCGTTGCGGTGGCCGCCGTCCATCAGATCGAGGCCTTCACGCAGATCCACGTAGATACCGCCCAGGTCGTCCGACAGAGAGCCCAAGACCAGCGCATCGCGCACGAACGGGTCAAAGACCTCGTAGTACAAGTCGACGGTGTTGAAGTCGAACGATGGAGCGGTCACGCGCTCGACCTCCGTGCCGCTGTCGACATCGGAGTCTGACAGCTCGGGCAGTTCGGTTGCCGCCCCGACAAGCTCGGTGAGCAGTCTGATCGTGGTCCGGATTCGCACCTGTGGGGTCAGCGTCCGCATCGTCTCGAGGAACGAGCAGTAGCGGCGGGCACGTACAGCGAAAGCAGTTGCGACCTGCGCGAGGTCGGGCGAGTCCGAGGATGCTGGTGCCATCGCTGGCCGGAAGGTAGCAAGGCCGCGAGCCGGTTGCGGGTGGTCCAACGCGCCGCACGCGGGCGTTGCCTAGACGCGTGCACTCGGTCGCAGCCGCTCGCGTAGCAGTGCTCTTGGGCCCGCCGTGCGGATCGTGTAAGCCTGGACCCGTGACCTCACCGCGCAAGGGCAGCCACGTTGCAACGGGCGAGCTCCCCGGCTCTGCGAGGGACCAAGGCAAAGGCAAGGCCTCTGCGGCCAACGCCAGCGATTGGGAGGTGTACGACCCCGCCTGGCTCGCGCGACTCGCCGCGGTTCAGCAGCCGGAGGCTACCTGGCTTGCGGATGCCCTGGGCGCGTGCACTCGAGTGCGGGTGAGGTCCGCCGCGATGATTCACTTCGTCGATCCACACGGCCCCGAGTGGGACTTCGACACGAACATCGTGCTCGAGTCCGACTCTCACGGCGACTTGGTGCTGGACGTTCTGACGGGACAACGGATCGGCGGCGTCGAGTTCCTGAGTCGCCGCTGAACGCTACCGAGCGGGAGCCGCGTCTGGGCCACTTGCCGGCACCATCGGTTCGGAGCTTCTGAAGTCGAGCAGAGTGACCGTCGGCCTCAGCGGTCCGGGCGATCGGGCCGCGTCCTTCGTTTGTGACGCGGGCCAGGGCAATGACTCGGTTGGCATTTGGGACTGCCAGCCCGTGCACATCACCTGCAGACAAGTCGGTTCTGGCCGAGGTTTGCTTGCCCTCCCGCGGCGGGTCGCTCAGGGGGAGCTGGACCCAGGCCTGGCTGTGTTGGCCTACCACCCCCCAAACGCAAAACGCCGCCGGGTTAACCCGACGGCGATTCACTTTCAGCTCCCCACTCGCTACCGGTCACAAACCGGCAACCGGGCCGACCCTTCGAGCCCTGGATCACGTTCAGAGGTACGCTGTGGCCGGGTCTGGGGCGGACGCGACCACCCAAGCCCCCACGGCTCCCCGTGGTCCACGACGGTGCCTGCAAGGCTCTCAGGCTGGCACAGGTGTGGCGACGCGAGCTGGATGCGGGTGGGGTTAACAGAGCGGATATTGCGCGGCGCGAACTTGTCAGCCGCGCGAGGGTCACCCAGATTCTTGCGATGCTGGAGCTCGGGCCCGACGTTCAGAAGGACCTTCTAGACGGCACCAGCCAGTGGAGTGTCCGCAAGGCACTCCGACAGGTCGGCCGCCACTATCACTGAGCCTCGGGTGGTCGGGGCCGGTCCTACGTGTTCGGCTTGGGAGTGAACTCGTACTTGCCGTCCCAGTCCTTGCTCACGCGCACCATCACGCTGTCTGCTCTTTTTGCCTCGACCCCGGTTGCAAACTCGACGCGGGTTGTCGCCGTCTCGTATGAGACCGTCGCGTTGGCAATCTCCTTCTGGTCCTCCAAGTAGCTGACCAAGAGGGGCGTGCACCCCTCGCAAGTCATCCCCTTCACGGAGTAGCTGCGGACGAGCGGGCTTGCTGGCTCGACGGCGAACTTGGCGTCGGCATCACCGCTTGAACTGGTGGACCATGCCAACACTTCGGGGAAGGTAGCGAAGCTGACCACGAACACGGCGCCCACGATTGGCCACAGAAGGCCCCGCCCCCGCGCGGGCCGGCAACCGTCTCGCTCGCAGGCCAGCTGACTTCGGCGCTGGAGGACGACGGCACCGACGATGGAGAGACCCGCGACCGCGATCAGCGGCCATCGGTATGCCTCGAAGATGCTGCCAACTCCGAGGGCAGAGAACCCAAGCCCAACCGCGAGCAGGGGAAGCCAGCAACACGCTGATGAAAGCGCGGCGACCAGGATGGACGCTCCGACGAGCCCGGTGTTCTTTTGCACTCGGGTCGTCATCATGAGCCTCCACAACACGAACGCGTCGGCTCAACTCGGAGTAAACCTCGAATGTTGCCGAGACAGCATCGTCCTTGGGGGTTCGTCTCCTCGCAGCGGTCCAGCCCCTTCCGACACGCTTCCATGATTTCGTCCACGATGGCATTGGAGTCATCCGGGCGCGCCGCCGCGAGAACGTCCTCGACACTGTGCTCGAAGCAGTAGCAGACGGGGCGCTCCGGCCCCAGCTCCTTTTGAAATACGGGAACTCGGACCACCTGTTTCAAGACGGTTCCGCCGTTGGCGTCGAAGTAGACGACCTCGCATGCCGGAGTCGCGCAGAAAATAGCTGGCGTCGTCGTCAAGCCCACGCGGTCGGGCTCACGCACCAAGTGGGTCACGGTCTCTGGCTTTGTCGCGCGGCCACGTTCGCCGCAGCGAGGGCAAAGGCGCTTGGAATCATCCATTGGCCACCTCGACATCGCCCTGCACACCCTCAGCACGGAGGAGATCACCGAAGATGCCGCGCCCGACGGCCAAGCCATCGGACACGCTCAGTGGGTACCCCTTCATTGGTGGCTGAGCTTCTCGCCAGTCATCCAGGTGCCTCGAGCCGCAGGCGAACCGGATGACTGTGCACAGGGAGTTGGCCGCGGGACCGTCATCCTCCCGGATGCCCACCCACACGACCGCTCCCGCGGGGGTCACCTCGCGGACTCGCGTGCCCTGCTCAGCGGTCGCAACGAAGACCCTCCCGGAGCACTGAACGCAGACGGCATCAATCTCGCTGTTGCGGTCGAGCATGGCCCCGGCGCCGAGTGCATCTACAGCGCACATGGCGTTCACGGGCTCACCACCGCACTGCACGGTGATGCCGGTGCGTCTCTCCGTGAATGGATACGCCCCGACGATGACCATGATCCGCAAGACCGGACACGTTCTTAGTTAGGCTGCCCCCGCGAGGGCGGCAGTGTGTTGTTCTTCGAATTGGTTCGGGCTCAGGTAGCCGAGG
>Ga0316189_10001692_pt1 | contig 21868 bp, 20 predicted proteins | sample LowCovwburrow_MG_FD_204930 | JGI IMG/M metagenome (GOLD analysis project Ga0316189, IMG submission 204930) | Coastal sediment microbial communities from Maine, United States - Lowes Cove worm burrow | ecosystem: Environmental > Aquatic > Marine > Coastal > Sediment | place: USA: Maine... | reverse complement strand
ATAATTTAACGTTTATAAAGGTTTATATCGGCAGGCTCGCCTCCGGATGAGAGTTGAGCCACCACCAATTACCCAGTGAATTTTTCATCGTATTTACCCGCTTATAAAGCATGAGTGACACCTTAAGGAGAAAGTTTGGAAATGTCAAGAGGAAAAATTGATATTTTTGCGTCTTTTTGCGCCTTTTTGCCGCTATATCATAATTGCGTTGTAAGTTCAGCCAGCTCTCGGGAGTTGAATTCGGAAAACCTCTTTACAAACGTAACGCCATCTCGGGAGTAATCGATTTATGCCAATTGATTATTGCAGATACTGCTTTACGCGATACTCCTATACGCTTAGCAAAAAAGAGTTTTTATATGGTCCTGGTTACATTATCGAATAGGAATCACATATTTCCTATCGGATTTGATCGTCTGCCAGTCCTTTCAGCAGAGAGTCGAAAAGAGCTATTATTTCTTCATATGATTTCTCTGCAAACCGGTTACCCTGCAGAATGTCCATTGCGATTCTGTGACCCTGTTTTCGTTGCGATTCCCTTTTAAGGATTCCGATTAGTTTTGCTTTAGTGGCTGAAAATGCAATTTTCGAAATATCTCTGCCCAGGAGGCGTGCTGAGCCCGCTTCGTAGTTGTAATCACCTGAATCGACAATGTCTGGTGCCTCATCGAAAAATCGTTCCAAGTTGCCGGCATCTATATAGTTTTGAGTGATGAAATATAAATCCGATGCATCCTTTTGGTGGCGGTCACTGTTTTCATCCCATGAGATCAGCTTGAGAATTGTTAGGCCTGCCAAGCTGACCACATTTATTATCACTTCAGGTTTATCAGAGATTTTTACTTGAACGACGCGTTGATAACATTCCCGGAAACCCACCACGCTCATCTTAAAACTGCGGTCCGGCGGCCACTCGATAAAATCACCCTTTTCAGCGACGCCACCAAATGGCACGATGTCTAAGGGCAAGCTCTTTCTAAATAGAAGCCGCTGGATTTCTCGTGTTGGCGAAAAGTCGGTAGTTCGAATCAGTTCATCCTTTAGGCGTTTGAACTGTTCCCAGTTTTCTATAATTGCGGCGATGTCAATGTCTACAGTGGCACGTTTCGATCCGATGCCATGAGAAACATCAAGCAGTATGTCGCGAGCGGTCGCCCCGACAACAAAGAACGGGATTCCGATGGAAGACAAGATCTGGTGAATCCGAATAAGTGCCGATACCGTTACCTTATCGATCTTTCCGGACAAGTCGAGCAATGTATTTGTCATATATAATTTCCGCTGCTTCTGTGGCCCTCACATCGCCGGTCACCACTAAATCCGCATATATTAGGAGCGGGGGGACAAATCCATTTTCAGCCAACTCCCACTTAAAGTCCCAGAAGGGCATCAGAATTTCTACATTGCCATTAGGGTCTTTTTGAAACTTGAACCTGTAGATGAGCTTTCCAATGAGTTGATCCGTGTAAATAGTATATTTTTCGGGTTTCAAATATCCCGTTAATTCGGCGGCTGCGATTTCACCCCCCCAGAGTACACCAAAATTTGCCGGCTCGATGTCCTTCCACCAATTGCGGGTATCTGTTCTGAATTTTTCTTTAACGAGCTTGGGTTTTAGATTTTCAGGATATGCCTCGACCCAGCGCCTCAACAACCGTTCGGTATTGAGCAACTGTCGGCCCTTTTTCCCCATGTCGATAAGAAAACCTAGCTCTTTAAGCTCGCTTATCCCAATGTCTACCGTTCCCAAAGCGACCTTTGCTGCCTTGGCCATGTCACGGTAGGTCGCCTTTTCCATTCCCGGATTGTTGAGCAGAGCGAAGATTAGCTTCAGCCCGCCAGGTTTGAAAAGGCGTTTCACAGGTTCGGCCTTTTCAGCTTTATCAGGCTTTTCGCCTTTGATAAAAATATAAAGCGGGGTGGCAGTGATGAAAGCGTTTCCTGCCCCATCGATAAATGGGATGCCTTGATTTCTCAAGATTTCCGCAAGCTCGGGATTTACATAGTCTGTTACAAGCAAACCATTCCCGGCGAAGTTCATCTGATGTTTCATTAAAGCGATCGTCGCCCGGTTCACCCGAAGCTTCACCTCAGCTCTAAACTCCCACTCTTTGTTTTCATGGGCAAGGCGAACGACGCCATCGCCGTATAGACCCGCCTCGGTCTTTTCGTATAAGAAGACCGCATCCATTCGGGTTGTTTTCCGGAAAGCATCCAGCGCTTTTTCAATAACAGTTTTTTCTCGAGGTTGCATACCGCCTTGTTTTTGTTCATAAATATTAATTGTTCATTATTAATGAACATATATAATTAATGAACAGATGTCAATATAAATATTAATTACAGAATGTTAAAGTTTATTGTATTGAAAGTTAGAGAGGTATTGATTATTATGCCTGTTAGTTCATTGTAACATATTGAATTTACGAGCCCTAGAATTTTTATTTTTGTGTTTTTTGCGCCTTTTTGCGGCTATATCAATTGAGTTTCCGTTACAATCGCGAAGAATTATCAAATATTCTAGCTTTCGATTGGACTTTGAAAATGCAATTGGCAAACGGTTTCCATCATTGATATGTATAAGGAGAGCTCTAATGAAATGGATAACTCGATCACATGTTCATGTTGACCGCGTGGCCTGTCCCTGGCTGATCACCCGGTTCATTGATTCGGATGCCGAATTCCTGTTAATTTTCAGTTCGACAGATATCATTGGTGCAAACGACCTGTAAGGTTTGGCCTGTGAGTAGCCGCATAAAAATCAGGGTCACGCCGACTCCGAAAAGCAGTGCAACGAATGCCGGTATCGCATGAGGTGATAAGCCGGGAAGACCTTTTAGCATCAGAGCGTCATTGCCCCCGGGAATCAGCACGGCTACCGAACCCACAAATGTCCCGCCGATAAAGTGGCGGGGCCAGGTTTGCATGCGGCGCCATCGCAGTTTTAAGCTGCCCCGCTGCCATGCAGATAAAAGCATCCCGCAAAACAGCGCCAGAAATAAAAGCAGATTGATTATCACCGGCTTCTCAATGGGAAGCCACAGTGAATGAATTGACATCACGCTTATGGCACAATCTTTTCGTCTGCCTGGAAAATAAGCGCCGCGCCATTGTTGCAATATCTCTTACCGCTAGGAGGCGGTCCATCATCGAAAACATGGCCGTGATGGCCTTCACAAACAACACAATGGTATTCGATGCGTGAGCGGAATAGCTTGGAATCTTTTCTCGTTTCAAAAACCCCGGGTAAGGTTTCAAAAAAGCTCGGCCATCCGGTACCACTTTCAAATTTCATGTCTGATGTAAAAAGCGGCGTATCGCAGCCTGCGCATTTGTAAACACCTCTGTCCTTTTTCTCATGTAGCGTACTTGTAAATGCACGTTCAGTCCCTTCTTTGCGCAAGATACGATATTGATCCGGCGTCAGCCGCCGGCGCCATCCATCTTCGGTAAGATTAATTTTTTTCATCGTTCCCCTTTCTTTTGCGAAATCATACTATGGAGGCGTATTTGCAAAAGCCGGCAAAGATTAACCGTCAAGCAAAAAACATCTATTTGATAAAATAAATCGCAACTTGACCAGTTAACAGCAATATACATTTCAAAGCTAATTACAATATAAGGTTTTTCCGGGCTGATTCAATGACAATAGATAATGGTATCTGCATTTTCAAACACCATCAAATATGCGAATTTCTGAAATGATACGAAAATAAAAACTCATTAGCTCACTTGAATATTTTAGGATACGATCTACTTTCCATATAGGTTGCATATTTGAACCCATAAAAATACTCTATTTCTCTGTAGCGAACTGCTCGGATTGCGGTAGTGTTGCAATTTATAACCTCAAGAAGCAACAAGTGAGAAATGCTATGGAAACAAACAATGAAATATTGGATGAAAATGACTTGTTGCAAAGAATTAGTGATGGAACCGCAGCAGAGATCGGTTCACGCTTTTTTCGTGCAGTAGTAAAAAACCTTAGTGAGGCGCTTGGCACCTACGGCGCCTGGGTAACTGAATATCTTGTCGAAGCGCGTCGCCTCAGGGCTCTCGCTTTTTGGCTAGGTGGTGATTTTGTCGATCATTACGAGTACGATATTTCCGGCACACCCTGTGAGGCCCCCCTTAAAAATAAGAGCTTCCTGCATATCCCAGAAAATGTCATTGAGCTTTTCCCCGGAGATCCGGACCTTGCTGAATTTGGGGCCGTCAGCTACATGGGCTTTCCTTTATTAGGTCCCGATGACAATGTTTTAGGAAACATCGCTGTCGTGGATACAAAACCAATGCCGGAATCGTATCGCAATTTGGCCGTATTTCGTATTTTTGCTGCAAGAGCTACAGCCGAACTGCTCCGATTGCGGGCTGAGGCTGAAATTCGCGCCCGCGAAGAAAAGCTGGAAGGATTGTTTAATGGCGCCATGGATGCCATCATCGAGTTGGATCGCGATTTTAATATCATGATGGTGAACCCCGCCGGCGAACGTATCTTTGGCTGCAATCGCGATCAGTGTCTTGGGAGATCCTTTAAGCAGTTTATAACATCTAACGATATCGATCGGTTACATCAAATCATCCGAAAATTGAAGAATCGACCAAGAGTTGAACGAAGTGTCTGGGTGCCAGAGGGACTAATGGTCTTGGATACAGATAAGAAAAAAATCCCGACAGAAGCCACGATATCCCAAATTGAGATCGGTGATAACCCTTGTTATGTGCTCATTCTAAGGGATGTTAACGAACGATACGAAGCTCAGAAGATGATCGAGTCTCTGCGCGATGAAACCGAATATTTAAAAGATGAGATTCAATCACTTTACCACCTGGGAGATATGATCGGGGAAAGTAAGCCATTTCGAAAAACGCTCCAACTTGTCGCCGAGGTTGCTTCCACGGATTCAACCGTTCTGATTTACGGTGAGACAGGTACCGGAAAAGAATTGATCGCGCGTGCCATCCACGCTTCCAGCCTGCGAAAAGACCGGCCGCTGATCACCGTCAACTGTGCAGCCATCCCGGAATCACTTATGGAAAGTGAATTCTTTGGTCATGAAAAGGGGGCATTTACGGGTGCCACCCAACGCAGAGAAGGACGCTTTTCCCTTGCCGATGGTGGGACGATCTTTCTTGACGAGGTGGGTGAATTAAACAAGGAACTGCAAGCAAAACTGCTGAGGGTATTGCAGGAAGGGGAGTTCGACCCGGTGGGAAGTTCACAAACCCGTCGAACAGATGTGCGGGTGATTGCCGCCACCAACCGCGACCTGTCGATGGCGGTTCAAGAAGGAAAATTCAGAACGGATTTGTATTACAGGCTCAATGTCTTTCCCATCAACGTACCGCCGCTGAAACAACGCAATGATGACATCCGTTTGTTGGCCGACCACTTCGTCTCTAAATTCTCGACTCGCATGGGCCGTCGGATTGATCCGCTCAGTGTCGACCGCATCGAACGGCTAAAAGCTTATGATTGGCCTGGAAACGTGCGTGAGTTACAAAATGTCATTGAACGAGGCGTGATCACTGCACGACAGGGTCGTCTCAACCTCGACCACGCATTACCAGATCGTATCAAACCCGAAAATATCAAAATTCCAACGGCTTCTGAAGATAGTGTAAAAGCTGTTAGAACCGTCCGACAGCTTCAGCAAATGGAGCGTCAGAACCTAATGCTGGCTTTAGAAAAATCCCAATGGCGAGTTGCCGGCAAAGAAGGTGCGGCACAACTGGTGGGAATGCCTGCATCAACCTTCCAATCACGGATGAAGGCTCTGCAAATAAGACGCCCTCCAATCTAGAACCAACGCTTGACCGGAACTCCAGGTGTACCGACATCTCGGTATTTCAAGTCGCGAGAATTCGATAGTCGTGAAATATCGTCACACTTAAATCCGTCTGTCATGTTATGTTATCCCCTTGTTTATATTATTAAAAGAGAGCTTTGTGCCAATTGGCATGCCTTATGCTATTTCAAATGGCAACCGCAATGAGAAAGTTTGCGAGTGAAAACAAAGAAACTAAAAAGGAGAAACATAAAATGGAACAAGCAACTAAAAATATGGAAGCCAAAAACGCCGTTAACGGTGTAAATGTCGATGAGTTGTTTGGCACAATCGATGCCATCAAAAAAGCACCAGTGATTGCCAAGTTTAAATTCCGGGCCGAAAATCAATGGATAGATGGCGGGCACAATCGCACCACACTTAAAAATTTTTATGGTACCCAGCAAGATCACGAACATAAGGAACCGTTTGTGCTGGATGCAGATGAACCGCCGCTGCTGTTGGGCAGAGATATCGGCCCCAATCCGGTGGAATATGCCCTCACCGCTTTGGCCGCCTGCGTGACCACCTCTATTGTCTACCATGCCGCCGCAAAAGGCGTCACAATCCGATCAATGGAATCCAGGCTGGAAGGTGATATCGACCTTCAGGGATTCCTGGGATTAAAAGACGACGTACCCCGGGGGTATAAAGAGATCCGGATGTATGTGAATATCGATGCCGACGCTCCGCCCGAAAAACTGCAAGAGATAGTCCAACTGGGGCCGACGTATTCGCCGGTTTTCGACACAATTACCAGGGCCGTACCCGTTTCGGTGCAACTCGAAAGCTAATATTGGGTTTATGCCTTCCGACCAATTAATAAGGAACCGGTCGGAAGGCATAAACATAAACCCGCTTTTCAACCTTTTCAATCGTGTACACTCGGCTTTTAATCTCATAATAGCGGTCTATATTCTCATTTGCCTCAGCCAAAATTGATGAACTCATAAAAAGTCAGATTTTCGATTTTTATTCATTGGAACCAATTGAAGTTACGAGGCATGAAATTTTAATTTTGTGTTTTTTGTATCTTTTTGCGGCCATATCAAAATTGACGTCACAAAACTCCATGTCGCCCAGAATCCGCTCATCTCCCTTGAAATGATCCTGGCCCTTTAAACGCAGATCTTTCTATACCCCCAAGCCACCAAGATTAATATTTAATGGGCATCCAGGAAGTACAAAGTGAAGATTTAGAGGTATTGTCAAAGAAAAGATAAGGAGTTGCTTTTTCAACATGGAAGGTTGTATTGTTGGAACTATTTTGAGCACTAACATAGAAATCAATCTGCAGAATCATGGCGTCTGCGATGTGAGGTGAGATAATGTCAAACGGTCTCGGCACCGGTTGGTGGACGTATATTAGATATGACCAAGAGCGTGATCGTCCCAAGATTAGTTGGGCGTTGTTTCGCCGCGTGTGGAGCTACGCTAAGCCCTATCAGCTGAAGGTCTTGGGATTGTTAACGACCATCTTGGCCATTACCGGTTTAAGCTTGATTCCGCCTCTGCTCTATCGCGATCTCATTGACAACGCCATCATGAACGGAGACACGAGCCGGCTAAACCGGCTGGCCGTGGGCATGATTGGTATACCCATTTTTACCGCGATCATCGGCTTCGGGCAGCGTTACCTCAGTGCGACCATCGGCGAGGGCCTGATCGCCGACCTGCGCAATGCCCTTTTCAATCACATGCAGCAGATGAGCCTGCGTTTTTTTACGCACACCAAAACAGGGGAGCTGATGAGTCGACTCAACAACGATGTGGTCGGCGCCCAGAACGCTCTGACGGGCACCTTTATCAACATTATCACAAACGTCGTGACCGTATTCGCCACTTTGGTCATGATGTTCTCGCTGGAATGGCGTTTGACCCTCCTGAGTATTGCGATTGTGCCCTTATTCATTGCGCCGACGAGACGGGTAGGTCAAAGGTTGCGCAGAATCCGCCGTCGGAGCATGGAGTTGAACGCCAAGATGAATACCCTGATGCAGGAGACCCTCAACATAGACGGGGCCTTGCTGGTCAAGCTGTTTGGACGACAGGCCGACGAAAAGGATCGGTTTCGACAGCGTAGCAAAGCAGTGGCCGACATCGGGGTTCGCTCGGCCGTGGTAGGACGATGGTTTTTTATGGGACTGGGTCTGATCAGCGCAATCGGAACCGCAGTGATGTTTTGGATTGGTGGACACATGGTTTTGCAAGGTGTTTTCACTGTGGGGACGATTGTTGCTTTTGGCGCCTATCTGACCCAACTCTATGGACCGCTGACTTCCATCAGCAATGCCCATGTCGAGTTCGCCACCAGTATGGTCAGCTTTGAGCGAGTCTTTGAGGTGCTGGATCTGCCGGTCGAAATCCAGGATAAACCCAATGCGATTATGCTGCCGGACGTCACCGGTGCCGTCACTTTTCATGACGTTACCTTTAGCTACACCCAGGGAGGAGACGGCGGTTCGGCGCTATTGGGGCTGATGGTTGATCGACATGCGGGAGAGAATGTCTCGACAGCCTCGATCATCGCGCAAAAAACGAGCCGCCAACTGGCGTTGGAGGCCGTGAGCTTTGAGATCAAACCCGGTGAACTGGCGGCCCTGGTGGGGCCCAGTGGCGCCGGCAAAACCACTATCACCTACTTGTTGCCACGTCTCTACGATCCCACCGGCGGCAAAATCTGTTTGGACGGACACGACTTGCGAGATGTGTCTCAGGTCTCTTTGGCCAAGGCCATCGGAATGGTCACTCAGGAAACCTATCTTTTCAATGACACGCTGAAGGCCAATCTCCTTTATGCTGCGCCCGACGCCACCCAGTCCGAAGTTGAGGCAGCCTGCCAGTCGGCCAACATCCACCATTTCATCGCCGGCCTGCCGGATGGGTATGACACAGTGGTGGGGGAGAGGGGCTATCGCTTGAGCGGGGGTGAAAAGCAGCGGATCGCCATTGCCAAGGTAATCCTCAAAGACCCTCGCATCCTAGTGCTGGACGAGGCCACCAGTAATCTGGACAGCCAAAGCGAAGCCCTCATTCAGGAGGCCTTGGAAAGGATTATGAAGGGGCGCACCAGTCTGGTCATTGCCCACCGGCTCAGCACCATTCTGGGCGCGGATGTTATCCTGGTTTTGGACCAAGGCCGTATTGTCGAGCATGCCTACCGTTCCGAAACCCATTCCGCTCACGAGCAGCTTCTGGAACAAGAAGGGTTGTATGCCAGCCTCTATCATACCCAATTCCGGGACACGTGCTCTCATATTGCCTCTCGAAAGCACCCATAGGGATATCCAATTCATAGCCCACATGGTGCTACTTATCGCGCCACGGAAATACCTGGGGCCATTGCGCAGGCGCGCAGCGTGCGTACATTCTTGAATATTCGGTGTCAACTCCAAGTTCCTCGGCCGCATGCCAGGCCCAGCGCGGGTTGAACATCATGCCGCGTGCCAGAGCAACGATGTCTGCTTTGCCGCCGGCGATGATTTCTTCGGCCTGGCGCGCCTTGGTAATCATCCCCACCGCCCAGGTCGCTATCTCGGCTTGGGTGCGGATTCGAGCGGAGAATGGGACTTGATAACCGGGCTCCAAGGGTATCTTCTGGCGCGGATCCAGGGCACCCGAGCTGACATCGATGAAATCACACCCCAGGGTTTTTAACACCCTGGCGAACACCACGGACTCTTCCACGGTCCAGCCTCCGTCAATCCAGTCCGTGGCGGAAATTCGAATGCCCAAGGGCTTGTGATCCGGCCAGGCGGTACGCACAGCCTCGAAAACTTCCAACGGGTAGCGCATGCGATTCTCCAGCTTGCCGCCGTACTCGTCATTGCGCTGATTGCTGAGGGGCGATAGAAACTGGTGCAGCAAATAGCCGTGGGCGCTGTGCAATTCGACGAGATCAAAACCGATGCGGGCCGCCCGTTCGGCCGCGGCTACAAATTCTGCTTTGATCTGCGCCAGACCTTCACGGCTCAACGCCTGCGGAACGTGCCAGTCCGGCCCGAAAGGAATCGCAGAGGGTGCCTGTGTTGTCCATGAGTTTTCATCAGCCGCCAAAGATTTGCCGCCTTCTAACGGTATATGTGCTGACCCCTTACGTCCGGCATGGGCCAGTTGGATTCCCATGGGGGTCACACCGTACTCCCGGCAGAAGTCGATTGCCCGTTTTAATGTCGCTTCGTTCTCATCACTGTATAGGCCAAGACACTTAGGCGTGATACGGCCAACCTCAGAAACAGCCGTGGCTTCGGTCATCACCAGCCCAGCCGCTCCCATGGCGAACTGACCCAGATGCATCATGTGCCAGTCGGCCGCCGAACCGTTTTCGGCAGCGTACTGGCACATGGAAGAAACTGCGATGCGGTTGTTCAAAGTTAGACCGCGAAGTTCAATGGGGGTAAAGAGTGCACTGGGCATGAATAAAAATCTCCTTTTAAATGAGCCTTTATGGATCGAAAGTCCGGGATTTTTCCAGAATATAAATTCATTTTTCTGTCAAATCCGGAAGAAATCAAGACAAAATGAAATAACGAAACAAGATTTGGCTCTGGGCGATGGGGGAACGGCTATACGACGCTAAGCATCATATAGCAGTGCGAAAATCGTCCACTTTCGGGGATGAAACATAGCAGTTTTTGCCCTTTTTTCAACCGGCCGGATTTAAAAATATCTTCTATGATAATATAGATGGCTGCACTGCCAGTATTGCCTTTGGTGTATAGGTTGGTAAACCACTTTTCGTAGGGGATCTCAAAACCGATTTCTTTCATACGGTCATAAAATTTGTCCCGGAAGTAGCCCGACGAATAGTGGGGAAGATACCAGTCTATGTCCTCAGGTTTTAAGTGGTGTTTTTCGATAACCCGAATCAGAGCCCGGTCGATGGCTGTTTGGACGATCCATTTGTCCAGGTGTTTTATATCCTGTTTCACTGCCATAATGTGTGTCATCTGCTGCCGGTCAATTGATTCCGTGTCTCTCCAGCCGACCATTGAACCATCCGGGTTTTTTACGCCGCCGCTGTATTGACAGGTTTCCAGCTGGCCGGCATATGAGATATTCTCGATCCAGTCCACCCGCAGCGAAATCCCCTTGTTGTTTTGTTTATTTGAAAGAAAAGCGGCTCCGGCACCGTCCGAAAGCATCCAGCGTAAAAAATCGGCATCAAATGCCAGCATGGGTTTACGTTCCAGGTCGGTATCCAGGTCATCGCGGGAGCTGAAAAACTGTGATCGCATAAAGGTCGATGCTGTCTCCGATGCGGCAGCCACGGAGTTGTCGGACATACCGCTGGCCACATTCATATAGGCGTATTTGAGGGCCGTCATTCCGGAAATGCAAATCCCGTGAGTGGTTACAGCCTCGCACTCAGGTATGCCCAGCTCACCGAGCACCATCAGGGCGTGACCCGGGAAAAGAAGATCTCCACAGGTGGTGCCGCAGCACAAACATTCAATATCATTCACGCTGAAATTGTCGTAAGGCTTTAGTTTGCGCACAGCTTCGGCCGCCACCTGGGCGTTACTATGGGTCAGGCGGCCGGTTTCAGGGTCTATCGCGTAGTAGCGGGTTTTAATTTTATTGTTTTTTAAAACAATTCGTTTAACCCGCGAGCGGATATTGTTTATCTTACCCAACACATTTTCAATTTCTTCATTGTTTACGGGATCGTTGGGCAAAAATATTGCCAGGTCATTGATATAAACATCCATTTAAAAACCTTTATCAGTTGGTATGATCTCCGGCGACCATCATTTGCCGCCAATTAGATCCGGCGCGATTATGCTGACTTCTTTAAAGTGTTTTGAGAATAATAATCGATCTCGGTCGCTATTTTATCTTTCATGACGATTTTTAACACAGAAGCTAGGATCGCAGCCAACGGCGCCAGCACGATAACAGCCGTAATCAGATAAACCATAAAGGCGCGCACTCTTTTACTGCGCTTCGGGTCGCCTGCGGCACCCTTCTTACGGATAAAATCAGACCAGATTTTGAACACCTTTGAAACCCGCTTTTCCATTATCAGCAGCGCGGGATTTACCGTTACGGCACCCCGGGCATTTAAATCGGTTTGAGTCAGTATAAATCGATCATCGGTAACCGCCCTGAGGATATTTTCACCGAAGCGCCCGGCTTCCTTAATATCTTGATCCGAAATCCCTGGATGCGGGAAAAATTTTAAAAACCGGTCTTTTTTTCCGGTAAGCATCCACACGGCTATGGTCAACACCCCGACCAGGTTATTGGTTTTGTCAGTGAGCACAATATTGCCGGTCAGGTGCGCGCCAATTTTTTTTATTTTTTGCTTTACTTTTTCCTGTGCCAGAAGCCACATGTTGCGACACCCAATGATGGTTAGCACCGGCCGGCCGTGCATTATTTTTTCCGCCTGCAATGACTGTAAAAATGTTGCCACTGGAATGGAGGGCGATAAATACCAGACCGTATAGGCGATGATAATCAAATCATAGTCATCGTCCGTGTTGCGGGATAGCGGCTGCAGGTCACAGGACACTTCGGCCACCGATTCCGGAAAGACATCACAAAACTGATATGCCGTCCAGGGAAACGGGTAAGGCGGTTTTGGCTTTAATTCCTCATAAACCACGGAGACTTTAGGGTTTTTCTTAACGGGCGCCAGGATCGAATCGACAACATTTTTCAGTTGTCCGGTTTGTGAATAGTAAATGATCAGAATTTTTTTCATGATGGGAAATTTAGGGAATTAATTGCGCCTTTTTAAATCTGACCAGTATCGCAGAAATAAGCCGGTGCGTCAAGAAACGGACGACAGAAATTGGGATTCGGCCCGCTCTGGCCTCCGGCTCGTAGCCTACGCCTCGGAGAGTGCGACTTAATTGGTTTAAACTACATTTCGGGCTTTGAATGAACAGATCTCAGAAAAATGATCTATACGGTTATGTTGATGCGATGGTCGATATTGGAGATTTTGTGAGGGGGTTCAGCAATTCCCGCCAAGGTCGGGGTGACAGCAGTGAATTGATCTTTTTCCTTGTCGTTGGTTTCTTCGGTATTTTTTTTCGTTAATTCCGCCCTGGCTTCAGCCTCGATCTGAGACGCTTGAGCGGCTACCGAACGATCCTGGGCAGAAGGTTGAGTGGGTGACAGCGCGGCTTTTCTAACCTGCTGCATTTTGCGGATAGTGTCTTCGGGGTCTCTTTCGGGTGCCGTGTCGATTTTGACTTCACCACCCACCGCATACATCTTTCCATCCGGCCCTCGCTGGTATTGATAGGTTGCGCCGCCTTTTACAATTCCTGCGCCAGCAGCCGCATGGGCCTTTTCGTGTGCTTTTACTTCCTGATCTCGTTTTTTGAGTTTTTCCACTTCCTGTTTTTGCTCGGGACTGAGCTCTTCCACGGCGAGATTGAGATCGGACTGTTTGTCTGAAGCCCTGAGCCGGTCATGGCCTTCCCGTGAAATTTGAACCGTGTCGGCAGATGGAGAACCATGCTTGCCTCCTGTCTGCCCATTTTCACTTCTTTGAGGGGCACATGGGCCCGTCCGGCAAATCGTAAATTTTAAGTTATCAATGCTGTTGACCATTGTCGATTCTGACCAGGGATTGAATTAGAAACAGTCATCACTCACTTTATCGGTATTTCTATCGATAAACTTAAAGAAAGAAGGGCGCCAATTGGGATGAAAATTTGCATATTTAATTCTATTGACAATTATTTAAGTTGTCATTACGATCAAAAAAATTATCCACAATATCTTTATGCCCGCTAATCCAAGCTTAATGACAGGACACATGCTGTTCATGGAGTCAACTCAATGCGTCCACCCGGCAATATATAACCCAATCATTAGGAAAGGAGAATGGAAATGAAAGCAAAATGCCTTATGTACACCAAGAGTTTCATGGTGTTGTTCAGTGTGGCAGCAATTGTTATGACCCTGACGCCTGCTCTGGTAAGTGCCGAATACCCTGAAAAACCTGTCACATACATCATTTCCTTTAATCCAGGTGGCGAATCGGATGTCACAGCCCGTCTGCAGGAAAGCCACCTGGAGAAATTTCTCGGCCAACCGGTCAACGTAACCCACAAACCCGGCGGTGGGGGCGCAGTGGCCTGGAGTGATTTCCAGCGCACGGCCAAGCCGGACGGTTACACGGTAATCGGTGTGAATATTCCCCATATCATTGGCCAACCGATGCTGCGCAAAGATGCCGGCTATGAAACCGACGGGTTTGATTTGATCATGTGGTTTCACTTCACCCCCAACGCCCTGATCGTAAAGAAAGACAGCCCTTACCAGACACTGGAAGATTTCCTCAAATATGCCAAGGAAAACCCAAAGGCCGCCACTGTCGGAGGGAGCGGCAGCTTCAGCGCCAACCACCTGGAGACCCTGCGTCTCGAGAAAGCGGCTGAGGTCGAGGTTACCTATGTGCCCCATACCGGCACGGGTCCGCTGGTTCCGGCCCTATTGGGAGGCCACATCACCGCAGCCATGGGCTACTCCATGCTGGGAGTGCAATACAAGGATCAGGTGCGGGTGCTGGGGGTTGCTGCCGATGAGCGTATTGAAACTCTGCCCGATGCGCCGACCTTCAAAGAGCTTGGTTATGATATCGTTGGCGGAGCGTTTCGCGGAGTGGCCGCACCCAAAGGTACGGATCCTCAAATTATATCCAAGCTGGCCAAGGCCTTCAGCGAAACCAACAAGATCATCGCTGAAAAACAGCGCCAGCTGGGTTTTGTCATGACCTATGCCACCGGAGAGGATGCATACGGCCTGGTGGGCCGTATGAAAGAGAACTACGAGGGTATCTTGCAGGAAATCGCCGCCAAAAAGAAGAAAAAGTAAAACGCTGTCCAACAGCGGCGGCGGCAAATTTTGACGGGCCGGATCCAGGGGCCGGCGGACCGGCTCGTCGATGATTTTGCACTGCGAGGTTGTCATGGAGAAGTTAGTTTTGGCTCTGGGGGCCTTGGCCAACCCCGTCGTCATATTAATTATTTTTTCAGGCGTTTCTGCCGGGCTGTTTGTGGGCGCTATGCCGGGTCTGACCGCTACCATGGCCCTGGCCGTGCTGCTGCCCTTTACCTTCACCCTGCCGCCATTGCTTGGGCTGGTCGCTCTGGGGGCGGTCTACATGGGGGCGATCTATGGCGGTTCCTTTGCTGCCATTTTGGTCAATACCCCCGGGACCCCATCTTCTATTGCCTCGGCATTTGAGGGCTATCCGCTGTCCAGGCAGGGCCGGGCACTGGAGGCTATCAGCGTGGCTACCATCGCCTCAGCAATCGGCGGCATTGCCGGTGTGCTTTTCCTGCTTTTTCTGTCGCCCCCCTTGGCCCGGCTCTCCCTGCGTTTCGGACCCTCCGAGTACTTCTGGGTGGCAATCCTGGGTTTGACGCTGATCGCCAGTCTATCTGAAGGCTCTCTGCTTAAAGGACTTCTGGGCGGGACCATCGGCATGATGCTCGGCACCATGGGGGTGGCGCCCATCGGAGGCGAAACACGTTTCACTTTCGGCATGCCGGTGATGCAAGGCGGTGTGGAGATGATCGTGGCCCTGATCGGGCTGTTTGTGCTGCCGGAGCTTTACAACATGGCCGCGCTGGGCCGCGCCTCACTAGGGGAAGTCACCGTCTCTTCCAGGGAAAAGGCCTCGTTTTGGCGGGTCGTCAAACGGGTGCTGTCCCAGCCCGGCAATCTCATCCGATCCTGCATCATCGGTGAAATTGTGGCCATCATTCCCGGGGCCGGCGGCAATATTGCCAACCTTGTCGCTTACAACGAGGCCAAAAGGGCGTCCAAACACCCGGAGCGCTTCGGCAGCGGGGTCATCGAGGGACTGGTGGCCTCCGAATCCAGCAACAATGTTACCGTGGCCGGCAGCATGGTGCCGTTGCTCACCCTTGGAATCCCCGGGGCACCGCCCGATGCGGTAATTCTCGGGGTCCTGCTGCTGCATGGCCTGCGGCCGGGCATAGAGCTTTTCACCACCAGCGGTGTGCTGACCTATGCATTCATTATTTCGATGGGACTTGCAGCGCTGGCGATGGTACCGGTCGGATTGATTGGCGGACGGCTCATTTACCGCATCATTTTTAGGACCCCTTACTATTTTTTAGTGCCGACCATCGGACTGGCCACCATCCTGGGTACCTTTGCGCTGCGAAATAGTTTTTCCGACGTGATCATCATGCTGATTCTGGGGACGGCCGGTTATCTGTTGAAACAAATCGGTATAAATCCGCCGCCGATTGTGCTGGGGTTAATTCTGGGCGGTATTGCCGAGGTGGGTTATGTCCAATCCACTCTAGGCGGGGCTGCATATAGGTTCCCGGTCCTGCGGCTGTTCGAGAACCCCTTGTCGTGGATTCTAATCGGGATGGTACTCTTTTCAGCCGCCTGGCCGTACCTGGCCGCCCTTTATCGCCGTCTGCGATCGCCGGGGGTGTCAAAGGGGGATGACCCATGATAAAAAATGCGAACTCCGACCTCTGGGCCGGCTGCATCGGACTTGCACTCAGCGTCGCCTTCTGGTTTTCCATCGATGAAGAGATCATGCGCCTGAGTATTATGTTTCCCAAGGCCATGATCGCCATCATGGCCCTGATCTCCATCCTGCTGCTGGTCAAAGGGATTTTAAAGGCCGAGCGCCAGGATCTTTTCAATGTCGGCAGCAACAGACGCGTTCTCATAACCGCACTGTTATTTTTTATTTGGGGGGTTGCCATCAGCTACCTGGGCTTTTTCGTATCCAGCGTTTTGGCGATTTTGGCCCAGGCGTGGTACCTGGCCCTGGCGCGGCGCAAGGTGACACTGCCCACGCTGGCCTTATGGCTGGTTGTTGCGGCAGGTGAGGTGGCTTTTTTCTATTTAATTTTCACACGTCTGCTACATGTTCCCCTGCCGAAGGGCATTCTCATCTAGACTTGAAACAAGCCGGATCTGCTAATCCGCCGGTCTGCGTTAAACCGTCCGGTCTTGACGCCATACCCATGAAAGGAGACTCGAGATGCGCATCGTCACAATCAAGGAAGAAACCGATTTGATCAACCTTTTCCAAAAACTTTTTAGAAATGTCTGAACACCTGCCGTGAAAATATCACAAAAAGACAATTTCATGCAATTAAATTACAGATCAAACTCTGATCCGATTGTCTTTTATGCCAAACTTAAGGTATTGGGGGGAGGCAATCGGTGATGGAAAAATGGATTGTCCTGTTGATATTCACCGGCACCATATTCTACGCCGCAGTTGCGAGCAGTGGTGACGATGTTGAAAATAAAGGCGCTGAAATCATTCTTCTTTCCGGCGGGGAAAAAATGAGAGATGTGCACTTTCCGCATCATCGGCACCAAGACGCCTTGGGGGATTGTAATATTTGCCATGACTTGTTTCCAAAAAAAATAGGGAGCATCGATGAACTAAAGAATCAAGGAAAGTTGAAGAAGAAACAAGTGATGCAGGAGCACTGCATCGATTGCCACAAAAAAATGAAAGCGGCCGATCGGGCCACGGGGCCAACCTCGTGTGGAAGATGCCACAGAAAAACGGGTTAACCGGAGATAGATAAGGAACAGAGCGATGCAGGAGCAAGAGATTCAGGCAACCATTCGAATTTTAAAAAAGGAGGTTTTAAAGTGGCGTGTACCGGTGATCGGGCATTATACAGAGAGCCCCTTTACCATCTTAATTTCTTGTTTGTTGTCGTTACGGACCCAGGATAAAACCACCGATGCGGCCAGTGCTAGACTGTTTAAGTTGGCACGAACGCCTCAGGAGATGGCCAAGCTGCCCACATCCGTTATTGAGAAGACAATTTATCCGGTAGGTTTTTATAAGACAAAGGCCAAGAATATCAAAAAAATTTGCCGACGCCTTTTGTCCCAGGACAACGGGCGGGTGCCCGATAATATTGATGCGTTGCTGAGCCTGCCGGGCGTTGGACGAAAGACGGCAAACCTAGTTGTTACTTTAGGCTACCAAAAACCGGGTATCTGCGTCGATACCCACGTGCACCGGATCACAAACCGCTGGGGCTACGTTCAAACCAAAACGCCGGAACAGACTGAGCGGACCTTGCGACAAAAACTTCCCCAGCGATACTGGATTATCATTAATGATCTTTTAGTAGCGTATGGTCAGAATCTATGCAAGCCGATCTCACCGTTTTGCAGTCAATGTAAAATAAGTAAATACTGTGATCGTGTGGGGGTAAAAGTTTCGCGATAGACGTCCGGGCCCGCACTCGCCGACGGGGGAATCCTGGATGTAAATTTAAACTGCAATACTGATTGGGAAAAAGACATGGGAGACCACAGCGCCCCAATACGCCAGGTGATTCCCGGATTTTGCAGCCCGCAGTGTTTGTGCCGCTGAAGTCAACCGATTAAAATATTATTTACAAGGGATTGTTTGCATTCAATTCCAATCATTTCAACTGCATTTTCCGGGCAGCCAGTGCTGCAGACTCCGCAGCCGCGGCATAGACATTGATTGAAATGAATTGTTTTTGAGTGCGGCTTTGCCGCCTGGATTTTCTCTGCGAAGGTAAATGCCTGAAACGGACAGCGTTTGATGCAACGGCCGCAGGCAATGCAGCGATCCTTCAAATATCGGGCGACATAGCGCGACAGCGGCCATAGCTTTTGAGCGTTGCGATGTTCAGCCAGCTTGTGGGGGTAGCAGCAATCCGCGCAGCAGTTGCAGATAGCCCCGCTGATGGCTCCGTCTGCGGCTATTCCCACTTCCCCGCTTTGCATGAGGCCACTTTTGTTGGCCGTACGAACGATTTCTTTGGCGCGGGCTTTCGAGATCTCCCAGCCGACGCCCCGGTCGTTTTCAAATCGCAAACAGGTATAAACAGACTGGGTGCATTTCAGCATCATGGATCGGCAATTGCACGGCATCAGAAAAATGTGCGTCACACGGTCCAACAGGGCTTCAGCCTCTTGCAGCAAAATATATTCGGGATAGATGCGGGATCGTTCCCGCGGTTGTCCCTTTTTCAAGGCCGTTATTTGATCCGCATGCTGCATTTGGTAATAAGCCAATTCCCAATCATTGAGCTGGCTGCGAATCTCATCCGGAATATCTTGCCATCCTTCAAACATTGCCCATTTGTCAAAACGGGTGTGAAAATCCGCTGGTTCATAGCGACCGTCGTCGCGTCGGTTTATGATTCCTTTTCGATAGGCACGGGTCGCTATATCGGAATCGGCATCCGAAGGATCAGATTTTATTCCGGATTGAAATGTTTGATTGATTTCATCCTCGGTCAAAGGTTGGTCCGCTATCCGTATAACCAGCTCGATCTCGATGTCTTCGAAAAATCGATCGATCCATGGCTTGATAAAATCGGGTATCTCAAAAACGCTCAAAAAGTTCTGTAATTTTACCGTCGTTTGCATGGTTAATTATTTTTAAATTCAGTGTTCCCGCCTATCGGCCAAGTACCGTTCGCACGAATTCACGATCTTTAGCTTAAGTCCCGTTGCTCACTTAGGAAGACCAGTCCATCTGATCAGAGAAATCTGGTACGGGTAAGCGCCAGTCGGCGGACCTTGCTGATTTCTATCGTTTCCATGAAAAAAAATTAACAGAAAAATGCTCAATGGTAAAGAGTTTAAAGATAAGTAATCATTCTTCATGAAAGGATAGATCTCGCGGTACAGAACCTTGCCAGATATGAAAACTCTCCGTATTCCAAACCATATCTTGAACTGAAAGCGCCTTGGAATTGCGCAGAAACATGGCGTGTTGGGTCCGATGGCAAAGGGCAGCTGCAATCTTGGCATCGATCCAGGGCGTAACGTTGCGGACGATATCGGCGGGGTCGTCTTTATTCAGAATGCGCTCGTGTTTAACCGGCTTATACCATGCGCACCAACTCAGCAGAGCTGTATCCGGGCCGCCATTTGCCAGGGCCATGCGAGTCGCCAGGTGGGTGTAGATATGCTGGGGATGCCCATATTCCCCATTGGAACCGTGGGTGATGACAAGGTCAGGACGAATTTTTTTAACATACTCTCCGATCGCCTTGGTGAACTCATCCAGTGTTATGTCGATCGGACGGGCGATACCATTGATTTCCATATGGGGATCAATAAAGGGAAGAAAATAGATATCCCGAACACCCAGCGCACGTGCTGCTTTGCGGACCTCCTGCTCTCGATAGGCACCCAGGTTCTCCTTGTTTGTCAGCGGGGGTTCGCCGACTTCACCTCCCTCTCCGCGTGTCGTCTCCAGGATGTAGACCTGGTGTCCCCGCTCTGCAAACATCGCCAGGGTTCCACCGGCAAATAAAGACTCGTCGTCGGGATGTGCCGAAATTGCTAAAATAGACCTCATCTCTGTGTACGTCCCTACTTCACTTCGTACCGATTTATTGAAATCGCATCATATTTGCGAAGGATTTATCTAACAAAATCTTTTCGACACCAAGGCACCAAGACACGAATTTAAATTATAATAAACAGTTTTTCTTTGTGTCGTTGTGCCTTGGTGGCCATTTTTTCGATTTATCCGGATTAGGCGTTATTCGGCCTTCCTATTCATTGTTCAAGCGCAGGGCAATTTTTTAATTCATTTTCAAGAACCTAAACTGAACCGCTCAACCTTGGAAGAAGACATAACAGCGATTGATAGCGTTTATAGATAGCTTGACTTTCATATAAATGATATAAGACCTTGGAGCGGTTCTGTCAATTTCCAATTATTCTTGTTTTGCTGTCAAGTTACTTCAGCACATCTTTCTTAAGAAAGATGTGCCATAGTTTTTTCATGGTCTTGGGGGTATGGCCGCCGGAAGTTGTGAATACGTGGTCTGGGGGCAGGAGATCTCCGAGAAGCCCGTTAGCTGTAGCAAATGAATCTTCGGCTCCGTATCCAAGGTAAAGTCTGGGCAGTAGTTGTTCGCCTTCTGCCTGTTGTTTTAGCCAGTGCCAGAACATGCGCTGCCAGTCATTGTCGGGATCGTATTCACCGGGATCCCATTTTCTGACGCCTCCGGCATCCCTTATTTCACGAATGATATTAACATCCCCCAGAAAAGGGGAAATCACGCAGACGCCTGCTACATCCTCTGGATACTGGCGGGTGTAAAGAAGTGCGCCAAGCCCTCCCATGGAAAAACCAACAAGCCAGAATCTTTCATATCCTTTTGCCCTGGCCGGCTCTATGATGTCGGCCTTGAGGCGAGGAATCAGGGTTCTTCCAATATAGTAGCCGAAATGCGCATTCGGGGCGGCCACATCAAAGGGAAGTTTTCTGATTATGATGTCATTTATCAATCCTTCGGAGGCAAAATCTTCATGGCTTCCACCCCGGCCCCTGAGAAAGATAAGCATGCTTTTCTGCGAGGTGTATTTATCGGTCTTGTAGTAAAGAGTCTTAAGAGGCGCGTTGGTAGAGCAGCTAAAAAGTAGCGATATTGTCAGAACTAGTGCAAAACCCGTCAGTGATATCTTCATAAATGCCCCCTTATGTCAAAACCCTAGAGACCAAACGCCAACCCAAAAAAACAACCAGCACAAACAAATGTGCCCCGAGACCGATAATTGGTGCCTATATGATTGGGTCTGACTCAACTAATATTGAAGCCAGAATGAACCAGCTAACCCAAAACACGCCAACCAATACACTTCTCAATCATAGCTTCCAGCTTTTCGTAACTAGCGCAAGAACGATGGAGAGAACGAATAAAATCAACGGTGACAAAACTAGACCAACAGCAAACTCCGGAATTCGTTGTGCCTGAGCATCGACGGTCCAGCCAATTCCGATAATAGCCGCTAGTAGCGAGGTGCCTCGATGCCGCATAATCAGTGACGCTTAATGCCCGGGCAGAGCAGTTATTCAGGAAATCGATTACCGCTCCTTGATTACATGCTGTCCAAGTATGTGCGCCAAGGGGTCCAGTAGTATTTATCCCAACCCTGATTGACACCGTCGTAGTCTTGGTCGGGCACATCCAGGTGAACTAAGTCAATGCGCCCTTCATTTCCCTCCGAAGTGAAGGACAAGATCAGGATTGAGTCTGGGTCCTCGG
>Ga0316189_10001690_pt1 | contig 21887 bp, 19 predicted proteins | sample LowCovwburrow_MG_FD_204930 | JGI IMG/M metagenome (GOLD analysis project Ga0316189, IMG submission 204930) | Coastal sediment microbial communities from Maine, United States - Lowes Cove worm burrow | ecosystem: Environmental > Aquatic > Marine > Coastal > Sediment | place: USA: Maine... | reverse complement strand
AGCGATGGAACGCAAACACATCCAGTCCGTTCTCGAACAAACCGATTGGCGGGTGAGTGGACGAAAAGGCGCGGCCGAGATTCTGGGTCTCAAGCCCACTACGCTTAACTCACGGATGAAAAAACTGGGAATCAAGAGAAGTGTGAACTAAATTCCTCAGATGACGGGTCCGCCCGTTTTATTGCCTTTCAAATCATCCCTTCCCCGCGCGAAAACCCCGGCTACATTTTATTCCGCCGAATTGTGTCAAACCCGTTTTTCACGCGCAAATGGAACGACCTGCAGATTACGATATTTCGCCACTTACGATATTTCGCAAGTCCCCCCACGATCCCCAGATTTAAGCCCAAATATCCCACACCCCTAAAAACTTAATTATTTTAAATGTTTACTTATATCCTTGTATGTCGCATTGATCTGGCACGGTCATTGCTGAATTTCATCGCGATACCACAAATTGTACCAATCAGGAAAACCTAGGGTCGGTGACCCGCGCTATCGAAAGGCACAACGACAATGGTACACACCTTTATGAGGATGGTTTCACCCCCTTATCGGCGAAAGGAAGTCCTTCGGATCTTTAGACGAATTGTGGGACCCATCGGTGTTCAGCCCGGTTGCCTTCGGTGCTTTTGTTTCTCAGATTTGGAGGACGATAACGCGTTTCTGTTTCTGAGCGAATGGAGAACAAAAGTGGATCTGGCCAATCATGTCAAGACGCATGAATTTTTAGAACTGCTGGCCGCCATGGACCTGTCTGTTCAAACGCCTGTCATGGAATTCAAGACCATCACCGAAACGGCGGGCCTGGAGTTGCTCGATCAGCTCAGCATTTAATATCAACCTTCTCGTATAGCATCCCTCGCAGAGAAGGAATCAGGGAATTAACTGGTTTCCGTCCATAAATGGCCCTTTTTCGCAATTTCGGCGTCAATCGGCGGAATCGCTTGTGCGGCATACAGGAGTATGCCTCCGCGCAATTCCTTGATTTCCTTGAACTTGCGAAAAATTGCACATTTCTGGATCGGAAACTTATCAGTGCCCTTTATGAAACCGCGGATGGGAATTAACTGGTAACTGCAAAACAACATGTAATTTTTTAACCGTCAGATATCCGGAAAGGAGGAAATGTTCTGACGCCTTTTTCGTGATCTGCCTTTTATGCGTTAAGGTTCTTGGGTCCGCATAAGCGCCAATCACCTAAATCTTAAAGAGAGAATCAACATCATCTGAAAATTAATTGAGGTACCATACAGTTCGTTGGAGTAATAGCGAGGTTTGTCCATGGTTACTGATAATCATGAAAAAGATCAGGTACAGGATAATTTGGATCAGTCTTCGGAAAAGAAAACGAATCCTCAAGAGCTGGATCGCAGCAGAAGAAGATTTCTCAAATTCGGAATCGCCGGGGCCGGTGCTGCTTTAGCGGCAGCGGGAGGGATCACCATTGTCAAGCGTATGGAAGGCATCCCGCATGATGGTTTTCCTTTGCCCATCCGGGATGATTTCAAGCGTATCGACCAGCGCAATCAGATCAATGTTTTTGCCAACAGCAAGGCGTTGAACGACAAGCACCCCGAGCGCAACCGCAGCTTCAATGCGCAATTGCAGAAGGAAAATCCCCAGGGGTTTAAGCCGTTTCATTTCTACGAAACCCGGCAAACTTTTATGGCCGGCTCCTACCGGGATGCTCCGGGTTACAGCCAACTCGAGCGGGCCCTGGCGGTGGCTGGTTTTTCCAGTGCCCGGCAACAGCTTGGCGGGGGCAGCATGGAAGCTCCCAACAGCGGTGTCTCTAGTTGGAAGCAGGAGATGCTTGCCAAGAACCAATACCAATTCAATGCTCCCAAAGAAGCCGCTCTGGCGATAAAAAGTGCAGCTAGATTGTTTGGCGCCCTGCGCTGCGGCATTACCAAGCGGGACGAGCGCTGGGATTATGATCCCATATACGATGCCAGCGTCGAACGCGAATTCAGCTGGGAAAAAGACTTTCCCTTTGAACCCAAAACCGTCATCGTCATTATGGCGGAGATGGACTATCATACCATGGCTGCAGCACCCTCCTGGATGCAGGACGGCACGGTTGGCGATGCATATGCCAATGCGATTAAAATCGCCGGGCAGCTCACCATCTTTTTAAGGCAGCTCGGCTATCAAACCGTGGCATCCATGAATGATTTGGGGATCAATGCCCCTTACGCCATTGCCGCAGGCCTCGGAGAAGGGGCACGCAACGGCCAGGTGATTACCCCAAAATACGGCCCGAGGGTACGTATCAGCAAGGTCTACACAGACTTTGATTTGGTGGAATACGACAAGGCCAGAACCTTCGGTGTGGCCAGCTTCTGCCTGAATTGCAAGCGCTGTGCAAATTCGTGTCCGTCTAAAGCGATTACATTGGGCGATCCTTCCTGGGAACCAACCTATTCCACGGACCCTGATTATATCTGGCATGCCTCACGTGGTGTTCTCAAATTCCATAACGATGCCAAGAAGTGCGCCAAATTTTGGATCGACAACGACGGCTCTTGTGGTAACTGCATCTGCTCCTGTCCTTACAACAAGCCTGATTTCTGGCACCATCGGCTGGTTGACGCCCAGAACGTGATTGCACCCGGGCCGGTGCATGCCTTTATGCGGGAAATGGATATCTTTTTCGGTTACGGGAAGGTCAGCGATCCAGATAGAGTCAAAAAGTTCTGGAAATTGGGGAAAAGCGTATGATGGATTTCACCTGGTATCTACTAGGGGTTTTGACGGGGGGTGTGGCCTATGTTCTGTATCTCATTTCCCGTAAAATCACTCTGAATTGGCTCTCCTGGTCCGGCCTTATTGCCGGAAGTTCTTTGGTTCTTTTCAGTATCGCCTGGGCAGTGGGATCCGTTCTTGAAGGAGTACCCCGGGCCGCCAGCATGGGAATTCTTCTTTTTGGATTAAGCGGTGTTGTCATCCTTACACTGGTTGGTCGGTTGCTTGCTCTAAAGAAGGGGGGTGGCTGAATATGAGTTTCACCTGGTATTGCCTGGGTTTACTTACGACCGGATCGACGGTTTTCCTGTGGCATTTTTCCAAGCGGTACTGCTTAAGCTGGCTTTCCTGGTCCGGACTCACCTTGGGCATCGTGCTGATTCTATTCAGCATCGCCTGGTCGGTTGGTTCGGTCTTGGAAGGGGTTCCCAGAGCAGCCAGCATGGGCCTTCTCCTGTTCGGTCTATCCGGCATTGTCATTCTGACACTGGCCTTTCGATATACCATTACCAAGCAACCGCAGATGCTTGAGTCTGCGGCAGAACCGGATTTTTCCGAAGCGGTTGCGACCGATTTAGCACCCCCAAAAGTGAAATCCCCGAAAACGTCAACCCTTGGCCAAACCGTTTCTGTGGCCATACTTTATCTGGCGTATATTTTGTTAATTGTCGCCTTTGTTGCTGGAATCGCATCTGAAGGCAAAAATTATGAGAACATGGTTCGAAGCAAATTCAAGGATCAACAGCTGACAAAGGTCAACGATGATCCGGTGGTGTTTCAACTGGGTGACAAAGGCGGTGGATTCGGCAATTACGTCTTTGTACAGGAGGGCCAGGGCTACGGCGGCCCCTTTGTCCTTGGCATCCGCATCATGGAAGACGGCAAGATCCATGAGATCATACCGCTGGACCACAAAGAAACGCCGGCCTTTGTAAAGAAAATTGAGGATGCGAAGTATAGGGATCAATTTGTCGGCAAAGGGGTTGGCGACGATTTTATCGTCGCAATGGATATCGATGCTGTTTCCGGAGCCACAATTACGACCATGGCCGCCACGGAAGCCATCCGTAGGGGTGCTCATATAGCGGCGGTTGAAAAATTTAAGCTGCCGCCAACATGGAAAAAGGTGCCTTGGAAATTCGGACTGGATGAAATTCTGATTCTGGCGGTATTCGTGCTGGCTTTTGTGCCGAAAATCTACAAAGAAAAACCATGGAAATATGTTTACATGGCCGCAACCATTGCGATTGTGGGCTTTTACTTGAATGCGGCCATATCGGTCGGAAACATTGCCGGATTGGCCCTGGGTTATATTCCCGGCATCGAAGATCATCTCATCTGGTGGATCCTTGTTGTTGGAACCGTGCTGGGCGTTGTCTTTTTAGGCCAGAATGTTTATTGCTACAGAGTCTGCCCTTTCTACGGAATTGAATATCTCCTGCAAAAGATCAGTGGTATGAAGTTAAACCCCTCGCGCGCTTTATTAAAGCGCACCCGTTCCATCAGTAATTTCCTGTTGTGGTTTTCTTTGATGGTTATTTTTCTATCCAAACATCCGGCCCTGGGATCTTATGAACCCTTTGCCATGATGTTTTCATTAAACGGTGTCGGCCTCCAATGGTTCATATTGCCGTTGGCGTTGATCGGCTCGTTTTTGATGTCGGCCTTCTGGTGTCGGTTTTTCTGTCCCTGCGGGCATGCGCTGACGAAACTAAAACAAATGCGCAAAAGTATACTGAACCTTGTGCAAAAACAGATGCGGAGAACTCGAACAAATGGTAACCAAACAGAATATAACTGATCCAAAGGCTCAGAGCGGATTGACCGGCGGACCCATTCTGGCCGGAGTTATATACGTGGCTACCGCCCTGGCTATATTAGGTTTTTTCTGGCAATCTGTAGCACCGCTTGTGCGGTTTTAAACGAAGACGCGCTAGACAACCAATAATTTTTTCCACTGATTGATCAGAGAGTCGAGGGATACCATGAAGCCAATGATAAAAATGACTGTCGCGCTACTGTCGTTTATTGTATTCGCAGGCTGTACGGAAGAGATTCCGCAGAAAGAAACCATCAGGCCGGTTCGGGCGATGCGGGTCCCGGATCCTTCCGAGTTTACCGGACGCTGGTTTCCCGGACAGGCCAAAGCCACCCAAGAAGTGGACCTGTCCTTTCGGGTGACGGGACCGTTGGTTACCCTGCCCGTCAACGTCGGGGATGAAGTGCGAAAAGGGCAGGATCTGGCCCGGATCGATCCGCGCGATTATGAGGTCAGTCTAAGGGATGCCAGAGGTCAGCTGTCCAAGTCCAAAGCCGAGTTTGAAAGGGCTGAGGCCGACTATGAACGGGTCATTCGGATCCGCAAACAGGACCCCGGGGCCGTCAGCCAGGCATTGGTGGATCGCAACCGCCAACAGATGGAAAGCACCCGGGCGGAGATCCGTTCCCAGCAGGCAGCCGTCGATGCGGCCAATGACCAATTGGGTTATACTTTTTTAAAAGCGCCGTTTGACGGGATTATTACGGCCACATATGTGGAGAACTTCGAAGACGTTAAAGCCAAACAGCCCATCGTGCGTCTGATCGACCATTCCCAGATAGAGATGATCGTTGGCCTCCCTGAAAGCCTGATATCCTTTGCGGACACCATGAAGGTTAGCGGAAAGTTGCTGGTGGTAAAGTTTGATCAATTTGCCGACCGCGAGTTCCAAGCCCAGATCAAAGAAATCGGCAAGGAGGCATCTCAAACCACTCGCACCTATCCGATCACACTCATCATGGATCAACCCGGGGATATCAAGATTTTGCCGGGCATGGCCGGAAAAGCCAGGCCGGGGGCAATGGTGGAGAAGAAAGGGGCCATTGTTGACATCGTGATCCCTGAAACAGCTGTATTCTCGCCGGATGACGGAAATCAAACCTATGTGTGGATCATCGAAGAGTCATCCAACCAAGTCAAACGCCGGGCGGTGAAAACCGGTGAACTCCTGGCGACCGGCATCTCAATAAAAGAGGGGTTGAAACCCGGAGAGTGGGTCGCCACCGCTGGGGTGCACTATTTAAGTGAGGGGCAGCAGGTTCGGATTCTTTCGCCATCCTCTCAGGAGGTGACCCAATGACTCTTGCGGCGGTCGCCATTGAAAAACGGACGGTTACCTATTTCGCCATTGTTCTGTTGGTGGTCGGCGGTATCGGTGCCTTCTTCAGCCTTGGTCAATTAGAGGATCCTGAATTTACGGTGAAAACCGGGGTGATCACTACGGCCTATCCTGGTGCGAGCCCGGAAGAAGTGGAACTGGAAGTCACCGATCGCATTGAACTGGCTATTCAGGAAATGCCCCAGGTAAAATATATCGAATCCTTCTCCCGCGAAGGCATGTCGCTGATTTCAGTCGAATTAAAAGCCCAATACTGGTCCGACAGGTTACCGCAAGTCTGGGATGAACTGCGGCGCAAGATCCGAAACATCGAGCACATGCTCCCTCCCGGGGCGGGCAGACCGGAGGTCACGGATGATTTTGGGGACGTGTTTGGATTTCAACTGGCCGTTGTCGGGGACGGATTTTCGTATGCCGAGCTGGAAGAATACGCCAAGGATATTAAAAAGGAGCTTAGCCTGGTGAAAAACGTTGCCCGCGTTGACCTGTGGGGTGTTCAAAACCAGGCAATTTACGTCAATATTTCCCAGTCGCAACTGACACAACTGGGGTTGAGTGATGCCAGCATCAAGGCGACTTTGGCGAACCAAAACATGGTGGTGGACGCCGGCGGTGTTGATTTACAGCGCAAACGGTTCCGTATCGCACCGACGGGAGAATTCAAATCACCGGATGATATTGCCGAACTGCAAATCCGCCCATCTGTCGGCGACCAGATTTCCACCATAACGGAAGATGGCAGTCCATCGGTAAAGCAGGGAAGCACAGACGAACTGATTCGGATCCGGGACATCGGCAAAGTCGAGCGAGGGTATCTGGATCCACCGGCGACCCTGATGCGTTACAATCGGCAACCGGCCATCGGGATTTCGATTACCAACAATACCGGTGTCAACGTTGTCGATGTCGGCCGCGGCATCGATCAACGCCTGGAACAAATCATCCCGATGCTGCCGGTCGGCATCGAAGTTCACCGTTTGCATTGGCAATCAAACATCGTGGATGCCGCCGTCAAGGGATTTCTGATCAATTTTGGAGAAGCCGTTGCCATCGTTCTGGTTGTTCTCACCCTCGTTATGGGTTGGCGGATGGGGGTCATCATCGGATCGTCTCTGATTTTAACCATCCTGGGCAGTTTTATCCTGATGGCGATATTCGGCATCGACCTGCAGCGCATGTCTTTAGGTGCCCTGGTTATTGCTCTGGGTATGATGGTCGACAATTCCATAGTGGTGGCAGACGGTATTGCCGTGCGCCTGCAGCAGGGCATGGACCGCAAAAAGGCGGCCATTGAAGCGGCTTCCCAGCCGTCTATGCCGCTTTTAGGGGCTACCGTTATCGCCGTCATGGCCTTTTATCCGATTTTTGCTTCCCTCGAAGGTGCCGGCGAATACTGCCGCACTTTATTTACGGTGGTGGGTATCTCACTGATGACGAGTTGGGTCATATCCATGACCATCACCCCCTTGCAGTGCATCGACATGCTGCCGGAGCCCAAAAAGGATAAAACAGACACGGATCCATATGCCGGAAAGTTCTACCGGGTATTTCGACGCTTTGTGGAATGGGCGATTCGAATCCGGTTCCTCACCATTGGAACAATGGTCGCCCTGCTTGTTGTGGCGCTCATCGGCTTTGGAAAGATCGATCAGATGTTTTTCCCGGATTCATCCATGCAGAAATTTATGATCGACTACTGGGCGCCGGAGGGCACCCGGATTCAAACCGTGGCGGCAGATCTCGAAACGGCTGAGAAGAAACTGCTCGCGGATGAGCGCGTTGAGAGTGTGGCCACCTTCATCGGTGCCGGACCACCGCGGTTCTATTTGCCGGTTGACCCTGAATCTCCTTATCAGTCATATGCTCAGTTTATCGTAAACGTGAAGGATTATCGAGACATCTCAGACCTATTGAACGAACTGGGCGTATGGTTCGATGAAGAATATCCCCAAGCACTGATACCGATGCGCCGATACGGGGTTGGCCCCAGCAACACCTGGAAGTTTGAACTGCGCATCAGTGGTCCCTCAACCGCCGATTCTGCCACCCTCCGTTCTCTTGCCGGCCAGGTGGTTGCGATAGTGGAAGCAAATCCGCTTTCCGCGGATGCCCGTGCGAACTGGCGCCAGCGGGTTCAGAAAGTGGTCCCCGAATACAACCAGGAGCGGGCCCGCTGGGCGGCGGTCTCAAGAGAAGATATCGCCGATGCCACCAAACGGGCTTACGACGGCCTTTCTATCGGTCTCTACCGGGAAGAAGACGATCTGATCCCGATCGTAATGCGCCACGTGGAAGAAGAACGAGCGTCAGTTGGCAATATGAAGGCTCTGCAGGTGCAACCTGGGTCTTCCACCTACAGCCTGCCGCTCGCACAGGTCACCGACGGCATCGTTACCGAATGGGAGGACCCGTTGATCTGGCGCAGGGACCGCCGCCGGACTATCACGGTAGAATCCAACCCGATTTTCGGTGTGACTCTACCGACCTTAAGAGCCAGTGTTCTGGAGCAAATCGAGGCCATCGAATTACCCCCGGGGTACGCTATGGAATGGGGGGGTGAACATGAGGACACGGTGGATTCACAGGCATCACTGCTACCGGGTATTATACCGACAGCCGGCGTGATACTGTTTATCATTGTAGCGCTCTTTAACGCCTTTCGGCCGCCGCTGGTCATTATCATGACTGTTCCGTTTGCTGTTATCGGTATTACGGCCGGGTTGTTGGCGACCGGCACCCCCTTTGGATTTCTGGCATTGCTGGGTGCGATGAGTCTTTCCGGCATGATGATCAAAAACTCTATTGTACTCCTGGACGAGATTAATCTGCAATTGGAATCCGGTAAATCCCGCTATCAGGCCGTTATCGATTCAGCCCTTTCGCGATTGAGACCGGTGGGCCTCGCCGCTGCCACCACGGTCCTGGGGGTCATCCCGTTGCTGCAGGATATCTTCTGGGTCGGCATGGCGGTAACCATCATGGCGGGACTTACCTTCGGTACAATCCTCACGATGGTTATCGTGCCGACGCTGTATTGTACCCTGTTCCGAGTAAAATCACCGGCACCATAAAATCAAATAACCTGATCCAATGCATATAATATGGCGTCAATTATTGGTCTTGCTGATACGGATTAACATCTATTCACGCAGCAACCAACATTACCGCGATCATAATGGGGGGATACAGATGGATATCGGAAAGAGCCATAGGGTAACCGATCAAGGACAGACCGTATCGTTCGTACGGTGTGTCAAGCCATCAAGTCAATGGATGCAGGCATGGGTTGCAATAGTGTTGTTGCTGAGCGGTTGCACAATGGTCGGGCCGGATTTTGTCAAGCCGGAGGCGCCGTTGCTGGATGAATGGCAGGAGACACAAGCCCCGGGCTTGAGTGTCGGTCAGACCGATTACAGTACCTGGTGGAGCGTGTTTGAAGACCCCGTGCTCGATAATTTGATCGAAAAAGCCTATCAACAAAATCTTTCCCTGCAGATCGCCGGCATCCGGATCTATGAGGCACGCGCACAGCTGGGTATCGCTGTCGGCAATCTGTACCCGCAACAGCAATCGGCTTTTGGAGACCTGACGACAAACAAAAGAAGCGGAAGTACTGACATTCCCTTCATTGACACGAACTTCAACGAACTGAGCCTCGGGTTCGACGCCGCGTGGGAGTTGGATATTTGGGGAAAGTTCCGTCGCTCGGTGCAATCCGGCAAAGCCAACCTGGAGGCTTCCGTCGCCAGTTATGATGACGTTCTGGTATCACTGACCGCTGAAGTCGCCCGCACCTACATCGTGATCCGTACGTTTGAGAAACGGTTGCTGATAGCCGAGGAGAATGTCAGGCTGCAAGCGCGATCTCTTCGGATTGCCGAAGCCCAATTCGCAGGAGGAGCTGTTTCGGAGCTGGATGTGGCCCAGGCCAGCTCGCTCCTGAACAATACCCAAGCCCTTATCCCCCGACTGGAATCCGGCCTGCGTCAGGCCCAAAACGCACTGGCCATCTTGCTGGGCGTGCTTCCGGGGGACCTGCAAGGAATGCTGGATGGGCCGGTTGAGATTCCGGTGGCCGCTGAGGCGGTCATCGTTGACATCCCGAATAATCTCCTAAGGCGACGACCGGACATCCGGCTGGCTGAACTGCGGGTCGCCGCACAGAGCCCTCAGATCGGCATTGCCAAAGCAGACCTATACCCTCAATTCTTCCTTTTTGGCACTATCGGATGGCGCTCATCAGACGCAACCTCGCTTGTCAGCCAGAGTTCCCTGGGTGATATATTCAGTTACAAGAGTTTGTTCTGGAGCGCCGGGCCCGGTTTTAGCTGGGATCTTTTTAATTACGGACGCATCAGAAACCGCGTACGGGTGGAAGATGCCCGCTTTCAGCAACTTGTGGTCACTTACAAAAACACTGTCCTTAGCGCGCAGCGGGAAGTCGAAGATGCCCTGGTGGCCTATGCGCGCTCCGGAGAGGAGGAGCAATTTCTGAAAAACAGCGTCACCGCGGCCGAGCGTTCGGTGGACATATCCTTGCTGCAATACCGCGAGGGAATTGTCGACTATCAGCGGGTGCTCGACTCCCAGCGGTTTCTGGCCACTCAGTCCGATCGTTTGACTGCGGTCAGCGGTCAGGTGGGAACCGACCTGGTGGCTATGTACAAGGCGCTGGGTGGCGGGTGGCAGATCAGGGAAGGAGATGACATTATTTCTGCGGAAAACAGAAACGAAATGATACAGCGGACCAGTTGGGGCGGTTTGCTGGATCCCAAAGAAATTGAACGTCCGGCCGATGAGAAGGATCGCCGTGATTGGCTATGGCCGGACTGGTAATGCGTCATTTTTTTCCAAACTCGGGTACAGCGAAGAGACTTCTATCAAATAGGGAAAAAATCTTTTGGGTTGAGGCGAAGGATGTAAACGATGAAACCGCTATCTATTTTGATGAGTTTGCTGCTCTTGTTGCCGCTGCTCCCGGATAAACCCGCAGGGGCGCAGGAGGGCAATACCTTCAAGCAGGAAGAACTCGACCAAAGCGTGCGCGTGGAGTTCAACACCTCCGGTGCCACAGCGAAAGATCCCGAGCTGATAAATCGAATCACACAATCTTATAATCGGCGCATGGGGCGTTAAACGAGCACAATGCCAATCCGCTTTGATTCATTATCGAGATCAAAAAATGAAATTTTCGATGATATTACTAATTATAGCCGCTTTAGTGCTCAATTGGTATTCGATTGGATATTCTGACAGGCTTTACACATGGGTAGATCAAAAGGGGGGTACCGGTTAAGGCTGATCAGGAAACCACGACTTAAAAGTCACTGTTTGGCAAATTTTATCTATATTTACTCTAAGATTGGTTCCGGCCAGCAGCATGCTGCTTCACACTATGGAGGAACTACATCGATGAATTGTTCAAGCAAACTCATCGTTTTGATGCTCGCTATTGTTTTTAGTCTGATAGCCGTCAGCAGTGTAGTGGCTTCCAGCAAAGCACCCGCGGACGCCGAACCGTTTCCCCGTAGTCTCGACAGCTATGGGGATGAAAACCAGGTCAGCATCATGGCCGTTATAAAAATCCGCGCTCAACAAGAACCCTTTAATATTATAGCCACGATTATATTTTTATGTGCCATAATCCATACCTTTTTGACCAACAAGTTTATTGCGGTTGCTCACGGTTGGGACCATAACCACAAAGAAAAAATAAAAAACGGTTTAGTCGACAAGCACTCAGTCCACCACGGCGCTGAACTGTTTCATTTTTTGGGTGAAGTGGAGGTCGTCTTCGGTTTATGGGCAGTGGCGTTAGGGCTTGCAATCTTCTTTTTTTACGACTGGCACACCGTAGTCAACTATCTCAGTCAGGGGGTCAATTTTACCGAACCCATGTTTGTGGTCGTAATCATGACCTTGGCTTCAACCCGGCCCATTCTGAAATTTGCCGAACTATTGATGGCAAAGATCGCTCGCATATTGGGCGGAACCTTAGTCGCCTGGTGGTTTACGGTTTTAACGCTCGGGCCGGTCCTGGGTTCTTTCATTACAGAGCCAGCCGCCATGACTATTTCTGCACTGCTGCTGGGCAAAAAGGTTTATGAGTTGGAGCCCAGCAATAAGTTTAAATACGCCACGCTTGGGCTTCTTTTTGTGAACATTTCGGTGGGCGGGACTTTGACCAATTTTGCTGCACCGCCGGTATTGATGGTTGCAGGACCCTGGCATTGGGACATGGCGCACATGCTGGGACATTTTGGCTGGAAGGCCGTTATAGGGATGTTGATTTCAAATGGCCTCTATTTTTTCGTGTTTAGATTTCAACTAGCAACATTACAGGAAAAATTCGCTCTGCGTGAACTTAAGGATGAAATTCAAACCCAATTTATCACCCGCCAGAAGCTTGAGGAGCAGGTTGAAAAAATAGGGCCGGTTGTCAATCAAGAACTCGGCGTCAGGCGGGCTATTGATCAGCAAACGCAAACGTTGGTGGCTCAGATTAAAAATCGTCTGGAATCTGAATATTTGCCAGGTCTTCTCAACAAAGGCTATGATGCAGATATTGTCAGAGAAGCGTTTGAACAACTCTTCTCTGAGATAAGGACCACTAAGATGAGCGAATTGTATCCGGGTTTGCTGCCGGAAGATGAGCGACCTGCATTTATCGACGCGGAATGGGACAAACGCGGAGATCCAGTGCCCGGTTGGGTGACTTTAGTCCACATGCTATTTATGGCCTGGACGATCATCAACGCCCATCATCCGGCATTATTTATACCAGGTTTGCTGTTTTTTCTGGGATTTGCGCAAGTCACTTCACAGTATCAAAATCGGATAAATTTAAAATCCCCGCTGCTGGTGGGGTTTTTCTTGGGTGGCCTGGTTGTTCACGGAGGAGTTCAGGGCTGGTGGATTGCACCAGTTTTAGGAAGCCTTGGAGAAATTCCTTTGTTGCTGGTAGCAACTCTTCTCACCTCCTTTAATGATAACGCTGCCATTACATACCTAAGCACATTAGTGCCCGGATTTACTGAAGGCCTTAAATATGCGGTGGTCGCCGGCGCCGTATCTGGCGGAGGCTTAACGGTCATTGCCAATGCTCCCAATCCAGCCGGGCAATCGATTCTAAAGATCTATTTTGGAAACAATGTCTCCCCGATCGGACTTCTTAAAGCGGCCATTGTCCCAACGGTAATCATGCTTCTGTGTTTTGTGGTTTTCCGGTGATGAAATGACGAAATGTATGTGAAAAGTTATGAGCTAACCGCGCACACATTTCAGACAAAATCAGAGTTAAGGGACATTCTATATTTCCTTTGTCAAGCATTTATTTTTCTATATTATAACAGAGACTTAAGTATAGTAAAGATCTGAGGATACACCTATGGGAAGGAAGGGTCAAACCTTGATTATTGATTATGTTTGACCCCTATTTATTTAACAGGATAACAGCTCAACAGGCGTTCGCGGACGATTTCGAAGATGTCGCCGAACCGTAAAACACCGGTGACAGCATCACCTTTTTTGACGATCAGGGGTTGATGAACGCCCATTACGTAATAGTTCATTGCCTTTTCCAAGTTGTCGTCTTCTTTTATATATTCCGTTTTGTCCGGAACATGCATGGCTTCGGCCACGGTAATCTTGCTGCCGCGTTGGCAAATGTCTTCAGTCGGTTCCATCCACAGTTTGAATTCCTTGACTGCCTCCCTCACAAAGGCATCTGTCAGGGTATAGCCTTTTTGCTCTCGTCGAACTTTGCGGTAGTTGGGTTCCAACGATCGAAAGATATCGATGATGGTGACTTTACCGACAAAACGGCCGCCTTCATCCACCACAATGGCGTCTCGATGCGCGTGTCCCCCTTCGGCTTTCCGTTTTGTTTCGAATGCGTGTAGTACCTCGGCTAAATTGTTTTCTTTCTTGACGGTAACATAGTCTGCAATCGGGATCATTACTTTTTTTACGAGAATGTCTCTCATTTTTTCACCTCGACAGTGGTAATGGGGATAATGGGGGTCAACCTTGATTATTGATTATATATTCAACTACAAATCATTTTGTTTAACCTTATTCCTACTACTAATTTCCGAATAAGTAGATAAATTATGCAATTATAATCAATAATCAAGGTTTGATATCCCCCAAGTGCTATTTAAAGGGACCGTCAAATGCCCAGAAATGCTTTCCTGACCCGGTCACTCTCCAGCAGTTTTCTTCCGGGACCCTCTTCCACGATCCGGCCAGTTTGAAGGATATAGCCACGATCGGCCAAATCAAGCGCTTCGCGGACGTTCTGCTCCACCAGCAGGATGCTGATTCCTTCCTGTTTGAGTTGCCGCACGGTGTCGAGCACCTCGTCCACCAATATCGGTGCGAGTCCTAAAGAGGGCTCGTCCAGCATCAGCACTTTCGGGCCTGACATGAGCCCCCGTCCGATGGCCACCATCTGCTGTTCGCCTCCGGAAAGGGTCGACACGGCCTGGTCGCGGCGCTCGCGCAGGCGGGGGAAGAGGTGGTAGACAAAATCGAGTTTTTTTTCTATTTGCACCCTGTCTTTGAGAACGAAGGCGCCGAGGCGAATGTTTTCCGCCACGGACAACGGTTTAAAGAGCATCTTTTCCTCCGGCACATAGACAATACCGAGTCGAACAATTTCCTCGGTCCGCAGCCGCTGAATCTCGCGATCTTTGAAGCAGATGCGGCCTTCATAGGCCTTCTGGGTTCCCATGACGGCCCGCAGCAGCGTTGACTTGCCGGCCCCGTTGGCACCCACCACGCAGACGGTTTCACCCGCATCGAGGCGGATCGAGACCCCCTGCAGGACCGGCAGCCCGGAGTAGCGCACGCGGATGTTTTCGACGGTAAGTATCGGCTGCGCCATCGGTCAGGTTACCTCGCCGGAGTGTTCACGCACGTAACGTTCCCCCAGATAGGCCTTGATAACCTTCGGATCATCGGCGATCTGCCGGGGGTGGCCGTCGGCGATCTTGCGCCCGTAATCGAGCACGATGACGCGGTCGCTAATGTTCATCACCAGCTCCATTACATGTTCGATCAGCATGACCGTAATCCCCATGTCACGATGAACGCTCCTGATAATCGCCAGGACCTCTTCGATTTCACCGGGATTAAGGCCAGCGGCCACTTCGTCGAGGAGCAGCATTTTGGGGGACGTGCCCAGAGCGGTTGCCATGGTCACGCGTTTTTGGGCGGCGACCGGCAGTTCGCTCAGCATGGCGCCGGCTAGTTCTCTCAGGTTGAGTCTCTCCAGAATGTCTTCCGCCCGCCGCCTGGCTTGGGCTCGCTCGCGGGTGCGCATGAAAGCGCCCACCATCACGTTTTCCAAGACGCACAGATCGCCGGAAGCCACATACACCTGAAAGGTGCGGGCCAGGCCGCGCCGCGCGACCTCATAGGCCGGCAGCCGGGTGATATCCTCGCCGTCGAAAATGATCTGCCCGGCGGTTACCGGATGTAAACCGGCTATGCAGTTGAAAAGAGTGGTCTTGCCGGCGCCGTTCGGGCCGATGACTCCCAGCAGTTCATCTTTATCAAGCGCGAAAGATATCGCGTCGTTGGCGCGCAGCCCGCCGAAATCCTTTGTCAAATTGCGGACGTCCAGCAGCGGCATCAGCGCGACCTCCGGCGGCGGATTTTTTCGACCAGCCCCCAGATGCCGCGGGGCTCGGCGGCGGAGATGACCATGATGATCGCGGCGTAAATGATCAGATCGATGCCGACCAGGCCCGCCGAGGCCCCCAGCCACTCCTTGAGGTAGCTTTTGAGAGGGATCAGGACACCGGCACCGATGATCGGCCCCCACAACGATCCGGCCCCACCCAGCATGGCCATCAGGGCAATCAGGATCGAAAGGTTCAGGCTCATGGTGTCTTCGGGTTCGATGTTTTTGATGTAGCAGGCGTGAAAGGAGCCGACCACGCTGACAAACGCGGTGGCGATGGCATAGGTCTTGATCTTCGCCCAGTGAACGTTGATGCCGAGCGACTGGGCCACGCTTTCGTTGTCCTTGATCGCCCGCAGCTGGAAGCCCAGGCGTGATTTGCGGAACCAGTTCATGTAGAGGATGCCGAGCAGGAAGAAGGCGAAGATGACATAGTAGTAGTATACATCTTCCCGGAAGATCAGCCGTAAAAAGTCCGGCGGCGCATATTTGATGGGGGATATCTCCAGGCCGCGCGCGGCGCCGACGAAATCCCACACTTCGAAGAGGTCCTTGAGCACAAGAGAGGTGGCGATCGTCGCAATGGCGAAGTAATGACCTTTCAGACGGAAGAGGGGATAACCGATGATAAACGACCAGCTGACCGAGAAGAGTACGCCGACCGGCATCGAGAACCAGAAAGGGATGTCCCAGCGGATGAGCATGACCGCGGTGGTGTAAGCCCCGATGCCGACATACTGGGCCTTGCCGAGGTCCACCTGCCCGCCGTATCCGCCGATTGTGTTCCAACCCATGCCGTAAAGCGAAAAAATGAAGAACTGGATCATGGTCGCTATCGCAAAGGCCGAGTGCGGAAAGAGGGGAAAAATCAGGAAAGCAGCACCGACCAAAATGGCAATGATCAGGTCCGAGCGCGGAAAGTCGGAAAAATCAAAAGCGTTCTTCAGTGCTTCCATCCGAACAACCCCCGCGGTCGAACGACCATGATTACGAAATAGGCCACATAAACCCACATGTATTTGAACGAAATCATGGGGACATCCAACATCCAGTCGAACTCAAAGGTGTAGGTCATGAAATCCCAGAATCCGGGGAGTTCGGTGATCAGACCGACGACGATGCCGGCAAAAAAAGCGCCCGGCACACTGCCGAAACCGCCCAGGGCGACGATGGCGAAGGCGAGCATGGTAAACAAAAGGCCGATGTACGGGTTTACGGACCAGAAATTGACGATCAGCGCGCCGGCGACGGTGACCGATGCGCAGCCGATCCCCCAGGCCAGGGCGTTCATCCGTTCCGTGGGGATGCCCATATAGCGCGCGCCCTGCGGGTTGAGTGCGGTGGCGGTCAGGGCCTTTCCGGTGCGGGTGCGGTTCATCAGCAGCCACACGGCCGCGAAGGCCGCCAGCGCAAGGCCGGCGGCAGCCAGTTTGGTGGCCGGGATGATGATGCCCAGACCGATATCGAAGCTTTTTCCGACCAGGAGACCCTGATGTACGGCGCGGTCATTGGGGCCGAAAATGAGCAGGGCCAGATTGCGCAGAAAAAGCATTAGCCCGAAGGTCCCCAGGAGCTGGGCGATCATCGGTCCGCGCAGCAGAAATTTGATGAACCCGAGATAGCAGGCGATGCCGAGCAGAAAACCGACGGCAGCGGCCACCGGAAGGGTCAGCAGCGGATCGATTCCAGCGGCTTTGGCCGTTAGCAGTCCGGTGTACATGCCGATCATGAGGAATTCGCCGTGGGCGAAGTTAATGATGTCCATGACCCCGAAGATGATGGTCAAACCGAGCGCCACCAGACTCAGCGCCATGCCGAAAAGAATCCCGGCTGCCAGGGAACTGAAAAGAATGTCCATTGTCAGGGTGCTGCCTCAGAAGATAAAGAACCCCGTCTCTTTCCACCGGCAAAGCGGCCGGAAAGAGACGGGAGAATCAAAGGCGAACCGGCGACTGTTTTCACCATTTGGGAAACGGGTAAATCACGTCGGTCGTGGCGACATCGAAGGGATAGACGATTTCCAATCCGACCTTTCCGTCCGATCCTTTTTGATACTGTCCGATCAGACCGGAACCGAGCACGTTTTGCCCGATCTCCTTGCCGGAGGTGCTGAACTTGATGCCGACCCACGGCACCACCAGCTGATCGCCGGGAATTTCGATGGCATTGGCGGCGGCCTGAAAGTCCGCCGGTTTGGTGGATCCGGCTTTTTCGAGGATGTAGACCCACGTCTGGAGACCGGTGAAGGAGCGTGCCGAGGCGCCGCTCAGGTCGTTTCCGGTTTTGGCCTTGTAGAGTTTGTTGACCTGGCCAGCCAGCGGTTTGACCTTGACCACCTGCGGCAGGAAGACTGTGCGGGTCATGATGCCGACGATATCCTCGCCCAGGGTCTGTTGGAACTCGGGCGTCTCGAAACCGGCATCCTGGCCCCATATGATTTTGGGTTGGATTTTCTGGGCTTTCAGGGTCTTGATCATCAGGATGGCGTCCGAGGTGTAGGAGGCAAACAGCAGCGCATCGGCCCGGGAGGCCTTCAGGGAGCGGACCTCACTGGAGAGATCCGGGGCTTCCTTGGCGTAGAGCAGCGATTTTTTCAGATCAAACCCGTACTCTTTGGAAAACTGCTCGATCAAGGAAGAAACGAAAGAGCCCCACTCGGTCTTTTCGCAGGCCGAGGCGAGCTTGGCGATATCTTTCTTGGAAACGGCTTTGACACCCTTGGCCTGACCCTCGGTGAGGCCCTTTAGAAACTCGAAGAGGTCCTTGGTAAACCAGGTGTCGTGGGGAGTGGTGCGCCAGAACCACTTTAAGCCGCGTTCGGTCAGGGTCGGCGAGGTGGAGGAGCCGTTGATCATGGGCACGCCGTACTGTTCGGCCACGGCGCTGACGGTCTTGGTGACCGAACTGTGGTAACAGCCGAGCAGGCCGTCGACCTTGTCATCCAGGATCAGTTTTTTGGCCAGGTCGGCTCCCAGGGTCGGGTTGCCTTCATGGTCCTTGAAGATCAGCGTAATCTTGGCCCCGCCCATACTCTGAATGCCGGCATTTTTCGACATGGTCATGTTGATGTCGGCCATGGCGGTGTTGGCGATTTCGGCCGCCAGTTCGGCCCCGGTCCGCAGTTCACGGCCGGCTGCGGCCGCTCCGCCGGTCAACGGGTAAAGAACGCCGATTTTGATCTCTTTCTCGGCCCTGGCGCCACTAGGCAGCAGAAGCGCCGCGACAACGAACAGCGCGACGCATAATGACGTAAACCTGGCGATCCTTTTCATATGATGTCCTCCTTTTATCGTGATACGGTTGAAGGAAACGTCCGCGTATTCGGAACCTGTTCAACGACTGCGGGGCAGATCAGACTTGCTATCCGAAAACAAAACGGCCGGATCGATGTGTATGCCTTGGAATCAAAACCTGATTGAAAAAAAGAGGATGGGACATCCTCCGAGCTGCGTTCGTGGGTCAATGCGGCCGACGGTGTATCAACAGCGGCGCACTAAGCGTCTGCTCATTTCATTGTCTTTATAAGACGCCTTCGGGCCTGTCAAGCGGCAATATAATTTACATTTATTCCCCCCCAAATCCATACCGAGTCCTGGCCTCATGGGGTTAGGTGAATGTAACGAACGAGTTTAAGAAGGTAGACGGTGGAGAATAATTTGTATGTGCTTTGAAAATAGCTCGAAGTCTTTGTCTGTCGTGAATATTGAGAACCTATTCCTGACAGCCACAGCACAAATTAAGAAATCAGTATTTGATCCCTGTATTCCTTTTGATCGGCAACGATTGAAAAGCTTGGCTGCAGTAACATAATCTTCGGTGAGAATTGGAAGATCGGGAAAGCTATCAAGATGTTTCTGGAGCTTTTTAAACTGGGATTCACTGCGAATACCCGATAAAATCTCCTGGCGTATGGGACCAATCATTTGGACACGGTGGTCATGGATTATATGCTGAAGCTCTTCAACTGTAGAAAAAGAGGCCTGTTTGTCCCGTCTTAAAGCCAGGGACCATACACTCGTGTCGACAATGACCTTCATGACCGATGTCTCTGCTTTTTATAGTCATATTCAGGATCGTATTCCACTGTGCCAAACATCGAGAGAATTTTTTCTTGCTCCAAATGTTGTATATATTCAATAAGTGCCTGTGAAACAGCGGCCTTTTTAGTCTTGTGCCCGCCGAGTCTAACAGCTTTTAAAATAAGTTTGTCATCTATCTGTAAATTGGTTGCCATAAAGAACACCTCCTCAGAAATCACACATAATATTACACATATGCTTGTGTGAAATCAAGCGCTATTTTGAAAATTCCAGCGAAAAGCTCACCCGCCGAAGCCACATCAATACAGGCAACCCTGCGTTAAGGGCGTCCCTTTGGTATACCAAAAGCAATTTTGACGAAGCCTTGGCAGAAGCGAAAAAATGCTGTGGCTATCCCGGTCGGTGTGTAAACGATGACTGGCTGCCTGTAATAAAGAAATCTTATAATTTCAAATCATTAAGTTTTTTGTTAATCAAATTTATGTCGAACTCATCAGGATCAAATTCCCCACCAACCCATTCGAGCATAGATTCATGTTCTGCATGTTTTGGATCTTGAATTGCATATAGAATAAGAATGGGGGTCGGGCCGCGCTATCTTATTAATATTTATGGATTATCCCTCCAAAAATAGGCGTTTTCAGCGCTTAAATCGCTATTTTCAGGGGTGAAATCGCTATTGTAAGGAACCTGTGTTTCTCGAAGATGATATGACCCGTTCGACTCTTTTACCTGCCGACCTTTTGCCTGAATACCGAGTTTCGCTTTTATGTCTTCTATAAAACTTTTACTTCCAACAGCGATACTTTGAGTCCATTTGTTCTCTCTAATATAGTTTTTTGTCTTGAGGGTTTCTTCAACCCATTTCTTGTGAGAGTTTCTGAGATCATCAACGGTTGAGATATGAAGGAGCTCCATCAACCGCTCGTAATCTATTAATGCATACCTCGCACGAGGCTCTTGGATTTCATTATAACCGCCAAAATCCCATCCAGATGGATGGTTGACTACACCGGCACGAACCATATTCAAATCAATATATACAATGCATTGTATCAGATGGCGGTCACTTGATACAGCAGTCGCATGATAACGGTCTTCCCAAAATGCTCCATTTCTATTCTTTCGCTGGTTATATTCTTGACCGGTTCGACCAGCAATTAATTGTAGAGACCTTGGAATAACTTCACGTCCGCCACCATCAGATATAAGAAGATGGATATGGTTTGAAGTTACCATATAATTTAATATACAGAGACCATACCGCTTCTTGGCTTCAAACAGCCATTGTAACCATCTACGTCGATCTCTTGCAAATTTAAGTAAAAATTCTTTTTTATGACAACGGTGCGTAATGTGCCATACATGACCTGGAAGATAATGCCGTTTTGCTCTTGCCATCTGTTCCCGTTTTTTTCTTAAACGTACAATTTTGGTATCTAAAATGTGCGTTTAAGCCTTTTTCAGGCGTGTTTTTTTAACGTATTCTTCATTATAATATATTGTTACCGTGGCCCGACCCCCATTCTACCATTCTCATACCCCCATTCTCATCTCTCATCAGGGGCTCACGATGGCTGGATTAAGAGCGATTTAGAAAAGCGTCATGTCTTCGTCTTTCAGGTCAGAGACGAACATGTGCCCTGGTGCGTGGGTGATGACCAGCGGCAGGGGTGTCGATGTGGCAGCCAACGCGGAGGTGACCCCGCAGGCCCAGAACACCGGGACTTCGCCCGCCCGGATGGTGACCGGGTCGCCGAAATCCGGGCGATCGATGTCCTTAATGCCGATTCGGGCCGGATCGCCGATGTGGACCGGCGCACCGTGTGTCAGGTGAAAGCGGGTGGTGATCTGAACCGCGCGGACGGCCTGTTCGGGCGTCATTGGCCGCATGCTGACCACCAGGGGTGCGGAAAACGGGCCGGCCGCTGTGCAGGCACGCTTGGTGACGTACATGGAAACGTTTTTACCTTCCGTGATGTTGCGGATCGGAAGACCGGCGCTCTGCAGGGCGTTCTCAAATGAGAAACTGCAGCCCAGAAGGAAGCTGACCATGTCTTCGTTGAATTTGTCGGTGACGGTTTCGACTTCTGCTGTCAACTCTCCGTTGCGGTAGATCCGGTAGCGGGGCAGATCCTGACGCAGATCGGCTCCGGGGGCAATCTTAGGCTCGTAGACCCCGGCATCTAGAACATCGAGTATCGGACAGGGTTTGGGGTTGCGGACGCAGAAGAGAAGAAAGTGAAAGGCTTC
>Ga0316189_10001689_pt1 | contig 21888 bp, 16 predicted proteins | sample LowCovwburrow_MG_FD_204930 | JGI IMG/M metagenome (GOLD analysis project Ga0316189, IMG submission 204930) | Coastal sediment microbial communities from Maine, United States - Lowes Cove worm burrow | ecosystem: Environmental > Aquatic > Marine > Coastal > Sediment | place: USA: Maine... | reverse complement strand
CGCCGCTTCCTGGCTTTCATAGATACATGCCGGCCCGGAAAATTGAAGGTTGGACTCATCGACACCGGCCGTCTTTACGATACAGCCATGCTCCGCCAGATTTCCATAGAGCACCGCCAGTCCGCCGTCCCTGCTGTAGGCATGCTCCAGATCACGAATGCATCCGCCGATGCGGTCCAGGTCGAGGTCTGGCCAACTACTGGACTGACTGAATGCCTCCTGGCTCGGCACCCCGGCCGCTGCCGCCAGAAAACGCTGCCGCGCCGTCTCACTTTCGCTCTGCACGATATCCCAGCGATCGATCGCCGCCCCCAGGCTATCGCTGTGGATACTGCCGACATCCCGATGCAGCAGACCGGCCCGGTCCAGTTCACCCAGAATACCGATCACGCCACCGGCCCGGTGAACATCCTCCATGTGATACTGCTGTGTCGATGGGGCCACCTTGCACAGATGTGGCACCTGGCGGGAGAGCCGATCGATGTCCTCCATGCCGAAATCGACCTTTGCCTCGTGGGCCGCGGCCAATAGATGCAGCACCGTATTGGTGGATCCCCCCATCGCGATGTCCAGGCACATGGCATTCTCGAACGCCTCAAAACTTGCGATGTTGCGGGGCAACACAGCTTCATCCCCCTGTTCGTAATAACGTTTGGCCAGATCGACTATCAGTCGCCCTGCCTCGAGAAAAAGTGACTTACGACCGGAATGGGTTGCCACCAGGGAACCGTTGCCGGGCAGACTCAACCCCAGCGCCTCGGTGAGACAGTTCATGGAATTGGCGGTGAACATGCCAGAGCAGGAGCCGCAGGTGGGGCAGGCAGAGCGCTCAATGACCGCTACGTCCTGATCCGTCTCGTTCGGGTCGGCGGCGGCAATCATGGCATCGACCAGATCCAGTTTCAGATCCTTTCCGTGCAGGGAGGTTTTGCCTGATTCCATAGGCCCGCCGGAGACGAAAACGGCCGGGATATTGAGCCGCAATGAAGCCATCAGCATACCCGGGGTAATCTTGTCACAATTGGATATACAGACCATGGCGTCGGCACAATGGGCATTGACCATGTACTCCACCGAGTCAGCGATAAGATCTCGGGACGGCAGCGAATAGAGCATACCGCCATGCCCCATCGCTATGCCGTCATCGATGGCAATGGTATTGAACTCCTTGGCGACCCCGCCGGCCTGCTCTATCTCCCGCGCCACCAGCTGACCCAGGTCTTTCAGGTGCACGTGGCCGGGAACAAACTGGGTAAAGGAGTTGACCACAGCGATGATCGGCTTGTCGAAATCACCATCTTTCATGCCAGTGGCACGCCACAGGGCCCGGGCCCCAGCCATGTTGCGACCGTGGGTGGTGGTACGGGAACGGTATTCAGGCATCTCTCTCTCCGGAAACGGTGGAACGATTAGCCGGATTATCCACGATATCGAAGATTCCCGGAAACCGTTTAAATTAGGACTATAATCCAATCATTTGTTCAAAAGCGAAATAATCCATGCCAACAAAAAGCGAACGGACCCGGCAACGGGTGGTCGACGCGGCCAACCAGCTTTTCTACCGCAAGGGTTACAACCGGACCTCCTTTAGCGATGTAGTGGCGGAGGCCGATGTTCCCCGGGGAAACATCTACTACTACTTCAGGACCAAGGACGAGATACTGAAAGCGGTGATCCTGCACCGCATCGAGATCACCTCCACCATGCTGGCGGAATGGGACAAGAACATCAGCGATCCCTTGGATCGGCTGCAGCGTTTTGTCCGCATACTTTGTGACAGCACCCCCGCGCTGCTGCGCTCGGGTTGCCCGATGGGGTCACTGACAGTCGAACTGGCCAAGGATCAGCTCGAGTTGAAGGAGGAAGCAAGAAAGCTGTTCGATCGGTTTCAGGGCTGGTTGGTCAATCAGTTTATCGCCCTGGGATATCCGGAAGAGGCAAGGGAACTCTCCCTCCAATTGTTGGCCAGGGGGCAGGGTATCATTGTGATCGCCCAGGTCTACCAGGACCCCGGGTTCCTGGAGCGGAGATCAACCGCTGGCTGGAAGAGCTGGCCCGCTACGCATGAAACGAACCATGCCCCCCTCCCTGATGACCATGCTGGAGAATCTCATCGCCGCCCCTTCGGTGAGCAGCATCAACCCCCAGTGGGACCAATCCAACCGAAAAGTAGTCGAGCTGCTCTCCGGCTGGCTGGAAACACTTGGTTTTCAGGTCGAAACCCTGGCGATTCCCGGCTGCCCCGAAAAATGGAACCTTCTGGCCAGCGCCGGCAGCGGCCCGGACGGGCTGGTTCTCTCCGGTCATACCGACACCGTTCCTTTTGACGATAAGCATTGGCATTCGGACCCCTTTCGACTGAGCGAAAGGGACAACCGCTTGTACGGTCTGGGCAGCTCCGACATGAAGTCATTTTTCGGCCTGGTGCTTGAAGCTGTCCGGGAGCTGGATCTCTCCAGTCTGCGGCATCCCCTGATGATCCTTGCCACCGCCGACGAAGAGAGCACCATGTGTGGTGCCCAGTCGCTGCTGGAAAGCCATCGCCGCCTGGGCCGATATGCCGTTATCGGGGAGCCCACCGGACTGCGGCCCGTGCGAATGCACAAGGGTATCGCGCTGGAGATCATTCGTCTGGAAGGCCGCTCCGGCCATTCCAGCGACCCATCGCTCGGTGTCAGTGCGCTGGAAGGTATGCATCGGGTGATAGGAGAAATTCTGGACTGGCGGCGGGAGTTGCAGTCCCGTTATCGCAACCCACTGTTCGAGGTAGAGGTGCCAACCCTCAATCTGGGCCACATCCATGGTGGCGACAACCCCAATCGAATCTGTGCCCAGTGCGAACTCCAGTTCGACCTCCGCCCCCTGCCGGGCATGGACCTGGAAGAACTCCGCAGCGAACTGGCCAACCGATTGAAACGATGCCTGGAGGGAGACCAACTATCTCTTGAGATACAATCCGCCTTTTCCGGCATCCCACCGATGGAGACCCCCGCCAGCGCCGAAATTGTGCGGGTGGCCGAGGAACTCACTGGCTACCCCGCCGGAACAGTGGCCTTCGGCACTGAGGGGCCCTACTTACAACGGCTCGGAATGGAGACCCTGATTCTTGGTCCCGGCGATATCGATCAGGCCCATCAGCCGGACGAGTATTTGGGCCTGGAGCGCATCGAGCCGATGATCGGACTGATTCGATCACTGATCCGGCATTTCTGCCTTTAACACTCTGTATCCCGAAAAAGGATTCAATTCGCCTCGATCGGGTAAGGTAGCCGCAACTGCGCTCCTTCACCAATTCCCTGCTGCTCGAACCAACCCCGGTTCATCTCCAGCGCGTAGAGAGCCAGCCCCCGGGATCGATGAATGACACGACCGCCATCGGGCTCCATGGATATCCAGTTGAGCAATCTGCCCTCCTGGTCAAAAAAACCCACGTCGAGCGGAACCAGGGTATCGCGCATCCAGATCGCAAGCACCCCCACCCGCGGATACACGAACAACATACCTTCATCGGGCCCCAGGCTTTCGCGTTGCATCAGTCCCTTTTGTCTCGCCGCCGGGTTAGCGGCAATTTCAACCCTTATGCGGGCTTCACCGATCCGTATATCGATCTGATCTCTGCCTTCACAACCAGTCGACAGGAGCGGGAGGAGAAGCAAAAAAACTGTCAGGAATATGGGGCGACAGCGGCTCACAAACATAGTTTCACGTCCTATGCGCTTCGGCCAGGGAGGAAACCTTACTTTACCTACCCAGGCCATTGCGGTTTTAATTCAGGTCTCAGCCTATACGGGGGACAGTCAGGTGGCAAAAAAAACCACAAAAAAAGATCACGACCCTTTTGTTGAATGGTTCCGCAGCTCATCACCCTATATCCACGCTCACCGGGGTAAAACCTTCGTTATCGCCTTCGGTGGCGAAGCGGTTGCGGACCAAGACTTCGCCAGCCTGATCCACGACATCGCCCTGCTGCACGGCCTCGGCATACAGGTAGTTCTGGTGCATGGGGCACGGCCCCAGATCGAGGAACGCCTGCGGCTGCGTACTGCGCAGATGCAGGTCGTCAACGGCCTGAGAATCACCGATGATGCCGCCCTGGCCTGCGTCAAGGAGGCAGCCGGCGCGGTAAGGGTCGAAATCGAGGCCCTGCTTTCCACCAGCCTGGCCAACTCGCCGATGGCGGGGGCGGAGATCCGGGTTGCATCCGGAAACTTCGTGACAGCCCGGCCGATCGGGGTACGAGACGGCATCGACTACTGCCATACCGGTCAGGTTCGCCGCATCGACGGGGAGCCGATTCGCAGATTGATCGAATCGGCCACTATCGCCCTGATCCCTCCCATTGGCTATTCACCTACCGGAGAGGTCTTTAATCTCAGCGCAGCGGATGTAGCAGGATCGGTGGCCGCCGCACTCGGGGCCAACAAATTGATCTTCCTGGTCGAGGGTCCCGGACTCAAGGATGGGAAAGGCAGGGTGTTGACCAACCTCATCCCCCGGGAGCTGGAATCGATCCTGAAACGCCGTCGCGCGCTGCCGGAAGATTTAGCACAACAACTGCGCAGTGCCGCAGAAAGCTGCCGCCGCGGGGTAAAACGCATCCATCTGCTCAGTCGCCGGATGAACGGCGCCCTGTTAAAGGAGCTGTTCACCCGGGACGGGGTGGGAACCATGCTCAGCGCGGGACATATTGAAGAGATCCGGGTCGCCCGCATCGAAGATGTCGGGGGAGTACTGGAGCTGCTCTCCCCGCTGGAAGAGCAAGGGATACTGGTGCGACGCTCGCGGGAACTGCTGGAGACCGAGATCGACCGGTTTTCGGTGGTGGAACTCGACGGCATGGTAATCGGCTGTGCCGCGCTCTACGGGTATCCCAAAGAACTTGTAGCTGAACTTGCCTGTGTGGCGATAGATCCGGATTACCGCAAAGCCGGGCGGGGCGATCTGCTGCTGCAGCACATGGAACAGCGTGCCCGAGTAGCGGGTATGGCAAGTGTGTTCGTACTAACCACTCAGACCGCTCACTGGTTCCGGGAGCGCGGCTTCACATTATTGCCGGTTGATAGTCTGCCCGTGGCTAGGAGAAATCTTTACAACTATCAACGTAACTCCAAGGTGTTTGTCAAAGCACTCGTCTAACCCCATCGAAAGCCAGGGTCCCCTATGGGCGGTTAAAACGATACGAATACCCATCACCGGCGCTCCCATGAGACCAGAAAAGGCTTACAGAGCGCTCACTGGATTACGACCCAAGAATTCAGCAGCGTAGCTCTTCTCCTCCTGATCGCGCGCAGGGCTGCTAAACTCCCGAAACACGCCAGACACATCAGGCACTGTTGCACCGGAGCTGGCCTTGTCGGCACGAAATTAGATTCGTCGAACCTATCCCGCACCAGTATGCGAGCGGACTATTGGTATGAAACTGTTTAGAATGAACCTGTTCTCATGCAAAAGGGAGGGAGATTTTGAGTTCCGAGAAACCGCAGCAGAAAAAAAGCAACGGCCTTTCCTTATGCTTGATCAGCGTACACGGCCTGATCCGGGGCGATAACCTGGAGTTGGGGCGGGATGCCGATACCGGTGGACAGACCAAATACGTGGTGGAACTGGCCAGGGCCCTGGCGAGCCAGCCGGGAGTGGACCAAGTAGATCTGTTGACGCGCCTGGTAGACGACCCCGACGTGAGCAAAGACTATGCAGTGCCCCTCGAACAAATTGGAAAAGGTGCCCGCATCGTCCGCATTCCAGCCGGACCACCAGGCTACATCCCCAAGGAAGCCCTGTGGGATCACCTCGATGCCTTCGTCGACAATGTCATTCAGTATATCCACGAACAGACGCATAAGCCCGACCTGCTGCACAGCCACTACGCCGACGCCGGATACGTCGGCAGTCGGCTTTCGCATGTCCTGGGCATACCATTGATCCATACCGGACATTCCCTGGGTCGTGTCAAACGAAGACGCCTGCTGGCCTCGGGGCTGAACACCGCGCAGATTGAAGAACGCTACAATATGAGCCGGCGCATCGAGGCGGAGGAGACTACCCTGGCCTCGGCGGAACGGGTGATCACCAGCACCAACCAGGAGATCGATGAACAGTACGAACTCTATGACTATTATCAGCCGGATCAGATGCGGGTTATCCCACCCGGAACCGACCTCACTCGTTTTCACCCACCGGAAGGCAAAGAGTGGCAGACCGGGATTGCCGCTGAGATCGGGCGTTTTCTGCGGGAACCCGAAAAGCCGATCATTCTGGCCCTCTCCCGCCCCGATGCACGCAAGAATATCTCCTCCCTGATTATTGCCTACGGTGAAGATCAGGCCCTGCAGGAGGCAGCCAACCTGGTGGTCGTCGCCGGCAACCGGGACGACATCCTGGATCTGGATACCGGCGCCCAGGAGGTGTTGTCGGAACTGCTACTATTGATTGATCGTTACGATCTGTATGGCCGGGTAGCCTATCCGAAACACCATTCCGCGGCTGATGTCCCGCTGATCTACAGGCTCGCTACCGTCTCCGGAGGCGTGTTTGTCAATCCTGCCCTGACCGAACCCTTTGGCCTGACTCTGATTGAGGCTGCTGCCAGCGGCCTGCCCATCGTCGCCACCGAAGATGGGGGGCCAAGAGACATTATCGAAAACTGCGGCAACGGCGTACTGGTCAACCCGCTGGACACCGAAGATATTGCCAAGGGACTGAAACAGGTCTTACTCGACTGGGAGGTATGGCAGCAAAGATCCGTTCATGGGCTGCAGGGTGTGCGGGAACATTACGCCTGGGAAGCCCACGCCCAGCGCTACATTGAAATGGTTCGACCCATCGTGGAGCGCACCTCGGAACCCCTGCTTCGACCTTCCACCGTTCGTCGGCCGATGCTCTATCACGACCGGGCGATCTTCACCGATCTGGATCAGAACCTGCTGGGCAACCCAGACTCCCTGCCGGATTTGATCCGGGTAATTCGCGAAAATCGAAAATGCGCCTCTTTTGGCATCGCCACCGGACGCCGCCTCGACTCCGCCCTGAAAGTGATGAAGCAGCACCGTATTCCGGAGCCAGACGTATTGATCACCAGCGCCGGCACCGCAATCCATTACGCGCCCAAACTCACCGAAGACACCGCCTGGAACCGTCATATCGAAAAACAGTGGACACCGCAGGTGGTGCGACGCGTTTTGGACGCACTGCCGGGACTGGTAATACAACCAAAAACCAACCAAAGTCGCTTCAAGATCAGCTACTACATCGACCCTGAGAAAGCCCCCAGCCTGGACGATATCAATCAACTGCTCCATCAGGAGGAACAGTCGGTCAATGTCATCCTCTCTTTCGGTCAGTTCCTGGATGTGCTGCCTATTCGCGCCTCCAAGGGGCTGGCTCTGCGCTACATGGCCACCCGCTGGGATATACCGCTGGAGCAAATCCTGGTGGCAGGCGGCTCCGGGGCAGACGAAGACATGATGCGCGGCAACACCCTCGCCGTGGTGGTCGGCAACCGGCATCACGAAGAGCTGTCCCAGCTGGAGGATGTGGAACGGATCTATTTTGCGGCTGCCCCGGGGGCGGGCGGCATTCTCGAGGCGCTGGACCACTACGATTTCTTCGGCAGCTGCCACGTCCCGGGGGAAGGTAACCAGGCGTGACAACCCCTCTCCTGCTGCTATTTACCGATCTGGACCGGACCCTGCTCCCCAACGGAACGCAGCCGGAATCGCCCTTGGCCCGCGCGCGTTTTGCTGCGCTCGTCTCCCACCCCGGGGTAACCCTGGTCTTCGTCAGCGGCAGGGACCGCGCCCTGGTGGAAAGCGCCATCGCGAACTTCCGGTTACCAAAGCCCGATTTGGTCATCAGCGACGTGGGCACCAGCATCTACGATCTGCGAAACGGGGATTGGGTGGTCTGGCCTCTGTGGCAGGAAGAGATCGCAACCGACTGGAACGGCTACAGCCACCAGCAAATGAGTGAACTGCTGCGCGATTTCAATGAACTGAGACTGCAGGAGTACCGCAAGCAGAACACCTACAAATTAAGTTATTATGTCACTTTGCACGTGGACGAAAAAACCCTCAATATCGCCCTGGAGACGCGCCTCAGGCAGCATGGTATCAACGCCAGCCTGGTCTGGAGCGTGGATGAACCGGCGGGTATCGGGCTGCTGGACGTACTGCCACTGCGGGCCACAAAGCTCCATGCAGTGGAGTTTCTGCAGACTTCGTTGAGCATCCCGCTGTCCCGCACCCTGTTCGCGGGCGACAGCGGAAACGACCTGCCGGTGCTGGCAAGCCCTGTGCCGTCGGTGCTGGTCGCCAACGCCACCCCCTTAGTGGCAACGACTGCGATTTCAGCGGCGAAGAACGCAGGCAACCAACGGGCGATCTATCTGGCCAAAGGTAATTTTCTCGACATGAATGGAAACTACAGTGCCGGTATTCTGGAAGGGGTGGCGCATTTCCATCCGGAACTGCTGGAGCTGTTCTCCGGCCATCCAGACAGTGGGCGAGAAGAAAAAACAACGGGATGAGAAATATGGATCAGACTCCGGTCATTTTCGGCGAGGTACTGTTCGACTGTTTCGAAGACGGCAACCGGGTGCTGGGCGGCGCGCCCTTCAATGTCTCCTGGCATCTGCAGGCGTTTGGCTGTTCACCTCTGCTTGTCAGCCGGGTGGGCGATGACCCGCTGGGCAGAGAGATCCGAGATACCATGCGGCACTGGGGCCTGAGCACGGCCGGGCTGCAAAAAGACTCGGCTCACCCCACCGGTGAGGTCAAGGTCAGCCTCCAGGATGGTCAACCCAGTTACGATATCCTGGCGGATAGAGCCTATGACCATATCCGCCCGGACGCTCTCCCACCGCTCACCCCTTCCATCATCTACCATGGCACCCTGGCGCTTAGACAACCGATGTCACGCGCCACCCTTGAGCATATACTGCAACGGCATCCGGCGCCGGTCTTCGTGGATGTCAATCTCCGATCCCCCTGGTGGAGCAAGGATCAGCTGGCGCAACAGCTTGAGCAGGCGCGCTGGGTGAAGATCAATGACGCCGAACTGGAGATCCTGGTGGAGGGGCCCTCGAATCTGCAGGCAAAGGCCGAAAATCTGATGGAACGCCACCAGCTGGCGCTGGTGATCGTCACCCTGGGTAGTAAGGGCGCCTTCGCTCTCGATCACGCCAGCGGTATAACGCAAATCCAACCCACCGCGAAGATAGCGGTGGTGGATACCATCGGCGCCGGCGACGCCTTCGCCTCGATCTGTATACTTGGCCTGCTGCGGAATTGGCCGCTATCTCAAATCATGGAGCGGGCCCAGCAGTTTGCCTCCCTCCTGGTCGGGCAGCGTGGGGCAACCATCAACGACCAGGGAATCTATCAGCCACTTTTTGGTCAGTGGCAACTTGCAGAATAAATTAGAGAAAGATTATGTACGAGCAGGTATCCCACTCACTCCTGAACGAAATCCTAGACGAGCTGAAGCCAGACATCCGCCGGCGCAACTTACGCCATTTTTATACCCGGCTGGGAGCCAATTTCTTCGCCATTCACTCCCTGCTTCACCACTTGTATGGCCACCGTGACGACTTCAAGCAGAAAGCAATCAGGCTGGTGGAGGTGATGGCTTCGCGTTACATAGAACGCAGCGAGGAACTGGAGCAGCTCGATATTGCGAGGGAACAGGATCACAACTGGTTTCTGAGTCAAGAATGGGTAGGCATGGCTCTCTATGCCGATGGTTTTGCCTCTGACCTGAGGGGATTGAAGGATCGCATCTCCTATCTGCAGGAACTGGGCATCAGCTTGGTCCACATCATGCCAATGATGGTCTGTCCCATGGGTGCGAGTGACGGCGGCTACGCGGTCAGCGACTTTTGCGATATCGATCCGCGGGTAGGAACGCTGCAAGAACTGGAGGAATTGGCCGCCTCCATGCGCAAACGGGGCATGCTGCTTACCCTGGACGTGGTGGTCAACCACACCTCTGATGAGCACGAGTGGGCCAGGAAGGCGCAACAGGGGGATCAGAAATACCAGAATTACTATTACGCCTTCCCGGACCGGGATATCCCAGATATGTTCGAAGAAACCCTGCCGGAGATCTTTCCTGAAACATCGCCGGGAAATTTCACCTGGGATGAAGCGATGGGCAAGTGGGTAATGACGATCTTCCACAGCAACCAGTGGGACTTGAATTACAGCAATCCCAACGTCTTCATCGAGATGCTGGATGTGATCCTTTTCTGGGCCAACCGGGGTGCCGATGTCCTCCGCCTGGATGCGGTGGCGTTTCTATGGAAAAAGATTGGCACTCAATGCCAGAACGAACAGGAGGCTCACCTGATTCTGCAGCTGCTGAAGGACTGCTGCCAAGTGACCGCGCCCGGTGTTCTGTTTATCGCTGAGGCGATCGTGGCACCGCTGGAGATCATCAAGTACTTCGGCGAGGACGCGATTATTGCCAAAGAGTGCGAAATCGCCTACAACGCCACGTTCATGGCCCTGTTATGGGATGCGGTTGCTACCAAAAACACCAAGCTGTTGAACCAGGGTCTCCTTAACCTGCCCACCAAGCTCGATCGCGCAACCTGGCTCAACTATGTGCGCTGCCACGACGATATTGGCCTGGGTTTCGATAACGGCGATATCGAGCGTGCCGGCTATGACCCCATCTCCCACCGCCGTTTTCTGGTCGACTACTTCACTGGCAACTATGAAGAGTCGGAAGCGCGAGGTCAGCCCTTTGGACGCAACGCAAAGACCGGCGATGCCCGCATATCAGGCTCCCTTGCATCGCTGGTTGGCCTGGAGGCCGCGCTTGAACAGGAAAGCGATGAAGCCATAGACCGGGCGGTAAAGCTGATTCTTTTGTTGCACGGCATGATACTCTCCTTTGGAGGCATCCCCCTGCTCTATTACGGTGACGAGATCGGCACCCTCAATGACTGCAGTTTCCTGCAGGACGAAAACAAAGCGGGAGACAATCGCTGGATGCACCGACCGCGAATCGACTGGGAAATGGCGGAGCGCCGCCACCAACGGGGTTCCGTGGAACAGCAGATTTTCGACGGTTTGAAAAAAATCATTGCCGTCCGTAAAACCATACCGGCCTTTGCCGACTTCAACAATCGCGAACTGCTGGCAGTGGACAACGAGCACCTTTTCGTTTTTCTCCGCAGCCACCCGGAAAGACCCAATGACACCATTCTGGCAGTGGCGAATTTCGACTCTGCGCCGCAACATCTCGACCTCACCAACCTGGGCAACCGCGGGCAGTTTCAGTACGGCCATCTACAGGACCTGGCCAGCGGCGAGTCGCCCGCTGTGTTCAAGTCGCAGCTGGTAGTCCCGCCCTACCGTTTCTACTGGCTCACGGACCAGAGCGGCACAAGCCTCTACTGAGAAGGGTTCTTCTCCCGTCGCGGCGAGCGGCTCGTTGATATGTCTGGTCTTAAAAAAATCGGTAATGCACCATAGCTCATCCACTCCAGGAGCCGACTAACGAATTTAAGGCGTCGGCGGATGGCCGTCGTACACAGATTCAAACGCTCACCCTTTGCGTAGCAAAGGTTTTCCACCGTCAACGCACCGTTTTAAGTCGTAAAAGAAATCCGCTCCGCACTACAGCACCATAACAGTGCATCAATCCATCGGCACCAAACAGGCTTTCAAATAACAGTCTGATTAATTTTGCTTTTTTATTCTGGCACACATCGTGCTGCAAAGAGCTGTCAAAACACAAACCAACAATCTTCAACAGCAAGACGGAAGCCAACTACATGAACAGATCCAAAAGCAGACTCAAAGCATCCATTCTCGGCCTAACTACCGCTGTCACCCTGACGGCTACAACATTTGCCAGTGCAGCGGATACCATCAAGGTCGGCATTCTTCACTCGCTCTCCGGCACCATGGCAATCAGCGAAACCACGCTGAAAGACACTATGGTGATGTTGATCGAAGAGCAGAACAAGAAAGGTGGACTGTTAGGAAAACAACTGGAAGCGGTGGTGGTGGACCCGGCATCAAACTGGCCTCTTTTCGCCGAAAAGGCCCGGGAATTGTTGAGTCAGCACAAGGTTGCCGCCATTTTCGGTAACTGGACGTCAGTATCACGCAAATCGGTACTACCGGTCGTTGAGGAGATGAATGGACTGCTCTTTTACCCGGTTCAATACGAAGGCGAAGAGTCTTCCAAGAATGTTTTCTACACCGGAGCTGCGCCCAACCAGCAAGCCATTCCCGCCGTTGACTACCTGATGAACGATATCGGCGTAAAACGCTGGGTTCTGGCAGGGACCGACTATGTCTATCCCCGCACCACCAACAAGATCCTGGAGGCCTATCTCAAGGCCAAGGGTGTCGCAGAAAAGGATATCATGATCAACTACACCCCCTTTGGTCACTCTGATTGGCAGTCCATCGTATCTGAAATCAAGAAATTCGGCTCAACAGGTGTAAAAACCGCTGTCGTATCCACGATCAACGGTGACGCCAACGTACCCTTTTATAAAGAGCTTGGTAACCAGGGTATTTCCGCAGAGGATATTCCTGTCGTCGCCTTTTCGGTGGGTGAAGAAGAGCTCTCTGGCATAGATACCAAACCGCTGGTTGGCCATCTGGCCGCATGGAACTATTTCATGAGTGTGGATGCAGAATCCAACGAGGCCTTTATAGAATCCTGGCAGAAGTTTATCAAAAATGAGAAACGGGTAACCAACGATCCAATGGAAGCCCACTACATCGGATTCAATATGTGGTTGAAGGCGGTTGAGAAGGCCGGAACCACAGATTCTGATGCAGTCCAAGAGGCGATCATAGGTATAGCCGTCCCCAATCTAACGGGTGGTTTCTCCGCCATGATGCCTAACCATCACATCACTAAGCCTGTATTGATTGGTGAGATTCAGGAAGACGGTCAGTTTGAAGTAGTCTGGCAGACCACCGGCCTGGTTGCGGGTGACGCATGGTCGGACTATCTGCCTGGTTCCAAAGACATCATCGCCGACTGGAGAGCACCTATGTCCTGCGGTAACTACAATGTAAAAACCGCTAAATGCTCCGGCCAGAATTTCGAGTAATCGTAATCAACCTGAGCTAGTTAGTAATTCACCCTTTGGGCCGGCCCTGTCGGGTCGGCCTTTTTCCCACAGGGAAACTGTTTCACTCTACTGCGCGGAGCGCAGCGCTGACTTTACTTTAAGCAACATGTCAGGGGTGTGCCATGGGCACAGGACATAGCAACTGCCGGTTCTTTGACCAGCATGATTCACTTTATAGACCCTGCGATAAAGAAATACGTTGAAATCGCCAATCCGTCAGAGGTTCCTTAGATCAATGGATAGCCGATATTTTCTAAAACCAGGCGCCGCCAGTTACGCTTCTGCAGGCAAGACTTTGGATCTCCTGTCGGCGGAATACGCGGCAACGACTATCAATCAGGCAAGCAAAGCTTCGACTGCCTGCCCATTTTTTATTAAAGAAACCTCTTGACCACCAACATAGAAACGATACCAATGAACGGGCTGATTAAGTGGATTCTGTTTGTCGCCATCATAGCGATTGGCCAGACATCATTGGCGGTTACCAATACAGAGGGAGATCCGCTTGCGACAGCCGCCGAGCCTCTAAAATCAAAAAAATTCAGCGATAAGTCCAAAGCGGTGGAGCAATTGGCGGCTATCGATGACGAGCGCGCCAAACACCTGCTCAATGCGCTGCTGGGGAGCCGCCTCTACTATTTGAAAAAAGACGGACAGCTAGTCATCGCTGACAAACAGGGTGACGAGTACCAACTCATCGATGCGTTCAGTAGCAAAGACTTAGGGCGTGTCAATAAGAGGGGAATAAAAAAAATAACCCTGAACAATAGACTCCGCAGCGAGATACGATACGCCCTGGCGCTGATGGATTTACACAGCCCGAATAGGGATAAACGGCTTGCTGCAGTCAATCAGATGCTGGACCGGCCTGATGGGAAGAATGCCGCCCTGCTCCGACCGATGCTGGATCAAGAACCGGACGCCCAGGTTCGGGAAACGATGGAAATCGTCGTTGCCTTAGGTGACCTTACCTCCACCGACAAACAGCGGCGCACGTCAGCGGTAGCGGCGCTGGATGGCAACATCCACCCGGCGGTCCGCAGCGGCCTGAAAGCGCTGCAAGAGCGAACTCAAGATCGGAAATTTGCGGCGATTATTCAACAGGTTCTGAAAAATATCGAGGGCAAACTTCAAATCTATCGTTTTATAGAGAATCTGTTCTTCGGTCTGAGTCTAGGCTCTGTGCTCGTACTGGCGGCCATCGGATTGGCGATCACTTTCGGCGTTATGGGCGTGATCAACATGGCCCATGGCGAGTTGATCATGATAGGCGCCTATACCACTTATGTGATTCAAACGCTGATGCCGAATCAGATCGGCATATCGGTACTGATCGCCATCCCGGCCGCATTCGTGGTTTCGGGATTGGTCGGCATCGCGATCGAGCGAGGTGTCATTCGCTTTCTCTACGGGCGATCTCTGGAGACCCTGCTGGCCACTTTCGGTATCAGCTTGATACTGCAACAGACGGTGCGTTCTATCTTTTCACCGTTGAATCGATCGGTTGAGACACCGGCATGGATGAGTGGTACCTGGGAGATCAACAGCGCCCTCTCTTTGACCCTCAACCGGCTCTACATTATCGCTTTCTGTCTGCTGGTATTTACAGCGCTGTTTCTGGTGCTGAAAAAAACACCTCTCGGTCTCCAGGTCAGAGCCGTTTCTCAGAACCGCGCCATGGCCCGCGCCATGGGCGTACGCTCGGAAAGAGTCGATGCCATGACCTTCGGCCTCGGTTCCGGCATTGCGGGTGTGGCCGGCGTGGCATTGAGTCAACTCACCAACGTGGGTCCTAATCTGGGACAAGCCTATATCATCGACAGTTTTATGGTGGTGGTGTTCGGTGGCGTGGGTAATCTTTGGGGCACCCTGGTCGGTGGGATGACCCTTGGCGTAGCCAATAAATTCCTGGAGCCCTGGTCCGGGGCCGTTCTCGCCAAAATTCTGGTTCTGGTGTTTATCATTCTTTTTATTCAGAAACGGCCGCGCGGACTCTTTCCGCAGAAAGGCCGAGCGGCAGAGGGTTAAGGCATGGGTGTTTTGAACATGCTGAAACAGGACCGCGGCGGACAGATTTTTCTTGGGCTGTTGGTGTTGTCTACAATGCTGGTGCCACTGCTCAATCTACTGCTACCCGAGAGCAATCCTTTCCACCTTTCCACCTATTCCGTAACCCTGCTGGGAAAATACCTCGCCTTTGCCCTGCTGGCGATGGCGGTGGATCTTGCATGGGGTTATCTCGGCATTCTCAGTCTCGGACATGGCGCCTTTTTTGCGTTGGGCGGATACGCCATGGGAATGTATCTGATGCGCCAGATCGGTGATCGCGGTGTTTACGGTGACCCCGTACTTCCCGATTTCATGGTTTTTCTCAACTGGGACAGTCTGCCCTGGTTCTGGTATGGCTTCGACATGTTCTGGTTTGCCGTACTGATGGTAATGCTTGCTCCCGGCCTACTGGCCTTTGTATTTGGATGGCTTGCGTTCCGATCCCGCGTCACCGGGGTCTATCTTTCAATCATCACCCAGGCCTTGACCTATGCGCTGATGCTCGCCTTCTTCCGTAACGAAATGGGCTTTGGCGGCAACAACGGCCTGACCGACTTCAAAGATATTCTTGGTTTCAATCTCCAGTCAGATGGCACCCGTGTCGCACTGTACATTGCCTCCGCCCTGGTACTGGGATTCGGTTATCTGGCTTGTCGCGCCATCGTCACCTCCCGCCTGGGGCGGGTCGCGGTAGCCATTCGTGACGCCGAAGATCGTACCCGCTTTATCGGTTACCGGGTGGAACACGTTAAATTGGCAATCTTCAGCTTTTCGGCGGTGCTCGCCGGCATTGCAGGCGCTCTCTATGTCCCCCAGGTCGGTATTATAAATCCAGGCGAATTCTCACCGCTCAATTCCATCGAGATAGTTATCTGGGTAGCAGTAGGCGGACGCGCTACACTCTATGGGGCCGCGGCAGGGGCACTGGCAGTCAACTACGGGAAGAGTTATTTCACGGCAGCTCTACCAGAGGTCTGGCTGTTCGCCCTGGGAGCCCTGTTTGTCCTGGTCACCATCTTTCTGCCCAAGGGCATGATCGGTCTGCTGAGGAAAAAAGAGACAGAACAATGAATGCGCTGAGCAATGTCCGCCAGGTCATGCGTCGTGATCGGGTGTTTGATTTCATGCTGCAAAAAATCGGCCTCGAAGTCGATCTAAGCCATGGCACAATTCTCTATCTCGAGGATGTATCAGTCAGTTTCGATGGTTTCAAGGCGATCGACCAGCTTAATCTGTACATAGAGGCAGGTGAACTACGTTGTATCATCGGCCCCAATGGAGCAGGTAAGACGACGATGATGGATATCATCACCGGCAAAACCAGACCCGACATAGGTACTGTTCATTTTGGTCAGAACATCGATCTGTTGCATCTCAGTGAACCAGAGATTGCTCAGGCGGGAATAGGCCGAAAATTCCAGAAACCCACGGTTTTCGAGTTTCACAGCGTTTCCGAAAACCTGGAGCTCGCGATGGCGGGAGACAAACGCGTCTGGCCCACACTCGTGGCGCGCCTCAGCGGTCCCCAAAGAGACCGCATCGATCAGGTGCTCGAGATAATCGGCCTGCAGCAAAATCGAAATCAGTATGCAGGCTCCCTGTCTCACGGCCAAAAGCAGTGGCTGGAGATCGGTATGCTATTGATGCAGAATCCAAAGCTACTATTGGTCGATGAACCGGTTGCCGGCATGACTCATCAGGAGATGGAACGTACCGCAGAACTGCTGACCGCACTGGCGGGAGAACACTCTGTGGTGGTGGTGGAGCACGATATGGATTTCGTGCGCTCAATCGCACGCAAGGTAACCGTACTGCACCAAGGCAGCGTGCTGGCAGAAGGCAACATGGACCAAATACAGAACGACCCGCGCGTGGTCGAAGTCTATCTAGGGGAGTGAGATGCTAAGCGTAGAAACGCTCAACCAATATTATGGCCAGTCCCATACCTTATGGGATCTAAACCTGCACGCACCAAAGGGACAATGCACCTGCTTGATGGGACGAAACGGCGTGGGCAAGTCAACCCTGCTTCAATGCATCATGGGGCTGTTGCCGATACAATCCGGTGAAATTCGATTTGCCGGCAAAAATCTGAATAAAACAATCGCCGAACGCCGCGCAACCCTGGGTATCGGTTACGTGCCTCAGGGCCGGCAGATATTCCCCTTGCTGACGGTGGAGGAAAACCTTCGTATCGGTCTGCCGGCGCGAAAGGAGAAACGCAATCATATACCCGAGTTTATCTTCGAACTTTTTCCGGTGTTGAAAGAAATGCTACGCCGGCGTGGCGGCGACCTCTCTGGTGGTCAGCAACAACAACTGGCCATCGGCAGGGCACTGGTTATTGATCCACAACTGCTTATCCTGGATGAGCCGACCGAGGGAATTCAGCCCAATATCGTGCACGAGATCGGTGATATTATTCTGCGCCTGAACCGGGAGATCGGCCTCAGCGTATTGCTGGTTGAACAAAAACTCCCCTTTGCACGCAAGGTGGCTGATCGCTTCAGTATTCTAGATCGTGGAAGAAATGTCGCCGCTGGGGAGATGAAAGAACTCAACGACGATGTGGTTCGTCAATACCTTACGGTTTGACGGAAAAAGGAAATTCACCCCGATGAAAGCGCTTCCCACGCGGTTTGTTTCTGCATCGACTATTTATATCGCACCTGCGATTGCCCATAGAGGACCGGCGCCAACGGTTCAAAACTTGGTTGAACATCTGCCGATTGCGATGGCAGTCAGTCTAGCCCTCGCCTTTGGTATATTGCGTTGGCCGAAGGGACCAGGGAAGCCTGGTCAGTAATATGCCTGCTGCCGCTGCAAAGCACAGCACAGGATGGCGTGCAGACCTTCACCTCGGTTTCCGCAGAATCTCTGGCAAGAGCATACTGGCGAAACGCACCCGTAAGGGACCGCTCACGGTGCAGCGGGCACTCTATCCTGAACCTGATGTCTGCCACGTATATCTGCTGCACCCGCCGGGCGGGGTTGCTGGGGGCGACTTACTGACCATATCGGCACAGGTCAAAGAGGGCGCCTCTGCACTGATAACCACACCCGGCGCCACCAAATTCTACCGCACTGCTGGACCCAGAGCCTATCTTCAGCAGAATCTGAGTCTCGTTGAGGGGGACCTGGAGTGGCTGCCTCAGGAGAATATTTTCTTTCCGGGTGCGGATGTTGAATTAACCACTCAGGTCGAACTATCCCGGGAGGCCAAATTCATTGGTTGGGAGATCAATTGTCTGGGGCGCCCAGTCGTGGCTGAACGATTCAATCCGGGTAAGGCCGTATTTAATTGCCGTATTGTGCGAGAAGGCATACCTGTTCTTCAGGAGCGCCTGGTGGTGAATGGAGAACATGGCCTGAGCGGACCTGCAGGACTGCGTAACCAGCCCGTTTTTGGCAGCTTTTACGCTACAATCGCTGATTCTGTCTTGCCTGAACTCTCCACTGGGATAATCTCTAGGGTACAAAATAACGAATTGGGGATTACCATAGTGGATGGACTGCTAATAGCACGCTACCTGGGAAACTCAACGGAAACGGCCAGGCTCATCTTTAGGAACCTGTGGAAGACCCTCAGACCTGCGATTTTGAATAGAACCCCATGTGTGCCCCGTATCTGGAACACATGACCCACGATCTAGTGAGGATATTTTCATGGAACTCACCCCAAGAGAAAAAGACAAGCTGTTGCTGTTCACGGCCGCCCTGCTGGCAGAACGCCGCAAAGAGAGAGGTCTTAAGCTCAACTATCCAGAAGCCGTGGCCTATATCAGCGCCGCCATTCTCGAAGGTGCACGGGAGGGAAAAACAGTAGCGGATCTAATGGATTTCGGTCGTACCCAGTTAACGACGAACGAGGTAATGGACGGGGTGGCTGAAATGATCCATGAGGTGCAGGTTGAGGCCACATTCCCAGACGGCACCAAACTGGTTACGGTTCACGACCCTATCCTACCTTCGGAAACAACCCGGGCTGAGGTAATGATCCCCGGTGAGGTCCTGGTTGAGTCAGGGGACATAACACTGAATGCAGCAAGGGATACCGTCACTCTGTCGGTCGCCAATAAGGGCGACCGGCCAATTCAAGTGGGCTCTCACTACCATTTTGCAGAAACCAACCCGGCGCTGGCATTCGATCGCACTAAGGCACGGGGATATCGCCTCGATATAGCGGCCGGCACAGCGGTAAGGTTCGAGCCCGGGCAAACCCGAGAGGTTCGACTCGTCGCCTATGCGGGGGAGCGAACTGTCTATGGCTTCACTGGCGCCGTCATGGGTGAGTTGGAGAAATAAACATGCAAAAGATCAGCAGACAAGCCTATGCGGAGATGTATGGCCCAACGGTAGGTGACCGCGTGCGTCTGGGTGACACAGAATTAATCATTGAAGTGGAACAGGACCACACCACTTACGGCGATGAAGTCAAATTCGGCGGTGGCAAAGTCATCCGTGACGGTATGGGCCAGAGCCAGCGTGTCAGCGCAGAGGTGGTAGACACCGTGATCACCAACGCATTGATTCTCGATCACTGGGGGATAGTCAAAGCGGATGTGGGCATAAAGAACGGTCGCATCAGCGCCATCGGAAAAGCGGGTAATCCTGACGTCCAACCCGACGTTACCATCATCATCGGCCCCGGAACCGAAGCGATCGCCGGGGAAGGAAGCATCCTCACCGCAGGCGGCATCGATGCCCACATCCACTTCATCTGCCCGCAGCAGATAGACGATGCCCTGATGTCAGGCATCACAACAATGCTGGGCGGAGGTACCGGACCAGCGACTGGGACCAATGCCACCACCTGCACCCCCGGGCCGTGGAACATTCACCGCATGCTCGAGGCCTCGGAAGCGCTGCCCATGAACCTGGGCTATCTGGGCAAGGGAAACGCGAGCCTTCCCATGGCCCTGGAAGAACAGCTGTCTGCCGGTGCCATGGGCCTCAAACTGCATGAGGACTGGGGGACTACACCTGCCGCCATCGACAACTGCCTCTCCGTGGCGGATGAGTACGATGTCCAGGTAGCCATCCACACAGATACGTTGAACGAGTCCGGTTTTGTGGAGCACACCCTCGCTGCCATGAAGGGTCGAACCATCCATACCTATCACACCGAAGGCGCTGGCGGTGGTCATGCGCCGGATATCATCAAGGCATGCGGTCAACCCAACATACTACCCTCATCCACCAACCCAACCCGACCCTATACAGTTAACACGGTAGATGAGCACCTGGATATGTTGATGGTATGCCATCATCTCGATCCCAATATTGCCGAGGATATCGCCTTTGCCGAGTCCCGTATTCGCCGTGAAACGATCGCTGCCGAGGACATCCTGCACGATCTGGGGGCCTTCTCCATGATTGCCTCCGATTCCCAGGCCATGGGCCGCGTGGGCGAGGTAATCAGCCGAACCTGGCAGACCGCACACAAGATGAAAGTACAGCGCGGCAGCCTCCAGGGTGATTCCGCTCGCCACGACAATCTGCGGGCGAAACGCTATATCGCCAAATACACCATCAATCCAGCCATCACTCATGGTATTGCACATGAAGTAGGCTCTGTAGAGGTAGGAAAACTAGCCGACCTGGTCTTGTGGAAACCTGCCTTTTTCGGTACCAAACCCAGCCTCATTATTAAAGGCGGAATGATCGCCGCCGCCCCCATGGGAGACCCCAATGCATCTATTCCCACCCCTCAGCCGGTACACTACCGCCCCATGTTCGGTGCGCTGGGCGCCGCCCGCCATGCCACCCGCATGACCTTTCTCTCCCGGGCCGGCCATGAGGCTGGCGTGGCCGACCGGCTCCACCTTAGATCGCTGATTGGCGTAGCGAACAACTGCCGCGAGATTAGCAAGGGCGATATGGTGTTGAACGACTATCAGCCCCGGATAGAGGTCGATCCACAAACCTACCAGGTGAAAGCGGATGGCGAACTGCTGGTGTGCGACCCGGCAAAGGTACTGCCCATGGCCCAGCGCTATTTTCTGTTTTGAGCATGATCAAGTTGACCGCAAAAACCGACACCGTCGAGTCGACTGACACAACCCTCACCCTGCCGCTGGCGAGCCGGATAAAGAGCCGCATAAGGGTAACCCTGGACAACGGCCGGGATGCCGGTCTGTTTCTGGAGCGCGGCAGCGTACTGAAGGATGGTGAGATCCTACATTCAGAGGAGGGATACACGGTAATGGTAAGGGCTGCACGCGAGACGGTATCTACGTTCTGCTGCAGGGATAGTCACCTGCTGGCGAGGGCCTGCTATCACCTGGGAAATCGTCACGTGCCGGTACAGATCGAGCCGGAAAAGGTCAGCTACCTTCACGACCATGTGCTTGATGACATGCTGCGTGGACTCGGTCTGGAGGTGAAGGTCTCTGATGCCCCCTTTGAGCCTGAATCCGGTGCCTATGGAGGAAGCGCCGCACAGGGCTACCACGCTCACGGACACAGTCATGGCCACTGACAGCCTGCTGGCCCAATTGCGCCTGGTGCATCTGATCAGTCCCACGCTCCCCGTTGGTGCATTCACCTACTCTCAGGGACTGGAGTGGGCCATTGAGCACGACTGGGTGAGGGGGGAAACCGAACTCCTGGCATGGATCAAAAATCTGCTGGAAACCAATATGGCGCATCTGGAGATTCCGCTATTGGCGCGTCTCTACAAAGCCGCCCTAGAAAGCGATTCGAAGGCACAAAAGTATTGGAGCCATTTCCTGATC
>Ga0316189_10001688_pt1 | contig 21889 bp, 22 predicted proteins | sample LowCovwburrow_MG_FD_204930 | JGI IMG/M metagenome (GOLD analysis project Ga0316189, IMG submission 204930) | Coastal sediment microbial communities from Maine, United States - Lowes Cove worm burrow | ecosystem: Environmental > Aquatic > Marine > Coastal > Sediment | place: USA: Maine... | reverse complement strand
TCGCCCACATAACGAAACAGGGTAAACGCCACCAGCGCGACCGTGAGCATGACGATAATCGACTGGAATATGCGGCGGATGATAAGTGCTATCATTTCGAGTTTAGTTAACCAAATATCAAGTAAAGAAGCCCGGAATCGGGCTCAGCCGAGCCGGATTCCGGGCTTGCTGAATCACGCTTTCCTACTCGATTTTAACGTGACGCCACTTAAACTCATTGTCCGGGCGTTGTTTGAGCTGCACTTTGTTGTTGACTCCCCAGGCCAAGGCCTGTTGATGCAGGGGAATGTGTGCGACGTCGTCGATGGTCATCGTCCAGGCTTGTTCAATGAGCGCATCGCGTTTGGCCTGATCGGTTTCGCTATTGATTTGTGCGGTCAGCTTATCCACTTCGGGATTGCAGTAGCCGCCCAGATTAAATTTGCCTTCGCCGGTATCTTTGGGGCAATGATGTAGGAAATTAAGGGGATTGTACGAGTCGAAGCTGCTTGGCGTCCAACCCAGCAGGTAGAAGCTGGTATCGAGCTTGGGCGCCAATATTTTTCCGAAATATTTGGATTTGGGTTGGGCCAGCAGGTTTACTTTGATTCCCACTTTTGCCAGCATGGATACCGCGGCCAGACAAATTTGCTCGTCATTAACATAACGATTGTTGGGACAATCCATGCCGACTTCAAATCCGTCGGGGTAACCGGCTTCGGTTAGAAGTTTTTTAGAAGCGGCCGGATCATACTCCAGCCGTTTAAACTTCGGATTTCCACCGCCGTGCACGCCCGGCGCTACCATCATGGCAGACGGTTCCGACAATCCGCGCATGACTTTCTTTTTAATGGCTTCAATATCAATGGCCTGATAAAAGGCCTGGCGGACTCTTTTATCTTTGAACGGATTTTTGCCTTTGACATTGGAATACAACAACTCATCACGGAACTGATCCATACCCAGAAAAATCGTGCGCAATTCCGGTCCGACCATCATGCGGGTGCCGGCATTACTATCGACGCGCTTCATGTCCTGCACCGGAATCGGGTAAGCCATATCAACCTGGCCGGATAAAAGGGCCGCCACCCGGGTGGCGTCATTGCTGATCTGGGTGAAGACGACTTCCGTGACGTTGTGTATTTTGTTCGGATTATCCCACCAGTCCGGATTGACTTTGCAGACGGTTTTCACACCCGGTTCCTGACTGACCAATATAAAAGGCCCCGTGCCGTTGGCATGGCGGGTTGCATAATTTTCCTCCTTCTTGGTTGCAGATTGTGGCGTGACGGCATTGTTTTTTTCCGTCCAGCTTTTGGACATGATGTACCAGGTGGACCATTCATTCGGGAGAATGGGATTGGGCGCATCGGTGATAAAATCCACCGTATGGTCGTCCACTTTGACGACTTTGACGTCGGCCGATATTCTGACCCTTAAATCGGAATCCGGATGGCGCACGCGGGTGGCGGAAAATACCACGTCATCGGCGGTAAAAGGGGTGCCGTCATGGAATTTGACGCCTTTGCGGAGATAAAAACGCCAGCGGGTTGGCTCCATCACTTCCCAGCGTTCAGCCAGAGCCGGCTCGATCTCAAGATTGGGCCCGCGACGGATCAACCCTTCATAGATGTTGCCCCAAAATCCCAAATGGAACGTTTCATTCAAATTGTAAGGATCCATGGATTGAACATCCCCCTGAAAGGCGAATCTAAGTGTTTTTGCTCCGGCAGGTAATGCAATTGCAACCGACAACAGTAAGACTAATAATAATGTTTTTTTACGCATTGAAATCCCTCCTTTTGGTTTGTTAATTAGTTTCTTCTCACCTCCGAGAAATTAGGCGATAGGTGCCACTTCTTAACAAAGATGTGGTGAAACTCGGCATGCACAGCTTTCTGAGATTATCCCCTATGAACCCGGTGTAGCATGGCGCTGAGATCATAGGCGGCCGGTTCGATCGACGGCAATGGCCCAAACCAGTGATGGAAAGCTGCTATTAAACTTGAAATTAATAGGGAAATTCACCTGGTGTGTCAAGTGAAAAGGCCGGAGCCGCAGTGTAGCGTCAAAGTAAACTCCAAACTAGTTGCCTAAAAGATTTTGTAGGACAATGAAATCCCAAATCTCAAGCACCAAATTACAGGTAATTTTTATAAAATTAGTGTCCTGGTTTTTTAGATGACGGTGGCCTGGGCGCAGCCGGGAGACCACGTCAGACCGGATTCGCCTGGTGCAGCAGTGCCTCGGTGGCTGTCGCCAGGGCCCGGCAGCCTCTGACGATGTCTTCTTCGGCCGTGTCTTCAGCGATATCATGGCTGATACCACCGATACTTGGAACAAACAGCATGCCGGCAGGGAGGCGCTGGGCGAGAATCTGGGCGTCGTGGCCGGCACCGCTGGGCATGCGGATCCACCTGCCGGGGGCATGGGTCTCAGCAGCCGCAGCCAGGCACTCCTGTACAGTCTCGTCCATGCCGGCGGGTTCGCACCGGGGGGGTACGCCCACCAGGTCGATGTCGACAGGACCCTGTTTGTGGGCTTTTTTTACGATTCGAGCTGTTTTCGACTCGAGGGCATCGAGGATTTTGTCGTTCGTATCGCGGAACTGCAGGAGCATTTCAGCCCGGCCCGGAACGACGCTCGGTGAGCCGGGTTCCAGGTGCACATATCCGATGGTCCACACCGTCCGGGGGCCTGCCAGGGTGGGGAATTCACGATTGATGACCTGCACAAGATCCATGAGGGCGATGCCTGCGTCCTTACGGTATTCCATCGGGGTGGTGCCGGCGTGGTTCTGTTGACCTTTAAATGTAAGTCTAAACGTGCGGATGCCTACGATGGCAGTGACCACCCCCAGAAGATTTCCCCGGGCCTCAAGATGGGGCCCCTGCTCCACGTGAGCCTCCAGATAGGCAACATATCGTTGGGGATCCAGTGCGGTTGTCGGAATTCCCGTGAGTCCGGCCTGCTCGAGGGCGGCTGAGAGGGGTAGGGCGGTCTGATGGTTTTGGGCCCTTTCCATGTCGTCCCGGGTAAGCATATCGCAAAAAGAACGACTTCCCAGCATGCTCATGTAAGTGCCTTCCTCATCACTCCATGATGCTACATCCACGGCAAAATGAGCCGTGCGCCGGTCTTCGGCAAAAGCTCTCATGATCTCCAATCCGTAAAGGACACCAAGAGACCCGTCCAGCCATCCTCCCTGGGGCTGGGTGTCGGTATGGGACCCGATAAGGATACCCTTGCCCGGGCTTGGAGATCGGCCGGTCACATTGCCGACGCCGTCCATAGAGGCCTTGAAGCCGGCTGCGCCCATCCGATCAAGGAGCCATTGACGCGCTTCCATATCCTTGGTAGAAAAGGCGGGACGTACGACACCGGTGCCATACTCGCCGATGGTCCTGAGGTGTCTCAAGTCATTCATGAGCCGTTGGGGTTTGATTTCAGGCATGATCTTTATTCCACTATCATTTTTCAGGTGTCGTTGCAATCAACCAGCAGGATTGCCCAGGGTAACGTCAAAGTAAATTCTAAACCAGCTTCATTAGAAGGTCTTATAAGACAATAAAATCGCAAATCTCAAGCACCAAATTACAAATAAATCCCAAATCTCAATATTCAATGACCAAAACATTTACCGCAGTAGTATCGCATCGCTTCACAAACCCAATTTTGCCAGTGATGATACAGCTGGGCACAACTGTAAAAAGATTATTTGTTTGGAATTTTGAATTCGGGTCATTGGGATTTGTTTGAGCCCGCCCTGGCGCGACTGGATCAGTTTAAACCATCAACCGTGGTGGGATTTCAGTTAGAGGTAATTAATACCGCAAGGGTTTATTCGGTCTGGGCCAGGGATTTGATTTTTGGTGCTTGGAATTTTAACGATTTTCATTAAGCAGGTAATTTTCGATAAATCAGTCAACTACTTATTTAAATGAAGGAGCTCTCCAGGATTGCCTGTACTTTTAACGTCATCTCTATCCAAGGAGATGAGAGGTTCTTAGAAAATCGCATGACACATACTTCCGACAGCCACCACAGCCTGATGGCGTCGCATACGGAGGATTAAATGGTGCAGAACTGGGACTTGCGGTACGCCGCGAATATGCGTAACTACGAGGGGTACTCTATCGGCAAGCTATTGGGGTTAATTAATGATCCGGAGATAATCTCTCTGGCCGGCGGACTGCCGTCACCGGATATGTTTCTGAGAGCGGAATTGCAGATGGTGACCCGGCAGCGTTTAGAGCGCGACATCGACCGCATCATGCAGTATTCAAATATCCGGGGGGAGGCCGAGTTGATCGAGGCCGTCATTGCTTATCTGAAGCGCGACGGTATCCGGGTGGCACCGGACAACATGATGATTACGACCTCCGCACAGCAGGGGTTGGATTTGGTCGGGCGGCTGTTCCTGGACCCGGGCGACGCCGTGGTTGTAGAGCGCCCCACGTTCGCCGGTGCCCTGGCCGCCTTCCAGATGCAGCGTCCGAGTTATCTGGGAGTAGACCTCGAATCCGATGGTATCGACGTTGGACGTCTGCAAGACGTTCTTTCGGATTGCCGAACCTCGGGCCGCCTACCGAAATTCATTTACGTGGTGCCGGATTTCCAGAACCCTTCCGGGGTCAGCATGAGTCTGGCCAAGCGCGAAACTCTGCTGGATCTCAGTGACCGTTTCGGTGTTCCGATCATTGAAGACAGCCCTTACCGCAGGCTGCGCTACCAGGGGGCCATGCTGCCGTCGATTTTTAGCTTGGATCAGAAGAGAGGCGGTGGTCGTGTCATCGGAATTTATACTTTTTCCAAGCAGTTTTGCCCGGGTATGCGGGTCGGATTTAATATCGGTCCGCCGGAAACGATTGAGAAAATGACCAATATAAAGGAAGGCAGCACCCTGTGCACACCCAAGTACAATCAAGACATGTGCGCCGCTTTTCTCACCGAAGTTGACCTCGACGCCTACTTCGAGCGCTGCTGTGTCTACTATGGTGATAAATTGGAAATTTTTCTGAAGGCTATGGCGGACTACTTCCCACCGGAGAGAGGCGTGACGTGGACTCAGCCGGAGGGAGGTATGTTCCTGTGGGTCAGCATGCCGCAACAGGTGGACACCCGTCAGCTGTTTCACTCGGCCCTGAAGTTCAAGGTCGCTTTTGTCCCGGGAGAGGCCTGCTATGGTGAACGGCCCGAGCGGCACCACATTCGGGTGAATTTTTCCTATCCATCCCAGGCGCAACTGCGCGAAGCGGTCAAACGTCTGTCCGACTGCCTGGACCAACAGGGAATCTGAGACCGTTAGGCCTTAGTAGGTTCAGCGTTTCCTTTTTTAGCGTGCACCCTGTTCCTAGGCTATTAAATTAGCCACCCCGATAAAATAAAAGCAACAAAGATTTCATTGGGCAGGCAGACCCACACAGAAATACACAGACGTCTTTTTCCCTCATACAAATTGTCCTTGTGAGTCTGCGTGCGTCTGTGGCCAATTATTTTTAACCATTCGGAATCGACCCATCCTTAAAGACACACGCCGGGATCTGCCAAACAGGATACAGGTATTAATTGCTGATCAATGCTGACAACCAAGTATACATGCCTATCAATTTTCTTTACATGATTGTGTGGTTATTAAAACTCGAACTCCTTGTTCAGTCAGAAAATGAGATCTAAATAAGTCATGATCACAGGGAGTTAGACGATATATCTTCTGTTTATCCTACGTAACTTAAGCTTGGCATCAATTTTGCGAATCCATTCTGTAAATCTTCGAATTGTTCTGAATAACATTGTCCTATTCTGCTGGTACGCATAGATTCCAAAGATTTGATTGTTTATTCCAATGGTAGATGAAAGGAGGATAAACATGAAAAATGATCGGATGCAAACAGAACGTAGGCAACATCAACGTTACCGGGTTCAAAAAAACGCTTTGGCACTCCTCAGGAACAAATCGATCTATCCAGGACATATCACCGAAATCAGCCTGGGGGGAATGGTGTTTCAGTATCATTCCAGAAATGGCAAAACTCCTGAAGCGTCAGAAATCGATATCATATCTGCGAATTATACGGAAGCTGCTTTAATAAGGCATCTTGGAATTAAAACGATTTCCGACCTTGCCGTCTCCGAAAAAAAAGCCGGAGAATCGACTCGCTTGAGAAAACAAGCTGTCAGGTTCGGGACGCTCAGCCGAAGCCAGAGATCTCAATTGAAACATTTTATCCGGACTTACAGCAGCAGCAGAGTTTGATCATAAATGATTTGCAATCATGCTGCAAGTATCTTATTATGCCCGAATCTGAAATTTTGAAAGATATCGGAGCGAGAGTTAAAAATAAACACCGATTGGTGACGACCCACTGGTTCAATCCTCCCCAACTCGTCCCAACTGTAGAGATCGTCAGGGGAGAAGAGACATCCGATGATACGGTCGAGGCTGCCTATGACCTGTTGACCAAGATCCGAAAAGTGCCGGTTAAAATCAATCGGGAACTTCCAGGATTTTTAGTGAATCGGATTCAGGTGGCACTGGTTCGAGAGGTGCTTGATCTTTTTGAAAAGGGGATTGCCAGCGCCTAGGATATTGATAAAGCGATCAAGGGCAGCATTGGATTTCGCCTGGCCAGCATCGGACCGTTGATCACCATGGATCTTGACGGTCTTCAACTTTGGTTGAAGGTTATGGAGAATTTGCTGCCCCAGATCCGAAGTTCAACCGAACCTTCCGAGACCCTAAAGACCCTTATCTCCCGCGGACACGATGGGATTAAGAGTGGTAAGGGGTTTTATGATTATAGGGCCGATTGGTCGGAAGGAGAGGTTGAAGAAACGATTCAAAAGCGCGACCGGGAATTCTTGCAGCGTCTGAAAAATCTCTACCGGTAAAGCGAAACCCGGCATCGCAAAAGCTATCTTTCATCACTGGAAGAATAGCTAACCGTTTGTAAGGGCTTATCATTGACTTATTCTGATTTGAGGCGAGATAAAAACAGCGGCCCTGAAAGGGATCCGGCCGCCATGGTCAAGAAGCCCATGGCCCATGCCAATTGGCTGTCTCGGAAGAAATCCAGCACCACACCGACGGTCAGGGGGCCCAGAAAGGCCGCCCCAAAGCCGATCGTGGAGTGAACAGCCAGGGTTGTTCCCCGGAAACCGGCCGGTGCAACGGCCACAACGCCGGCGGTCAACGATGCGGAATCGCCGGTGACCGTTATTCCGTATAAAAGCGCCAAAAGGGCGACCAAAAAATAAGGCAAGGGCGCCGTAAAACCCAAGGCGGATCCAAGGGCTGCCGAACCGATCATCACCGCCGTTACCACTTTTCGGCGGCCGAATTTGCGGGACAATTCGTTACCGCCGATGCTGGCCGGAAGACCGATCAGGCTGACCAGAAAGGCGATCTGGGTTGGGCTCCAGGTGAAAGCACCCGCCGGCTGCAGTTGGATACTAAAAGCCAGGAACGCCACGATCCAGGAGCGCATAGAAAAAAGCTCCCACATGTGAGCGGCATACCCGAGGACATAGGCCATTGCCGGGCGGGACCTGAAGACGACTTTGAAATCCGCGAGCAGCGCTTGCCTTTTAGAGGTGTGAATTTTCGCCGCAGGCACATACAACCGGACGATGAACAGCGCCACTGCAGTTCCGACGGCTGACGCGGCGAAAGTCCAACGCCAACCGGCCACCGCATTGATCTCACCGGCCAGAAGGTACGACAGGCTGGCGCCGATGCTGAAACTTGCGGTGTAAAACGAGATGAACCGTGACTGGAGCGTTCCTTCCGTGTGATCGCTGACTACCTTTAGCCCGGGCATGTAAATTCCGGCCAGGCTGATACCCGCTAGGAACCGCAGGATCAGTGCCGACCAAAACCCATGGGCTGAAAGCGCAAAAACGATGGCGGTCAGGGCGCCGAGAAATGCCCCCAGCCCCATAATTTTGCGGGCATCCATTCGGTCGGTGATGCCGGCCAGTACCGGTACCAGAATCATATAGCCGGCATAGTAAGCGGCGCTGATCCAGCCCGCCTCGGTATGGCTCAAACGCCATTCTGTCATAAATGTCGGCAGCAGGGCGGGAAAGACTGCAATCGATGCCAAACCGAATATTTCCGCCAGACAGACAAACAGTGTCAGCCGGTAAGGAGAGGTTGATCTCATGAAATTAACTTACACAAGGCGATCGCATATGGCAACACCGGCATATTGATTTGAAAAAGGACGTCGAAGGAATCTCCGACTTCTGCTATAAATGGTAACCTGAGGTCCTTGTTGGAATTTATTTAGATTTGAAAACTTGGTTTTTTGGACCAGGTCAGAGATAATCGGCTCTGCCTGTAACAGTTTCACGATGGGATGGAATACTCCATAAGTATGTTGAGCAGAGCAGCGTCATGAAGAACCCCATTCCAGGTGGAAAACCAAAGCCAGGTCCTTCCCCGCAGACTAGCTCGGGATCTACGATGGGCCTGGATTCTTAACCTGTAATTTGGTGCTTGTAATTTGTTATTTCCGGTTTATCCGGGTTCGGAAAGGAGTGAGTCATGACCGTCAGACAATTAACTGTATTGTGCGAAAATTCAGCTTACCAATTGCGGAAGGTAATATCAATTTTAAGCAATGATGAGATCGACATCCGCGCCCATTGCCTGGTGGACAATGGCGACGGCCATTGTAAACTAAGGATGGTCGTATCCGAGCCGGATAAGGCCATGGCAATTTTGCAGGGCCGCCGATATGCTGCGGTCGTAAACGACGTCGTAATGATAGAAACCGATGATAAACCGGGTGGATTAAGCGTCCTGCTGGAAATGCTGGAAGGAGATGATATTCAGATTGAATATTCCTATACCGCGGCCAGTGTATCGCCTGGAATCGCGGAAATGGTTTTTCGTTTTTCCGACAATACGAAAGCTATTGGCGTATTGGAGAGAAATGGCCTGAAATTTTCGACCGGCAGTGTTTGACAAATCTTCTTTCATTGTCATTGGTGCAACGGTCTTTCTGAAAATAAAGTCAGCGGCTGCCTTTCCTGTTTCAGGTTGAGTCGCCCAAGGTAACCATCATCGCACCGATGACCGCCTCCACCGCAGATTCTATACTCAAATTCCCGGTATTGATTGTGAGATCGTAATGGATCGGATCCGAAATATCCGCGTTAAAAGATTGACGAACAAAGGCACTGCGTCTTGATTCTCTTTGAATAATACGTCGTTTGGCCTCGTCAGACGAAACGCCGAACCGGCGGGAAATATTTTTAATTCTCACATCCAAAGGAGCCACCATTCGCACTCTGAATCTCTTTTCCGGTGGAAGAATAAAATTTGCGCCGCGGCCCACTATCACAGCCCGCCCGTGTACCGCGATGGTGCATACCACTTTCATCAGGTGCTCGAGATACAAGCCAGGATACAGATAATGCTTGTTAACGAGCGATGAAATGAAATCTTCAACACCCGATAGCCTTTCTTTTTCAAGGGTCTCAATGACCGAGGCGCTGATTTTGGCGCTCTCAGCGATTTCCCTGATGATGTCGCGGTTGAAAAGATCCAGATCCAGACGTTCTGCGATCTTTTGAGCTAAAATATTCCCACCCGCACCGGGTTCCTTGCTGACCGTTATTACGGGAATTCGCGTTTCTTCTATCTTACCCTTCCCAGGATACAACCTTTCCCATTTTTTTATCTGATCTTTGACAAACTTCTCAGTTGTTACTGTTTTATTTCCCATAATAGACGTCTCTTAATTTTTTTGGCCGGATGCACTTGCCAGGAATTGATTGGTAAAATTCTGGTTGTCTTCAGTAGTTATCTCGTCCGGAAGTCTTTTCATTGCTAAAGATATGGCCGTATCCACCAACTCTGATTTAAACGCCCTTTGGGCGTCAAGAAGTTGGTTGTCGATTTTTTTCATGGTACTCTCGAGCAGAATTTTGCTTTCCTGCTTCGCATCCTCAATGAGTTTTTGCTTTTTTGTTTCGCCCTCCTTAATGATTCGCTCTTTTACTCTGGCAAAACGCACTTCGCTTTCATCCAGCATTCTGGCGGCATCCTGAATTTTCTTGTTCGCCGCTTCTTTTTTTTCCTCTACCATTTCAATTTCCCGGGCCACCTCTTCCCTGCGGCTAAGTAAGAAATCTTTTATCGGTGTTCTGGCATATTTTACCAGGATAAAGACGATAATCCCAAAATTCAACCATCGCATCACCAGATCGAATACCGGTCGCCAGTCGTCGGGATTATTAGCGGCTGAAGCCTCAGTGCCCAGCAATAGAATACCTATAACCACGGCCAGTATAAAATAGCAAATTTTGGCTATTTTTTTGATCCCCTTCATGGGCTCAGCCTCCGATTCAGCACCTTTTCCATAACAGATAACGACAGGGTTTCAGATTCTTCTTTGATATGTTTTTTAGCTTCAAAGAGCTGAGCATCAACCTCTGTTTGTGCTCTATCCCTTGCTGCTTCGATTTCTTTCCGGGTGTCGGCAAAAATATCATCGGCCCGGCGGCCGCCGGCTTCTTCAAGGGATGCCTTTTGGGCAGAGGCTTCCGACTTAACTGCGGATTCCTGGGCTCTGATCTGATCTGCAAGAGCGGCAAGTTTATTGTCAGCCGTAACGATATCTTGCTGGATACTCTTTATATGGTTTTCCCGATCAGTCATAACACTTCGCAACGGTTTAAACATAATCCGATTGATGATGTACAGAAAAATCAGAAAAGAGATGATCTGAACAATAAAAGTTTCATTTATACTGATAAGCGCTATGTTACTGATAATCTGCATGGGTCGTATTCCATAAATCAGCGTCCACCAGCAGAGCTGGGGGTATGAGGATGGCCCTCGAAGGGACCGGGGCCACCTCTGCTGGTGGCCGCTGAGTTTGTAGTTAAATCGTCAAACCGTATACTTCCGTTAAACGGTTAAACAACAAATAAAAGCAATAAAGCAACAACCAGCGAATAGATTCCGGTTGACTCTGAAACCGCCTGTCCGACGAGCATTGTTCGGGTCAAAAGGCCAGCCTCTTTGGGATTCTTGCCAATCGCTTCACAAGCTTTGGCTGCGACCATTCCTTCGCCCACACCCGGGCCGATGGCGCCGAGTCCCATGGAAATGCCGGCTCCGATAAACGCTGCTGCTTTTACGATTTCCGCACCTTCGATTGCCATTTCTTACCTCCCTATGTGAAATATTTTGAATCTTTATAGATGAATTGGATTCTTATCGTAAGTTTTTTTATTACACCACAAATATCAATACCAGGCTCACCACCATGGCATAAATCGCCGTGGATTGCGATACCGCCTGACCGACTAACATGATCCGCATTAAATCGCCTGCATGTTCTACATTCCGTGCGACCCAGCGCACTGCGCCTTCGGCAGTCATGCCGTTGCCCAGCCCTGGTCCAATGCCGCCAAAACCCGTGCAAATGCCGGCCCCTAACAGCGCCATTGAAGCGCTCAGGGCCGTGGATTCGGGAAATGATTTGAACATTAAAATAAAACTAACCAACAGCCCAAAGATGGAGGGGGTTTGAGCCACAGCCTGTCCGACCAGCATGATCGTCGTCACGTTTGCTGCCGTTCGGGGTTGTCTGGCAATTCCCTCGCAGCTTGCCCCGGCTGCCAAACCACCGCCGTATCCTGAACCGATGGCAGCCAACCCCATACTGATGCCGGCCCCAAGATAAGCAGCCCAGGTCGGAAAAAGCGGGGCATTTCCAAAATTGATGAACATCAGCATCAGGGCTACCACCATGGAAAATATGGCCGGTGTTTGACAAACCGCCGATCCGATCAGCATATTGGTCGTCAATTGGGAAGCTACGGCCGGCTGTCTCGCTATCCCTTCACAGGCTTTCCCGCCCGGGTATCCTGATCCGACCCCCGACCCGATGGCCCCAAAACCCATACTGATGCCGGCCCCAAAAAGAGCAGCAGCCTTCAGGAGGGTTGGAGCGGGTACGTCCAAAAATAGCAGCAGGATGGCGATGACCAGGGCGAATATTGAGGCCGACTCGGCCACGGCCTGTCCCACCAGCATGTTCTTGAAAATTTCGCCGGAATTTTTTGGATCCCGCGAGACGGCCATATTAGCTTGGGCGGCCGTATAGCCTTCGCCGATCGCCGCGCCGATAGCACCGAGCCCCATTGCAAGGCCGCCTCCAACATAGGCGGCGAGACTAACGATAGTTTCAACATCCAATGCCATTCTACTTCACCTGTACTGAAATATATACAACCGTTAGCATTGTAAAAACAAATGCCTGTATAGTGCCCACGAAAAGACCGAAAAAAGCATAGAGAAAAGGCGGAAGGATAAGACTGTATGTTAAATATGAAACCACCAGAATGATGATAGAGCCGCCCATAATATTACCGAATAAACGAAAGGAAATCGAAACGATTTTTGCAAGTTCACCAATCACGTTTAACGGCATCATGAAGAATATCGGTTGGAAATATTCTTTAAGATAAGCCTTAATCCCTTTAGATTTTATCCCGGCATAGTGGGCGATAACAAATCCCATAATTCCCAGACCCAATGTTGTGTTGAGGTCCTTCGTCGGCTCTTCAAGGTGGGGGATTAGCCCCAGCCAGTTGGAAAAAAGCAGAAACATGAACAATGCACATATGAGGGGCGCATAGGTTTTAGCCAATTCTTTTCCCAGAGCATCTTCGGTAAGCTCATACAGCAGGCTGACAATCAACTCCCCCAGTGACTGGATCGGTCTAGGCAGGATACTTTTTTTGTTACTGGCACATAAACCAATAATGATCAGCAAGGCAAAAACAATCCAGGTCATTAAGATAACTTCAAGATTTATGGTTATATTGTGCCCCAAAAAAGGAATGATTAGCTGATGTAATTTGCCCAGTTCATCCATAATTATGCCTCTTTATTCCGGAAAGAGATGATCAGCTTGAAGAAATGATCGGTCAGAATAACATACTGAATCATGAAAAGGCCGACGATTGCAGCCACCAGATCAAACTGATCAAATTTAACTGCCACCACAATCGGAATCGCCATCAAAGCGTATCTGAAAAATATTGAACCCAGGGAAAGAAAAAAGGTCTTTCTTTTGGATCTGCCTAATCGCAGTGGCAGGGTTTGACCGATGAGTATAAAGTTGACAATACTGAAAATGGCGCTCAGAACAAGCCCTTTGCCCACAGATTTTTGCCCGGCTAAAAAAAAACAAAGTCCGATAATAATCGCTGTCCACATCGCCCGGGAACAATATTTTTTTTGTGTCTGTTTAACGGTCTCCGTTGTCCCGTTTTTTTCGTTCGTTGCTGCTGTCTTCAATTACCTCCATGATTTGGCGATATACCGTGACACCGCCGCCGATGACTCCTAGAATAATAAAAATAGCTACAAATATTCCCCCGGTTCCCAACCATTTGTCCAGATATAATCCCACGAAAAAACAAAAAACGATGCATCCGGCCATGGTCAGGCCGATTTGCATGACTATTGTCAGGTTCTCAGCCCAAGGCCGGTTTTTTTTATAATTAAAAAGCATCCACCTATGTTAGTAGAGAATCATCAAACCGTACTTGCTAACAGATACTATTGAAGGATGTCAAGTAAAGATTCAGGATTTTAAGCATTCACCAGGTTACATATCAGTTCTGCGGCTTTTTCAAGGCTGACTTTGCCCATGTTCAGCACTAGATGATAGAGGTTGGGATCATCATAGTCCGTTTTTTGTAATTTTCGATAAAGATTGATTCGGCGTTTATCTTCATTTTTCACAACCTGCACTGCCCGACTGTGTGAAAGATCATAATGTTTCTGCATGAACTGCACCCGGTTTTCGGTCTTATCAATGAGAAGGATATGATAGGCATCCGGATGGTCGTTTAAAATATATTGACTCCCGCGACCCAGAATGACCACATCCCCATCATCGGCCAGCTGAGCAATAATCAAGACTAGATAGTCCAGGTAAATCTCTTCATCTATATAACCGCGCTCATCCTTTAAGATACGTCCCACCAGAGGTTTTGAAACCGTTCTCGAAATAAATTTCGAAAACTTGCCGCCGGCTTCCTTTTCCACTGTTTCGACAAAATTAGTTGAGACATTGGCCATTTCCGCAACCATCTTGATGATTTCCGTGTCGGCAAATGTATATCCGAATTTTTCGGAAACCATTTTCCCAAGGGTGATCCCACCGGCACCGAATTGTCTTGAAATGGTGATTACCGCCATTGAATCCTCCTGCTAGTGCACTTACCTAATAACCTTCGAATCGCTTTTTTTTATTTTTCAAAAGGGATTAACAGGGTCGGATAGATTGAATCTTCGGCAATCGATTGGGGAGTGCTGCCAAGCCACCTTTCGACCCAGGCAGTCTTTCCGGAAGAACCTAAAACAATCATGGATGCCTGATGCTCCCGCGCCGCCCTTTCGATCTCATCTTCAGCGTTGCCGATATAGACATGAGCGTCTGCCTTGACGCCTTCAGTTTCAAAAACATCGCAGATGTCGTCCAGCTTTTTTCTTGTTTCTTTGCGTTTTCGCTGCACTTCCATCGCCGAAGCCCCTTTCAACTCCTTTTCACCGACCACATGAATTACATGGATTTCAGTGATGACATCTTTTAGCACTTTTAAATATTCTACAGCCCTCAGGCTGGCTGGAGACCAATCAATTGCCAGCAGGGGCTTTTCAAATGGTTTTTCAATAGAAATAGCCGTCTCCGACAGTTGTTTGTATACCAACACGGGAATCGCTGCTCTGCGAAGCAGCTCGGTAATATCAGATGCCGCATATAATTGCTCGAGAACACCTTTATGGGGGCGGCCAATGACGATCAGGTCGGATTCCTCTTTTTGGGCCGCTTTGATTACCTCAGAAACCATGCTGCCGACCACAATATAGACGCCGACTTCCATTCCCTGTTCAAATAGATCTTCCGCCCAGTCGATAAATCGAATGTTGGCCGTTTCCCTCAGGCGGATTTCTTCTTCTTTCAGGTACCCGGCTCCCCGATGCATGGCAACCCGGTCTCGCTCGATGACATTGACAAAGACCACATGGTTTAGGGATGCCTTTCGCAGGCTCAGTAGTGACTGTAATGCATCAAAGCCCAGCTCTTCAAACTTTGTCACAAACAGCAATTTTTTTATATCCATGATTTTCGTCGCCTTACATTCGCCAATTTGGTTAAAAGTGAATTTAATCAGCCCAAGAATTTTTTAATCGCCTCAGCCAATTCTTCAGGTTCCACCGGCTTTTCCAGATAAATTTCGGGTTCCGGGATCTCCTTGCCGCCAAATTCGGTCAGTGCTTTCTGGGACCTCAGAAAGGTCTTCCTGGCTATTCCGGAGAGAATGATTACCTTGACATTTTTCAGAGATTTGTCGGTCTTCAATTCACGGTACAGCCGGATTCCACTCTGTCGCGGCATGAGAACATCGAGAATGATCAGATCGGGCTTCTTTTCTTTGATCATCTTGAGTCCTTCTTCGCCATTGGCTGCTTCCAGTGGGGTATACCCATGTTCCTCCAGAACTGTGACACTGAACAATCTGACGTCGGGGTCATCATCTACAACCAGCACTTTTTTGCCCATGACATATCCTCCTTGGGAACAATTTAGATATCTGATAATACCTAATCCGGATAAACCGGAAAAATGGCCACCAAGGCACAAAGACACAAAGAAAAACTGTTTATTAATAATTTAACTTCGTGTCTTGGTGCCTTGGTGGCGAAAATATTTTGTTAGATAAATCCTTCGCATTTCTGATACGATTTCAATAAAGTAGGTACTAAAGCTAAGTACATGCATTCATAGATATGGTAACGTAAAATTCTTGGTTATTCCGTCATATCCGACTTAGGTTTACCGTATTTACCCAACTCTGTCCACAGCAATCATTCTGCCGGTAAGTATTCCCTGTAGGGCAATCGGATCGTGAATACGGTTCCCTTGCCCAACTGAGAATTTACTTCAATCGTCCCGCCGTGTTCTTTGATAAGTTTGCGGGTGACCATTAAGCCGAGTCCGGTACCTCGATGTCCCTTGGTACTGAAAAACGAGGTAAATAGCTGTTTCAAAACCTCTTTATCCATGCCGGCACCGTTGTCGCTGACCTCAAATTTTACGATATTATTCTCTTCTTTGGTTGATTTAAGCGCCACTTGCCAGGTTTTATCCATATTTTCATCAAATAAACAGGCATCGACGGCATTGGACATGAGATTTAACAAACTCTCATGAATCGTGTCGGGATCCATGGAGACCTCTCCAATGGCATCATCAAACTTCGTAATAATTTCAACCTTGTGTCTAATGGCCTTGTCCTGCAGCAAATCACAAACTTCCTTTGCAATTTCATTCGGTCTGCAGATTTCATATTCCGGTTCGCGTTCTTTGGAATAGGACAGCAAATCCATCACCAGGTTCGACGTCCGGCCGACGTTCCGTTTGATCATATCCCAGCCTTTTCTAAGCTTTTCGGTATCGTTTTTGTTGATTCCGATGTCGACCAGATAGCTGCCCCCTTTTAGTCCGTGCAGGATATTCTTAATTCCATGCGCCAGGCCTGCAATGGTTTGTCCGATGGCGGCCAGTCGCTCGGATTGGACCAGTTCCTTTTCCAGCCGCTTTATTTCTCTCAGATTCTGAAAAAAGGCGACCGTACCCATTGCTTCGTCTTTTTCCTGCAAGACGGTGCCCGAAAACCTGACCGGGATCGTTTGACCGTCTTTGGATGTTATGGTCGTTTCAATCCAGGGGAAATCCACTATGTCATCGTCGCCGATGATCGCGTCACGAAACTTGGAAGCGAGTTCGGGTGGATATAGTTCCGTTACAGACATCTTGTAAATCACTTCGGATTGACGGTGTCCGAAGATGCTCTCGGCACCGGGATTGAAAATTACGATTTTCAAATCCCGGTCGGTTGCTACAATGCCGTCGTTTGAGCTCCGGATGAGCTTGATTTGAAAATTGGTTTGTCTTCTTAATTCGCTGGTGGCAAAGTCGATTTTTTTTTCAAGATCAATGGTATATTCTTTTAATTTTCGTTTGATATCCAGTTTTTCTTTGGCTCTATCCAGCGCAATTGAAAGGGCGTCATCTCTGACAGGTTTGTTGATGAAATCGGAAGCACCGTATTTAAGGGCTTCGATGGTATTGTCAATATCGCCGTGGCCGGTGACAATGATGACTTCCGTATTGGGCTCAATCGCTTTTATTTTTTCTAAAACTTCAATGCCGTCCATTCCCGGCATCTTAATGTCGGTAATAACAATTTCCGGTTTATCCTTTGTGAAGGCCTCCAGGCCCTCAGCGCCGCTAAGGGCCGGGATGACTTCATACCCGTCTGCCTTCAGCGATATCCCAAGAACTCTTACAATATCGGGTTCATCATCAATGAGGAGTATTTTATCCATAATTTAATAATAAGAGTGTCGTTTAGTAGATATAAAATAGTTCTTTCCAATCCTCAACAGTTGCAAATTTTAAAAGGGCTCAAGGTGCACGGCTCAAGGCGTATGGAAAAGGTAGATCTTTCAAATTTACAGGCCTTGCGCCTTTAGCCTTTGACCTTACACCTTCTTTATTTCCACTACCCTATGCCCTTTGCGCCGTGCGCTTTGCCTTAAGCACGTAACGCCGGAAACATCAGCTTAAATGTCGTGCCGGTGCCTATCTCGCTGTCGATTTCAATGCTGCCGCTATAGTCTTTCACGATCCCGTAGCTGATGCTGACACCCAACCCAGTGCCCTTGCCGACTTTTTTGGTCGTAAAAAAGGGTTCAACAATTTTATTTTTAACCTCTTCGGACATCCCGGTGCCCGTATCGGCAACCATCACCGTGACCTGTTGACCTTCCACAAAGGACTTAATGGTAAGCTGTTTTGGCGAATCATGGGCATCGGTCTGGTTGCTTTTTTCATCCATGGCATCGATGGCATTCGAAACCAGGTTGATAAATACCTGCTCCAACCGGTTGTGCTCCGCCATAATATCCGGCAGATCCGGGTCCAGATCGAGTTGCACATCGATATCGTGAACTTTCAATTGATGCCCCAGGACCTTGAAAACGTCCTTGATGGGATCGTTGATATTCACTTTGCTGCGAACCAGTTCCGATTGCCTGGCAAAATCCCGCACGTGTTTGATAACGCCGGTGGCCCGTTCGACATTGGACACAATATCATTGGCCATGGTTTTCAGATCTTCGTCGTCAATCTTGGCACCCCTTTTTAACATCTTCAGGAAAAAGTCGGCACACACCTGAATCACATTTAACGGTTGATTGATTTCATGGGCCATGCCGGCAGCCATGACGCCCAGCGTTGTCATCTTGCCGGCCTGTATCAGCTGGGTTTCTTTTTCCACCACTTCGGTGATATCGGTGGTGGCAACCATAATAATATAGCGTTCACCGTATTTTGCAAAGCTGGTGTTGATATTGACGTAAAACGGTTTGCGGCCCTTGCGGTAGTGTCGCTTTTTGGTGAATAAAAGAGATTGGTCTTCTGTGAGCGATTTTAATCCCTGGGCCAATTCTTCATCGGATTCATCACCCATCTCAAGAAACGGCAGACCCAGTAACTCCTCACGGCTATAGCCATAACTATCCTGGGCCCGCTGGTTCATATCCAGAATGGTAAAGGTTTTGCTGTCAAGAATGAATATCGGATGGGGATCACTGTTAAACAGGGTGCGATATTTTTTTTCCGATTTAATGTACTGCTCCTGTAACATCGCGTTTTCAATGGCGACACCGATGCGGTTGCCGATCAATTCCAGAACGTCTTTCTGTTCATGACTGAAATACATTGGTTTCTTGCTGCCGATGCGAATGATACCAAATGCCTTTTTTTCCTTACTGCTGATGGGAACATAGGCAATTGAAGCGATCTCGTCGCGTTCCAGGCTGCAGATTTCATCCGGACAATCTTCCGGCAATTCTTCATAGATGGTGTACTCATTGCTGCGGGCAACTCGGTGGATGATACTGTTTTCATCAAGAACGCCAACTTCTTTGCAGGCCTCCTCCGATAGTCCCCGTGAGAAGCGCAGGTAGTATTTTCCATCTTCACCCAGCATATAGATACAAATACCGTCGGCTGACAGGAATTTTAACAGCTCCTCGACGGCCTGGTTGATTCTTGATTCCAGATCTGCGGGGGCATTCAAAGCGCTGTATATGGTGCAAAGCGTACTTAGCTCCCTGGTATGAAATTCCCGTTCTTCTTCAGCTTTTTTATCTTCGGTTTTATCCCAAAGTGTTTCGATGGCCCCGACGATGGAACCGTCCTGTCCCTTTATGGGAGCAGCAGTAAACCAGCACCATTTACCGTTTTCCCCCAATCGGGGGAAAAAGACTTCAGCTTCATAGGCCTCTTCAATCAAGGCGGACTTGCGCCATTTTTCACCATATAATTTCTGGATTTCATCCTCACTGATTTGATCCAATATCACATCCGCCATGGTGGGTCGCTCTTCACCCCAAAATGGTGTCGACTGCCTGGTGGTTCCCACCATCGTCGCCGCCGGTGCACCCGTGAGCATTTCCATGGCCTTATTCCAATGGGTAACAATATGGTCCTGGTTTAATACAAAGGTTGGTATGGTACTGCCCTCAATAATCTGAGAGAGGGCGATTTCGCTTTCGATCAACTCCCGCTCTATTTCGACATAGCGATTACTTCTGCGCGTAATCACGCCACCCAAGCGGTCAGCGTATTTTTCGAACAGGGCATTGATGTCATGGGTGATGTCCTCGTGCCGGCCCAACGCTTTTAAAGCCTTTCTCTTTTCCGCCTCAACCCGGAGCGAGGTCCATATGGTTCTGGACTCGACATGGTCGATCAACCTCACGTTGTGAGGTTTTGTCATGTTGATTATCATACATAGCTTATCATCGGCCGTCAGTTCCATTATTATCTGTAAATTTTCCAGTTCAAAAAGCTCTCTGTAATTGCTGGTTGTGAATATCCCCTTGCGAGCGGCATACAACAATCCTTGGGCCCGATCATCTTGATCGGCGACGCCTAAAATCGAGGGACGTTGATCCTCAAAATCTTCACTGTGAAGCAACTCAATCATATTTTTGCAAAATCTGCCGCCGCCCACAATGGCAATTTTAGATCTCAGCAGCTCATCTATCATCCGAGTTCACCTTTAAAAGAAAACCAGGTTGACCACAACGAAGACCGGGATTAAAAATATCAGAGAATATCTCAAAATATAGCCAAAAAAACTCGGCATCGGTGTGCCGGCTTCTTCGGATATGGAGCGAACCATGAAATTGGGTGCATTGCCAATGTAGCTGCAGGCTCCGAAAAAAACCGCTCCGGCGGATATCGCCTTGAGGTAGACGGCATTTTCCGTCATCAGCAAAGGCACCGCCTCGGCCTCGGCCATGCCGGTGTAAAAGCTTCCGAGCGCGGTGTTGAAAAAAGTAAGGTACGTCGGCGCATTGTCCAGAAAACTGGATAGTGCACCGGTAACCCAGAAGTAGTGGAAGGGCTGGGTTACGCCGTTTACCAGAAATGCCAGGGCACCATCGGATCCCGCCTTTAATATCAGCAGACAAGGGATCATGGTAATAAAGATTCCGATAAACAGATATGCGACTTCGACGATGGGAAACCAGGTGAAGTCATTGTCCTCGCGCAGGCTCCTTTTAGTCGTTACCAGGGATAAAATCCCCATGATGATTAAGAGAATATCCCGTGCCCAGTCCTGCACGGCCCTGTGAACACCCAAGGTATTGACTTCTCCCCAGTCGACGATACCACTCATCAGCACGGAACCGACGATTCCTGCCAGAAATATGAAATTGTGGATACCTTCCAATTTTAACGGCTGTTTGACCTCGTCTTCTTCCGGGGCTGAAACACCTTCCTTGCGATAGTGATACGTGTCAAGAAAAAAATAAATTACCAGAAGCAGGATGACAACCAACATCATATGGGGCAGGAGGTTGAAGGTCCAGAAAAATGATACCCCGTGTAGAAATCCTAAAAATAGCGGTGGATCTCCCAGCGGGGTCAGTGAACCGCCGACATTGGCCACCAGAAAAATGAAAAAAACCACCATGAAGGTTCTGTTCTTGCGGTAGTTGTTGGCGCGCAGAAAAGGACGAATCAGTAACATGGCGGCTCCGGTTGTACCCATCCATGAAGCCAAGGCCGTTCCGATGATGAGTATGATCAAATTGACGACGGGAGTCCCTCGCAGCTTGCCGCGCAGCAGAATACCGCCGGAAACGGTATACAGTGACCACAGCAAAATTATAAAGGGAACGTAATCTGCCAGGATAATGTGAAGAATCTCGTAGAGGGCATCCCCTTTGAATACGATCAGAAACGGGAGGCCAAGGCTGGCCGCCCAGAATGCGGAAATTTTACCGAAGTGATGATGCCAGAATTCAGCCATGAGCAGCGGACACAGGGCGATTGACAGGAGCATACAAGCAAAGGGGATGCAACTCCAGAGCGGAAGAATTTTACCCAAATTGGCATGGCCTTCGCCGTGATGCCCGCCGGATTGATCATGGTCTGCGCCGGCGTCGCTATCCTCATGGGGTGCTGTTTTAGCAGGGTCGGTCTCTGCCGGTTGATCCGCTGAAGCCATGTGCAGCAACGGTTGAATCGTGCTCGTCTTGTCAGATGCGACTGCTGAAACAGAAAGTGTCAGGACTGTAACAATAATCACTACCGCAGCATTTGCTAGACATTTCATGAGGGCAATTCCATAACTGTGGTTAATCAAATAAATGGTCGGGTAAACGTTCAGTTTAGAATTCTGATAAATTACGCTGAAAAGTCCCACCACAGGCGGCTGGATTTGTAAGATGCCGGCAAAACGGCTAGCACATTAACAGAGTTTCACGCGGTTTAAAAGTAATTTTTTT